>Ga0247729_10000743_pt1 | contig 12662 bp, 7 predicted proteins | sample UWRJL133311R2_FD_180958 | JGI IMG/M metagenome (GOLD analysis project Ga0247729, IMG submission 180958) | Plant litter microbial communities from Arlington Agricultural Research Station in Wisconsin, United States - UWRJ-L133-311R-2 | ecosystem: Environmental > Terrestrial > Plant litter >... | reverse complement strand
TTCTTTAAGAAAAAGGTTCATTTAATAAAATGTTTATGGAGACGTAAAATAATCGTCTAGACTTTGATGCGGGAGACCTGTCTCTACTGCAACATTTTCTTATCATCATGGGGAACTATAGTGTCTGGTTTTTGCTAAACGAAACCCCCTATACAATAACTATTGGTTTTTTTATACGTAATTATTTTCTAAATTATCGAATTGATGGGCGAGTAATTAGCTGAAGTGGCGTATTTTCCTAAGAGCGTTAAAGTGGTGTAATTTTTCAACGCTGAGACTGCTATGAATATTTCGCCAGGTCTACAACAACTTGCAAAACAGAATCCAATTGATCGAACGTTTTTTTAAAGGTATTAAAAAAGCCCTGTTAGTTTTCACTAACAGGGCTTTTTTGTTCAGGACGCTACTAAAATATTACTTAGCTGCTGCTGCAGCGGCTTTCTTTTCCTTCTCTTTCGCAATTACTGCTTCAGCTACGTTGCTTGGGCAAGGAGCGTAGTGAGAGAATTCCATAGAGAACTGACCGCGACCAGAAGTCATGGTACGCAAGGTGCTGATATAACCAAACATTTCTGACAGTGGAACGTCAGCTTTAATACGTACGCCAGTTACGTTAGCTTCTTGGCCAGAAAGTTGGCCACGACGACGGTTCAAGTCACCGATCACATCACCTACGTGATCTTCCGGGCTGTACACGTCAACTTTCATGATTGGCTCAAGTAGTTGTGGGCCAGCTTTTGGCATTGATTGACGGAAAGCGCCTTTTGCAGCGATTTCGAACGCAATTGCTGATGAGTCCACGGCGTGGAATGCACCATCATTCAGGTCGATAATTACGTCCAGCACCGGGAAACCAGCTAAAGGACCAGTTGCCATCATTGATTTAAAGCCTTTCTCAATCGCTGGGTAGAATTCTTTCGGAACGCTACCACCAACAACTGAAGTGGTGAAAGTAAAGCCGGTATTCGCTTCGCCTGGAGCGATGGTGTAGTCGATCTTACCGTATTGACCAGAACCACCTGATTGCTTCTTGTGGGTGTAGCTGTCTTCAATCTTGCGAGTGATGGTTTCACGGTAGGCTACTTGTGGTTGACCTACGTTCAGCTCAACACCATAAGTACGCTTCATGATGTCTACTTTAATATCAAGGTGCAATTCACCCATACCACGAAGAATGGTTTCGCCTGAATCCTGGTCAGTCTCAACGCGGAACGTTGGGTCTTCAGAAACCAACTTGCCGATAGCGGTAGCCATCTTCTCGATCATGCTCTTGTCTTTCGGAGTTACAGAAATAGAAATTACTGGCTCTGGGAAGATCATGGGTTCGAGGGTACATTCGTGTTTTGGATCACACAGGGTATGACCGGTTTGTACGTTCTTCAAACCTACCAATGCAATGATGTCACCGGCTTGCGCGGTGGTTAGATCGGTACGATCATTGGCATTCATCTCTACCATACGACCGATACGCTCGGTTTTGCCGGTAAAAGAGTTAAGCAGAGTGTCGCCTTTGTTCAAAACGCCTGAGTAAATACGTACGAAGGTCAGAGCACCGAAGCGGTCATCCATGATCTTGAACGCCAAAGCGCGGAAAGGCTCGTCAGGAGAAACGATAGCGAATTCACCGTTCGGATTGCCTTCTGCATCGGTCAACGGTTGTGGATTAACTTCAGTTGGGTTCGGCAAGTAGTCAACAACAGCGTCCAACAGGATTTGCATACCCTTGTTTTTAAAGGCAGAACCACAGAATGTTGGGAAGAATACCAAGTCGCGGGTACCCTTACGAATGCAACGCTTAAGGTCTTCAACAGAAGGTTCTTCGCCTTCCATGTAAGCCATCATTAGGTCGTCATCTTGCTCTACAGCAGTCTCAACCAACTGACCACGGTACAGTTCAACGTCATCAACCATGTCAGCTGGAATGTCTACTATTGAGAAGTTTTCAGGTTTGCCGGAATCGTCCCATACATAGGCTTGACGGTTCAGGATATCTACCACGCCTACGAAAGTGTCTTCGCGGCCAATTGGTAAGGTCATGATCAATGGCTTAGCGCCAAGAACTTTTTGTACTTGTTCAGTAACGCGCAAGAAGTCAGCACCGATACGGTCCAACTTGTTTACGAAAATCAAACGCGCAACTTTAGAATCGTTCGCATAGCGCCAGTTGGTTTCTGACTGTGGCTCAACGCCGCCAGAACCACAGAATACGCCGATACCGCCATCGAGAACTTTCAATGAACGATAAACTTCTACGGTGAAGTCAACGTGTCCGGGGGTATCAATTACGTTGAAGCGAGTACCTTTCCAAAAGCAGGTTACCGCTGCTGACTGGATAGTAATACCGCGCTCAGCTTCTTGAACCATGAAGTCTGTAGTGGATTCACCTTCGTGAACCTCACCGATTTTATGGATTTTACCGGTCAGCTTAAGGATACGCTCGGTAGTAGTGGTTTTGCCGGCATCTACGTGGGCGAAGATACCAATGTTTCTATAAAGGGATAAGTCAGTCATGGCGCTCTCTATAAGCTGGGGTTAAAAATAGCGCTGCAATATACAGGATTTTATTTAGCTTTGCCTGCAGAAAAAGGAAGGAAGTTTGTGCTTTGGCATTGTTTTCATCAAATTTTTCACTGACACGCGGTTTAGCAAACAAAATTAAGCACTGGATGCGCTAATTTCAGCATCGTCCAGTGCTTAACAAAATGATATTTAATGCTTACTTCGATATGTCAGCTAATAAGGTTAATTGCGATGCATCTTAATTAGCTTTTACGCTTGGAATGGTAAGGCCTTTAATTACTGCGGGGCGTGCTAGAAAGGTATTCAATGCGCGAACAGCATGTGGAAATTTTTCAATATCGACCAAGTCACCGGCTTCATAAAAGCCAATTAAGTTGCGTAGCCAAGGAAAGGTTGCAATGTCCGCAATCGTATAGGTATCACCCGTAATCCATTCACCTTTTTCGAGTTGTTGATTAAGGACATTTAACAACCGTTTGGATTCGTCCACATAGCGAGCAAGGGGGCGTTTATCTTCGTAATTTTTTCCTGCAAATTTATTGAAAAAACCAACTTGTCCAAACATAGGTCCGACCCCACCCATTTGAAACATTAACCACTGAATAGTTTGGTAGCGTCCTATAACGTCTGGTGGTATTAGCTGCTGAGTTTTATCGGCGAGATAAAGTAAAATCGCACCGGATTCGAAGAGCGCAATAGGTTTATTGTCAGGACCATTAGGGTCAATAATCGCTGGAATCTTATTGTTGGGATTAAGCGATATAAACTCGGGAGATAATTGGTCATTGGTGCCGAAATTCACCAGATGAGGTTCATAAGCTAAGCCGGTCTCCTCCAGCATAATCGATACCTTTACACCGTTTGGCGTATTCAAAGAATATAGTTGTAATAAATCTGGCTGTTGTGGTGGCCATTTTTTTGTAATAGGAAATTCAGATAAATTTTTCATAGTATTTTTCATAAAGTTGGTTAAAAGTTTTGGGTGTTTTACAAAATTTTTATTTTAAAAGTGTGCTTATAAAGTTACTGCATTTAATCTTGCGTCTCATCAATAGGTAAGTGCGATTGCAACTCTGTTCGCCCATATTTAATACGATGAATTTGGCGTATTATCAGGATTAATTTCACCATAGACCTCATCGGGATCTACATCGTTTAGCAATAAAGCTTCTCTGACAATTTGAATCTGCTCAAGCACAATTTGGTAACGATCACCATATACATATTTACTCACTTCAATCGGTTTTGGCATGTAAGTGAATGCAATTTTGAGGGCTTGTAAGGCATAGTCATTTATTTTTTCAGTCACGGCTTCTCTCCTCGCGAGGTCGTAATTTTCAGGACTTGATCGATTCTGCATGAACTAAGCGGTATCTGCAAAAGAGAAAAACAGGGTCGTAATTAAGCACGATTATTGTTGCAGGACGCTTGTCGCTGAAAATTCACCTTTGAAGTATATTTTTGGCGTTAATTGTCTACAGCAGCTGTCTTGCTTCCACAAAATAATTGTCAGACATAATTGTCGCTAGAAAATGGGTATTGATATTAGTTTATGCGACGTCAGCGATAATGTTGTTGGTCGAATCGCTTGAGAAATTACTTTTCTTTTTGGTATAAAAACTCAATAAATTTTTTTCCAGAAATTACATGAGGTTGCTGTTTTAACCTATATTTTAAGTGCCGCAAGCATTTTCACATGTTAAAAAAAGTTCATGGGAGGAGTTTGGAGCCCGCGTTAATCTGTTACCTGAAATATATATAAAAAACAATCGTACATTTTCAATTTCAGAAACCAGTTCGCTATATAAATTCTCGGAAATTACTTCGTATATCCATATTAAAATATAATATTGACAATAGGTTTTGGCCACGATATATCAGTAGCTTCGAATTAGTCAGACAGTTTTTACATAAAAGCAACAGCCTGACACTCGATTAACACCACTTACTTGCAATAAGTAAGTTCAGCCTAGCCTTACTCCTCTATTGGCGGTATTGGGTGAAAGGCATTCTCCGGAGATTATAAAAATGAAATTCCCCATGTTTGGCCAAAACATGGTTAAGGCTTTTATCGGTGCTGCCGCTCTGTATGTAACAGCAGCAAGCGCCCAAACCTTAACCTCTAACTCCACCGGTACCAATAACGGGTTTTATTACTCGTTCTGGAAAGATTCCGGTAACGCTTCAATGACTTTGTACGGCGGTGGCCGCTACTCATCACAATGGACTAACAACACCAACAACTGGGTGGGTGGTAAAGGTTGGAAGCCTGGTAGTGCATCAAGAACCATCAGCTATTCAGGTAATTACGGCGGCAGTAATAGCCAGAATACTTACCTTGCAGTGTATGGCTGGACAAGAAGCCCTTTAGTTGAATACTACGTTATTGAAAGTTACGGTTCGTATAACCCTGCAACCTGCAGCGGTGGAACTGACTACGGCAGCTTCCAAAGTGATGGTGCGACTTATAACGTGCGTCGTTGCCAACGTGTAAACCAACCTTCGATTGATTCAAACACCAGCACCTTCTATCAATATTTTAGTGTGAGAAATCCGAAGAAAGGTTTTGGTAATATTTCAGGTACCGTTACTTTTGCTAATCATGCTGCTTTCTGGGCAAGCAAGGGTTTGAATTTGGGGCAACATGATTATCAAATTTTGGCAACCGAAGGTTACCAAAGTAGTGGTAGCTCTGACCTGACAATCAGTGAAGGTGTAACCAGTAGTAGTGCAGCAACAAGCAGCTCCTCACGTACGAGTAGCACGGGCACAAGCACAAGTACTGGCACCGGTGGTAGCGGCATTACTGTTCGCGCGCTGGGTGTTACCGGGTCTGAGCATATTTATCTCAAGGTCGGCGGCGCCAATGTTGGCAGTTGGACACTGACTACCAGTTACCAGGATTACGTTTATACGGGTAGCGCAACAGGTGATATCCAGGTTCAATATGACAATGACTCAGGCAACAATGATGTTCAGGTTGATTACGTCCGCGCTAACGGCGAAATTCGTCAAGCGGAGGATATGACTTACAACACGGCTGCTTACATCAATGGATCTTGCGGCGGCGGTGGCAATAGCGAGTTTATGCACTGTAATGGTGTAATCGGGTTCGGTACGACATCTGATTGCTTCAGCGGTAGTTGTGGTGGAACCACTAGCAGCATCGCGAGCAGTATTGCTTCTAGTACAAGCACGAGCAGCAACAATAACTGTGCGGGTTACGTGGGTATCACGTTTGACGATGGTCCTACCGGAAATACCTCTACGTTGGTCAATCTCCTTAAGCAAAATGGCTTAACGCCCGTAACCTGGTTTAACCAAGGTAATAACGTTGCCAGCAACTCATCATTGTTGAGCACTGAAAGAAGCGTTGGTGAAGTACAAAACCACAGCTATACACATTCGCATATGACTAGCTGGAGCTATTCACAAGTGTTAGACGAGTTGACTCGCACCAATCAGGCTATTCAAAATACTGGTGCTCCAAAACCAACCTTGTTCCGTCCACCTTACGGAGAAACTAACACCACCATTAACCAAGCAGCTTCAGCCGCGGGTCTACGAGTTGTAACGTGGGACGTTGACTCTCAAGACTGGAACGGTGCAAGTGCTAGCGCTATCGCAAACGCGAATAATCAGCTCCAAAATGGCCAGATTATTCTTATGCATGACGGCAGCTACACAAATACTAATGCGGCTATCTCGCAGATTGCGGCAAACCTCAGAGCGAAAAGATTGTGCCCAGGCAGAATCGATCCATCTACCGGTCGTGCAGTGGCTCCTTATAATACGTCTAGCAGTGTTGCAAGTAGCAGTGTAAGAAGTTCGAGCAGCAGTGTGGTTCCAAGTAGCAGCAGTGTTGCTAGTAGCAGTGCGGTAGCTTCCAGCAGTAGCGTTGTAGTTTCGAGCAGTGTTAGATCTTCCAGTAGCAGCGTTGTCAGCAGTACAAACAACGGCGGCCAATGTCAATGTAACTGGTACGGTACTTTGTACCCATCTTGCGTAACTACTCAAAGTGGCTGGGGCTGGGAAAATAACAAGAGCTGCATTACTAACAGCACTTGTACTACTCAACCATCTAACCAAGGTGGCTTGGTGTGTGGCGGAGTAAGCTCAAGTGCTCCGAGTTCAAGCTCAAGTAGTGCGCCTCGGTCAAGCAGCTCGTCAAGCCCGATTAGCTCATCAAGCTCTAGCGTTTCATCGAGTTCGATTAGCTCCTCAAGCTTAAGTAGTTCAAGTTCTAGTAATGCAACCTTAGTGTATGCGGTTGACGCGGGTGCATCATCATCGGCTACTGTCAATGGGGTTGTATATCAGGCAGATCGTTATGCTTCTGGCGGTACAACTCAAGTTGTGACGACTGGCATTTCGGGCACGACTGATGACGCGCTTTATCAATCCGAACGTTATGGTACTTACAGCTACGATATTCCAGTAAGCAACGCAACTTACAGCGTGGTATTGCACTTTGCCGAGTTGTACCAAACTGCAGCGGGCGCGCGTTCTTTCAATCTTAGCGTTGAAGGTAAATCGGTATTGTCCAGTTTCGATTTGTTTAGTGCAGCGGGCGGTTTCACTGCATACACTCAACGTGTTGACGGCGTCGCAGTTACCGACGGTAAGCTAACTATTAACCTAACGTCTTTGGTTGATAACGCTACTCTCGCCGGTTTCGCAATTTACTCAAGCGATGGCGGAACCTTCACCGGTGGAAATGAACCTGAGTGTTCAACTTCCGATCGTCAAACGCCAACGTCTATCAGTTACGACAGTGCGGTAACGCGTTCCGAGCAGAAGAATCCGCCGTCCGGTGCATTCGGTTATGCGATAGAACATGCAACACAAACCTTGCCTAATCACACCATCTATCGTCCAGATTTGTCTCGCGCCAACAATATCCCGATCGTTGTATGGGGTAATGGTGCGTGTTCAAACGTAGGGACCGAACAAGCAGACTTCCTGTTGCAGATCGCGTCCAACGGTTACCTGGTTATTGCTAATGGTGGACCATTTGGTTCAGGTTCAAACGATCAGCATGAAACTGAGTTGGTAAAAGCAATTGACTGGGCAATTAAGGAAAATAGCCGTAAGTGCAGCCAATACTATGGCAAGTTGAACGTTAGCAAAATTGCCACCATGGGCTGGTCTTGCGGTGGTGGTATGGCGCACTTTGCTGCAGTGGATTCACGTATCACTACAGCAGTTGCTTTAAATAGCGGTCTCGGCATCTACGGCGACAGAGCTAATTATTACCCGCGCTTCCATACGCCCGTTGCTATTTTCAACGGTGACTCACGTGACGTTGCCTACAATCCTGGATTGCAGGAATACAGCGAAGTGAACAATGTTCCTTTCTATCACGCGAATTATCCGCAAGGTCATGGCGATGCTTACTATCAAGATAACGGTGGAGAGTTCGGAATTGTAGCAGTAGGTTGGTTGAACTATATGTTGAAAGACGACCAATCAGCGACGGGCAGAAGTATGTTCTTTGGCAACAACTGCCGTCTGTGTAAATCTCCATGGGTAATGAAGAACAAAGGATTTTAATCCAGTTGTAATGTTTTAATCTTTGTTCGAAAAAACCCCGCAGGTTTATTCCTGCGGGGTTTTTTTTACATTAAATTGTCAGCGCAGGGAAATTTTTTTGGATTCTCTGATTGGCGAAAGTGAAGAAATTTTTATTATTGATATGTAGTTATAAAATTCCCTATTATAAAAATTAAAAATGTATTAAATCAGTTTATAGGTTAACGCCATTTCTTTTATATAAATCAAACTTTGCCGCCATTAAAATATCTTGGTTTCTGTGCAAGAAATTTTTTGTGCAATCGAAAAAATAAATAATATCTTTTTTGTAATGTCGGTTAAGTTTATAAAAATTCGATCTTAGTTATATTTTCCCATTTTTTTGTAAAAAAATTACATTCAATGCGAAAAGGCTATTTTATCAAAAGCTACCAAGGTAATTATTTTTATAGCAAGTTTGTTACTTGATCTGATTCAAAAAAACAGTGATCCAGTGGTAGTTGGAAAAACAAGTTCGCTATATGTAATTGCCACAATTAGTTTTAAACTCAATATGGAAATAGTTACATTGACAATATGCTGATGAATCTATAAAAAATAAATTCGAAATTGCTAGCTGTTTAAAAATAGTAGTCGTAACGCTCTCGATACATCCTTGTTCGCAACGAAAAGGATATTTCTTCCAAATAAGCCTACACGTTAATAATTAATCAGACGCTATTGGAAGATTCATAACGCAAAAAATATCAGGCAATCTCACGTCGGCTCATTCCTCAGAAGGTACTGTTTCATGAAGCTATTAAATTTTAAGAAAGTGGCTCAAAACATTCTTGCCATAAGTTTTGCAACATTGTTTGCAGCTGCAGTTAGTGCACAAACTTTAACGACCAATTCTACCGGTACTCACGAGGGTTTCTATTATAAATTTTGGAAAGATTCCGGTGATGCTTCCCTGACATTAGGTGCGGGTGGTAACTATACAGCCCAGTGGACTAACGTCACTAATAACTGGTTCGGCGGAAAGGGTTGGAGCCCAGGTAGTGATTTAAGGATTATTAACTACTCCGGCAGTTTCACCGCTAGCGCTAGTCAAAATGCTTGGCTCTCGGTGTACGGTTGGACAAAAAGTCCGTTTGTCGAGTACTACATAGTGGAAAGTTATGGCTCTTACAATCCGGCTACCTGTAGCAGCGGTACGAATTATGGAACGTTCCAAAGCGATGGCGCTACTTACACTGTGAGTCGTTGCCAGCGCACCAGTTTGGACGAACATGGATTTGCTTCTTTAATGTCCACTTATTACAGCGTGAGAAATCCCAAGAAAGGTTTCGGTAATATTTCTGGCACTGTTACATTTTCAAACCATGTGAATTTTTGGAAAAGTAAAGGATTAACCTTGGGTACCACTCATGAATTCCAAATTGTGGCGACTGAAGGTTATCAAAGTGGCGGTATTTCTGACATCACGGTTAGCGAAGCTGCAGTAAGCAGCAGTAGTTCAAATAGTTCAGTTGGAAGTAGCTCGCTTGGAACTAGCTCTTCACTCATGTCTTCAAGCGTTGGTTCTGGTGGCCAATGTAAATGCAACTGGTATGGCACCCTGTACCCGTCTTGTGTAACCGCACAAAGCGGTTGGGGTTGGGAGAATAACAAGAGTTGTATTAGCAACAGTACTTGTACAACTCAACCCTCCAATCAAGGTGGTTTGGTTTGTGGTGGAGTTGGTTCGAGTAGTATACGTAGCTCAAGCAGCGCACCTGGCTCAAGCTCATCCAAACCGGGCAGCTCCTCCTCAAGCCTGATTAGTTCATCACGTTCGAGTAGCTCATCCAGTGTTGCTACCACTTCTTCAAGCTTGGCTATCAGCTCGTCTCGTTCCAGCTCCAGCGCAAACAGCGCTACTTTGGTATATGCAATTAATGCCGGTGCGTCTTCAGCTGCTACGGTGAACGGCGTTGTTTATCAAGCAGATCGTTATGCATCAGGTGGCACAACTCAAACGGTTACCAACGCAATTTCCGGTACGACCGATGATGCGCTTTATCAATCCGAACGTTACGGTAGCTACAGCTATGAAATCCCCGTAAGTAACGCAACTTATAGTGTGGTCTTACACTTTGCTGAATTGTATCAAACCGCATCGGGTGCGCGTTCTTTCAGCGTAAACGTTGAAGGCAAATTAATATTGTCTCGCTTCGATTTATTTGGTGCCGTTGGTCGATTCGCCGCTTACGATCAACGTGTCGACGGAATCGCGGTTACCGATGGCAAGTTAACCATTACATTGACCACTGAGATTGATAACGCGACTATCGCTGGCTTCGCGATTTATTCAAGCGATGGCGGAGCATTCACCGGTGAAAGGAAATAAATTTTAATGTTCAATCCCGAATCATTAAACATCTACTGCAACAGAACTAGCCATTAGCTAATTGTTAAAGAATTCCCGCAGGCTTAGGTCTGTGGGAATTTTTTTGCGTGAAATTTTAAGTTTACTATGTTGGTGCGATTAGGAAGGCAATTAATTCTCGTTCGCTAATATTCGATAAATGCAGAGTAAAGTCGAGCAGGGTAGCGTGAATCATCTGCATCACTCACCAATAAAAGCTCAATCTGTTGATCGATTTTATTCACGGCAATCCCCTCCAGTTTTATCACTTTATCGATAGTATCTAAAAAAGCTAAATCACCTTGTTTATTAATAACCCCAATTGCTGAACCCATGCACATACCATCCAGATAAGAGTCTGATGTATTTTCGGCGCTTGCGGTAAAGGCAATATCGCCGTTGGCTAGCGATGTCGCATCCGTAAAGCAGAAAGGCACATCATCCACCTCGCCCAAAGCATAAGGCTTGATTTGAATACGAGGCTCATAATATTTATGCGGATGATTCAGTACGCGATAAAAATCTTCAAGGTTAATGCCAATGCGGGCATTCAATTTATTTTTCTTATTGCCGCGCTGGAATAAAAAAATATTTTCTTCAACAATTGCCGCACCTTCAATATTGAGTTTACCAATTTCTTTTTTGAGAAAATCATAAAAAAGTGAAAGATCAATAATCTCAGCAGGAGCAGAAACTTCACCCTTGCCATCCAATGGAATCAACGCACTGCGGTAACGGTTTTTTTTGGAGCCAGAACCAAGTGCTAGTAAGGTAGATTGTGACGAACCATTAAATTGTGGGATACCTATGAGCACTTCAATATCTGGCTTCTCTGCTTTACGCTCTTCAGTCTCCAACGGCAACTCGCCGTCAAAGCATTGATATAAACTGCCTGCAGTAGTGCTTTCTAATGGAAACTTGCCCAAGTGCAACTCATCGTCGGCTACCACATACAACCACTGCCCAACTTTTACCAAACCACTTGCGGCACTCAGGTGCGAAGCGCGGTTTGGCTGGCTCGGTTGCGTGAGTAGTAAATTTTTTAACTCAGTTAATTTGATCATTAAGGGCTCCGGTCATGCAGCGGCGATTTAATGTTCTATCTGGCGCTAAGTTTAACATTGCGGATCTTTTAAACATTTATTTCATTGAAGTTAGGTGAATAAATATTGTAAGGCAACTTCTTTCCAATGTTAGTATCCAAAGATATTCAGGTTAACTGTTACAGAATAAGTCGCATTAACCTTCACTTGTTTTGGCATTCAAAATTAAATCTATAGATTGCTGCATTTTTAAGTTTTAAGGTGGAGATTACATGGCCCTAATAAATACTGATTGGACAAAAGAGCTAGCCCAAGTAGAGAACACTCTGGTCAAGGTTTTGGATGAAAAGCTGGAGCCAATGGCTGACCGTATTATAGATCGTGGAATTGCTGAATCATCAGTGATCTTGGCTAAAGCGAGTTTTGAGGTGCAGGAAGCTATCAAGCAAGCAACGCAAGAAATAGAAAATCAACGAAAAGTAGCTATTAAAGAAATTAAAAAATTGATTTTTTATGCAGGAGTAACTGCTTTTACAATTATCGTAGTGACTTCAGTATTCGTTGTGGGTGTTATTAAATACTTTGGTTTGTTTTGACATGCTTTCAGTTTGTCGTTTTGATGATCATATTTTAGTAAATTCACGGATGGATACTTGTTTAAATTCCATTGCCTTGCGTGAACAAAGGCAATGGAATAAATTTGATTCTATTTATCTTGGAAATAATATCCGCAGTTTGCAGGTGAGCTCGATATAGTTATCAAACAATTGGGCGTTTTTTCTAGAGGTATCGTTGTAATATTGCCTGTTGATAAGTTTAACTTCTTAATCGAGTAAAATGCTACGCCATTCTCGTGCTGACTGTATGTAAAGGTCAACTGTGATGGATCTGAAGTCCAGGAGATGCTTGAGATTTTTCCAAATGTTTTCAAATAATCAAAATATCGGATATCTGTCCCATCCAAATTTAAAGTGTATAAATCATTTGTTTCGGTAAGAGCAAGCAATCTTCGGTTATCAGATACTTGATAATCCACTATTTTTTCAGTTGTCCCTAATATTTCCTTTAGCCGTAGTGTTACTCCACTGTTAAATGAAAATATATAGGTTTCATCGAGAAAATCGAATTCACCAAGTGAAAAAAATACATATTCCTGCAGTGGTTTCCAGTTTTGCCAT
>Ga0247729_10000738_pt1 | contig 12725 bp, 10 predicted proteins | sample UWRJL133311R2_FD_180958 | JGI IMG/M metagenome (GOLD analysis project Ga0247729, IMG submission 180958) | Plant litter microbial communities from Arlington Agricultural Research Station in Wisconsin, United States - UWRJ-L133-311R-2 | ecosystem: Environmental > Terrestrial > Plant litter >... | reverse complement strand
GGTCTCCGATGCCGTGAGTTACGGCTGGGGAATGATTCCCGCGAGTGTGACCATCGGCTCGACAACCTGGTCGACCGCACTGTGGCCCAAGGACGGCGGCTACATCGTCCCCATCAAGTCGGCAGTTCGCGCATCCGAACATCTCGACGTTGGCGACCCGATCCGCCTTGTCCTCGACATCGCGCTGTAGCGCTCACCGGGTGGGTCGCCCTTTCCGGACAATCAGCCATCATAAAAGGGTGGCACGGCTGCGCCCAGTCGCGACCGGAATACGTCGAACATGACACATCGCTTGACGCCGGGGCATCCACTCGCCTACAGTCACAGAGCCGCACCGATCGTCGGTGCCGCCCCGCTCACCTGGAAGGAGAGACCCCCATGTTCACCACACCACAGCGTCTCTCCCTGGAGATGAACCGTCGACCCATGGTCAACGAGTTCACCTTTGAGCTCGCGCGTTACCAGCGCAAGATCCAGCACCTCTAGTACGACACCAGCTGTCTTTCGACGCTCCGTGCCTGCTCGAGGCCCGGGGCGTTCTGTGTTTTTCACAGTCATTTTCTTCTGATTCTGCAGGGTCAGGGAGTCGCCGCCTCGGGCGCCACTCCCCGAACGACCTTTGAAGAAACACACAGACAGACAAGGACCATGAAAAAAATCAACGACCGGCTGATCAGCTGGGCGAGCCTTCTCGACGCCAACGCCGAAGAGCAGGCGCGTACCACCGCGACCATGCCGTTCATCTTCCCGCACCTGGCGCTGATGCCGGATGCCCACCTCGGACTCGGCGCAACCGTCGGGTCGGTGATCCCCACCCTGAAGGCCGTCATCCCGGCGGCCGTGGGCGTCGACATCGGCTGCGGCATGATCGCGGTGAAAACCCAGTTCACCGCGTCGGACATCGCCCACTCCCCCAATGCGCTCAAGGAGCTGCGGGAGGAGATCGAGCGTGCCGTGCCGACGTCCGCTGGCGCGTACAACCGCAAGATTGTGGCGACCGCCGAGCCGAGGATCGCCGAACTGGAGGCGCACGCCGAGCGTAGCGACTTTGACCCTGCGAGCTACGCCGGCAATTGGAAGCTTCAGCTCGGCACCTTGGGCAGCGGAAACCACTTCATCGAGGTCAGCCTCGACGAGTCGGACAACGTCTGGCTGTTCCTGCACTCGGGCAGCCGTGGTGTGGGCAACAAAATTGCCCAGAAGCACATCAAGGTTGCGCAGGCGCAGATGGTCAAGTGGTGGATTACCCTCCCTGATCCCAACCTCGCGTACCTCGTCGAGGGCACCCCGGAGTTCAGCCGCTACATCGCCGAACTGCGGTGGGCGCAGCACTTCGCGCTGCTCAACCGGGAGGAAATGATGGACCGCGTCATCCGGCAGCTGTCGGAATGGATGGGCACACCCGTCATCGAGCAGGACCGCATCAACTGTCACCACAACTTCACACAGAAGGAAAAGCACTTCGGCAAGGAGGTGTGGCTGTCGCGCAAGGGTGCGATCTCGGCGAAGCGGGGCGAGCTCGGGTTGATCCCGGGGTCGATGGGTACCGCCTCGTACGTGGTCGAGGGGCTCGGAAACCCCGTTGCCCTCGAGTCGAGTCCGCACGGCGCCGGTCGGGTGCACTCCCGGTCGTCCGCCCGAAAGACCTTCACCCACGAGCAGTTGCGTGAGGCGATGGTGGGCATCGAGTTCCGGGACACCCCCGCGTTCCTTGATGAGATTCCGGCAGCGTACAAGCCGATCGATCAGGTGATGGCGGATGCCGCGGAGCTAGTAACGATTCGGCACACACTGCGCCAGATTGTGAACGTTAAGGGCGACTGACCACAGGCTCAGCCTGAAGCCTTGTCGGAAACCCTCACCTCCTTTTCGGGAGGTGGGGGTTTCTCGCGGTTACTTCGGCTGCCACCGAATCGCGTTCACCGCCAGGTGAAACAGTGCGGTGAGTGCAGCCACACCGAGCAACACGATGCCCCAGGCAAGCACGGATTCTGACCCAGCACTCAAAGCCCACAGGGTCGCAACGGCCCCGGCGATCAGCGCAAGAATCCAGATGAGTCCGAGAGCCCCGAGGTATGGGTTGAGGGGTGTCAGTGGTTGTCTGGTGCGTCCCGGCGCGGTGCCGGACGTGCGTCCTGGTGCGCTGTCGCCCGTGATGTCGGCCATAATTCCCCCTGAGATCGTGGGCACAGTGTATCCAGGGCGCGATGCCGTCGAGTTGTCTTGAGGTCGATCGTGCCCACGCTTCCCTGTGCCCGCAAGTTCCGCTAGGCCGCACTCCACCGCCAGTTGATGCGCTCGTACAGAGGCCGGAGTCCGGCACGCGTCATGTTGTTGAGGGAGCTGTTCTCCCCGGGGTTTGCGGGCATACCCGTTTCGGCATACAGCCGACGAACACCCAACTCCCGCGCTGTCTGAACGCGAGCGGCGATCAAGGCGCTCTGCGCTCCGCGACCGCGGGCGGACGCCAATGTCGCAGCCCCGGCAAGATGGCCGACATCGCCCTGCACAACGAGGCTCGCGCCAGCGACCATCAGGTTCCCGTCCCACGCAGCAAACGGGTAGGTCTCGGCCGAGTTCGCCGCGGCGACTAACAGGCTGGAGAGCTGCGCCGGAGGCATCCCGAATCCCGACACAATCACGTTGGCCCACTCCGCAATGTCGGCTGGTTCGACTCGATCAATTCGGAGGTCGTCGTCCGAGTTACCTCCAGTGGGAGAGACGGACGCGAGTTCAAAGATGGGCGCGGGCAGCGGTTCACCGGCCAACTTCACCCAGGTGCTCTCGGCTGTCAAACCGTGACGGGCCGCGATTATCATCCAGTCCGGAGGCAGCACGTGAGGCGCCAGCGGAATGATCGCCGACGTCACTCCGGCCGCGAGAAAGGTGTCAACGATGCGCTGCACGAGGTGTGCGTCGATGGGGCTTTCGAATCCGAAACCGAGGGCTTTGCTCCAGTAGTTCACCGGGTCGTGCGCCATCGAGAGGACAACCCCGCCACTGAACCGCACGGCAGAGGTGCCGAGTGCAGAACGGTGAGGCTCGGCAACATTCGCCAACATCAGGAACATGGCCTCGGCCTCACTCGATTCGCTGTTGGCGGGGCTGTGCTGCACATGTTGCTGCAAGGTGGATCTCCAAACGCGTAGATGGTCTCGACGCGGGATGTGACCCGTCGCCATCCTCCAGCCTGCGCGGCGCCGGACTGCGGGGCATCCGTGCAACTACGGACGTGTCACTCAGAGGTCCTGGCCGCAATGGCAGAGTCGGCAGTACCTCTAGTAGGTCGTGTTTTTAGCGGGGCAATGCCATCACGGCGCGGCTCGCAGACAACAGCGCGGCGCTGACCTTCTCCGCATTGCCCAGGTAACCCGTGACCATGGCGCCATCGCGCAACATCATTAGTTCGTCGGCGACCGCCGGGTCTGTGATCCCCACCGATTCCGTCAGTTTTGTCAACATCTCGAGGAACCACGCACGGTGGCTGTCGACAACCTGTCGCACGGGATGTGTCGCGTCGGCATATTCGGCCGCGGCGTTGATAAATGGGCAACCGCGGAATCCAGCGGAGCACGCCTCGTTTCCAATTCCTTCGGAGACGATCCGGAGCGTTTCGTCCGCGTTACCGTGGGCCGCTTCGCTCGCGCCGAGGACTGCTCCGCGTTCCCACGCAGCCCGACGCTCGAGGTAGGCGACGATCAGATCGTCTTTGGTCGGGAAGTGACGGTAGAACGTCACCTTGGTGATCCCGGCCTTCTCGATGATTTTGTCCGCACTCACCGCACGGAGTCCCTGCGCATAGAAGAGTTCGGCGGCCGCATCAACGATGCGCTCACGCGTGATCGCGCCACGCCCCAACGGTGCGGGCGCGCTCGGCGAAACCTCGGGGGTCGTTTGGTCGGATGACATTGCTTCTACCTCTGGGGGATCGGCTGGAACTGCTCGGGACGAGCGTATTCGCTGCGCTCCATCACCGTCAGTGTACTCCCAATAGGCACTAGTTCGTCTACATAATCACTGGCTCTCTACGCACGGCCGGAAAAGTCTTTTTCATCAATTTCAGATGCGGACTTGCGCTTTGCTCATTCATCCCCCAAGCTGAACTCCAACGTAGAGTTACTAGTTCGTCTACATCGGCAACTCTCCGGTTCTGCACCTCTGCCACTGCAATTTCATCCGCCAGTCCAACCTCAGAAAGTAGCCACCATGCTCAACTTCTCCGCTCTCTCGAAGTCCTCTTCTTCCACGTCCGCACGTCGCCGCTTCGTCGGCGGAGCGCTGGCCGCTGCTGCAGCTGTCACGATGCTGGCGGGATGCGCCACCCCCACTCAGCCCGCAGCGTCAGCAACAACGGCAGCCGCCGACACCTCGCCCAAACCGACCATCGTGATGGTGCACGGCGCGTGGAGCGACGCGAGCCCGTTCGACGAAGTGGGCAGCCAGCTCCGCGAGGATGGCTACACCGTTGTCAACTTCGCCAACCCGCTCCGCTCCCTCAGCGGCGACACCGACTACCTCACCTCGTTCCTCGACACCCGCACCACCGGCCCGGTCATCCTGGTCGGACATTCCTACGGCGGAGCGCTCATCGGCGGCGCAGCAACTACAGACCCCGACGTCAAGGGCCTCGTCTACCTCAACGCATTTGTGCCCGAAGCCGGCGAGAACATCCTTGAGCTCGCTGCCCACGCCGGACCGGTCGACGCCGCCGCACTGTTCGACATGGCCGAGTTCCCCGGCGAGCACAACGTTGACCTCTACCTCAAGCCCGCCACCTTCGCCGGCGGCTTCGCCAATGGCCTCACCGAGGACCAGCAGGCCGAGTACTTCGCCAAGCAGCGCCCCATCACCTACGCCGCGTTGAGCGAGCCCGCCGGCGAGCAGGCCTGGACCACCCTTCCGTCCTGGTACGTCGCCGGCACCGAAGACCACAGCATCGACATCGAGACCCAGCGGTGGATGGCCGAGCGTGCCGGCTCCACCCTCACCGAGGTCGACGCCAGCCACCTGTCGATGGTCGCCGAGCCCGAGATCGTCACCGACGTGATCAAGGATGCCGCCACCGCCACCAACTAAGGCCCGCTGTCACACCCTTCCCTGTCACACCCTTCTCTGTCACTCCCTTCTCTCCACCACCCCGCTGTAACCGCCTCATCCACTCCCCTTTCACCCACTCCCGTTTCACCCACTCAGCTTCATCACCTCAGAAAGAGACATCATCATGACGAACACCACTCCCACCATCGTTATCGTGCACGGCGCCTGGAGCGACTCCACCCCGTTCAACGCTGTGGAGGCACTGCTCACCGCCGACGGATACACCGTGACGCACTTCGCCAACCCGCTGCGCTCGCTCAGCGGCGACACCGACTACCTCGCCGCATTCCTCGAGACCCGCACCACCGGACCCGTTGTTCTCGTGGGCCACTCCTACGGCGGAGCAGTTATCGGCGGTGCCGCTCGTGGCCACTCCCGCGTCCAGGCGCTGGTCTACCTCAACGCCTTTGTCCCCGAACAGGGCGAAACGATCCTCGACCTCGCCGGTCATGCTGGTCCGGTCGACCCGAGCGCGTTGTTCGACATGGCACCCTTCCCGGGCGACCACAACGTTGACCTCTACCTGCAGCCCGGCGCGTTCGCCGGCGGGTTCGTCAACGGCCTCCCGGAAGATCTGGCCGCGATCTTCTTCGCCAAGCAGCGCCCGATCACCTACGCCGCTCTCAGCGAGCCGGCTCGTCCCCAGGCGTGGAAGACGCTGCCCTCCTGGTACGTCGCCGGCACCGAAGACCACAGCATCCCGTTCGAGACCCAGCTGTGGATGGCGGAGCGCGCCGGCTCGACACTCACCACCGTCACCACCGGCCACCTCTCGATGGCGGGCGAGCCCGAAACCGTCGCTCGCATCATCACCGAAGCGGCGAACGCCACCAAGTAACGCCCGCGGCGGCATCCATCCGCACCCCTCGGATAAACGACACTGTCCGGCCGGTCTTCTGACCGGCCGGACAGTGTTGGCTTCGCCCCGGTGCCCGCCACCATCGACCCGGAGATACACCGCATGACGCACAACCCGAATGGCCTCCGTAAAACCACGGATATCTCACTAAACCATGCTGTTTTTGGCCCGCACGTACAGACCTCGCGTTACGGTCGAGTGTGAACGCCACCGGAGGTTCTTTGTCCACCCGAGCGGAAGCCGGGGCGTTTCTCGACTCGGTGTCCGGCGCAGATACCACACGCGTTCTTATTGTGGGCGAGCCAGGCATCGGCAAGTCCACCCTCATCGATGCCGCCGCCGTCCGCTTGGAGGCGGTGGGCACACTCGTGCTGCGCGCCAGCCCGTCCTTCGCCGAACGTCATACGGCCTTCAGTATGTTGTGGGATCTGCTGGGCGATCTGGACTGGAACACCATCACCCGGCTTCCTGATGAGTACCGCACTATCCTGGAGATCGCTCTCGGACGAACACGCTCGACCACCGAACTCCCCGCCCTCGCCACCGCAGTGGCGCTCGAGAATTTGCTCGAGGAACTCGCCACCCGCACACCCGTGGTGGTGATGATCGACGACCTGCAGTGGTCAGACCCCGAGTCCCTCGCGGCCGTGGAGCGGGCGTCCCGACGGCTGACCTCGAGCCGCGTCAGTTTGGTGGCGACGAGCCGGGAGTACGGCACCCGAACGACCAACGCACCGGATTTCCGTTTTGAACCCGGCGATATCCACATCCTCGACGGCCTCTCGGTCGACGAACTCGAAACTCTTACGCGTCCCGCGTGGCCATCCACCCTCACCCGTGCCCAGGTTGTGGCTCTGCGCGAGCACACCGGCGGCAATCCCATGTGGGCATTGGAACTAATCGGACGCGGCGTGATTGGCGACCTGGGTGCCCTCCCTGTCGGAACCTTGCACGCACCGCCGCCTCTCGCCGTGGCGGTCGCGGACCGCCTGCGAACACTCACGGCGGATGCCGCCGACGTCGTCTCGATCGTGGCACTACTGGGCCGACCAGACCTGTCGCTACTGAGGGAGGTGCTCCGATTCAGTAACACCCCAGCCGCGGCGATCAACGATGCGGAAGCAGCGGGGTTTCTCTTACTGACAACTCGCTCGGCCCGCACCCGGCATCCCCTTCACGCGTCAGCCGCCACCGCGCGTCTCGCCCCGGCCCGGCGGCGCGAGTTGCAGAACTTCATCGCCCGCGCCATCACTGATCCAGTCGTGCGTGCGCAGCACCTGCAACAGTCCCAACCGCCTGGGCCCGATGAGGAGATCGCGGAAGCGCTGGCGCTGGCCGCCGTCGCGATGCGCCAGCGCGGCGCTCGACTCCGCTCCGCACACTTTGATGCGCAGGCCGTCGAACGGACCGATCCCCTGAGCCCGCACTATCAGGATCGACTGCTCAACCAGGCGCAACAGTTGTTCTCCGCCGGCGACAACGCCGCCTGTCTCCGTGCTCTCGACAAGGTGTCGGCCTCGCGGCTCGACCTGCTCCAATATGACACCTATTTGGCCCTCGCGACCAGTAGCCGCGCGTCCGGCGCTCGCCCCGCAGCGACCGTCGAATTTCTCGCCCACCAGATGACAGACGATTCACTCGATGATCGTCGCCGCGCGCTGGTGACCGCCAACCTGGTGGCCTACGGCACCCTCACGGTGTCCGAGCGGACTCGCCTGAGTGCGGCCGTATTTGAGGATCTGGAGGGGGTGACGGCGCCCAACGCCATCCACCATTCCCTTCGCGGGATGATCCGTGCCCGTCTGGATGCCGGTGGCGGTCTCGACAGAGCGAGGATTGCCGAGATGGACCGTCGACAGTCGATCCGGATTGTGGTTGGCCTCGATGACACTGGCCTAGCGGCATCCGCCTCCGGTGCACACCTCATCGACGACGTCGCTACGTCCCGGGCGGCCCTCGGCTCCCTCGTCAGCTGGGCCCAGGCGGAGGGCAAGGAGGGCGTCGAGAGAGTTTTTCTGGCCCACGCTGCCGGCGTCGAGATCCTCGGCGGTGACGTTGTCGCGGCGCGCGCGTGTGCCGAGCGGTCGGGCTTCTCCCTTCTCTCCCCCATCCTTCCCGCCGAGCTTCAATGGGTCGCTGGCATGCTTCTCATCTCCGCCGGTCGGCATTCCGATCTGGAGCGCATGGTTGGGGTGTGGCGATCGTCCGCCGCGAACGGACTACACGCAGGGCTGGGTTTGGAGGCAGAGCTGGGTTCGGAGGCAGAGCCGGGTGTGGAAGCGGGGCGTGGCGTGGAGGCGGGACTGAGTGTGGAGGCGCTGCCGAGGTCGGAAGCACTGTTGAAGTTTGACGCGCTGCTGGGGTTGTCCGCACTCGCGCAGGGCACGGCCCACACGGCGGTCGACCACCTGCGCGCAGCGGCGAATGCTGCAGACGCCCTCGAGCTGGTCGAGCTCGGCAGCCGGATGCGTGTCGACCTGCCCCTCATCGAAGCGCTGCTGCAGACGGCGGAGGTCGACGAGGCCGCACTCCGCCTCGCACAGGTGCGAGAGTTTCTTTCCACACACGATCGCCCCATCTCCGAGATCGACCTGCACCGGGTGGCCTCTCTCCACTTGGCAGCCCAGGGCGACCTTCCCGGTGCCCTCGCGAGTGCTGACTCCGCCGTCGCCCTGTCCGCTGCTGCCTCGCGCTCGGCAGACGGGGCTCGCGCATTGCTGCAGAGGGCTCGTGTTCTGCAGCGGTTGCGGCGGGTGGCGCTGGCGCGGGGGGATCTGGATGCCGCCGCAGCACTAGCCGCAGGCGCGGGTGCTGTTGACCTCACTCGTCAGGTTGACGCCGCACGGGCGACCGCCCGCAGAACTCGATCGACCACCGAGCTGACCACTGCGGAGTCGGGGGTACACAACCTCGTGCGGAACGGGCAGAGCAACAAAGAGATCGCAGCCGAACTGTTTATTAGCGTGCGCACGGTCGAGTCGCACGTCGCCGCGATCCTCCGCAAAACCGGGGCGGCGGGCCGGTCCAAACTCATCTCGCGGGAGCAGTAGGCGCGCGTCACGGGAGTAGCTCGTCCGGCGATCGGCACGGCGCGCGCGACTCGATCGGAACGGCGCGCGTCACTCGACCGGCACGGCGCGCGTCACTCGACCGGCACGGCCGCGGGTCATAGCCGGACGCGCCGACGAGCGTGCTGAGCGACGCGACGCGCATCCCGAGCGATTTCCCGCAGGGCGCCCGTCGCCGACACGGTGAAACCGACAAAGTAGAACCCGGGGGCCGCCTCCGTGCCCGACCGTGCACGTGGGTTACCGATGTGGTCGAGCAAGTCGAGACCGTTAAGCAGAGCATCCAGGCCTCGACGATACCCGGAGGCAAACAGCACCACCTCGGGGCTCACCACCGAGCCGTCAGCGAGCTGCACCGCACCGGGTTCGAACCCCGTCACTGCCGCAACCGGTGTCACCGCACCCGACTGCAGCAGCGCAACAATGCCGGTGTCGTGCACCGGCACCGAGTCATCCCGTTGCACCCGGGTGTAAAGGTCGGCGCGCGGGCGGGCGAGTCCGTGCGCTGATAAGTCAGGAACAGTGAGCCGTGCCAGCACCGACGCCAGACGGTCCGCGAACCGCAGGGGGACGTGGCTCATCGCGATGGCGACGGACTGCATCGACACTCCGCCTACCCGTCGCCGCACAATGTGTGGGGTGGTGCGCACCGCCATCCTGACCCGGCGAGCGCCGGACGCCACCAGCTCGGTGGCAGCCTCAGCGGCGGCGTTGCCCGCGCCCACGACCAGAACGTCGAGGCCAGCGAACTGGTCGCCGCCCCGATACTCCGCGACATGGAGGTGAGGTGGTTGATACTCGGCCAGTCCGGGCAGGCGCGGGATGTAGGGATGCTGGTTGTAGCCGGTGGCCATCACCACGGTGGTCGCCGTATACGTTGTGCCGTCGGAGGTGTCGATGCGCCACGAGGGAGTGCGGCCGAAGGCATCCACTCGCCCCGCACCAACCAGCCCCGAGCGCACTCGCCGCACCCGGGACACCGCCACCCCGAACCGCACGTCGATTTTTGACGCGACCACATAGTGCTCGAGGTAGTGCACAAGGTCGGCGCTGGTGACATAACGACCGAGCCGGCGAGGAATGATCATGCCGGGCAGGGATGAGAGACGCCGCACGGTGTGCAGGCGCAAACCCGGGCGGTGCGTGCGCCAGCTCATCCCCACCCCCGTACCCCGTTCGAGAACCAGCACCCGCTGGCCCACGCGCATAAGCTCGTGGGCCGTGGCGAGGCCGGCGGGGCCAGCTCCGATAACGATGGAGTCGACAACAAACGGGGTGGCGCTTCGCGGAGTCGCGCTTCGCGGAGTGGCGAGGTGCGGCGAGGTGATCGGCGACGCGGCGAGGGGCGGCGAGGTGGTCATCGCTAGCCCGCGATGAGGGCGGCCGCTCGCTCCGCGATAGCGAACACCGTTGCGTTGGTGTTCGCCGACAGGGGGGACGGCATGATGGATGCGTCCGCCACACGCAGCCGGGAGATGCCCCGCACGCGGAGCTCTGGGTCAACCACCGCGAGGTCGTCGGTTCCGACGCGGCAGGTTCCCGCGTAGTGGAAGTACACCACGAGGCTTTCGCGCAGGTAGTCGAGAACGGCGTCGTCACCGTCGAGCGCGCGACCCGGCTGCACCTCGGGGCCACGCCAATCCGCGAGCGCGTCGGCGCCGCCAATGGTTTGGGCGATGTGGAAGCCGTCGATCATCACTCGCTGGTCACGGACATCCCCGAGGTAGTTCGGGTCGATGAGAGGCGCAACAGTGTGGTCCGCGCTGGCGAGACGCACAGACCCGCGGCTCACCGGGAGCATTGCGGAGAACGCGATGGCGTAGCCGCCGTCGGGACCGGGGCCGGGGAGCGTCTGTGCTCGGTACGGCTGGCTGATGAGCAGCAGCTGCATGTCGGGGTTCTCCGCGGCGGCACTGGTGTGCACCAACCCCACACCCTGGCCGTAGATGTGCTCCGGCTTACCCTGCAGCGGAGCGGCATGCTCGTAGACCACCGTGGACATCGGGTGGTCGTGCAGGTTCGCGCCGACTCCGGGCAGGTCGAGTTCGACCTCGATGCCGAGTTCGGACAGGTGGTCCGCCGGGCCAACTCCCGAGAGCATCAGCAACTGTGCGGAACCGATCGCTCCGGCGGTGAGGATGACCTCGCGCGCGGCCGTGGCGACGGACCAGCGGAGCCCGGAGGCGTACTCAACACCCGTGCACACACCGTCGGTGATCACGAGTCGTCGCACCATGGCGTCGGTGACGATGGTCAGGTTGTTGCGGGAGGCGACGGGACGAAGGTACACATCGGCAGCGCTCTCGCGTGCGCCGTTGTGCACGTTGGCGTCGGAGAGTCCAAACCCCGTTTCGGCACCGGATGAGATGTCGTCCGCCAGGGTGTATCCCACCTCAACCGCTGCGGCGAGCGCCGCGGTGATGACGGGGCTGGGGTCGGGGGTTGTTCCGATAATCAGGGGTCCGTCGGTGCCGCGCAGGGTGGTGTCGCGTCCCACTGTGGTTTCGCTGCGCCGGAAGTAGGGAAGCAGGTCGTCGAAGCCCCACCCGGTGGCACCCTGGTCAACCCAGGCGTCGTAGCTGGAGCGGTGACCGCGGAGGAAGTTCAGCCCATTGATACTGGACGAGCCGCCGAGCGCCTTGCCGCGAGGAGCATAGATGGGCGCCCCGAGAAATGTTTGCGGAACGGTCGAGTCGCCCCAGTCTGCGGAGGTTCCGAGCAGGGTCGGCCAGATTCCCGGCAGCTGCATGTTGGGGAGGGCGGTCGCCGACCCAGCCTCGATGAGCAACACATGAACGTTGCGGTCTTCGGTGAGACGACTTGCGATGACGCTACCGGCGGTGCCCGCTCCGACCACAATGTAGTCGTAGTCCGGCTCGGCGGGCTCCAGGGAGTGCACACCGTGGTGACGAGCATTGTGGGGAGCGTCGTAGGGGGCGTGGGGGTTGGGCATTGTGGTCCGTTTCGTTGCGTCGGGTGGAGGAAAAACATCCACCCTTTGACGCTAAAGAAACCGACTCGCGCGCCCATCCGTGCAACTACGGAGGTGTCAGCGGCGCTCAGAACCGGGTCGGGAGATACCCCTCGATAACGGGCGGCTGGTCGCGCTGGTCGGCAAGGCCACGCACAATCGCGATCTCCGTCCACTTGTCGAAGGTGGTGCACGGATGCGAGATACCGAGGCGCACAAGGTCGCCCACCGCGATCGGTGAGTGCTCCGAGAGCTGCAGGAACGCGTGCTGGTCATTCAGCGCCGTCACGGCAGCTCCGTCGAGAGCATCCGCCCCGCGCTTCGTCTGCGCGCCCGAGGCCCAGACGTCGAGCGGAATCGGAAACCCTTCATCGTGCGCGGCATCACGACGCCCGATGTTGAGCAGGGCGAGGTCGGGTTGGGGGCGCGAAATGACGGTGGCCCAGAGCTCTAGTGCCGGCTCGAATGTGGCCCTCCCAGACGATGCGTGCAGCGGGGTGGATGCTCCGGCGGGCACAATCCTCGCGAACGGGGTCAGCCTGCGATACAGGTCGTGGTCGTGCGCGACATACGATCCCGAGCGGAGGACAACCCGGGTTCGTCCACCACGCTCGCCCCGAGGATCATGGCGGCCACCGAGAACCTCGGCAACGCGGTCGAAGTAGACGCTGCCGCCCGCGGTCAGCACGATGTCCCGCCCGGAGTCGAGCCAGGGGGCGAAGTGGGATGC
>Ga0247729_10000736_pt1 | contig 12758 bp, 11 predicted proteins | sample UWRJL133311R2_FD_180958 | JGI IMG/M metagenome (GOLD analysis project Ga0247729, IMG submission 180958) | Plant litter microbial communities from Arlington Agricultural Research Station in Wisconsin, United States - UWRJ-L133-311R-2 | ecosystem: Environmental > Terrestrial > Plant litter >... | reverse complement strand
GCGCAGCCGCCTCGAGGGAAGGACGCACAGTAACATGGGATGCCGATGCACGTTGCCGGCGGTGCTGCGGTGCACGGAAGTGCGCGCCGCGCATGCTAAATTGCTCACTTTTGCCTGCCCATGTCAAACAGTCCAATCTCAGGTCCCGACGACGCAGCCGCCCTGCCCGATGCCCATGACGACGGCGATTTTTCGGACATGCTCAGCGAACAGCGGATCCTGCTGCCGGGCGCGCAGATGCTCACGGCTTTCCTGATCATCCTGCCGTTCAACGGCGGCTTCCGGCAAATCGTCCATATGGAGAAGCTGGTGTTTCTCGCCACGTTCATCTGTTCGCTGACCAGCCTGTTGCTGCTGAGCGCCCCGGCCATCCAGCACCGTTTGATCCGCCCCCTGGTGGACCGCGCGGCGTTCAAGCACATCGCCAGCAAGTTCATCGTGGCCGGCGCCGTGGCCCTGGCGTTCGCCTTCATTCTCGCGACCAATCTGGTCATTTCCGAAGTGTTCGGCACGCTCGCCGGCTGCACCGCCAGCGGCCTCATTGCGCTGCTGATCCTGGTGTTGTGGTGGCTGCTGCCGATGTACCTGCAGCGCGCATCCCGGTTTTAACCGGTCCCGTGGCCGTGAATGTCTCGCCAAGCGCACGTATCCGGGCGTCGCCGACGATATGGTCGATGAATACCCTCACCTTGGCCGGCAATTGTTTGCGACTGGCGTAATAGATGGACAAAGGCCGGGTCACGGCAAACCAGTCCGGCAAGATGCGCACGATGGCGCCGCGCTCGAGCAGCGGCAAGGCATGCGGCATCGGCAGCATGGCGATCCCGAACCCGGCCGCCGCGGCGGACGCCAGCGCCTCCGGGTCGTCCAGCACGGCCACCGGCCGGATGTTCGCCACCACCTCGTCACCCTGGGCGTTCCTGAGCGCCCAGGCCACCAGCCTGCCATTCGCGATGGAACGCCGCAACAGGCCATGGTGGCGCCCGAGCTCGGACGGTGCGGCGGGGGTCCCGTGCCGCGCCAGGTAGGCAGGCGCGGCCGCCAGGACGATGTGCACCGGCGCCAGTTCGCGCGCGATCAGTCCATCGGTCAACGCCAGCCCGCCGCCGATGGCGACGTCGAATCCCTCGGCAATGAGGTCGACCTGCCGGTTCTCGAAATGCAGGTCCGGCACGATGTCGGGATAGCGCTGCAGGAAGGTGTCCAACACCGGCAGGATGTAGCGCCGGCCGACGGCCGTGGCCAGCGACACCTTGAGCGTGCCTGCGGGCTTGCCGGCGCCCTGCTGCAATTGCGTGAGGGCGGCGCCGATGTCGGCCCACGGCAGCCGTACCTGGCGGTGCAGGCGCTCGCCCGCTTCCGTCAGGCTCAGGTGGCGCGTGCTGCGCTGGAACAGGCGCACGCCCAGCCCCGCCTCCAGTTTTGCCACGCTCTTGCTGACAGCGGCCGGCGTGACGCCCAGCCGCCGTGCGGCGGCCGAAAAACTGGTCTCGTCGGCAGCGGCGACAAAGGCGTCGAGGTGGCTCGTAAGTTCGGTGGACATGCCACATCTTATACCAATGGTTGTAACTGTCATTGCCGATTGACGACTAGCGCGATCATCGTTGTCAGACGATACTGACTGCTCCCTACGCTTCCAAGGAGATCGACATGCAGACCAATTTGAACGGCAAAGTTGCTTTCATCAACGGCGGCTCGCGCGGCATCGGCGCCGCCACCGCCCGCCGCCTGGCGCAGGACGGCGCGACGGTCGCCATTGGCTATCGCGCATCGGCCGTGGCGGCAGAAGCCCTCGTGGCCGAGATCGCCGCGCGCGGCGGCCAGGCCATCGCCGTCGAGGCCGATGCGGCCGACGCGGTGGCGTTGACGCGCGCCATCGACAGCGTCGCGCAGCGCTACGGCCGCCTCGACATCCTCGTCAACAGCGCCGGCGTCCTGCTCATGGGCGGCATCGACACGTTCACGCTCGACGACTTCGACCAGACCATGGCCGTCAATGTGCGCGGCGTGTTCGTCGCCTCGAAGGCGGCGGCGGCGCACATGCGCGACGGCGCGCGCATTATCAATATCAGCAGCACCAACGCCGGGCGCATGCCGTTCGCCGGCGGCGCCGTGTACGCGATGAGCAAGTCTGCCCTGACCGGCCTGGTCAAGGGCCTGGCGCGCGACCTCGGCCCGCGCGGCATCACGGTCAACAACGTCAATCCGGGGCCGGTCGACACCGACATGAATCCGGCCGACGGCGATTTCGCCGCGTCGCTGCACGGCCTGATGGCGCTGCCGCGGCACGGGCATGCCGACGAAATTGCGGGCATGGTGGCGTATCTCGCCAGTGCCGAAGCCCGCTTCGTGACGGGTGCGGACCTGCTGATCGACGGCGGCTTCTCGGCCTGACCCCGGGGTCTCCCTAAGCGCCCCAGTCGCGCGAACGGTCCACCGCCCGCTGCCACCTGGCCAGGCGGCTCGCGCGCTCGTCCGCGCCCATGGCCGGCTCGAAGCATCGGGCCAGGCGCCACTGGCGCTGGACCTGTTCCAGCGAGTCCCAGAAGCCGACCGCCAGCCCGGCCAGGTACGCCGCCCCCAGCGCCGTGGTTTCCGTCACCACGGGCCGCACCACCGGCACGTTCAGGATGTCGGCCTGGAACTGCATCATCATGTCGTTGCGCGCGCCGCCGCCATCGACCCGCAATTCGGTCAGGGCAATGGCGGCGTCGTTCTGCATGGCCGTGAGCACGTCGACATTCTGGCAGGCGACGCCTTCGAGCGCCGCCCGGGCAATGTGGCCACGCCCGGTGCCGCGCGTGATGCCGACGAGCGTACCGCGCGCGTACGGGTCCCAGTAGGGTGCGCCCAGGCCGGCGAACGCCGGCACGAATACCATGCCGCCGGTATCGGGCACGCTCATGGCCAGTGCTTCGACTTCGGACGCATCGCGGATGATTCCCAGGCCATCGCGCATCCACTGCACGGCGGCGCCGGCGACGAAGGCGCTGCCTTCGAGCAGATAGTCGGTGCGCGCCGGCGTCCCCTGCGCAGCCTGTCCCAGCGTCCAGCCCACGGTCGTCAGGAGCCGGTTGGTGGACACGATCGGCTGCTGGCCGACGTTCATCAGCATGAAGCAGCCGGTGCCATAGGTATTCTTGGCCATGCCCGGCTGCAGGCAGGCCTGGCCGAACGTGGCCGCCTGCTGGTCGCCGGCGATCCCGGCGATCGGCAAGGCGGCGCCAAAGAGCTCGGGCCGGGTATGCGCCGAGACGGCGCTGCCGGGCACGATGTGCGCGAGCAGGCTGCGCGGGATCGCCATCAGGTCGAGCAGTTCATCGTCCCAGTCCAGCGTCTCAATATTGAACAGCATGGTGCGCGCCGCGTTGCTGGTGTCGGTGATGTGCGCACCGCTCATTTTGTAGATCAACCAGGTGTCGACCGTGCCGAACGCCAGTTCGCCGCGCTCGGCGCGGGCGCGCGCGCCCGCCACGTTGTCGAGCAGCCAGGTCAGCTTGGTCGCTGAAAAATACGCATCGAGCACCAGCCCGGTCTTGCGCTGCACGAGCGGGGCCAGGCCCTGCTCGCTCATCCGTTCGCACAGCGCGGCGGTGCGCCGGTCCTGCCAGACGATGGCGTTGGCCAGCGGTTCACCGGTGGCCCGGTCCCACAGCACGGTCGTTTCGCGCTGGTTGGTCACGCCGATGGCCGCGATCTGCGCCGCAGTCACGCCGTGTTCGCGCATGACCTGCTGCGCCACCGCGCGCTGCGAGCGCCAGATGTCGTTGGCATCGTGCTCCACCCAGCCGGGCTGCGGAAATATCTGGCGAAATTCCTGCTGCGCGCACGCATGCGGATGACCGTCGCGGTCAAACAGGATGGCGCGCGAGCTGGTGGTGCCCTGGTCGAGGGCGAGGATGTATTGGGTCATGGCGTCCATGATGCATGAAACGCCAGCCCCGGGGGCGCGGCCATGCGGCCCCGGGCTGGCAAGCGCGTCGTGTTACCTGACGCGTCCTTCCTTCCAGGCCTGCAGCAGCTTGTCGTAGGCAATCGTCTCACCCTTCGGCTTTTCGCTGGCCAGTTTCTTCCAGGGGGCGGCCGTGTCGGACAGGTATTTGGCCGGGTCGCCCTTGGGGTTGAGCTTCGGCGCGCACGCCTTCATGCCGGCGCGCTGCAGGCGCGCCATGACGTTGTCCATTTCGTCGGCCAGGTTGTCCATCGCCGCCTGCGGCGTGCGCTCGCCGGTCACTGCCGTGGCCACGTTCTTCCACCACAGCTGGGCCAGCTTTGGATAGTCCGGCACATTGTTGCCCGTTGGCGTCCACGCCACCCGCGCCGGGCTGCGGTAAAACTCGATCAGGCCGCCGTATTGGGCCGCATGCTTGGTGAAATAATCATGCCGGATGTCGGAATCGCGAATGAAGGTCAGGCCGACGATCGACTTTTTCAGCGAGACGGTTTTCGACGTGACGAACTGGGCGTACAGCCAGGCGGCGGCCTTGCGGTCGGCCGGTGTCGACTTGAACAGGCTCCAGGAGCCGACGTCCTGGTAACCGTTCTGCATGCCGTCTTTCCAGTACGGACCATGGGGCGACGGCGCCATGCGCCATTTCGGCGAGCCATCCTGGTTCATCACCGGCAGGCCCGGCTTGGTCATGCCGGCGGTAAAAGCCGTGTACCAGAAAATTTGCTGGGCCACGTCGCCCTGGGCCGGCACCGGGCCCGCTTCCGAGAACGTCATGCCGTTCGCCTGTGGCGGCGCATACTTTTTCATCCAGTCGATGTACTTGGTCAGCGCAAACACGGCCGCCGGCGAATTGGTGGCGCCGCCGCGCGCCACCGAGGCGCCCACCGGGGTGCATTTGTCGGCCGCGACGCGAATGCCCCACTCGTCGACCGGCAGGCCGTTCGGGATGCCCTTGTCGGCCGCGCCGGCCATCGACAGCCAGGCATCGGTGAAGCGCCAGCCCAGCGACGGGTCCTTCTTGCCGTAATCCATGTGGCCGTACACCTTCTTGCCGTCGATTTGCTTGACGTCGTTGGTGAAGAATTCGGCGATGTCCTCGTAGGCCGACCAGTTGACCGGCACGCCCAGTTCATAGCCGTACTTGGCCTTGAATTTCGCTTGCAGGTCCTTGCGGGCGAACCAGTCGGCGCGGAACCAGTACAGGTTGGCGAATTGCTGGTCGGGCAGCTGGTACAGTTTGCCGTCCGGCGCGGTGGTAAAGCTGGTGCCGATAAAATCCTTCAGGTCCAGGCCCGGGTTGGTGAACTCCTTGCCGGGGCCGGCCATATAGTCCGACAGCGGCTCGATGGCGCCGTAACGATAGTGAGTGCCGATCAGGTCGGAATCGGAAATCCAGCCGTCGTAGATGCTTTTACCGGACTGCATCGAGGTCTGCAGCTTCTCCACCACGTCACCTTCCTGGATGATGTCATGGCGCACCTTGATGCCGGTGATCTCCTCGAACGCCTTGGCCAGCGTTTTCGATTCGTAGACGTGGGTGTCGATGGTTTCCGAGACCACGGAAATTTCCTTGATCCCCTTTTTCTTGAGCTTGTCCGCCGCATCCATGAACCACTTCATTTCCGCGAGCTGCTGCTGGCGGTTCAGGCTCGACGGCTGAAACTCCTTGTCGACCCAGGTTTCAGCCGATTTCTGGTCAGCCAGGACGGCGCCGGACAGCAACATGGCGGCCGCGGCCAGTACGGTTATTTTTAATTGCATTTTCATCTCCATTGTTATGACACACCCAAAAACTTTGGCGAACTCACCCCCAACGCATCATCACCAGCAACAACATAAAACCGAGCCCGGCGCCAATCGCCTGGTGCAGGTCGGTCAGGCCGGCCCAGGCGAGGTTGACGTAGGCGGCACTGAGCAAACCGATAAACAGGCGGTCGCCGCGCGTGGTGGGAATCGGCAGCCATCCCTTGCGCGGCGTGCTGGGCGAGCGGATCTGCCAGATCGTCATCCCGACCAGCATCAGCAGCACCGCAATGAAGAAAACCGCCACCGGGAGCGTCCAGGCCATCCAGCCGAACAGCGACGCCGTGCTGTCGATCGTGCCGTCCATGTCTACACCCTCCCCATCGCAAAGCCCTTGGCGATGTAATGCCGGACGAACCAGATCACCAGCGCGCCAGGGACGATGGTGAGCACCCCGGCGGCGGCCAGCACGCCCCAGTCCATGCCGGCCGCCGACACGGTGCGCGTCATCGTGGCGGCAATCGGCTTGGCGTTGACCGACGTGAGCGTGCGCGCCAGCAGCAGCTCGACCCAGCTGAACATGAAGCAGAAGAACGCCGTGACGCCGATCCCGGATTTGATCATCGGCAGGAAAATTTTGACGAAGAAGCGCGGAAAACCGTAGCCGTCGATATATGCCGTTTCATCGATTTCGCGCGGTATGCCGGACATGAAGCCTTCCAGTATCCACACCGCCAGCGGCACGTTGAAGACCATGTGCGCCAGCGCCACGGCCAGGTGGGTATCCATCAGCCCGACGGTGGAATAGAGCTGGAAGAACGGCAGCAGGAACACCGCCGGCGGCGTCATGCGGTTGGTCAGCAGCCAGAAAAACAGGTGTTTGTCGCCCAAAAAGTTGTAGCGCGAGAAGGCATACGCAGCCGGCAACGCCACCGCGACCGAAAACACCATGTTCATTGCCACGTAGAGCATCGAGTTGAGGTAGCCGCTGTACCAGGACGGGTCGGTGAAAATGGTCCGGTAATTGGCGAAGGTCAGCTGCTGCGGCCAGAGGCTCAGGGTGCCGGTGATTTCCTCGTTGGTCTTGAACGACATATTGACCATCCAGTAAATCGGCAGCAGCGACAGCAGCAGGAACGCGATCAACAGCACTGTACCGATGCGTTTGTCCATCATGTCGCGTCTCCCGTGCCGACCCGCTGCATCCAGGTGTACAGCACAAAACAGAACAGCAGGATAATGAGGAAGTAAATCAGCGAGAACGCCGACGCCGGGCCCAGGTCAAACTGGCCGACCGCCTTTTGCGTCAGGTATTGCGACAGGAAGGTGGTGGCATTGCCCGGCCCCCCGCCGGTCAGCACGAACGGCTCGGTGTAAATCATGAAGCTGTCCATGAAGCGCAGCAGCACGGCGATCATCAGCACATTGCGCATTTTCGGCAACTCGATGAAGCGGAACACGGCAAACCGGGACGCGCCGTCGATGCGCGCGGCCTGGTAGTAGGCATCCGGAATGGCCCGCAGGCCGGCATAGCACAGCAGCGCGACCAGGGGCGTCCAGTGCCAGATATCCATCACCAGCACGGTCATCCAGGCGTCCATGGCATTGCCGTTGTAGTTGTATTGCATCCCGAGCGCATTGAGCCCGTACCCCATCAGCCCGATATCGCCGCGCCCGAAAATTTGCCAGATGGTGCCGACCACGTTCCAGGGAATGAGCAGCGGCAGCGCGATCAACACCAGCGCCAGCGACGCGCGCCAGCCGGCCGCCGGCATGCACAGGGCAATCAGGATGCCGAGCGGAATCTGCACGACGAGCACCGCCAGCGAGAAGACCAGCTGGCGCGCCAGAGCGCCGTGCAGGTCGGCGTCGCGCAGCACGGTCTTGAACCATTCGGTGCCGACGAAGACCGACTGGGTCGGGCTGAGAATATCCTGCACCGAGTAATTGACCACCGTCATCAGCGGCAAAATGGCCGAGAAGGCCACGCAAAGCAGCACCGGCAGTATCAGGAACCAGGCGCGATTATTATCCGTTTTCATGGGGTGCCATCCTTATGCCACGCGTTGATCGTTGATGTAATACAGCGTGCGCTGTTGTGGAAAGCGCAGGTGCACCGTGCTCCCTGCCCCGGCCGCCATGGCGCGCAGCTTCGCGGCGACGCGCTGGTCGCCGAGCCGGAATTCGGCCAGTAAATGGGTGCCCATATTGCGCACCGAAAGGACCGTGGCCGGCACGGTATCGCCGGCGGCACCCGGCGAAGGCACACACTCGACGAACTCCGGGCGCACGCCCAGGGTGATCGTGCCGCGGGCGTGGTCCAGCGCCGCCTGCGCCGCGCCGGATAAGGCCAGCGCATGCCCGCCCACCCAGGCCGCGCCATCCCTGACCGTGCACGGCAGCAGGTTCATGCCGGGGTTGCCGATGAAGTAGCCCACGAAGGTGTGCGCGGGCGCTTCGAACAAGGCCTGGGCGCTGCCGGTCTGCACCACTTCGCCCTCGGTCATGACGACCACCTGGTCGGCAAAGGTCAGTGCCTCGACCTGGTCATGCGTCACGTAGATCAGCGTCAGTTTGAGTTCGTGGTGAATTTCCTTGAGCTTGCGGCGCAGCAGCCATTTCAGGTGCGGGTCGATCACGGTCAGCGGCTCGTCGAACAGGACCGCGGCCACGCTGGGCCGCACCAGGCCGCGGCCCAGCGAAATTTTTTGCTTGGCATCGACCGACAGGCCGCTGGCGCGGTGCTTCAGGTCGCCCGACAGTTCGAGCATGGCGGCGACCTGCTGCACGCGCACGCGCGTCTCGCGCTCTTTCCAGCCGCGGTTGCGCAGCGGGAAAGCCAGGTTGTCGTACACGGTCATGGTGTCGTAAATGACCGGAAACTGGAAGACCTGGGCGATATTGCGCGATTCGGTCGGCAGTTGCGTCACATCCTGGCCGTCGAACAGCACCCGCCCGTGCGACGGCTTGACGAGCCCGGAGATAATATTGAGCAGCGTGGTCTTGCCGCAGCCGGAAGGCCCCAGCAAGGCATAGGCGCCGCCGTCGTCCCAGGTTTTCGTCATGGGCTTGAGGGCGTAGTCGCCCGGCGCCGCCGGGTGGGGGCGGTAGGCGTGGCCCAGGTCGATCAGGTCGATGCGCGCCATCCTATGCTCCCGTCCGTGCCTGGACCGGCGCGAACAGCAGCGCACCGTCGGGACTGAACACGAACAGGGCCTCCGGCTGGCAGTACAGGGTGCAGCGCGCGCCAAGGGCCAGCTCGTGCACGCCGCCTAGCTGGGCGACCAGCGCCAGCGCGCCGCTGCGGGCGTGGATGAATGTCTCGGAGCCGCCGATTTCGGCCAGGTCGACGACGGCCTCGATGGCCTGCGCATGCGCCGATTGCGGCGCCAGGTGCAGGCTGTGGGCGCGCAGTCCCAGCACCACCTCGGCGTGGCCGGCCGCCGCCCGGCGCTGCGCCGGGTGCAGCAGCAGCGCCAGGTTCGCGTCCAGTTGCGCCATGCCGGCGGCGTCGAGCCTGGCCGGCATCAGGTTGATCGGCGGGTCGCTGAAGGTTCGTGCGACGCTGATCGAGGCCGGCGCGTTGAACACGTCCAGCGTTTGCCCCTGTTGCAGCAGGCGCCCTTCGTGCAGCACCGCGCAATGGCCGCCCAGTTGCAGCGCTTCGAGCGGCTCCGTGGTGGCATAGACCACCGTGGTTTTGCCTTCCGAGAACAGTTCTGTCAGTTCGCGCCGCAATTCTTCGCGCAGCTTGTAGTCGAGGTTGACCAGCGGCTCGTCGAGCAGCAGCAGGTCGGCGTCCTTGACCAGGGCCCGCGCCAGCGCGGTGCGCTGCTGCTGGCCGCCGGACAGCTCGGACGGGATGCGCGCCAGGTACGGCGTGATGTGCAGCCGCTCGGCCAGGTCCAGCACGCGCGCGCGGATCTGCGCCTCCGGCACCTTGCGCAGACGCAGTGGCGAAGCGATATTGTCGAACACCGTAAAGGCGGGATAGTTGATGAATTGCTGGTACACCATGGCCAGCTTGCGTTGGCTGACCGGCACGCCCGTGACGTCGCGCCCATCGACCATGATCTTGCCGGCGCTGGGCCGGTCGAGCCCCGCCATCAGGCGCATCAGGCTGGTCTTGCCGGCCCTCGTCGTGCCCAGCAGGACGTTGATGGTCCCTGGCGCCAGCGCCAGCGTTATCGGGTACAGGTGATCGTCGGCGCCGACTTTCTTGCTGACGTTATCCAGGTCGAGTTGCAATCGTTGTCTCCTTGATTTTTTTGGTACCGCACGGTCGTCGCCGTGTTTGCGGGATAAAACAGGTGGGCGCGGCCTTATGAAGGCGCCGGATGCGCCGCCATCCAGGCGTCGAGCCGGGCCTCGGCACCGGCCGCCAGGTGCAGGCCCAGCTTCGAGCGGCGCCACAGGATGTCGCGCGCCGTCACGGCCCACTCCTGCGCGCGCAGATAATCGACTTCGACCGCAAAGAGGCCGCTGGCAATCTCGTCGCCCATCTGGGGCAGCGCCGTCCTGCCCGCCAGCAGCACATGGATGCGGGTGCCGTAGGCCCGGGCATAGCGCTGCACCAGCGGTCCCGGCAGCCACGCATAGTGCCGTTGCAGGTCATGCACATAACCGTCGAAGTCCAGCACCGCGCGGTTCTGCGGCCTGGCGCCAAACAGGTCGCCGCCGGGCAGGCAGGCGGCGGCGGTCCACGCGCGACGACGGTTGCCGAGCAGTGGCGCGAGCAGGTCGACGGCTTCTTCGGCCAGCTTGCGGAAGGTGGTGATCTTGCCGCCAAAAATACTGAGCAATGGCGCGCCCGCAGGGTCGGCGCCGCGATCGAGTTCCAGGCGATAGTCGCGCGTGACCGCCTTGGCGTCGGCTGCCGCATCCTCCACCAGCGGGCGCACGCCGGAATAGCTCCACACCACGTCACCCGGTGCAATGGCCTGCCGGAAGTATTGGCTCGACAATTCGCACAGGTAAGCAATTTCACCACTGTCGATGGCGACCTGGCCCGGGTCGCCGGTGTAATCGAGGTCGGTGGTGCCGATCAGCGTGAAGTCGCGTTCATAGGGAATGGCGAACACGATCCGGCCATCGGGATGCTGGAAGATGTACGCAAAGTCGTGCTCGAACAGGCGGCGCACAACGATGTGCGAACCCTTGATCAGGCGCAGGGTCCGGCCCTGGGCCTGGGGCGCCGCCGCTTGCAAAAATGCCGCGGTCCACGGTCCCGCCGCGTTGACCAGGGCGGCGGCGCGCACGGTGCGCTGCACGCCATCCCGGCCGCGCAAGGTGGCATGCCAGTGCGCCGTTTCGCGCCGCACGGCGGTACAGGCGGTGCGCGTGAGGATCGTGGCGCCGTGCTCGCGCGCGGCCATTGCATTGAGCACCACCAGCCGGGCATCGTCGACCCAGCCATCCGAATACACGAAGCCGCGCGCGTACTCGCCTTTGAGCGGCTTGCCGGCAGGGTGGCGGGTCAGGTCGACGCCGGCCGAGCCGGGCAGCAGCTCGCGCCGCGCCAGCACATCGTACAACAACAGGCCGGCGCGGATCAGCAAGGCCGGCCGCTGGCCCCGCGCATGGGGCATGACGAAGCGCAGCGGCCACATGATGTGCGGGGCCGAACGCAGCAACACCTCGCGCTCGATGAGCGCCTTGCGCACCAGGTTGAATTCGTAATACTCGAGGTAGCGCAGGCCGCCGTGGATCAGCTTGGTGGAGGCCGACGAGGTGTGCGCGGCCAGGTCGTCCTGCTCGCACAGCAGCACCGACAGGCCCCGCCCGGCCGCATCGCGCGCGATGCCCGCACCATTGATGCCGCCGCCGACGATCAACACGTCGCACTCGAACCCTGTTTGCGTGACTGCCATCTGAACGCTCGCCTCGACATGAATGTTGGCAAAGTTACTGAATGAAAGGCTAACGAATTAATTTACGACAATGTAAATATGACACAAATTAAACAGATAGCAATGCAGGAAGGGTAAAACACTGCATGTGCATGGAAGTACCGGCAGTCCGTGGGCGTTCCACCGCAGGCCGTGCGATCCGACATGAAAGTCGATGCCAGAAGCCCGCCTGCGCGGTACAAGCCGATCGTCAAGGCAGACGCGCGGCGGGGCGCGGCTTTTGCCGCACGCCGCGGCCAGCGCCGCGCTAACCGTCGGGTCACATGTGTTGGGCTGCGCGCGCCGCTGTCACCGCAAACACGCCTGGCCAATTGCTGAGGTCGCATCGCGGGCTGTGGCGATCCTTTCGGAAAGGACCGCTCACTGTTGACGAACTCCACGCAAAATCCGCTACGCGATCCACATCGCGAGGCCAGACGCATCTGGCCGCCATTGCAACCGCGCGCTGCGCCAATGCGGAAAAGACGTCGGCCGTGAAGACGGCCTGTCACGCCTACGGACAGCCCTCAAACTTCAGCGGCGCGGCGCCGCTGGGCAGCGTGGCCGGCACATGGGTGCAGATCTGGCTTGCCTGCGCGCGCGCGTCGAGCAGGCCGGTGCGCAGGAACTGGACCAGGTCGGCCTCCTCCTCGCTTCGCAAATGCATCGGCCTGCGCAGCAGCGGATCGATGCTGGCGGCCACATTGTCCGCAGGCGCGAGCCGATGGCGCAAATCGGGAGCGACGCCGGCGCGGGCCGCGTCGTAGCCATAGAGCGAACCGACCACGTTGAGGTGGTGGTGCACGGCGTCGTCCAGCCTGGTGAAGGCGCCGTTGTGGAAAAACGCCGGCTGCAGGCCCACATTGCGCAGCGGCGATGTGCGGAAGCGGTAACGGTCGGCCAGCAACCCCGTCGTGCGGGCAAGCCCATAGTCTTCGTCTTCGCCGGGACCGTCGAACAGCACGTTGCCGGTGCCGGCGCCGAACACGGGCGCGATTTGGGGCACGCCGATATTGTGTGCGCGGAAGTCGCTGAACATTTCGTTGGCTTGCCCTGCCACCGCGTGGCAGGCGACGCAATTGGCGCGCCCGAAAAACAGCAGCGCACCGCGTTTTTCAGCGTCCGTCATCGCACTGGCCTCCCCGCGCGCGAACCGGTCGATGGGTGCGTCGGCC
>Ga0247729_10000733_pt1 | contig 12773 bp, 12 predicted proteins | sample UWRJL133311R2_FD_180958 | JGI IMG/M metagenome (GOLD analysis project Ga0247729, IMG submission 180958) | Plant litter microbial communities from Arlington Agricultural Research Station in Wisconsin, United States - UWRJ-L133-311R-2 | ecosystem: Environmental > Terrestrial > Plant litter >... | reverse complement strand
CGTCAGCCCCTTCGCCCGCCGCGCCCGCGCCTCCAGCCGGTTCAGCAGCCCCGGCAGCGCCGCCCCCGTCTCCGCAATCCGCTGCGTAATGGCCGCCGACTGCCCCTGCCCCACCCGCGCGCTCACCACCTGGTCGGCCGCCGTCAGCCGCGCGTCGTAGTCGTCCAGAAAATCCGCGTCGTACACCCCCGGCAGCAGCTCCCGGAAGTCCGCCTGGTCCTGGCTATAATGGTCGCGCAACAGCTTGGCCAACGGCACCAGCTCCTCGTTGCGAAAGTTGAAATCGGCATTGCTCGCTGCCATAGTATCAAAGCGTTAAGGTGAATAATACTGGTAAGCTATCATTATTTATATCCCAAACCAGCGATATATCCCCGCCCCTCCTGCGTCCCCCTCGCCGCCCCTTCTTTTCCCCCGGTGGAGCCGCTACCTTCCCCGAAGGAGCGGGCTCCAAGCCCGAAGGAGCCGTTACCTTGCGTGAGGGAGAAGCCACCTTGCCCGAAGGAGCGGCTACCTTGTTTGAAGGAGCTGTCACCTTGCCCGAAGGAGAAGCTACCTTGCCTGAAGGAGCTGTTACCTTGCCCGAAGGAGAAGTCACCTTGCCTGAAGGAGAAGCTACCTTGCCCGGTGGAGAAGCCCTCTCGCCCAAACGAGCTTCCGCCGCCCCCGCCTGCCCCCACTCCCCCGGCTCTCCCCGTCCCGGTTACCGCCTCCCTCAGCCCTCCCACCCCAATTTTGCGTACCCAACCCGGAGCTTTTTCGCCCGCCCGCTGTTACTTCTTCCGTACCACCACACTGCCCGTCCCGTGCATACCATTGAGCCGCACTACAACTGGATTGACCAGTACTCCGCCTCCGAAGACCCCCGCTCCCCCCTCTTCGAAGCCGAAAACAGCCTCGAAACCTTCACCAACACCATCTACGGCTACTACATCCACCCCCAGTGGGACAGCCTGGAGTCCGACACCCTCTTCCTCAAGATCCTCTTCGTCGACTACGACGAGGGCATCGGCATCATCGAGCTCATCGGCGAGTGGAACGACGCCATCGAAAACGACATCATGCACCTCAAGCGCAACATCATCGACGTGATGGTCCACGAGGGCATCCGCAAGTTCATCCTCGTCGGCGAAAACGTCTTCAACTTCCACGGCTCCGACGACTCCTACTATGAAGAGTGGTTTGAAGACGTCGAAGACGGCTGGATTGCCGGCCTCAACTTCGCCGAGCACGTCATCCGCGAAATGCGCCAGTACAACGTCGACAGCTACATCAACTTCGGCGGCCAGCTCGACGAGCTGCCCTGGCGTACCTACCCCCCCCGCAAGCTCTTCAAAGCCGTCGACAAGCTCATCACCCACCGCCTGGGCTAACGAAAGCAAAATGAACGTCATTCCGAGCGAAGCCGAGGAATCTCGCGTGCTGACGCTAGAGTGGTAATTAATGGCAGCGTAACCAAGCACGCGAGATGCTTCGGCTCTGCCTCTGCATGACCGTTCTGATTTACTCTACTTCCCCCCACGATACCCACAAAAAAAAAGAGGCTCCCCGGATCGGGGAGCCTCTTTTTTGCCTTTGCAGGCTAGGTCAACTACTTAGCAGCAGGAGCCTCGGTGCCGGCGGCTGGCATAGCGTCAGCGGCGTCTTCCATTTTGTCAGCTTTAGCATCAGCCGAGTCGCGTACTGCGTCAGCCGATTCTTCCATAGCGTCAGCTTTGGCTTCGCCGGAAGCTTCTACGTTGTCAGCAGCTTGCTCGGTAGCTTCTTCTTTTTTGCCTTCGCAAGAAGAGAACGAGAACGAAGCGGCAGCCAGGGCGAGGAACAGAACTTTTTTCATGATGAGGGTTGGTGAGGGAGATGAAAAATCAATTTGGAGCGAATCCGCCGGGGTATTGTAATAGTCCACCGGCAAATTCAGGGCTTTATACCCACCCCTACCGAAGGTAACCCGGCGGTAAGGAAAAAACTTTCAATTCTTTTTTCCTTACCGCCGGCCCCGCGGCGGCTACTTCTTGCGGAAGATAACCCCAATCGGGACGCCCTCGAAGCCGAAGTTCTCGCGCAAACGGTTTTCCAGGTAGCGCACGTAGGAGTCGCGCACGTACTGGGGCAGGTTGCAGAAGAAGGCAAACACCGGGTTGTGCGTCGGCAGCTGGGTCACGTACTTGATGCGTACCATCTTGCCCTTCACCGACGGCGGCTGGTGCTCCTCAATGGCGCGCAGCATCACCTCGTTGAGCTGCGAGGTCGGGATTTTCTTGGTCTTGTTGGCATACACCTGAATGGCCGTCTCGATGGCCTTGTGCACCCGCTGCTTGGTCGTGACCGAGGTAAAAATGATGGGCGGATACGCAATAGGCGCAATCTTCTCCAGGATTTCCTCCTCGATTTTCTTGGTCGTGTTGGTTTCCTTGTCCTCAATCAGGTCCCACTTGTTCACCAGAATCACGATGCCCTTGCGGTTCTTGTCGGCCAGGGCAATGATGTTCACGTCCTGGGCCTCGATGCCCCGGGTCGCGTCCAGCATCACGATGCACACGTCCGACTCCTCCATAGCCCGGATGGAGCGCAGCACCGAGTAAAACTCGATGTCTTCCTTCACCTTGGTCTTGCGGCGCAGCCCGGCCGTGTCAATCAGCACGAACTCGTTGCCAAACGCATTGTAGCGCGTCTTAATAGCGTCGCGGGTCGTGCCGGCAATGTCGGTTACGATGGTGCGCTCCTCGCCCAGCAGCAAATTCACCAGGCTTGACTTGCCCACGTTGGGCCGGCCCACCACGGCAATCTTGGGCAGGCCCTCGTCCTGTACCTCTTCCCACGGATCCTCGAAGTGCGCCACCACGGCATCTAGCAAGTCGCCGGTACCGGAGCCGCTCTGGGAGCTGATGGTAAAGATGTCGCCGTCGCCGACGCCCAGGGCGTAGAACTCGCCGGCCGCGTGGGCCCGCGCGTTGGTATCAGCCTTGTTGCCGACGATGTAAATGGGCTTTTTGCCCTGGTAGCGGCGCAGCACATTGGCAAACTCCTCGTCCAGGCCGTGCATGCCCGCTTCCACGTCCACCATGAATAAGACCACGTCGGCCTCATCAATGGCGAGCTTCACCTGGCGGCGGATGCTTTCCTCAAACACGTCGTCGGAGCCGTGCACGTAGCCGCCCGTGTCGATGACGGTGAAGTGCTTCCCGATCCAGTCGCCGTAGCCGTAGTGCCGGTCGCGGGTTACGCCGCTCTGGTTGTCCATGATGGCCTTGCGCTGGCCAACCAAGCGGTTAAAAAGGGTGGATTTGCCCACGTTCGGGCGCCCCACAATGGCAATGGTATTCTTCATACGTCTGACTCCAGCCGCCGGCCCGACCAAGTTCGGCAGTGCCCGGAGTAGTTAAGTGAGTGTGAGGTCGGAAGGGATTTTGGTAGTAAGTAGTTGGTAGTAAGATTGGCTGTGCCTTGTCCTAATACCAGCTACCAATTACTTACTACCCAGTTACTGCTTGTACCCAAACTTATTCAGCGCCTTGGGGTCGGTGCGCCAGTTCTCGTTGACTTTGACGTAGGTTTCGAGGAAGACCTGCTTGTTGAAGAACTTCTCCATCTCCTCCCGTGCCCAGGTGCCCACTTTCTTCAGCGCGGCGCCTTTCTGCCCGATGATGATGCCCTTCTGGCTGGCCCGCTCCACATAGATGATGGCCCGCACGTGGATGATGGTTTCCTCCTCCTTGAACTCCTCGATTTCGACCTCGCAGCTGTAGGGGACTTCCTTTTTGTAGAGTTTGAAGATCTTCTCCCGGATCATCTCGGCGGCGAAAAACCGCTCCGGCTTGTCGGTCAGCTCGTCCTTGGGGTAGTAGGCCGGATGCTCGGGCAGGTAACCCAGGATCAAGTCCAGCAATTCGCCGGTGCCAAACTGCTCCAGCGCCGAAATGGGCAGCACGCGGGTCGCGTTGGGCAGCTGCTCGCGCCAATACTCCACCTTGGCCTCCACCTCGGCCTGGTCGGCCTGGTCGATTTTATTCACCAGCAGCAGAATCGGCGTGTCCACCATCTTGCGCAGGCGCTCCACCACCGGCTCCTCGTCGTGCTTCTCGTAGATGTCGGTCACGAACAGAATCACGTCGGCATCTTCCAGGGAAGAGTACACGAACGACATCATGGCGTTGTGCAGCTCGTACTTGGGCTGAATGATGCCGGGCGTGTCAGAATACACTAGCTGGAAGTCGTCGCCGTTGAGAATCCCCAGGATGCGGTGGCGCGTGGTCTGGGCCTTGCTGGTCACGATGCTGAGCCGCTCGCCCATCAGGGCGTTCATCAGCGTCGACTTGCCCACGTTGGGCTTGCCGATAATACTCACAAAGCCAGCACGGTGCGGTTTAGGTTCGGTAGTCATTTCCAGTTCTGAAATTGGGCCCGCAAAGGTACGGTTTTACCGCGAGGCCCGCACGCTACGCCCAAACTTTGCCGCCCGGACCCGCCGCAATCCGGTCCTACGCACCCGAATCCTTGCTTTGCCAGCTTTCTATTCCAGCTATCCAGTCCCTTCTTCCCGCCAATGCGCCGCGTTATTTCCCTGATTGCCTTGCTCCTACTGCTCCCCAGCCTGGCGGCGGCCGACTCAATGACGGCCATTGCCCTGGGCAAGCTGCTGCCGCTGTTCGGCGTGCTGGCCCTCATCAGTTGTGGGTTGCTGGGGCTGGGGTTCCGGCTGGTGATGCGCGACCTAGACTCCGCGCAGGAAAACCCGCGCCCCCTGACGCTGGTGGTAATAGTAGCGGGCGTCCTGTTCGGGGCTTTCCTGTCCGCGTTTGGCGGCATTTTGTCGAGTAAGACCGGGCCCACGTTTCCAAACCTATTCACGGAAGTATTCGCGCCGCTAGCCATAGTGGGTATTGCGCGCAAGAAGCTGCGGCGCGCCGGGCGGCAGTCGGCGGCATGGTGGCTGGGCCTTAGCAGCGCTGGCTTGCTGGTGCTGGCCGGCGGGGCCGTTGGCCTGTTCACATCGGAGTACGCGGCAGCGCGTGGGGGCACCAACCCGCTGATGGTGTATTTGCTTTGCAGCCTAGTGGTCTGGTTCGTGGTGGGCCGAATGCTGTATCCGCAGCTGCCGGCCCCGGCAGCACGGCGCACTGGTTTGCTGTGGGTGCCATTTATCGGGGTGGGGCTGGCGGCGCTATATGCCACGTTGCTGTACCTGGCGCACCTCGGGCTGACGTACAACCCGCGGGCGTCGAACTACCTGTACGCCCAGCTTTTTCTGCGCGACCAGTTGCTGCGCGCGGGGCTGGCGGCCGCGTTCGGCGTGCTGGGGCTGCTCGTTACTACCTGGAATACCAGTGCCTCGCCGGATGAGCCGGCTTGAGCACCCCAACGTTACGGCTGGCGAAAACATCCGGTAAGGGTTGGTTGTCGTAGCCTGGACCGCGAACTTTGCCACTGCCTCGTCTTCGGGTCGGCCAGCCCGCAGTCCGACGGGCGTACGCCATTTTGCATACGCCAAGCTTTTGCCCTTTTATGCCCGCTCCCGCCTCCTCCCAGCGCCGTATCGGCGTGTTGCTCGTCAACCTCGGCACACCCGACTCGCCTCAGACGCCCGACGTGCGCCGCTACCTGAACGAGTTCCTTACCGACGGCCGCGTCATCGACATGCCGGCGGCCGTGCGCTACCCGCTGTTTCAGGGGCTGGTCGTGCCGCTGCGGGCGCCCAAGTCGGCCAAGATCTACCAGCAGCTCTGGACGGAGCGCGGCTCGCCACTGCTTTACCACGGCCTCGACTTGCAGAAGCTGGTGCAGGAAAAGCTAGGCCCGAGCTACGTGGTGGCCTTCGGGATGCGCTACCAGAACCCGAGTATTGAGAAGGCGCTGAAGGAATTGCAGGACGCAGCTGTGGAGCGCATCATTGTGCTGCCGCTGTTTCCGCAGTACGCGGCGGCCAGCACGGGCTCGGTGCAGCAGAAGGTGATGGAAATAGTGGGCAAGTGGTGGGTGGTGCCCAGCATCAGCTTCATCAGCACCTTCACCGACGACCCCGGCTTTATCGGTACCATCGTGACGCTGGGCAAGGAGGAAATGGCCAAGCGCGCCTACGACCACATCGTGTTCAGCTACCACGGCATTCCGGAGCGCCACGTGCTCAAGGGCAGCCATAACGGCCACTGCAAGCTGGGCAGCTGCTGCGCCAGCTACAACAAGAACAACCGCTACTGCTACCGCGCCCAGTGCTACGAAACCTCGCGCCTGGTGGCCGCCGGCCTGGGTCTTAAGCCCGACCAGTACACCGTGGCCTTTCAGAGCCGCCTGCAAAGCCGCCTGCGCGACCCGTGGCTGCAGCCCTACACCGACGAGGTGCTAAAGGAAATGCCCGCCAAGGGCCTCCACAATGTGCTGGCCTTCAGCCCCGCCTTCGTGGCCGACTGCCTGGAAACGACCGTGGAAGTGGGCACCGAGTTTAAGGAGCTATTTGAGCAGGCCGGCGGAGCGCACTGGCAACTGGTGCCCTCGCTGAACTCGCACCCGCAGTGGGTGGAGGCCGTGGCAAACATGGTGCGGCAGAACTAGCGCCCGGCGTCAGCGGCCGGCGCGCCGCCGACGTGGTACTGCAGCCCAATGCCTACCGCAAAGGGCAGCACGGACGGAAAGTCGCGCCGCAGCGGTACGAACAGGCTGCCGCTATAGGTGAGCCGCAAGCGCGGGGTTACGTCCACGAAGAAGTTGACGCCCGGCTGCAACATGATTCCGCCGTACCCGGCCCGGTTAGTTGTACGGGTCGGGTAGGCCCCGGCCGTGGAATCGGTGGGAAAACCCGGATAAGAGCTGACCGTTTCCTGCCAGCGCAGAAAGTCGACGGCCGACACCTTCACGGCGGCACTGAGTCCGAAGCGGGAGTTGGCGGCCAGCCAGCGGTAGGTGGGCTGCACGAAGCCGTAGCCGTAGCGCACCCGGTCGGAGGTCGGGCTGCCACACCCGTCGGCGCAGAACGTGTCGTAGGCGTAGCCCGCGCCGTAGCCCAGTCCGCCGTAGAGCGTCCAGCGCTGGTTGTGGGGCCGCTGCCAGTTGTAACCCGCGCCGGCTTCGCCCACGTAGGCCCAGTGGCCGTGCTTACTCCGGATCCGCTGGTGGACGCTGCCGATGAGCGTCACCTGCTCGGTGAGGGCGTGGGCGGCTTGCAGGTCGGAGCCGTGCAGGCCCAGGTTGGCCCCGATTTCGGTTTCGCCCTGGCTGGCTACCCAGGGCGTCTGAAGGGTGTGGGGCACCACGGCGGCGCAGCTGCTCAGGCCGGCCAGCAGGGCGCCGGTAAGCCAACGGGTAGAAAACGGCATAGCTCGGATAGTTGGGACGTTAAGCGGCAGAGCCTCTGGCGGGCGTAGGAGTTGGCAGGCAAGGCAAATTTCGTGGCTTCCCGGAGCCGGGTGTAGCAGGCGAGGCTCTGAAAAGCATTATCTTAGAGGCCCATTTTCCCGCCTCTATGCGCTTTTCTACTTTTCTGACGCTTTGCCTTTGCCTCGCCGCCCACCTCGGCCGGGCCCAACAGCCACTCAAGGTTCTTTTCGACGCCACCAGGGCCGAAACCGCCAACAACGCCGACTGGGTACTCGATGCCGACCTGCGCAATCTGGGCGTGGGCTCCGGCGGCGCCATGGTGCCCGGGGCCGGCTCCGACTCCAACCCGCAGCGCTTTCCCACTCCGGCCCAGAGTGGCATCACGGCCAGCACGCCCGAAACCTACTGGCAGGGTGCCATTTCCTCCTGGGGCGTGGCCCTGGCCAAACGCGGCTTTCAGGTCGAGACGCTGCCCAACGGCACCCGCCTCACCTACGGCGACGCTACCAACGTGCAGGATCTGAGCAACTACAGCGTGTATGTAGTCGATGAGCCCAACATCCGCTTTTCCGCGGCCGAGAAAACGGCCTTGCTCAACTACGTGCGCAACGGCGGTGGGCTGATGATGATTTCGGACCACGACAACTCGGACCGCAACGGCGACGGCTGGGACTCGCCCGAAATCTGGAACGACCTGATGCAGCCCGCCACCGGCGCCGCCAGCGTGTTCGGCTTTCTCTTCGATTTGAACAACTTAGTGGTCAATACCACCAACGTGGCCGCCCTGCCCGGCGACTCGCTGCTGCACGGCCCCGCCGGCGACGTGGCCGCCATGGAGTACCACAACGGCGCGACGATGACGCTGAATCCCGCGGCCAATCCGTCAGTGCGGGGCATCATCTACCGGCCCGGTGTGAGCACCACGGGCACTGCCGGCGCCTTCATGGCCTACGCCCGCTACGGTCGGGGCAAAGTGGTAGCCCTCGGTGACTCCTCGCCCGCCGACGACGGCACCGGTGACCCCGGCGACAGTCTCTATAACGGCTGGAGCGCCGAGGCCAACGGCGACCACGCCCGCGTGCTGCTCAACGCTACCATCTGGCTCAGCATCCCGAAGCGCATCACTACCGCCACCCAAAGTGCGGCGGCCGGTATCAGCTTCTACCCCAACCCAACCAGCCAGCGGCTGCACGTAACGGGTGCAGTCAAACCAGTGCAGGTGCGCTGGCTCAACGCGCTGGGGCAGGCCGTAGCGGTGCCGCTGCTGGCCGAAACGCCGACCGGGCAAACCTACGACCTCACGGCGCTCTCCGCCGGCCTGTACGTGGCGCAGCTCACGCTCGCCGATGGCCGGGTGCTCACGCAACGGGTGCAGCGGCGCTAGATTCCCTCGCCCAGCTCGTTGCGGCGGCGCGACTGGTAAAAGCGCTGGTCGTTGTAGGAATCCTGGTCGTAGAAGCTGGCGGCGCCGGCCGCGGGCACGGGCAGCTGCAACGAGCGGAGCATGGCTTCCTCGTACTCGCGGGTAATCTGAATTTCGATGTAGGGCGGGTAGTCCAGCACCGATTCCTTGGTGAGCGACGTGACGAAGATATTGTCGCCTTCCTCATCGAGGGCGGCCACGCCAATGGGGAGCAGGATGTGCCGCTCGTGCTCATTTACCTGCAGGGCCGCGTCCAGTTCCACGTCGAGATAGCGCACTTTCAGAGCCTCGGCGTCCACGATCAGCTCGAAGACTTCGCCAAACTTTTTGCCGTCGCCGCCGCGCACGGCCCAGCCGCGCACGTCGGCGTTGCCGTCGGCTACTTCAAACTCGGTCAGGTCGCGCAGGCGGCGCAGATGCATGCCGTTGGCCGGGGGAATAGAGGTGGGTTCCATAAATGGCGTACGCGGTGAAATCAATAGGAAAGGCTGGTAGATACGCGCTAGGAAGCCGGCTGACTGAAGCCGCGCACGACTTCGGCGGCCTTGGTGAAGAAGCTTTGTAGCGGGGCCTGGTCGGCGGCCGTCTGGCGGCCCGACAGCTGCCGGGCCAGCTCGGCCAGCTCGCTCACCGGCCCTTCCAGCTCGGGATACGCTTTTTGCTGCATGGCTTGCATGAGGGCCGTGGCAGCCACCAAACCCGGCTTTAGGCTGGCGGAAGCTTCGTCGAGGCGGCTGGTGGCGCTGGTCAGGTCATTGCGCTTCTCACTCACGGCCGGGTCGCGCAAGTCGGTGCGGTCGGCCAGGTCGGAGAGCGTGGCGCTGAGCATCTGCAGTCCCCGGCGGCCATAGTCGGGAGCCGCGGCCTCGGCGGTGGCGAAGGCGGCCAGCTCGTCGGGCGTGGCGGGGGCCTCCTCGGCGGCCATATCGGCGACGGCGGCGTTGCTGGAGCCGTCGGCGGGCGGGGGGGTGGCGCGGGCAATGGCTTCGGCCTCGGCATCCGTCGCGGGCGGGCTGGCGCTGGTGGCGGGCGCGGCCGGCGTGGGCGCGGGAGTGCCGGTATCGGCGCGCAGGAAGAAGTAGGCAATCAGCCCCAGCACGGCCAGCGCCAGCACAATGAGCAGCCACGGACTGGGCGAAGATTTCTTGCGTTGAATGTTGATTTCGGCCATGCGAGCAATCCAGTTAAGCGGCCGGGCCGCCACCATCGGCCGCCCGTTACCGCCGAATAATACGCATTCCGCCAGAGTTGGTATGTTTACCGGAATCTAATTGGCTTCCGGCCGCCACCCATGTCTCCCGACGAAATCATTGCCGACCTGACTGCCAAGGGGTTATTGGAGCCTGAGCAGGCCCAGGCCATTGGCGAGTACGAACGCACCCGTCCCTTCTCGCTACACTATGAGCTACGCACCCTGCTGTACCTGGGCATCACCATGCTCAGCGGTGGCTTGGGCGTGCTGCTCTACCAGCACCTCGACGATATCGGCCACGGCGTCATTATTGCCGGGCTGGCGGCCATCATGACGGCCTGCTTCTGGTACGCTTTCCGCCACCGCCGCCCGTTTACCTGGGGCTTGTCCACGGCACCCAGCGTGCTGCCCGACTATATATTGCTGCTGGGCTGCCTCACGTTTTTGACCCTGGAAGGCTACCTGCAGGTGCAGTACGGGCTGTTTGGCTCCCGCTATGGGCTGGCGCTGATTCTGCCGGCGGTGCTGTTTTTCTTCCTGGCTTACCGGTTCGACCACCGGGGCGTGCTGTCGATGGCCATTACGGCCCTGGCCTCATGGGTGGGCGTGAGCATCGCGCCGGTGTCGGCCTTCACCTACAACGACTTTTCCAGCGTCGATTTGAGTGGCAGCGCCGTGCTGCTGGGGCTGCTGCTGCTGGGCGCGGGGCTGGCCTCGGAGCAGCTGGACCGCAAGAAACACTTTGCCTTCACTTATATTTCGCTGGGCGGTAACTTGGCTCTGCTGGCCGCCACGGCCGCGCTGTTTGATTACAACCACAGCGTGCTGGCGCCCTTCGCGGCCGGCCTGCTGATTCTGGCCATCAGCACCTTTCTGATCTGGTACGCCCGCCGCACGCACTCCTACCTGTTTCTGCTGATGGGCGTCGTGTACGGTTACATGGTCGTCACTTACGCCTTTTTCGTGCTCCTCGACACCTCCTCCTCGGACGCTTTCGGGCTGGCGATGCTGTATTTCCCGCTGTCCACGGTGGGCGTGGTGCTCCTGTTCATCAACATCAAGAAGATTTTGCGCCTGGCATGAGTATAAAAGCCTACAACCCCGACTGGGCCTACTTTGCGGCCGTGCAGAAACTGGCCGCGCACTGGCAGAAGCAGGCTCTTATTACACCGGTTCAGCACGAGGCCATCAAGGCCGCGCACCCGCTGGGTTTTGCTCAGCCCCACCTGTTCATTCGCATCGGCATCTTTATTTTTACACTGGTCGGCTGCTTCTCCTGCTCCGGTTTCGTGTCGCTAATTTTTTACGACGGCCTGCAAGATTCCTCCTTCGCCGTGGCCGGGTTGTTGTGCGGCCTAGGCAGCCTGTTCGTGCTGGAAATGGCCATCCGCGGGTCGCAACTCTACCACTCGGGCGCCGACAATGCACTGCTATACTTCACGCTGGGCTGCTTCGTGTTCGTAATTTTCTACGTCATCGGGGAATCCACCCCGCCTCCCTACAGCTACCATTTTTCCCTGGGCAACCCCTACGTCACGCTGGCGCTGCTGCCCATGGCCGGGCTGCTCGTGGCTGCTACCGTGCGCTACGCCGACCGGTGGGTGGCCGCTTTGGCTTACCTCACGCTGCTGACGCTGCTGACCAGCCTACTGCTCCAAGTGGAGCTGGGCCGGGTGCTGCTGCCCTTCGCCGTTATGTTGGCGTCGGCGGCCGCGTATTTCCTACTCCAGCGCCTCGCCCAACGGCCCGATTACCTGTACTACAAGCCCTGCCTCGACCTGGTAAAAGCCCTGGCTCTCGGCACATTTTACCTGGGCGGCAACTACCTGGTGGTGCGTGAGGGCAATGCGCTGTTGAGCGACAATCCTTTCCTGCCCGTGTCGCCGCAGATTCCGTTGGCGGCCCTGTTTTACCTGTTCACGGCCGGCATTCCGTTACTCTACATCTACGTGGGCCTGCGCCGGCCGCACCGTCTCTGGCTTATCACGGGGCTGCTCACGCTGGCGTTTTCGCTCTACACGCTCCGGTTCTACCGCTCGGTGCTGCCGCCCGAAATTGCCGCTACGCTCGGTGGGGCCTTCCTCGTAGGCCTTACCTTCTGGGCCTTCCGCTACCTGCGCACCCCGCGCTACGGCCTCACCGCCGCCGCCCCCGACGACGACCAGCAGCAGCTCTTCAACATCGAGTCCCTGATTGTGGCCCAGACGGCCCATGCCCCCACCCCACAAGCGCCCAGCTTCGAATTCGGCGGCGGCAGCTCCGGTGGCGGCGGTGCCGAGGGCAGCTACTAGCCCGGGAGCCGGTCAGCAACATTCTCCCTGTTAGGAGGAATTCCTTCTTCTTGCTACTACCAGCGCTGCGTTTTGAGAAAAAGTCGATTTGGAGCATATTTTTCGATTTTCAGAAAATATACTCCAACTGCGCTTCGACTTGAATCAAACTCACAAAAAAGCCCGCTGCTTAGGACAGCCGGGCTTTCAGGTCAGGAAGATTATAAACCGGGCTTAGGGGAAGAGCTTACACCGACACCTTGCGGTACATCTTCGCCAGCTGCTCCACGGCGAAGTCTACCTCGGCTTCAGTGTTGTACTTGCTCATCGAGAAGCGGATGGCGCCGCGGTCCGGGTCGCAGCCCAGGGCCGTCAGCACGTGGGAGCCGGCATTGGCCCCGCTGGTACACGCCGAGCCACCCGACACCGACACGTGGTTGATGTCGAGGTTAAATAACAGCATTTCGTTCAACTCCGACGGTGGCAAGCTCACGTTCAGCACCGTGTAAAGGCTCTGGTCGGCCACGGCCGAGCAGCCGTTGAAGGCCACGTCGTCGATACCGGCCTTCAGGCGGGCAAT
>Ga0247729_10000731_pt1 | contig 12820 bp, 13 predicted proteins | sample UWRJL133311R2_FD_180958 | JGI IMG/M metagenome (GOLD analysis project Ga0247729, IMG submission 180958) | Plant litter microbial communities from Arlington Agricultural Research Station in Wisconsin, United States - UWRJ-L133-311R-2 | ecosystem: Environmental > Terrestrial > Plant litter >... | reverse complement strand
AAATCCATGCTGGATTTTTCGCCACGCCGCGCGGCGCAACCACGGATCGGCGTGTCGCATCGTGGAGCATGCATTTCGCACGGGCTGATCTGTCGGACGACGCAATTCAGGAGTCAGCGCGGCGGGTGGAGGTGGTCATGCGCGCCCGAGTCACCCGAACCGTCCCCGCGCAGTATTCAGGTGGCGCTGTGACGTGGGGGAGACCCGGTGCGGATGGTGCGCACATCCGTCACTCCGCTCACACGGGTCACACACACTCCTGAATGACGCGGACCTAAATGACACGGAACTGAATGGAGCACAGCACGTGGCACCCGTGCGGTGCGGTGCGGTCGGGAGTCGAGAAGCGGAAGTCGCGACGCGGGAGCGGCTGGAGAGTTAGGCGGGGTACTGGCCGCGCTTGGCCTGCGGCTTCGGCAGGCGCATCGGGCGCAGCTGCACGGCGCGCATCGCCGCGTACCAGCGGAAGCCCCGCTCGACCTTGCCCTCGCCGAACTTGGCGGTGAGCTTGCGATTGAGGATGAAGCCGAGGATGACGCAATCGATCACCAGGATCACCAGGAATCCCCAGAGAGCGAAGGTGCCGATGGTGACGAAGATGGGCTCGCTGATGAAGGTGAGCACGATGACGACGCCGAGGAAGGGGATCATCAACTCGCCCACGCTGAACCGCGCGTCGACGTAGTCGCGAACGTAGCGGCGCTGCGGCCCCTTGTCGCGCGGACCGAGGTATTTCTCCTCGCCGTTGGCCATTCCGACCCGGGCGCGGTCACGAGCCTCCGCCATCTTGGCGCGGGACTCCTTGCTGCTGGCCTTGCGGTCGCTGGAGACGAGCGGACGCAGGTTTGCGGCCTCGCGCTCCTTGCGGGTGGGGGTCGCACGTCCCTTGCCCACGTTGCTGTCGAGCTCGGCTGCGGTGTCGTCGCTGGGGGCCGCGGGCTTGCTCGCGAATGGGTTGGGCACTGTGGATTCCTTCGAAAGTCGAGTCCTTAAGATTACCTCTATGACTTCACCCCTCACCACCAGGCCGGAACTTCTCTCAGCACTCCGTGAGGCGGTGCACGGCGGCCTCCCCGTCTCGATCGCCGACCTGTCGAATCTGGTCCGCATCCCCTCGGTCTCCTGGGCGGCGTTCGACCCGGCATTCGTGCAGCAGAGTGCGGAGGCGGTCGCCGCTCTCGCCACCGATCTCGGCGTCTTCGACAGCGTGACCATCTCCCGTGCGCCGATCGGCGACACCGACGTTCTCGGCCAGCCGGCGGTGCTGGCGACCCGTGCCGCGAAGAACGGCAAGCCGACCATCCTGCTCTACGCCCACCACGACGTGCAGCCCCCCGGCAAGGACGAGGACTGGGAGTCGCTGCCGTTCGAACCGACCGTGCGGGGCGAGCGACTGTACGGCCGCGGCGCGGCGGATGACAAGGCCGGGGTGATGGCGCACATCGCCTCCATCCGCGCTCTGGTCGAGACCGTCGGACCGGACTTCGACCTCGGGCTCGCCCTGTTCATCGAGGGCGAGGAGGAGTTCGGGTCGCGCTCCTTCAGCAACTTCCTGCAGCAGCACCGCGAGCAGCTCGCCGCCGACGTGATCGTGGTCGCCGACTCGTCGAACTGGGACATCGAGACGCCGGCGCTGACCGTCGGGCTGCGCGGCAACGTCACCTTCCGGCTGACGGTCTCCACACTCGACCACGCATCGCACTCCGGAATGTACGGGGGAGCGGTGCCGGATGCCATGCTCGCCCTGGTGGCGCTGCTGAATACCCTGTGGGATCAGACCGGCGCGGTCGCCGTAGACGGGCTCGCCAGCATCCCGCAGGAGACCCCCGACTTCACCGAGGCCCAGCTCCGTGAGGAGGCCGCGCTGCTGCCCGGGGTCGAGACGATCGGTACCGGCACCATTCTCAGTCGACTGTGGTCGAAGCCGGCCATCACCGTCACCGGAATCGACGCGCCCTCCGTGGCGAACGCCTCCAACACCCTGATCCCCGCGGTGAGCGTGAAGATCAGTGCGCGGATCGCGCCCGGGCAGCAGGCCTCGGAGGCCGCTACCGCCCTCGAGCAGCATCTGCGCGAGCACGCACCGTTCGGCGCACACATCGCCATCGACGATGTCGACTACGGCAATGGGTTCCTGGTGGACACCGCGGGCTGGGCCGTCGCCGAGGCCGAGACCGCGATGACGGATGCCTGGGACCGCACGGCGGTCGAGACCGGTATCGGCGGCTCCATTCCGTTCATCGCCGACCTGGTCGAGGTCTTCCCCGAGGCGCAGATCCTGGTCACCGGTGTGGAGGATCCCGACAGTCGTGCCCACAGCCCGAACGAGTCGCTCCACCTCGGCGTCTTCCAGCGCGCGATCCTCACCGAGGCGGTACTCCTCGCGCGCCTCAACGAGCGCTGAGCCACGCACCGACAGAGGGGCATCGTCTGAGGGGTGCGTGACAATCTCGCCGTCCCGCACCCCCGCGGCGTCGACCGTGCTTACACTGAGGTCAAGACTTTTCACAACGCGAAGGAGTGGTCATGACTGACACCACACTGGCTGACCCGACCGTGGCCGAGAGCGCCGTGGCCGAGACCGCCGTAGCCGCTGCCCATGGTGTGCTGCTGAGCGAGCCCGCCGCCGTCAAGGTCCGCAGCCTGTACGAGCAGGAGGGTCGCGACGATCTGCGACTGCGCGTCGCCGTCCAGCCCGGCGGATGCTCCGGACTCATCTACCAGCTCTACTTCGACGAGCGCCTGCTCGAGGGCGATGCGACCGTCGACTTCGATGGCGTCGAGGTCGTCGTCGACAAGATGAGCGTGCCCTACCTCGACGGGGCCACCATCGACTTCGAAGACACCATCCAGAAGCAGGGCTTCACGATCGACAACCCGAACGCGACCGGCAGCTGTGCCTGTGGGGATTCGTTCCACTAGCCACTGGCGCGTCTAGTCGCTGTGGCGTCTAGGGGGTGGCTGCCCATTCAGCAGCCTCCCAATTCGTGCTCAGAGAAGGGAACCGCCGATGGCGGTTCCCTTTTTTGCGCCCGAAAGTCCGCGATTTCCTCCCGCCCGACGGCCATTCCGGTCTGAGATCGGGCTGCTGTCGCAGTAGGCTGATCACACCAAAGAGACTGTGAATTGCAGCAGTCCGTGTCATCCGAGAGGTTTCAGGTGCGTTCTAACCGCCGTCTTCGATGGGCTGCCGTTCCGGTCGCCGTCGCGCTCGTCCTGGTTCTAGCGGGGTGTAGTCAGGATCAGCTGAGAGGCTTCCTCCCGGCTGGCTCCGAGGGCGCCACCAACCACACCGAAGGTGTCACGAGTCTCTGGGTTAATTCCTGGATCGTGCTCCTGGTGGTGGGTCTCATCACCTGGGGCGTCATCATCTGGGCCGCGGTCGTCTACCGCCGTCGTAAGGGGCAGACCGGCCTCCCGGTGCAGCTGCGCTACAACCTGCCGATCGAAATCTTCTACACGATCGTGCCGCTCATCCTCGTGCTCGGGTTCTTCGCCTTCACCGCGCGTGAGCAGAACCTGATCGAGAACCCCACCAAGAACCCGGACGTGCAGGTCGAGGTCTTCGGCAAGCGCTGGGCGTGGGACTTCAACTACCTGAAGACCGGTCCCGGCGACAAAGGCGTGTACTCGCCCGGCATCCAGGCAGAGGAAATGGAGAAGGCCGACGGCACCATCGACGAGAGCAAGCTCCCGGTTCTTCACCTGCCGGTCGACAAGAGCGTGCAGATCAAGATCGAGAGCCGCGATGTCGACCACTCGTTCTGGGTCATCGACTTCCTGTACAAGAAGGACAACATCCCCGGCCGGGACAACTACATGTACTTCACGCCGACCAAGATCGGCACCTTCAACGGAAAATGCGCGGAGCTCTGCGGTGATTACCACTCGCTGATGCTCTTCAAGGTGAAGGTCGAGTCGCAGGCCGACTACGAGGCCTACCTGCAGACGCTCGTCGACAAGGGCCAGACCGGCACCCTCGGTTCCGAGTACAACACCAATTCGAACCTGCCCGGCAACACGGCGCCGGCGACGGACAACGAGTAGGACGGCCAGCATGAGCACCGTTACAGCACCCCGGCCGACCACCGGCGGCAGCGCGCCCTATCAGGCACCGCCCGCCTTCCCCAACGGCAACATCGTCGTCAAGTGGATCACCACCACCGACCACAAGACCATCGGGTACCTGTACCTGATCACCTCGTTCATCTACTTCCTGCTCGGTGGCGTGATGGCTCTCGTCATCCGTGCCCAGCTGTTCGAGCCCGGCATGCAGCTTCTGCAGACCAAGGAGCAGTACAACCAGCTGTTCACCATGCACGGCACGGTGATGCTGCTGATGTTCGCGACGCCGCTGTTCGCCGGCTTCGCCAACGTGATCATGCCACTGCAGATCGGTGCTCCCGACGTCGCGTTCCCGCGACTGAACGCCTTCGCCTACTGGCTGTACAGCTTCGGATCGCTCATCGCGGTTGCGGGCTTCCTCACCCCGCAGGGGGCGGCATCCTTCGGCTGGACGGCATATGTCCCGCTGTCGACGACGACGTTCTCCCCATCGCTGGGCGGAAACCTCTGGGTCTTCGGCCTCGCCCTGAGCGGTTTCGGAACGATCCTCGGCGCGGTCAACTTCATCACCACGATCATCACGATGCGTGCGCCGGGCATGACCATGTTCCGCATGCCGATCTTTACCTGGAACACCCTGGTCACGTCGATCCTCGTGATCATGGCCTTCCCGGTGCTGGCAGCCGCACTGTTCGCCCTCGGGGCCGACCGTGTCTTCGAGTCGCACCTGTACAACGTGCAGTCCGGCGGCGCGATCCTGTGGCAGCACCTGTTCTGGTTCTTCGGCCACCCCGAGGTCTACATCATCGCTCTGCCGTTCTTCGGCATCGTCTCGGAGATCTTCCCGGTGTTCAGCCGTAAGCCGATCTTCGGGTACAAGACGCTGGTGTACGCGACGATCGCGATCGCTGCCCTGTCGATCACCGTGTGGGCGCACCACATGTACGTCACCGGCACGGTGCTCTTGCCGTTCTTCTCGCTGATGACGATGCTCATCGCGGTGCCGACCGGTGTGAAGATCTTCAACTGGGTGGGAACGATGTGGCGGGGCTCTGTCACCTTCGAGACCCCGATGCTCTGGGCGATCGGCTTCCTGATCACCTTCACCTTCGGTGGGCTCACCGGTGTGATCCTCGCCTCGCCGCCGCTCGACTTCCACGTCTCCGACACCTACTTCGTTGTGGCCCACTTCCATTACGTCGTGTTCGGAACGGTCGTCTTCGCGATGTTCGCGGGCTTCTACTTCTGGTGGCCCAAGTGGACGGGCAAGATGCTCGACGAGCGACTGGGCAAGATCCACTTCTGGTTGCTGTTCATCGGCTTCCACACCACGTTCCTCATCCAGCACTGGCTTGGAGTGGTGGGCATGCCCCGTCGCTACGCGACCTACCAGCCCGATGACGGCTTCACGTGGATGAACCAGCTGTCGACGATCGGAGCGTTCCTGCTCGGTGTGTCGATGCTGCCCTTCATCTTCAACGTCTACATCACGGCCCGGAAGGGCAAGCGCGTCACGGTGAACGATCCGTGGGGCTATGGCCGCTCGCTCGAGTGGGCGACGTCCTGCCCGCCGCCGCGCCACAACTTCACCTCGATCCCGCGCATCCGCTCGGAGTCGCCGGCATTCGACCTCAACCACCCCGAGGTCGGCATCCCGGTCGGCATCGGTCCGTTGAAGGATGCGCCGGATGCCGCCACCTATGACATCGCTGACGGAGAGGTCAAGTAACAATGGGCGTCAACGCCAAACTCTTCTGGATCCTGGCCGGCTTCTTCGTGGTGGCCGACGCGGCCTACACCATCTGGAGCCTTCTCGACAGCAACTACCGTCTGTCGGTCGAGCCCGCCGGTGGCGTGGCCGGCCCGCCGATCGAATGGGTGGGCACGGTGGGTATCGCGCTCACCGGTGTGCTCTCCGCCTTCATCGCGTTCTACCTCGGTCGCACCAACAAGGCCCTCGGTGGAACCCTCGCCGAAGACCGACCGGACGCGGACATCGACGACGGCGATGCCGAGCAGGGCTTCTTCAGCCCGTGGAGCTGGTGGCCGCTCATGCTCGCCGCCGGAGCCGCGACCGTCTTCCTGGGAATCGCCGTCGGTTTCTGGATCTCGTACATCGGTGCTTGCATCGCGGTCATCAGTCTGGTCGGCTGGGTCTATGAGTATTACCGCGGTTACTTCGCCCGCTAGCATCCGTTCGGCGTCGTTCGACGACGCCGACGCCGTCTTCGCGCTCGTCGCACAGCTGGGCATCGGGGGAGCCCCGAAGCGGGACTCCTTCGATGATGCCTTCGCGCATTCCGTTCAGGATGCCTACGATCACATCCTGCTCGTGGCTGTGGTCGACGGGGTGCTCGTCGGTTACGCCCTGGCCACGGTGGCGAGACTGCTGTACACGAACGGCGATGTCGCGCAGCTGCAGGAACTGGTCGTCGATGCGGCCGTCAGCGGCAACGGGTACGGCAGCCAGCTGGTGGGGGCGATCGAGCGCGAGTGTGAGGCCCGCGGCATCCGTCAGCTCACGGTGGCGAGCATCCTGCGGGCGGCGTCGTTCTATGAGCGCCTCAACTACCGCTCGACGGCCAACTACCTCAAGAAGAGCTTCCTGGTCGACTGACAGTCCGTCGCCGCGTTGCGGCGAGGTATCGTGAATCGATGACTCCCGAGGCGCTGCAGGCACTTGCATCGCTGCGGCGTGCCCGCGACCTCATCGATCGGGAGTACGCGCAGCCGCTCGATGTGCCGACGATGGCGCGGCGGGCGCTCATGTCGCCCGCGCACTTCTCCCGGCAGTTCCGTGCCGCCTACGGCGAGACGCCCTATGTGTATTTGATGACCCGGCGGATCGAGCGGGCGATGGCCCTGCTGCGGGACGGGATGTCGGTGACCGACGCCTGCGTCGCGGTGGGCTGCACGTCGCTCGGCTCGTTCAGCTCCCGGTTCACCGAGGTCGTGGGGGAGTCGCCGAGCTCCTATGCCCGGCGGGAGCACGCGGCGGTGCAGCGGATGCCCGGCTGCATCTCGCGGGCGCGCACCCGCCCCAGCAGGGGTGGCCCGCTCGGATCATCGCCGATCGGTCGCGCGTAGCGCCACCCGCCACCGCTGCCCGGTATCCGGCATCAGCGCCAGCCGCTGGTCGCTGGTGTCGCTCACGACTTAACGACGGATGCCTCGGCTCCCGTGACGAATCACGGGAGCCGAGGCATCCGTTACCTGGTGTCGCTAGTGGTGGCCGTGGCCGCCGCTCTCGAGCTCATTGCGCGTGGGCGGCTCGATGCGGTCTTCGAAGAACCAGCGGGACAGGCCCGCACGCAGCTTCTGCGCCGTCGAGATGCGACCGTGCGCATCCGGGCGGATCATCAGCGGGGCGTAGTCCTCGAAGCTCACCAGGCGCCAGCGCTCGTAGTCGTCGAGCTGCTCGTGCACCTCGATGTACTCGCCGCCGGGCAGACGCACGATGCGGCCGGACTCGAAGCCGTGCAGCGCGATCTCGCGATCTTTCTTCTGCAGTGCCAGGCAGATGCGCTTGGTCACCTGGTAGGCGATGACCGGTCCGAGGAAGAGCAGCACCTGCAGGGTGTGGATGACACCCTCGAGGCTGATCTTGAAGTGCGTCGCCATGAGGTCGGAGCTGGCCGCAGCCCAGAGCACCGCGTAGAACGTGACGCCGGCGGCACCGATGGCCGTGCGGGTCGGAGCGTTACGCGGACGGTCGGCGATGTGGTGCTCGCGCTTGTCGCCCGTGATCCAACCCTCGATGAAGGGATAGAACGCGACCGCCCCGAGGAACAGCGGCAGAACCAGGATGACCACGATCATGTTGAACGACCAGGTGTGGTTCAGCCAGACGAACTCCCAGCCCGGCGGGATCAGGCGCAGGGCACCGTCGGCGAAACCGATGTACCAGTCGGGCTGAGTACCCGCCGACACGGGGGAGGGGTCGTAGGGCCCGTACGTCCAGATCGGGTTGATCGTGAAGAGCGACGCGATCAGAACGATCACACCGAAGACGACGAAGAAGAATCCGCCGGCCTTCGCTGCGAAGGTCGGCAGAATCGGCACGCCGACCACGTTCTGCTCGGTACGGCCAGGGCCGGCGAACTGGGTGTGCTTGTTGACGATCAGCAGCAGCAGGTGAATCCCGAGCGCTGCGACCAGGATCGCCGGAAGCAGCAGGATGTGCACGGAGTAGAACAGGGCCACCAGCTTGGTTCCCGGGAACTCACCGCCGAACAGCAGGTACGAGATCCAGGTACCGACCACGGGGATTCCCTTGATCAGACCGTCGATGATGCGCAGACCGTTGCCGGAGAGCAGGTCATCGGGGAGCGAGTAGCCGGTGAAGCCCTCGGCCATCGCCAGGATGAAGAGCGTGAAGCCGATCACCCAGTTGATCTCCCGCGGCTTGCGGAACGCGCCCGTGAAGTACACGCGCAGCATGTGCAGGCCGATGGAGGCGATGAACAGCAGCGCCGCCCAGTGGTGCACCTGGCGGAAGAGCAGTCCGCCGCGCACATCGAAGGAGATGTTGAGTGACGACGCGTAGGCCGCCGACATCTCGATGCCCTTCAGCGGCACGTAGGAGCCGTGGTACACGACCTCGGCCATCGACGGCTGGAAGAAGAAGGTCAGGAAGGTTCCCGAGAGCAGGATGACGATGAAGCTGTACAGCGCCACCTCGCCGAGCATGAACGACCAGTGGTCGGGGAAGATCTTGCGACCGAGCTCTTTGACCGCTCCGGAGATGCTGGTGCGCTCGTCGATGTAGTTCGCTGCAGCGGCGGTGAACCGTGCGCCGCGGTTGTTCGCCGCGCCGACCGGCACCTCGGGCTGTGTTGCGGTTGAGACGGTCATGAACGCTCCCAGAAACTCGGGCCGACGGGCTCGTGGAAATCACTGCGTGCAACGAGGTAGCCCTCGCTGTCGACGGTGATCGGCAGCTGCGGCAGCGGACGCGCGGCCGGTCCGAAGATGACCTCGCACTCGTTCGTCACGTCGAAGGTGGAGGAGTGGCACGGGCACAGCAGGTGGTGGGTCTGCTGCTCGTACAGTGCCACCGGGCATCCGACGTGCGTGCAGATCTTCGAATAGGCGACGATTCCGTCGTAGTTCCAATTCTCGCGACCCTTGGAGACATTGAGGTCCTCGGGCTTCAGACGCATGAGGAGCACAGCGGCCTTCGCCTTCTGCTCCAGCATGTCCTCCTTCTCCAGCAGCCCCTCCGGGATGACGTGGAACGCCGATCCCAGAGTGACGTCGGAGGCCTTGATCGGGGCGCCGCTCGGATCGCGCGTGAGTCGCGTGCCCTTCGCCCAGAGGGTGTGCTCGAGCGCCGGAACCGGGTCGTGGTCCGGGGCGAGGCCGCGGAACAGGACGATGCCGGGCAGCGGGAACGCGAGCAGGGCGCCGATGAGGCTGTTGCGGATGAGCGAACGGCGCCCGAACCCGGACTCCTCGTTGCCCTCCTTGAAGATCTCGACGGCCCGCTCACGCGTCGCCGTACGCTCGCTGATGAAGTGGCGGGGCTCACTGATCTCATCGCCGCGCATGAGGTTCTTCGCCCAGTAGATCGCACCGATGCCGAGCGCGAGCAGGCCGAGCGCGATGCCCAGACCCAGGAAGAGGTTGTTCAGGCGCGTCGAGCCCGGGTCGCCTGGCACGATCGGGAACGCGGCGTACGCCGCGACAGCGAAAACGCTGCCGATGATCGACACGTAGAACAGCGTGTAGACGCGGCGCTCCGCGGTCTTCTCCGCCTTCGGGTCGATATCGGTGACGCGAAGCCGGTGCGGCGGGAGGCCCGGGTTCTGCACGGCGTCTGGCAGGATCACGGCCGTACCGGCCGAGACCGTGGACGAACCGATCTTCTCGACGTCCGAGCCGGCAGCGGCGGTTGTGCCGCCGTCGTCGTGTGCCATTGGCTTCCCTTCGGTTGGTGCTGGTGCTGCTGAAGCAGTAGGTGCTGACGGTGTGGTGTGGTGCGGTGGAGCGGGTGCTAGCTCGCCTTGGCGGCGATCCAGATCGTGACGCCGACAACCGCGCCGAGCCCGAAGATCCAGATGAACAGACCCTCGGCCACGGGGCCCAGGTTGCCGAGTTCGAAGCCACCGGGCGAGGGGTTCTTGTCCAGGTACTTCAGGTAGCTGATGATGTCGGCCTTCTGGGCGGGCGTGATGTTCTTGTCATTGAACACCGGCATGTTCTGGGGGCCGGTGACCATCGCCTCATAGATGTGCTCGCCGGTCACGCCCGTGAGTGCGGGTGCGAACTTGCCCTGGGTGAGCGCGCCGCCCGCACCGGCCACGTTGTGGCACATGGCGCAGTTGATGCGGAACAGCTCGGCGCCGGTCGACGCATCGCCCTTGCCCGAGGTGTACTTCGACGACGGGATGCCGGGGCCGGGCGCGAGGCTTGCGATGTAGTCGGCGAGAGCGGTGGTCTGCTCCGGGGTGAACTGCACCGGCTTCTGCTCTGCCTGGGGGCCCTGGTTGGCGAGCGGCATGCGCCCGGTGCCGACCTGGAAGCTGACCGCTGCCGCGCCGACGCCGTACAGGCTCGGTCCGACGCTGGTGACGCCCTGGGCGCTGAGGCCGTGGCAGGTGGCGCAGTTGGAGGCGAAGAGCTTCTTTCCCTCTTCGATGCTCGCCTGCTTCGACACGGCGGTCGCCTGCTGGGTCTCCGCGCTGGCGGTGCCGGTGAACAGCGCGTACGCACCGCCCGTCGAGACGAGCCCGATCACGATGAGCGCGACCGTAGCGAGCGGATGACGGCGGCCTTTCGACCGGGTGCGAGAAGTCGCTGTGCTGGAATTCGCCATGCTGTGGTGCGTCCTTGGAGTTAGAAGACCGGAGTATTCAGGATGTGGGTGCCGACTATTTCAAGATGTAGATGACGAGGAACAGACCGATCCACACGACATCGACGAAGTGCCAGTAGTACGACACGACGATGGTGGAGGTCGCTTCCTTGTGACCGAAGTTCTTGACGGCGTATGCGCGGCCGATGATCAGCAGCATGGCGATCAGGCCACCGGTGACGTGCAGCGCGTGGAATCCGGTAGTGAGGTAGAACGCGGAGCCGTAGGAATTGGACTGCAGCGTGATGCCTTCGCTGACCAGGTTGGCGTATTCGAAGACCTGGCCGGTCACGAAGATGGCGCCGAGCACATAGGTGGCGAAGAACCACTCGACCATGCCCCAGTGCGCGGGGTTCCAGCTCGTGCGCTTCTTCTGCAGACGCTCCGCGGCGAAGACACCGAACTGCGCGGTGAACGACGATGACACCAGGATCAGGGTGTTGACGAGGGCGTAGGGAACGTTGAGTCCGGCGGCCTCCGCGTTCCACAGTCCGGGCGACGTCGAGCGGAGCGTGAAGTAGATCGCGAACAGCCCGGCGAAGAACATGACTTCGCTTCCGAGCCAGACGATGGTTCCGACCGCGACAACGCTCGGTCGGTTGACGACAGGGGCCCCTACGGAGGCGGAGACAGAGGTGCTGGTCACTCGTCCATTATGGCCGATTTCACTCGCTCTGTTTCGCATCGGCCCGCCCGGATCAGCCAAATCAGTAGGATCGCAATCATGGTTTCCGACCCCACCTGGCCTTCATTGCTCAGCGCGCTCCTAGGCGGCGAGGACCTTTCGATCAGCGAAGCATCATGGGCCATGCAGCAAGTGATGGCGGGTGAGGCTACTCCCGCGCAGCTCTCCGGTTTTCTCATCGCTCTCCGGGCGAAGGGGGAGACCGTCGACGAGATCGTCGGATTCCGTGATGCGATCCTCGAATACTCCCTGCCGCTCCGGGTGGATCCGATGGCGCTCGACATCGTGGGCACGGGTGGGGATCGATTCGGCACGGTGAACGTCTCGACCATGGCGAGCGTCGTGGCCGCGGCATCCGGTGTGCCCATCATCAAGCACGGCAATAAGGCGGCCAGCTCCGCCTCGGGCTCATCGGATGTGCTCGGTGCCCTCGGCGTCGATCTTGATCTGCCGCCCGAGCGTGTCGCCGAGGTGCTGACGGAGACCGGGATCACCTTCGCGTACGCGGCGATGTTCCACCCCGGATTCCGTCACGCCGGCGCGGTGCGGTCGGAACTCGGCATCCCCACCGTCTTCAACTTCCTCGGCCCGCTCTGCAACCCGGCCCGCTGTGAGGCGAACGCGGTCGGTGTCGCCCACCTCGACAAGGTGCCGCTCATCGTCGGCGTGTTCCGCACCCGCGGGGCCACTGCGCTGGTGTTCCGCGGCGATGACGGCCTGGACGAGCTCACCACGACCGGGCACAGTCACATCTGGGAGGTTTCCCGTGGCTCGGTCACGGAGCACGACCTCGACCCGCTCGAACTCGGAATCCCGCGCGCGAAGATCGCCGATCTGCTCGGTGGGGACGCGGTGCACAACGCCGCGGTCGCTCGGGCCGTACTCGGCGGTGAGCGTGGTCCGGTGAGGGACATCGTGCTGCTGAATGCCGCCGCCGGGCTGGTCTCCTTCGATCTGGCGAAGGACCCGGCCCAGCTGCAGGTGCCGATCCTCAACCGCTTCCGCGACAAGATGGCGATAGCGACGGAGGTCATCGACTCCGGCGCTGCCGTGGCAAAGCTCGACCAGTGGGTCGCTGCGACGACGGCACAGTAACGACGAGGGCACAGCGACCGAGGAACGCGGAGTAGACAGGCAGCATGACAACCGACGAGCGGGATGAACTCTCGGCGCTCCTCGAGGAGCGGTTGGGGGCCGCGGAGGAGCGCGCGCTG
>Ga0247729_10000730_pt1 | contig 12824 bp, 8 predicted proteins | sample UWRJL133311R2_FD_180958 | JGI IMG/M metagenome (GOLD analysis project Ga0247729, IMG submission 180958) | Plant litter microbial communities from Arlington Agricultural Research Station in Wisconsin, United States - UWRJ-L133-311R-2 | ecosystem: Environmental > Terrestrial > Plant litter >... | reverse complement strand
CCTGCCGGCCAGGGCGGGCCATGTGCCGCTGACCGGTTCACCAACGATATCGGCGGCTTGTTGCCGATCGCGCCATGTGGCCGCACCTCGTTATAGTCTCTACGCCAAGTCTCGCATTTTCGGGCCGCGTCGTCGAGGCTCATGAACCAGTGCTGGTTCAGGCACTCTGCCCGAAACTTCCCGTTGAAGCTCTCGATGAAGGCGTTGTCCGTTGGCGTGCCAGGCCGCGAGAAGTCCAGCACGACGCTCTTCATATACGCCCACAGGTCGAGATCCCGGGAAGCGAACTCGCTGCCCTGATCGACCCGGATTGAGGCGGGATAGCCGACCTCGCCGCACACCCGGTCCAGCGCCTCGATCACATCCGGCGTCCGGAAGCTGAACCGTGGCACTACCGCCAGCGAAAACCGGCTGTACGTGTCGATCCACCGTCAGAATGCGCAGCTTCGATCCCGTCGCAAGCTGGTCACGGACGAAGTCCATGCCCTCCGCAGCCTTTCCATCGATGCTTCGCATCGCTGGAGCCTTGCACGGCTCCGCCCGCACCTCATTCGAAGACGACGCCGCGCAGCAGCCCTCTCTCAGCTTCGCGTTCACATCCCAGCCCTCCCGCCGGAGCAACACATGGATACGGCGATAGCCATAGTGCATCCGCGTCTCCGCGATCTCCTGCATCTGTTTCTTCAGGTCGGCCTGATCCGCGCGGCACCCACGATAATGGTAGCTCGATCGCTCCGCCCGAAGCACGCTGCAGGCCCGCCTGATACTGACAGCCCACGTGCTTCGAACATCATCGACGAGTTGCCGGCGCCGATCAGGCCTCAGAGCTTTCGGCTGACGATATCCTGCAACATCGCCTTATCCAGGCTCAGGTCCGCCACCAGCCGTTTGAGCTTCGCATTCTCATCCTCGAGCAGCCGCAGCCGACGCATCTCCGATGGCATCAACCCGGCGTATTTCTTGCGCCACGCATAGAATGTCGCATCGCTGATCCCGGCTTTCCGGCACACCTCGTCGATCGTCGTGCCGTCCTCAGCCTGCTTCAACACGAACGCGAGTCTAGCGCCTCACTGAACTTCGATGTCTTCATCGCCCACTCCGTCTCTTGACCCTCAAATCCTAAACTGGAATTTCCCAGCTCAAAACGGTCCAGAAAAACGGCAGCAGGTCACACTGACCGAAACAGCCATCGCATATTATGCTGCCACAGACAAAATAGATATGACAGCCTGACTCACAACCCTATCGTTCCGTTAGCCCCGGCACGGCTCTGTTATTTTTGTAAATTTGGAGACATCCGTGAAAAAACACCATTTTAAGAAAGATTTCCAAATACAACCGCAGCTTGACATAACAGTAGTCATTTTAACCTATAATGAAGCTCGCCATATTGAGAGATGTATTAATAGCATTAAGCACATAGCTAACGATATACTCGTAGTAGATAGCTACTCAACTGACTATACCACAAACATAGCTAAATCACTCGGAGCCCGTGTTCTTCAGAACAAATTTATAAGTCATTCTAATCAATTCCAATGGGGAATTGATAATGGAACTATTGAAACTGAATGGATAATGCGCCTAGACGCAGATGAAATTATTGAAAGCGACCTTATAGCCGAAATAAGAAAACAATTGCCATTTTTACCTGACAACATCGTTGGAGTGAATTTTGATCGGAAACATATATTTATGGGCCGATGGGTGAAACATGGCGGACGTTACCCAATACGCCTTTTGCGCCTTTGGCGGCGCGGAAAGGGTCGGGTAGAAGACCGATGGATGGACGAACACATCGTCGTTTGGGGCGGAGAGACAGTCACCATGAAGGGTGGTTTTTCAGACGCCAATGAAAACGATCTGACATTTTTCACAGATAAGCATAACAAATACGCATCCCGCGAAGCTATCGATGTTTTAATTAACAAATATTCTAACAAAGAAGCGAGTATTAAAAATAATATTGAAAAACTATCTAAGAAAAATGCCACAAAAAGGTGGTTCAAAGAACATTTTTACAATAAATTACCATTTTGGGTGGGACCATTTCTGTATTTTATATACAGATATTTTATGCAACTCGGATTTTTAGACGGCAGGTCGGGTTTAATATATCATTTCCTTCAGGGTTTTTGGTATAGATTCCTTGTAGGCGCAAAAATTGCGGAATTTGAGATGTTGATCTCTAATTGCAAATCAAATTCTGAAAAAATTGATAAATTATTCGAACTATCAGGATTAAAATCTCATTAATTTAGAAAGATATTTAGCCGCTTAGAGATGCGTCGCACGGAAAGCTTAGATGCGGGGAATTTATGACAGACGTTCTTTACATTGGATCAAAAACTGGAACTTCCTTAAAGCGATATATTGCTCTGCAAAATTTCGTAGAGAATCATTCTATAATAGACCCAAAAGACGCCCTTAGTTTTCCATTTATAACCTCTCGTTGGTCATATAAAACTGGTGCGTTATTTTTAGAAAAAATTGTAAACAACTTCATTGTACAAAAATATCCAAATAACTGGAAGCCAGATTTAGTTATAGTGGATAATGGAGAAATGATAGGATCGTCAATTATTTCTAAATTAAAATCTTTAGGGTCTAGAGTAGTTAATTTCAATCTAGATAATCCTTTCTCAGAAAGAGATGGTTACAGATTTAGGTTACTGAGAAATAGTATCGATCAATACGATGTAATTTTTACTCCGCGAAAATCAAGCGTGGAATCTGCGATAGATTTAGGATCCAAGAAGGCTATCCAAATATGGCAAGCTGCTGATGATGGATTGACTGACGTATCAAACCATCCAAGCCAGAATGAGAAAGCAAGTTATCTTGCAACAGTATCTTTTACTGGAACGTGGATGAATGGAAGAGATGATTTCATTGTAGAATTGATGAATCGCGGTATAGATGTCAAAATAAATGGGTCTAGGTGGGAGAAAAGTCCTAGGTTTAATAAAATAAAAGACAATATAAGATCTGGATATTTAGATCAAAACGGGTTTTACGCAGCAATAGCAGCTTCAGATATTTCAATAGGGCTGCTATCTGATGGCAATCTGGATCAACATACAACGAGATCTATGGAAATTCCATCTCTTAGGAGCTTACTGGTCGCGAAGAGAACACATGATCACATGCTTTTATACAATGATAAATCCGAAGCTTTTTTTTGGGACGACGCCGAAGAATGCGCCCAAATAATTAAGTATCTTACTTTAAATCCTGAAAATTTATTATTGCATAGAGAACTGGGCTACAAAAGAGCTTTGAAAAACAATAACTTCAATACACCTTTAATGAGGTATGTGGTTGAGAAGTCTTTAGAATAATGACATTATTTGACTATTTTTATTCCCTATATATATTTATGCGGCCTACATTTATCAACATTGCAGGCGTTATATGCGCTATGGACGGCAGATGCGTCAGGCGGGTTTGTTCGGGCTATTCTGATCAACTCAAACGCTTGTCAGACTGTGGCGACCTATTAGAAACGATTATTCGGGTGGTGGGCTTTGAGGCATTCCGGCCGGCACTCGAAAAGCAGCTGGCTTACGACGATGATACGAAGGGCTGTCGGTCTCCCTACGATCGTAAGCGAGGAGACTTCCTCCGGCCACGCTGCCGGGGATCGTTGGCCCAGGGGCGCCTGGACCATCTTCTCGTAGCAACGGCAGGACTTCTTCGGGGTCAGCACATAGAACGGACCCAGATATACGTTAAGAGCCAACGGCCTCGCTTAGGTGGCCTAAAGCACCTGTTTTCCGTGCTGCCAGCTGGGTCTGGAGAACCTAATTTTTGTGCCAATCGATGACCGTTAGCGCGGGCCGGCTGCTCGCCCGGCTCGGCGACGCCCTGCTCGTAGCAAAGGGATCGGGCGGCGACATCGCCGCTGCGGTCGAGGCAGCGATCGGCTGGGACGATCTCGGCCGCGAGGTCGATGAAGCCCGCAAACTGATCCGCCCCGATGCGATCGATCCCGTCACGATGGCCGCTACCAATTACCCTGTCCTCCGACAGGTCGGTCCTTTGTTCATCGCCTCGTTCACATTCGGGGCGGTGCCGGCCTGTCATCCGCTCGCACAAGCGGTTACGATCATGCGCGATCTTCATCTCAGCCGTCTGCGAAAACTGCCGGCCGACACGCCGGTCGGCTTCATCCGGCAGGCTTGGCGTCGGGCGATCGGCCCCGGCATTCCCGATCGCAGAATCTATGAACTGTGTGTGCTGGTCGAGCTTCGCGACCGGCTTCGCGCCGGCGACATGTGGGTCGAGGGAAGCCGACGCTATCGTGCCGTCGAGCAGCAGCTCATTCCCGGCCCCGTCTTCGCCACCATGCGCGCGGCTGGCCCCTTGCCGATCCCGGCACCGGAGACGGCCGGTGTCTGGCTGGCCGAACGACGCGCCCGCCTTGCCCGTCGGTTGGCCGAGGTCGAGCGAAAGGCGGAGACGGACGCACTGGAAGACGTGCAGCTCAGCCTTGGCAGGTTGCGGATTTCGCCGCTGAAGGCCGTCACGCCCGAGGAAGCCGATACCGCGCTTGCGCCGCTCTATGCCCATCTGCCCGCGATCCGCATCACCGACCTCCTTGCCGAAGTCGACCGATGGACTGGGTTCAGCCAGTGCTTCACCCATCTGCAAAGCGGTCGTGTCGCCGATGAACCCCGTGCGATCCTCACGGCAGTGCTCGCCGATGCGACCAACCTTGGCCACACGCGCATGGCGGAAGCCTGCAATCTCGTGACCCAGCGCCAGCTTGGCTGGCTCGCCTCATGGCATTTGCGCGAGGAAACCTACGGTCGCGCGCTCGCCCGGCTGGTCGATGCCCAGCATATCGCACCACTTGCCGCCCTGTTTGGTTCCGGCACCTCGTCAAGTTCGGACGGTCAGAACTTCCCGCTCGATCGCCGTGCCCAAGCGACCGGCGCGGTCAATCCGCACAAGGGAGCAGAGCCTGCCGTTTCCTTCTACAGCCATGTCTCGGATCGCTACGCGCCGTTCCATTCCACCGTCATCTCGGCGTCCGCGAGCGAGGCCGCGCAGGTGTTGGACGGGCTGCTCCACCACGGTGCCGATCTGCATATCAAGGAGCATCACGTTGATGGCGGGGGCGTGTCCGACCATGTGTTCGCGCTATGCCATCTGCTCGGATTCCGGTTCGCACCGCGCATCCCGAACATCGCCGCGCGCCGTCTGCACCTGTTCGACGGCGTCGAACCCGGCTCCGATATCGCGCCGCTGGTCGCGGGCAGGATCGACGAGAGTCTGATCGCCGCTCACTGGGACGACGTGCTGCGACTGGGAACATCGATCCGCACCGGCGTGGTCAGCGCGTCGATCATGCTCGAACGGCTCGGCTCCTATCCACGTGCCAACGGTCTGGCACTGGCGTTGCGCGAGATTGGTCGCGTCGAACGTACCCTGTTCACGCTCGACTGGATCGAGCAGCCCGAACAGCGTCGTCGCGCCACCCGCGAACTCAACAAGGGGGAAGCAGAGAACGCGCTGAAACGTGCTATCTTCTTCCACCGGATCGGCCGGATCCGCGATCATGCGCTGCAAGCGCAGACCCATCGCGCGAGCGCGCTCAACCTCGTCGCCGGTGCCATCGCCCTGTGGAACACGACCTACCTGCAAGCGGCCCGGATGCATCTCGCCAACCTTGGGCGACCGGTCCCACCGGACCTGCTCCACCACCTCTCACCGCTCGGCTGGCAGCACATCAACCTCACCGGCGACTATCTCTGGACCGATACCGACACACCATCGGCCGCGCTCAGGCCGCTTCGCCTAAGGCGCGCCGTCGAAGGCCCCGCAAAACCTTAGCGTATATCTGGGTCCGTTCTATGTACCGACCCCTTCTTCGGGCGGGCGACTTCGATGACCTTGAGCTTTGCCGTGATCATCTCGAGGATCTCGCTCACGTCTTCGCCGACGAGACGCAGATCGCCCCCGCAATCGGGACAGGTGTCGCCGGGGTCGAGTTCGTGGCGTTCGCGCGGCGTATCCGCCGAGACGCGCGGGCGCCGAGATGGACGCGGCCCGGGGCTGGTGTCGGCAGAAATGACAGCGGCTTGCGCTCGGAATCGCTCTGGTCGCTGATCGCGAGGCCCTGTGCGCGACCGAGACAAGCACGTCTTCGAGTGCGAGTTCGAGCTGCTCGATCTCGCGTTCGATCTTCTCGGAGGATTTGCCGAACGCCTGCTTCCTGAGCCTGGCGATCTGCAAACGGAGTGCCTGGACGACCATGTCATGGGCGCGCAGCCTCGTAGTCAGCTTCGCGTTTGGGCCTGCAACTGCGCGATCATCGCCTTGAGGGGACTGTCAGAAATTCCGTGTTTGGGCGGTTGAACATTACGGCCCCTGTGCATTATCAAGACACGGATTCACGGTAGTGGCTGGGCACCCGCCTTTTCCGGCCGAAAACGCCCCATCTACGACGCACACGACGCTATCTGATGATCCCGGAACCGGTCACTCGTCACCCGCGACGGCCTTATGGCACTCGCCTTAGATCTGGGACAATCCGGCCGATCGCCACTGACGTTTGGAATGACGGGTGGCCGGGAAACGAGCGATTCATAGATAGGCAATCGCCTTCTGGTAAAAGGCGATTGTCCGACCTCATAGCGGCTCAGGGGAATGCAAGGCATAGCCCTGCGCATAGTCCAGTCCCATGGCCCTGAGATGCGGGGTTAGGTCGTGGGTTTCAACGGACTCGGCGATCGTGCGCATGTTCATGGAGTGGGCGACTTTGGTGACGGCCTCGACAATAATCCGGCTGACAGGCTTGTGGAGCACTGTTTTTATGAAATCTCCATCGATCTTCACGAACTGCACGGGCAAGTCCTGCAGATAGTTAAAGGAGGCCATGCCGCTGCCAAAGTCATCCAGGGCAAAGCGGAAACCTCTGGTGCTCATCCGTCGCATAGCCTCCGCGGTTCTGGCGAGGTTCGACAAAGCCGCGGTCTCGGTGACCTCGAAGCAGATATCGGTCGGCTCGACGCCGGGGTATGCGAGCAAAGCGCGCTCGACAAAGTCGAGAAACCCAGGAGTGCTCAAGGTTATACCCGATAGGTTCACGAAATAGCATGTCTGCCTCCGCTGTTCAGAAGGTTGGCTATCGATGCGGGCGAAGACCTTCGAGACAATGTGGCGGTCAAGTTCCTCAATAAGACCGAAGCGCTCAGCTGCTGGGATGAACGTTCCGGGCCCTGTGATTGTCCCGTCCCGCTCACGCAATCGGGCCAGGACCTCACAATAGCCGGGATCTTGTGAGTCTGATTCTTGCAGGCGCACGATCTTCTGCCCGTAAAGCAGCAAGCGGTCCTCGCGCATGGCCTCCTTGAGGCGAGTGACGCTGTCCATGTCTTGCCGACGCTGGGTGATCTCTTCATCGCTCAGCCGCCCCGCCTGAACGCGGTTGCGACCGTTTTCCTTCGCAAGGAAGCAGGCGGTATCGGCGAGGGCGAACGCCGCCTCGAAATCGAGGCCCTCGACGGGTCCGAAGCTCACCGCTCCAACGCTGAGCGTTACACTGTGTCGCTGACCCTGCCAGATGAATGCCATGTCCTTGACGGCGGCGCGTAGCCGCTCAGCGAGGCCCAGAGCCTCCACCAGCCCGCAGTCGCGCCTCATGAGGGCAAATTCATCGCCGCCAAGCCGAGCCAGAAGATCCCGATCGCCGTCACATATCGACTGGAGCTTGTTCGCAATCATCGTCAGCAGTTCGTCGCCCGCGCCATGTCCACACCGGTCGTTGACGATTTTGAAGTGGTCGATGTCCATGTAGAGGATCGCGTGCGGGCCTGCGCCAGTGATCTGGTCGGTTTGGCGCGAGAATTCCCTGCGGTTGTTCAGCCCGGTAAGCCAGTCATGACTAGCCTGGAACGCGACTTCCTGGGCCATCAGGTGTGCCTCGGTGACGTCATTGCCCTGGACAAAGATACCTGTCACCTGCCCAGAACCGTCGACCATCGGCTGATAGGTCAGGTCCATGTACCGCGTGGCGAGTTTGTCTCCTGCGACCCGCTGAAGCTCGATCGGCATGGCCCGACCGACGAACGGCTCTCCGGTCGAAAAGACCTGGTCCAGTATCTCCAAGTAGCCTTGTCCGACCACCTCGGGCATGATTTGAGCCAACGGTTTCCCGAGAATGGGCCGGTGCCCGACAAGCTGGTAATACGCATCGTTAGCCAGTTCGAAGACGTAGTCCGGCCCTTGCAGAACCGCGACAAAACCAGGTGATTGCTGGAATAGCTGGTGTAGGCGCTCCCGTTCGTTCTGCAGGACACCCTGCACGCTCTCGGTCCAGCGATGAAGTTGCTCGCGCGCCTCATCATCCAGATCTGAACGGTGAATGCCTTGGCTGGCACTCCTTAGTTCCACGAGTTCAGTAATGTCGCTCGCGCAATGGAGGAGGCCTATGATGCTACCATCCGAGTCAAAGAGCGGCTTGTTGGAGACGCTCCAGTACCGCTCTTGCAGACCTACATGCCCTGGCACTCGAACAGCGTACTGAAGTAAGGGGATGTGATCGGCCTGTCCATTTTCGAAGACACGCTCGAAGGATCGCCTGATCAGCCTCAATGGCTCCTTATCGAAACCAGGCAATACATCGTAGCTTAACCGGCCGATCGCGCTGCGATCTAGATGCGTTAGCCGCTGGTAGGCACGGTTGAAGGAAAGGATGATTAAGTCGGGATTAAGCACAAGGGCAGGAACAGGGGTATGCTCAAACGCACTGTGTAAATGCCGAGGCTTGCCAAGAATGCTCAATCATATTCCTCCATGAGGAGGGTAACAGGCTATTTTAGATATTTGAAGCCGTCGACATCATTATCCCGCCGATCTTTTTCTCGTAACCCCAGAGCACTGGTTGCTCACCTGGCCTGACATCCGTTGCGCACCCTCAATGGGCGAGAGCGGCGAAGTGCAACGGCGCCGCGTGAGACGAAGCAATGGCCGAGCGGTCGGCCAGGAAACTACCAATAAGCTACGTTTGCACCTACGCCGATCTGCCTTCCATGCTTTGCCGGTGTGCGGCCACGATACGTGAAACGGTAGGTTCGCTGACACCGTAAAGACGGGCCATCTCGGCACCTGACTTACGTCCGGAAACGACGGATTCGGCAATCTCACGGCGCTGTTTCTCTGCAAGCTTGCGGCGACGCCCACCGATCCGACCTTCTGCGCGGGCCTGGGCAAGCCCGGCGGAGGTGCGCTCGCGGATCATGGCGCGCTCGAACTCTGCAAAGCTGCCGACCATCTGCATCATCATGCGCCCCGCGGCCGTGGTGGTGTCGATCGCTTCGGTTAACGAGCGGAAGCCCGCGCCTGCAATTTCGATCCGCTCCATGATGTGCAGCATGTCCTTCAGGCTGCGCGACAACCGGTCCAGCTTCCAGACAACCACCACGTCGCCGTCCCGCAACTGGCCGATCATCTCCAGAAGCTTAGGTCGGTCCCATCGCCCGCCGCTGGCGGTCTCCTCGAATACCCGCTTACAGCCGGCCGTATCGAGCGCGCGGCGTTGGGCCGCGTTCGACTGGTCGTCGCCCTTCGACACGCGGGCATAGCCGATCAAATAGGGTTCACGGGTCATCCGGTCTCTTTCACAAACGGCCGTATCCGGAGGCAGAAACAGCAGCGACGGGTTTCCGCCACCTTCGGCCTTTCACAATCCTCTTTCATTAAGCATGCAAAAGGCAAGAGGTTTTTGGAGGATGAAACATGCCCGCGCGCATTCCAATGACCGAGCGGCAGCGCGCCGCACTGCTGGCGTTGCCTGATACCGAGACGATGGTTGTGCGACATCATGGCCTCGACGCCGAAGACATATCGGCGATCGGTATCGCCCGCACTCCTGCGACCCGGCTGAGCTATGCCCTGCAACTCTGCTGTTTGCGCTATCCTGGACGACATCTGCGCGCCGGCGAGCTGTTGCCTGCGATCATGCTCGACCATATCGCCGACCAGGTTGGGGTTGATGCGGGCGTCATCGCCGACTTCGCGCGGCGTACACCGACCCGCTACGATCAGCTTGCCGCCATCAAAGCCCGGTTTGGTTTTACCGATCTGAGCCAGCCAGTTCGCACTTCGATGACCGCGTGGCTGGCGACCGAAGCCATGCCCATCGTTGACGGGCGCATTCTGCTCGACCGACTGCTGGGCGAACTACGCACCCGGCGCATCGTCATCCCCGGTATCAGCGTTGTGGAGCGGATGGCGGCCGAGGCGATGCTTCGGGCGGAAACCGATCTGGTAGCCGCGGTCGACGACACGCTCGATAGAGAGATGCGTCAGCGTCTCGACACGCTGGTGGACGACAAGGTGCATAACCGACAAAGCCGCTTTTCCTGGCTGCGCGAACCGGAGCCTCGCGTCGCGTCTGCCTCGCTCGCCGAAATCCTCGAGAAGGTCGCACTGATCCGGTGGACCGGTATTTCCCGCGTTCTGATCGATCCCCGGTACGAACCACGCCTGACGCAATTCGCCTGCGAAGGTGTACGCTATACCGCTCAGGGTTTCCAACAGATGCGCCCTCCCCGCAGGCGGGTCATCCTGCTGGCCACGCTGCGCGAACTGGAGGCCACGCTTACCGACGCGGCGATCGCCATGTTCGGTGCCTTGATGGGACGCGCTCACCTTCGTGCTCGCAAACGCCTGGAACAGCGGGTCACGATCTCGGGACGCGAGGGACGTGACCGGTTGATGCGCATCGCCACGGTGCTGGAAACGGTCAGCCGAGCAGCACGCGCTGGTGAAGATATCGGCGCGGCCCTCAGGAATATCATGCCTCTCGACATGCTCGATGCCGATGCGGCGATCATCCGTCGTACCGCCGCACCTCACAGGGATGATGTCCTGAGTGAGATTGCAGCCGAGTACCGGACCTTCAAGCGGGCAGGACCACAGTTCCTGCAAGCGCTCGATTTTCACGGCCGGGCCGGCACCGCGACATTGCGCAATGCGATGACGGTCCTGTTGGATCTCGATGGCGACTGCCGCAAACCGCTTCCCGCCGATGTTCCGCTCGGTCATGTCGAGCGGCGCTGGCAACGCCATGTCGTGGTCGCAGGAAAGATCGACCGGACGCATTGGGAAATGGCGACTTATGGCGCGCTCGCCAATGCGCTGGCATCGGGTGATATCTGGGTGCCGACGTCGCGGATGCACCGGTCGCTGGACGTGCTGCTTGCGCCATCGCCAGGCGCATCGCTCCAACCGCCATTCTCACTCGGCAATCCACATGCATGGCTCGATCAGCGCGCTGAGCAACTCGACGGCGCCTTGCGCGCCGTCGCCCGCAATCTGGACGGGCGTGATTCCGCGCTGTTCGCCGGGGACAGATTACGCTTCCCCAAAGAGCAGAAGGATGATGACGGCGGGCGAGATGAAGGGCGGCACCTGACGCTCGCCTGTTACGGGATGCTGCCTGCTACCCGTATAACCGACGTGTTGTCGCAGGTCGAAGGCTGGACCGGCTTCACCCGGCATTTCGGTCATGTTTCAACCGGGTTGCCGCCTGCTGACGAGCGTGCCTTCCTCGCCACCCTGATTGCCGAAGCCACCAATCTCGGGTTGTCACGCATGGCCGAAGTATGCGGCGCAGGATCACGCCGCGCGCTCCTGCGCATGCAGACATGGCACATGCGCGAGGAAACCTTTCGGGCGGCGCTCGCCTGCCTGACCGACGCCATCCACGCCGAGCCGATCGCGGCTTGGTTCGGGCAGGGGCACCGGGCGTCTGCTGACGGGCAGGCCTTTTACCTCGGCGGACCGGGCGAAGCCGGCGGAGCGGTAAATGCGCATTATGGTCGCGATCCGGTGGTCAAGATCTACACCACCATTACCGATCGGTACGCGCCGCTTCACCAGACTGTGATCGCCGGCACGGCAGGGGAAGCCATCCATGCGCTCGACGGTATCCTCGGCCACGATAGTAACGCTGATCTAACCGCGCTGCACGTCGATGGGAGCGGCGTCTCCGACATCGTATTCGCGACGATGCACCTGCTCGGGCTCGATTTCGAGCCGCGGATTCCCCGTCTGTCAGATCGGCGCCTTTACGCTTTTGAACCCTCCAAGCATTACGGCAGGCTCGCACCGCTGTTCGGTCACAGGCTCAACCGGGACCTGATTGTCAGCCACTGGCCGGATATCGAACGTGTCATCGGCGCGATGCGCAACCGCACCGTCACGCCCTCACTGATTTTGAAGAAGCTGTCCGCCTACCGCCAGCAGAACAGCCTCGCCGCGGCATTGCGCGAGGTCGGGCGGATCGAGCGGACGCTGTTCACGCTGCGCTGGTTCGACGATCCGGCGCTACGTCGCACCGTCACCGCCGAGTTGAACAAGGGTGAGGCACGCAACAGCCTCGCCCGGGCGGTTGCCTTTCATCGGCTCGGTCGTTTCCGTGACCGGGGCCTGGAGAACCAGCAAACCCGCGCGGCTGCGCTCAACCTCGTTACCGCAGCGATTATTCTATTCAACTGCCGCTATCTCGGTCGCGCCGTTGAAGAAATGCGCCGTCGAGGAAGTCCTATCGATCCGGCGATGCTGTCTCGCCTGTCGCCGCTGGGCTGGGACCGTATCAATCTCACCGGCGATTATGTCTGGTCCGATCACCTGGATCTCGATGCTAACGGCCTCATGCCGCTGCTCCTCAAGCCGCTACCGTGAATCTGTGTCCGAATAATGCACAGGGGCCATTACGCCGCCATGGCCCTGATGAAGCGCTCGCCAAAGATGACGGCGAACTGAGCCTTGGCCATGGACCACTCACGTGGCGGGCTCGTTGCTCGGGAAGT
>Ga0247729_10000729_pt1 | contig 12839 bp, 11 predicted proteins | sample UWRJL133311R2_FD_180958 | JGI IMG/M metagenome (GOLD analysis project Ga0247729, IMG submission 180958) | Plant litter microbial communities from Arlington Agricultural Research Station in Wisconsin, United States - UWRJ-L133-311R-2 | ecosystem: Environmental > Terrestrial > Plant litter >... | reverse complement strand
GTGAGGCCGCAGCGTTGCGCGCCGAAGGCGAGCGCGAAGCCGCCGAGTTGAAGGTCGTGGCGAGCCGTGAGGCAGCCGAGGCCCGCGAGACCGCTGCCGCCCTTGCCCGCGACAGCGAAAAGGGTCGCGCCGACTACGAAGCCGACAACGAACGCCTGCGCGGCGACCTCGCCCGCGACATCGAGCAGGGCCGCGGCGACCTCGAGCGCGAGATCGAGACCGGCCGCGCAGAGCTGGCCAACGAGATCGAGGCGGCACGCGCCGCCCTCGAGAATGACACGAACGCGGCTCGCGAGGCACTCGCCAACGAGACCGAAGCCTCGACCACGGCCCTGCGCAACGAGACGGCCGCCACGCGCGCCGCCCTCGAGCAAGAAGCGAACGCCACCCGGGCGACTCTCGAGCAGGAAGCCGTAGCGGCTCGCGGAGTCATCGAACTCGAAGCGACGACCACGCGCAACGACCTCGCGCGCGAGATCGACGAAGCCCGCACCGAGCTCGCCCGTGACACCGCAGCCCAGCGCGAAGAACTCGCTCTCGAACTTGCGGCGGCACGCGCCACGCACGACCAGGACCTCGTCGCCGAGCGTGTGGCTCTCGATGCAGAACTCGCGGCAGACCGAGCCGCGGTCGCCGCCGAACTCGATGCCGTGCGCGCCGAGCACGATCGCTACATCGCCGCGACGACTGCTGACCTCGAACTGCGCGTCGCCACGACGACGGCTGATCTCGAGAAGCACGTCACGGGCACCAACACCGAGCTCGACGCGAGGGTCACCGCGATCAACGCCGAACTCGACCAGCGCGTCGCGAGCACGAACGCCGAGCTCGAACAACTCGTGGCTTCGACGACGTCAGACCTCGACCAGCGCGTCGCCGAGACCAACGCCGACCTCGACAGGCGCGTTGCAGATACCGACGCAGAGCTCGCCCAGCGTGTTGCAAGCACCGACGCGGAGCTTGCGCAGCGTGTTGCAAGCACGGATGCCGAACTCGCGCAGCGGGTCGCCACCACCAATTCCGAACTCGAACAGCTCGTCACTAACACCACCACAGAGCTCGAACAGCGCATCGCCGCTGCCGACTCTGCGCTCGAGCAGCGGGTCGCCGCAGCCGACGCCGACCTCGAACTCCGGATCACCACGGCCGACGCCGACCTGGAGCGTCGTATCGCTGCTGCTGACGCCGAGCTCAACCTGCGCGTCACAGCCGGCGACACCGGTCTCGAGCAGCGCATCGCCGCTGCCGATGCCGACCTCGAACTGCGGATCACCACGGCGGATGCCGACCTCGAGCAGCGCGTAGCTGCGGCGGAAGCCGAACTGGCAGCCCGCATCACGGCGGAAGACGCGGCACTCGCGCAGCGCGTGGCCTCCACGACCGCCGAGCTCGACGACAAGGTCGCCACCACGACCGCCGAGCTCGACGAGAAGGTCGCCACCACCACCGCCGCACTCGACGCGAAGGTCTCGAAGACCACGGCAGCCCTCAACAAGAAGGTCGCCACCGCCACGGCGGCCCTCGAGCGCAATGTCACCACCACGACCAACAAGCTCAATGCCAACGTGGCAGCCACCAAGGAGGACCTCGAGAAAGAGGTTCTCGCCGCTCGCACCGACCTCGAGCTCGAACTCGCTGCGGCCCGTGCGACCCTCGAGCAGGAAGAGATCGCTACCCGCACCGCGCTCGAGCAAGAGGCCGAGGCAACCCGCGCGGCGCTCGAGGCAGAGACTGCGGCAGCCCGCGCGGCTGTCGCGACCGAGACGGCAACCGCACGTGCCGAACTCAGCGCAGACATCGCATCCGAGCGTGCCAGCCTTGCCGCCGACATCGCCGAAGCGCGCACCGCACTCGAGAACGATGTCGCCCTGCAGCGTTCGACCATCGAGAAAGACGTTGCCCGCCAGCGCGCCGAGATCGCCCACGATGTCGAAACGACCCGCGCGAAGATCGCGTTCGACCTCGACGAGTCCCGCACGAGCATCGCCCGCGACGCCGAGCAGGCCAGGCTCGACCTGGACGTCGAGCTCAAGGCACGCCGCGACGAGGGCGAGAAGGAATACCTGCACCGCCAGCAGGAAGCGTCAGTGCAGACCGAGAAGTACCTCTCCGAGGCGCAGGCCCAGCTCGAGGAAGCCACCAAGCGCGCAGAGGACAAGCGCAAGGAAGCCGCGTCCCTCGAAGACGACACCCGCGTCACGGCGCAGCAGACGATCGACGAAGCGAACGAGCGCGCGCTGAAGACCGTCGCCGACGCAGAGAAGACGGCGAAGGAACTGCGCAGGTCGACCGACGCCCAGTCAGCCAAGCTGCTCGCCGAGGCCGAAGAGCGTCTGGCGAAGATCCGCATCGAACGCGAATCGGTAGCTGGATACTTCGAGAACCTGCGCGGAATCCTCTCCGCAGCCGAGAAAGCTACAGCGGACGACGACGACTGACGCGACAAGCTAGGCACGGTGACTTGAAACTCACAGCAAAGCGCTGCCCAGCGGTAGTCGGCCAGTAGAATTCGAGTCAGGCTCCGGGTGTTCCGGTGCCACTGTGTCGCAGGGCACCCGGTGCGTGAAGCAGAAACGAGCAGCGTGAAGATTCAGAACCCGTTCCGACTCGGGCTGCTCGCCGGCCTCGGCGTGCTCGCCGCGCTGCTCATCGGCAGCTCGTTGACGTCGCTGGCGACGATCCTCACCTACATCGGTGCGGCGATCTTCCTGGCCCTCGGCCTCGACCCGCTCGTCACCTTCCTCGAGAAGCACAAGGTCAAGCGGCCCGTGGCTATCCTGATCGTGCTCGTCGGCGTGATCGGGATCTTCGCCGGACTCGTCTTCGCCCTCATCCCGGTCATCGTCGAGCAGGTGACCAACGTCGTCGGGATCATCTCGAACACGCTCATCCCCTCGATCCAGAACCAGACCCTTGCCGACGACCTCAAGTCGTACCTCAGCTGGGCCGACCCCGCGACCATCGACACCGTGATCAAGTGGGGCTCGGACTTCATCTCCGACCCGACCAACTACGCGAACGTCAGCGCCGGACTGCTCGCCGTGGGTGTCAACATCGGAACCGGCGTCTTCGGCGCGATCATCGTGCTGATCCTCATGATCTACTTCGTGGCATCCCTCGGCGGCATCAAGCGCGCTCTCTACCGCGTCGTACCGGCCTCGACCCGCCCCAAGTTCATCGACCTCACCGAGCAGATCAGCGACGCCGTGGGTCGTTACGTCATGGGCCAGGTGACGCTCGCACTCATCAACGGCGTCTTGTCGTTCATCTTCCTCACCGCGATCGGCGTCAAGTACTCCGCACTGCTGGCCTTCATCGCCTTCCTTGGATCGCTGATTCCGCTCGTCGGAACGCTCTCGGCATCCGTGCTGATCATCCTGTCGACGCTGCTGTTCAATGGTGCCGACTGGCACGTGATCGTCGTGGCCATCTGGTACATCGTCTACATGCAGGTCGAGGCCTACGTGCTCAACCCACGCATCATGACGCGTGCGGTGAAGGTGCCGGGCGTCGTTGTCGTCATCGCCGCCCTCGTCGGTGGAACGCTGCTCGGCGTGCTCGGTGCGCTCATCGCGATCCCGGTCGCCGCCGCCATCATCCTGATCATCCAGCAGGTAGTCGTGCCGAGGCAGAACGAGCTCTAACCGCGCACGCTGGTCGAGCGCGGTGGAGCTATGGGCGAGCGCGGAGCGGTCGCGCGACCCCAGGGCCGACTGAGCTTGAGAAGCACCGCCTTTGCGAGCGATAGCGAGCAGCCCGTATCGAGGGTGATCGTCGGTCGTGCTACTCGACCAGCGCGAAAGTGGTCGGCAGGGGTGACGCAGCGGGGTTCAGGCGCCCCACGATCTCGTTGAGCACCCGCGTCGTCGACGTCTCGCCGACCCAGAGGTGCTTGCCACCCTCAACGTTCACGAGCTCGATCTCGGGCACTGAGGCGAACCGATCCGCAGCTTCGGCCGGCCTCAGGTAGTCGTCGAGTTCAGGAATGATGGCGACCAGGCGCTTTCTGCTGCCTGCCCACGCGGCGACCTCGGCATCCGAAGCGCGATGAAGCGGCGGCGAGAGCAGGATCGCGCCGGTGATCGGATGCTGCAGCCCGAACTTGAGCGCGACCTCGGTGCCAAACGACCACCCGACGAGCCAAGGGTTGGGAAGCCCGCGCGAAGCGACGAAATCCATCGCTGCCTGCAGGTCGTGCTGCTCGTCGACACCGTGGCCGAACTCGCCCTCGCTGGTGCCGCGCGGCGAGGTCACGCTGCGGAAATTGAAACGCAGCACAGCGATGTCGGCGAGGGCGGGAAGCCGGGCGGCAGCCTTGCGGATGATGTGCGAGTCCATGAATCCGCCATGGGTGGGCAGCGGGTGCAGCGCGATGATCGTGGCAACCGGTGGGCGCGACTCCGGCAGCGCGAGCTCTCCGACGAGGGTGAGGCCGTCTGCGGTGTGCAGCTCGATGTCCTCGCGCAGTGCAGGCAGCTCGACGCCGCCGCGGATCTCGATGGTCATACGGTTCCGTTCAGGGTTGGCATCGTTAGAGCGCGATCTTCCAGCAGTGGCTGTGCCAGTGGCGACGGGCGGCGACGTCATCGGCTTCGCCCATGAGGCCGTCGGCGCGCCACGCGACAATGTGAGCCGTTCCAGGGGCAATCGAGAGGCCGCAGCCGGGGCAGGTGTAGCTCTTCGACGCCGAGGTGGCGCTGAGCGGCTGGACGTTCCACGACCCGCCGCGCTTGTGTTCGATCCTCGAGCGACCGACGAGAGCGCGCGAGAGGTCGATTTCTTCAGGTTCGTCGTCGTCCTTGCGCTGGCCGCGCGGGCGATTGGAACGAGGCATTTCTCAAGCTTAGGCGAGGCGGAGACGGCGGGTCAGCTTCCGCCGGGATTGTCGATCTGCTCGAGCCGGGTCTCTTCGAGGTCGAGCATCGCCTGGGCGCGAGAGAGGATTCGCGACGGGTACTCCCCCGTCGACCGTGCCTCGAGCAGCGCCTGCCGCTCGGCCTGCAGCACTTCGCGACGCAGGGTTCGGTACTGCTGGTGCGGCGACTGGGCGAGCCCTTTGGCACTCGTGCCGTGCTCCGCGCGCTCCCACGCCGACTCCGCGCTGAGCAGGGTGTCATGGCGTACCCGCTCGATGACCTCCGGTTCGATCTCGTCGCCGCCGGGCAGGCTGAATTCCGGGTTCTCCAGTACCGCGATGCCCGCTTCGCCCATCTCGTCGAGCAGCGCCGCGAGTTCGCGACGGTCGGCAACACGGTCGGCACCGCGGATGCCGGTGGCCCGGATTACCCAGGGAAGCGTGCCGCCCTGCACCAGCAACGTCGTCACCGCCACTACGAACGCGATGAGGATGAGCTGCGACCGGTACGGGATCTCACCGTTCTCAGGAAGCGACTGCGCTGCAGCGAGCGTGACCACACCGCGCATTCCGGCCCAGCTGAGAATGACGCCACCGCGCCATCCGAACCCCTCGGCCTTGAGTTGCTGGAAGTCTGTTTCGCGCCGCTGGTAGATCCGCTCGGCCCGTTCGGTGCGTCGCGTGAGCCGGGCGGTCAACTCCATCGCCCTCAGACGGTCGATCATCGCGCTGATGCGCGTCTGCGATCTCTCGACCCGCACTTCTCGCCGGCGCAACAGCCAGAGCAACGGTGCGATGAACGCGGTGCGGATGACGACCACGAGCAGCGTCATCAGCAGGCCGATCCGCACGGCCTCCCATGCCCCGGTATCGCCCGCAACATCGTCGACTATCGTCTTGATCTGCAATCCCATCAGCAGGAAGACGCCGTTCTCGAGCACGAACTGCGCGGTGCGCCAGTTGAGCTTCTCAGAGATGCGGGCCTGGGCGGAGAACATCTTCGCGCTCTTGTGCCCGGAGTAGAGCCCGGCGGCGACCACCGCGAGTACCCCGCTCGCGTGCAAGTATTCGGCGGGAAGGAAGGCGAGGAACGGCACTGCAAACGAGATCGCGCTGTCGAGCTTCGGATCGTGAAGCCTGGCCCGGATGAACACGGTGACGTAGCCGATGACCACACCGATGACGATCGCAATCGATACGGCGTAGGCGAAGTCCATGAAGACGTCCCAGAAGGTCACTGTCGCGGCGACTGCGGCGACAGCGGACCGCAACAGCACCAGGGCTGTGGCGTCGTTGACCAGGCTCTCACCCTCGAGCACCGTGACCAGGCGGGGCGGCAGCCCGAGCCGCTTTCCTAGAGCTGTTGCTGCCACGGCATCCGTCGGACTGATGACGGCGCCGATGGCGATGCCGCCGGCGAGGGTGAGGTCGGGGAATACCGAATAGAGGACGAAGCCGGTGACGAACGCGGTGACGAGGACGAGCACGACGCTCAGCGCCGAGATCGAGTTGAAGTTGCGCCGGAAGTCGACCACCGGCACGTTGATGGCTGCCGAATAGAGGATCGGCGGAAGCAAACCCATGAGGATGATCTCATGCGGCACGACCGTGGGCGCGCCGGGGATGTAGCTGAAGATGAACCCGATGACGATGAGGATCAGGGGCGCAGCTACGCCGAGTTTCTTGCTGAAGGCACCGGCGGCGACGATGGTGATGATCGCCACCACGCCGAACAGCCCGAGTTCCAGCTCTAGATCCATGCGCCAAGCGTACCGGCGTGGATGGGCTGGATTGCCGCGACGGGGTCGCTTAGGGGATTAGTACCAGCCGCGGGCTTCGGAGCTTGCCCAAGCGCCGCACGGGGTACCGTAGCGGCCCTCGATGTAGCCGAGTCCCCAGATGATCTGGGTTTCGGCGTTGGTCTTCCAGTCGGATGCGACCGACGCCATCTTCTCGCCCGGCAGTGCCTGGGCAATACCGTATGCGCCGCTTCCGACGTTGTGGGCGTAGACGTTCCAGCCGGATTCTTTGTTCCAGAGCGACACGAGGCAGTTGAACTCGCTGTAACCCCAGCCCTTCTTCTCCACGAGCTTCAGGGCGATGTCTTTAGCGGAGCCTGGGTCGGGAGTGCCGGTGACGATCGCCTCGCTGGCGGCGGCCACGACCTTCTTCGGCTCGACCTTCTTCTCGATCACCTTGTACTTGCCGCGATCGACCTCGTCGAGGCTGACACCAGCTGCAGATACGGTGAACGACTGTCCGTCGTCCGCCGCGCGCAGCTTCTCGACCGTTGCGGCCGAGGCCTGCTCAAAAGCTGCTGAGGGATCGACCATCGGCACTATCACCAGGGCGAGAGCCGCGCCGAAGGCGAAGAGAGGAAGTCTCAGTCGGGAGGTCGATCGGAGCCCAGAGCGGACTCCTCGGGGGCGCTGGATGCTGGTTCGGGACGCCAGAGCGCTTGTGTAATTACCCATCTGTAACCGATACGTTACCGGAAAAGGCGGCGCGCTGTCTGGAAATGTGCGCAGAGGGCCGTATGGCCAGTGCTCTCCCAGTCTTGCGGTGGCCCGAAAAAGGGTTCGGCGAACTAGCGGACGGCCAGCATGATCTTGATGACCGTGTCGATGAGCAGGTCGACCTGGGTCTCGTTGTATCCGCGCTTCACGCTGCGGAAAGCCACGGTGCGCACGTCTTCGACGCTGAGCGACTTGCCGTTCTGGAAGTACTCCACGAGGCGGTCCGCAAAAGCATCGACGTCTTTGGTCTCGTAACCGAGCGTGAGCACACCGGTGCGGTCGAACTTGTCACCGTTCGGCCGGTCCAGGCGGTCGAGCACGACCTGAGCCGTGGCCCGGGCCTCGGCATACCAGGCTGCGTCGCCGCCAGGCTGGGCGAAAGCGTGGTCGCGCTCGCGGCTGGCGAACGCGTCTTCGAGGCGCTCGAGGGCTCCGTCGACATGCGACGTCGAGTATCCGCCCTTTTCCATCGCGAACGACGTGGTGCGGATGGATTCTGAGCTCATGACCCCCGGTGCGCTCGGGTCGGTCGAGTAGGCGCGACGGGCCTCTTCGAGGAAGTCTTCGACCTGGTCGATGTTGTAGCCGCGCTTAGACCTGCGGACGCGGGGGAAAGTTGTGCTCACGTGACTATCTTGCCCTAGGTGAAGATGAGAAACAGCGCATAGGCGACCGGTGCGGACAGCAGCACCGAGTCGAGCCGGTCGAGCAGGCCACCGTGGCCAGGCAACCAGGAACTGATGTCCTTGATGCCGAGGTCGCGCTTGATGAGTGATTCGGCGAGGTCACCGGATACCGCGGTGAGCAGCATGGTCACCGCGAGAATCACTCCCACCCACCAGGGCTGCTGCAGCATGAAGATCGCGAGCAGGATGCCCGCGATCGTCGCGATAACTGCTGCTCCGGCGAAGCCTTCCCAGGTCTTCTTCGGGCTGATAGTGGGGGCCATCGGATGCTTTCCGAAGCGCAGTCCGCTTGCGTACGCGCCGACGTCGGTCGAGACGACGACGATGAGGAACGCGAGGGTCCACCACTGCCCACCCTCGCTCGCCGTCAGTACGACTGCAAAGCTGGCGAGGAAGACGACGTACCCCATGACGAAGATGCCGGCGGCGAGGTCTTTGAGCACTTCCCGCGGGGCTGCGCGCCTCGCGGGCACGATCTGCTCGGCAAGCCGCCAGAGCGTGACCAGCACCATTCCACCGAGGATGACGAGCCAATGCAGGCCATCGCGCTGAAGGCCGATGACATCCGCCGGCTCGGTGAACCCGAGCAGGTGGGCGATGTCGTCGAGCGAGTAGAACGAGCCGGGCACCGCGGCGAGAGCCGCGATGATGATCGGCACCCGTGGAACGTCGCGCCCGGCCGATCGCAGCGCGGTGGTCAGTTCGAAGGCGGTGACGACGAGAAGCACAACGGCGAAGAGCATGAAGAGCTCTTTGACGATGAGCAGGCTCGCCAGCAGCCCGCCACCGAGCGCGAGCCCGACGACGATGGCCATACCGAGGTTGCGCCCCGAGCGCGCGTTGATCTTCTCGTTGCGCGCACGGACCTGGGCCTCGATGTCGGCAAATCCTGCCTCGAACTCGGCCCTGGTCGGCGGGTGCTTTCGTACTCGGCCGTTACGGGGGCCCGGGGCATCCGACATCTAGACCTCGAGAAGCTCTGCTTCTTTTCGACGAAGGGCCTCGTCGATAGCGTCTACGTGGGTCTTCGTGGTCGCCTCGAGATCCTTTTCGGCCCGTGCGATGTCGTCTTCGCCGACCTCTTTGAGGGCGTCGAGGTCGTCCTTTGCCTTGCGGCGGAGGTTGCGGATCGTGATCTTGGCCTGCTCGCCCTTTTCGCGGACGAGCTTGACGAACTCTTTGCGGCGCTCTTCGGTCATCTCGGGAAGCGTGACGCGCACGATCTCCCCGTCGTTGCCGACGTTGGCGCCGAGGTTCGGAGCGGCGACGATGGCCTTCTCGATCTCCTTGAGCGCGGTCTTGTCGAACGGAGTGACGATCAACGTGCGGGCCTCAGGGTTGTTGAGCGAGGCGAGTTGGGCGAGCGGCGTCGGGCTTCCGTAGTAGTCCACGAGGATCTTCTGGAACAAAAGCGGGTTGGCGCGGCCGGTCCGGACGGTGCCGAAATCTTCCTTGGCGCTCTCCAGGGCCTTGTGCATCTTGTCTTTGGCTTCGGCCAGTACGTCGCTAATCACGGCAAACTCCTTCGTGTCTGTTCGAGTTTACTGGCACGCGCCATCTCCCTCGTGTGCAACCCCTCCCCGACTTGCCCACTTTTGTCGCCTTTCACGGCTGATTCGCGACAAAAGCGGGCAAGTGTGGACCTTCAGGACAGAGCGAGCAGGGCAACACCCGCGAGCACCACGGCGGCGCCGGTGAGTCGCTGGGCCGGGTGCGGCTCGCGGAACAGCAGCCATCCGGCCAGGCTCACGATGACCACGCTCGCCTCACGGGCGGGCGCGACCAGCGCCACCGGCGCCGACTGGATAGCAACGAGTACGAGGATGTAAGCGAGCGGCGCGAGGACACCCACGGTGAGGATGGCCGCCGGATGCGTGCGAACGAGCCCGGGCAGCAGCGCGCGCTCCCGCACAGCGGCTGGAGCAAGGATCACTGTCTGCGCGACGACACTCCCCCAGTACAACGCGACCGGCGGCATTCCGCCGATCGTCACCGCGGATGCATCCCACAGCGTGTACGCCGCAATCAGGACGCCGACCACGAGCCCGTAGCCGATGCCGACGCCGCGGTTGGCAAGACGGGACCGGCCGCCGGCGAGCCCGATCGTCACGACACCGGCGATGACCACGGCGGTGCCGACGAGCGCGATCGGGCCAGGACGCTCCCCCAGCAGGATCATCGCGAACACCACCGAGAGCAGCGGGCCGGTGCCCCGCGCGAGCGGGTACACGACCGAGACGTCTGCCGCCCGGTACGCCCGCTGCAGGAGCAGGAAATATCCGACCTGCAACGCACCGCTGACGAGGGCCAGAAGGATCCAGCGGCGGAGGTCGACGCCGGAGTCGACCAGGGAGTGGATTCCGAACGGGGCGAAGACCACAGCACCGACCGCGAAGGTCAACCAGAGGAAGCCGGCACCGCTCGTGCCGGCCTTCTTGATTGTGAGGTTCCACGCCGCGTGCGCAACGGCGGCGGCCACGACGAGCAAGAGCACCCCACCCGTCACGCGCTACTCCCCATCCCCAAAACCCGACTTGCCCACTTTTGTCGCAATTTCGAGGGAAAACGCGACAAAAGCGGGCAAGTCGGGGAAGAACTAGTTGCTTACCCGGGTTCCGATGTCTTCGCCGCGGATGGCGCGGGCGACGTTGCCGGTGGGCTCCATGCCGAAGACGACCATCGGCATCGAGTTGTCCATGCACAGGCTGAAAGCTGTCGAGTCGACGACCTTGAGTCCCTGCACGAGGGCGTCCTGGTAGGTGACGTGGTCGAGTTTCGTCGCGGTGCTGTCGGTGCGCGGGTCGCCCGTGTAGACGCCGTCGACGCCGTTCTTGGCGACGAGCACGACATCCGCATCGATCTCGAGTGCGCGCTGCGCCGAGACGGTGTCGGTGGAGAAGTAGGGAAGGCCGGCTCCGGCACCGAAGATGACGACGCGACCCTTTTCGAGGTGGCGCTCTGCGCGGCGCGGGATGTACGGCTCGGCGACCTGGGTCATCGCGATGGCGGACTGGACGCGGGTTGCGGCACCGGCCTGCTCGAGGAAGTCCTGCAGCGCAAGGGCGTTCATGACCGTACCGAGCATGCCCATGTAGTCGGCGCGACCGCGATCCATGCCGCGCTGGCTGAGTTCTGCGCCACGGAAGAAGTTGCCTCCACCGACGACGATCGCGATCTCGACCTCGTTTGCGACCGACGCGATTTCTTTGGCGATGCCGCTGACGACATCGGGATTGACACCGAGGGATCCTCCACCGAAGGCCTCCCCGGAAAGCTTGAGAAGAACCCTGCGTTTCTTCGATCCGTCAACTGACATACGTGACTGGTCCCTTCGGTTTGGCGCCCATTCGAGGGTACCGGAGAAGACCCGAAGAATTCGCCAGAGGTTTACTCGGAGCGGGCGCGGTCGGGCGCGCAGCCTCAGACGCTGGCCGCCTGTGTGCTGCAAACTGACGGTCGGCTCGGCGGGGAAAAGTTGTCGGTGGCGGTTAAACCACGAAGGGCCGCAGACGAATCTGCGGCCCTTCTGGTGAAGCTAAGCGGGTGTTACGCGCCGACCTTGAAACGGGCGAAGCCGTTCACGGTGAGTCCGGCATCCGCCAGGACCTTCGAGACGGACTGCTTGTTGTCCTTCGCGTAGTCCTGCTCGAGAAGTGCGACCTGCTTGAAGTACGCGGTGACGCGGCCTTCGATGATCTTCGGAAGGGCGGCCTCAGGCTTGCCCTCTCCGCGGCTGATCTCCTCGACGATGCGACGCTCCGACTCGACCAGGTCGGTCGGGACGTCTTCGCGGGCGAGGTACTGCGGGTCAGCGAACGAGATGTGCTGCGCGATGCTGCGAGCGGTCTCTGCGTCGTCACCGGAGTATCCGACGACAACACCGACCTGCGGGGGCAGGTCCTTGCTGGTCTTGTGCAGGTACACAGCGAACTTCTCACCCGAGATGGATGCGAGGCGACGCAGTTCGATCTTCTCGCCGAGGATTGCTGCTTCTTCGCTGATGAGGTCGGCAACAGTCTTCGAACCGGCGGGAGCCGCGAGGGCTTCCTCGACGGTCGTCGAACCGGCTGCGGCCACAGCGTCGATCACAGCGTCACCGAGCGCGACGAACTTTGCGCTCTTGGCGACGAAGTCGGTCTCGCACGCGAGCTCGATGAGCGTCGTGGTCGAACCGTTCTCCTTGGCGGCGACGAGGCCCTCGCTCGTGGAGCGGTCGGAGCGCTTTGCATTGCTCTTCGCACCCTTGAGACGAAGCAACTCGGTTGCCTTCTCGAGGTCTCCGCCAGCTTCGACGAGAGCGTTCTTGCTGTCGACCATGCCGGTGCCGAGGCGCTCGCGCAGGGTCTTGAGGTCAGCGAGGCTGAAATCTGCCATCGTGATTCCTACTTTCTGAAGTTGAAGAAAAGAGGGGGAAAGTTACTTTGCGGCCTTGGGCGCAGCAGGCTTCTTCTCGGCTGCAGTTGCTTCGGCTTCGATCTTGGCCTCGGTCTCGTCATCCGACTCGACGGTGTGCTCAGGAACGATGGTCTCGTCAGCGGCGGCCTCGTGCTCGGCGACGACTGCGTCAGCGTCGTTCTCCTCGACGTTGGCCTCGGCTGCAGGAGCCTCGGTCGCGGGGGCTTCGGCGGCGGGAGCCTCAGCTGCGGGAGCCTCGGTCTCGGAGGCGGCGAGAAGCTCAGCTTCCCAAGCGGCGAGCGGCTCGACCTCAGCACCGTCTTCGGGCTTCTGGTGACGCTGCACGAGGCCCTCGGCTGCGGCATCCGCAATGATGCGGGTCAGCAG
>Ga0247729_10000728_pt1 | contig 12891 bp, 14 predicted proteins | sample UWRJL133311R2_FD_180958 | JGI IMG/M metagenome (GOLD analysis project Ga0247729, IMG submission 180958) | Plant litter microbial communities from Arlington Agricultural Research Station in Wisconsin, United States - UWRJ-L133-311R-2 | ecosystem: Environmental > Terrestrial > Plant litter >... | reverse complement strand
CGTCAACCATTTCTGAGACTGAGGAGACATTCGTGCTTGGAGTAGCTCTCGGTTTTTTGGAGGTACTTCTACGCCATGGATTTGAAGTTGGAGACCAATGTCGTGCTAAATAGCATGGAATGCTCGACAGAGAGTGCGTTTGGTGCGGCGGCGCGGCAGGTATAGAATTGTTCAGCGACCTGGAGTGACCCATCATACCTGCGTTGAAGCGCGTCACTTGGGTGACTTTCAATAATAATTATTCAGTTCTTGTTTCAGTATTAAGACCTATTATATTTTGACGATGACTCTATCACACAAGATAGAGGTGAATGATATCTACAGTTTATACCCTGGGTGCTATAGCTGTCTACAATGTACATAGGCTCTCAACACATAGCATCTGACCCTGGACTACGTAACTCTATACTGCCTATTGCCTCCGCTACGTAACGCTATAGCCCTATGGCTCACTATGGCTTGCTTTGCGCCAGATGCGAGGGCTATGCACTCGGCGGGAGTGCTATATTCTGCTATGAGCCAAAATCGAGTTCTGCTGATGAATCAAAGACCTTGATGCCGCATAAGCGATATAATGAGGATGAAGTTGACACTGTGGAGGGTGTAACGAGACCTGAATAGCCAAGGCAAGTATCTGTCACGATGTAGACTGCTTGTCCGACTTAACCAGAAATCCTTCTATTCATCTCCGAGTCCCCAAACACGAAATAATTAGAGTGAGCTTAGGTAATCTGAACAAATGTGCAGCTTAAATACACGTGATGGTGAAAAGTCTTCGCGGATGGCCGTTTTCGTCGTTACGCACGACGCGACCACCAATTCATCCCAGATCTTTTGCGTAAATTGAGTAAAATTGGATGTAATACCAAGCAGTACAATTCTATAGATACGGCCCCGCAAGTTCTCGCTGAAAATGCTCAGATTGGTGATTACTGCTGCACCTGGGGTTTCTCATAAATTTATCTACGTAATCTAGTGCCACAAATTTTTGGAATCTAATAGGATACCAGAATCTAAGCACAGAAAAATTTTAATCTCGAAAAAAGGTGCTGTGGTTGACGACTAATGCCCCCTCCAATGTGTTTGTTTGGCGCAATCACTACTATTTCTAACGACGCGCAGAACCCTGGTAAGTAGATGGCGAGCTTCCATGACTCATACGGCGGAAGGAATTTAACGTCGTCGAGTACTGATCCGTCTTGTGACTAGGGCCTAAATGGCTATGTAAGTCTTGAAGCGGTATGCGATATGCTTCGGTGGAAGCTTCAACCAAGGTTTTGATTGGAAACCCAAAACAATGTAACTCTGAAGCGGCATGGTGTGATATTCCGTAAAACAAAAAAAGGGCATTTTCACTAGTAATCCACACCGTCTGGCAGCTAGCAAATGCTCCGCTAGTAAAGCCATTATTGAATCTAAACGAATGAAGCGCCAACGATGAATGCCCATCTTGGCTTAAACAATTGAAAGTCCGACCCCCACGTCACATTGTTGACTGCTGTCCGGGTTTGCACACACCAACTACAGAGATTCGTCGCTAGCGTCACATTTGCACCTGGTTCTCACTTTGGTTATTGACAGCGTATTTAACGTGGTCCGAGTTTAATGTGGTCCGTTCTAATTTTCTCATCTACCGTTATGCATTATGCTTACCTCCAAAATGACTCCAGAAAAGAATAAGCTCACACTTTCACTGGGAGATCGCATTCAGCTATACACTTGGCGGGACTTCAATACCCATACGTGCCAAATGACGTCTGCAGAGGCCAAACAAGCGGTTGTTGGCGAACTGAAGGGCCATATCTACATTTGTGACGCACAAGCCTTTCTCAACCGGTTTTTCCCTCTAGGAGACAAATTCGAAAATATCCTGCAGGCCCTGGTGGACAATGGTGACTACAACAAGAGTCTGTCTAAATGGTCCTCGCTTCCAGAGAATGGCCGATATCATAATTTCTCAAATCTAGCCAATGCAATTTGCCGGCAGGCATTGAACCTCGAGCTCACCACACCTGAGTCTGTGAACTCAGTTTGGGTTGATAGTGACGCACAATCCCCCAAGTCTATCAATACTTCCCTGGACAGGCCAGACGTCGTGAATGTCATTGGTAACAGGGAGGATTGGCGGCAGCTAGAGAAATTATGTCCCCGAGTTGTACGCCTTGTTCGTTTCCGTAAATGCTTCCGCTGATGGCTAGCTATTATGAAAGCAATCCGCGCCCAATTCTCCGGGTACGGGCCGGAAGCGCAAGAGACAAACAGATCTATCAGCCCCAAAGGTGTGTACGAAACGATATGCTATGTTAGAGTCCATGATATGACGAAGCGGTAGCCAACGCTTTCACAGGAGCAGGTAAATCTCCCTTCCTCTGTTCCTACTTTCATGCTAACCAATCAATAGCTCAAGTTTACGTTGGTATCATGGCTTCGTACGGTGGTGCCCGTGGAAATCAGGATGAGCGAGGCTCCAGTCGAAGATCGTCGGGGGTCGATTGTTCGACTGCTTGCATATATGCGCCAGATCCTAAAAGAACAACAAGATCGTCGTTTTGTCTTCGGAATTTTCCTCTTTCACCGGTCTCTGTCCTTGTGGTATTGCGACCGTTCAGGTGTGCTTGGAACATCATGTCTGATTGATATCGACCAGGTTAGCTTCTCTCCAGTTAGCAACTCACCGATTCGTACTGATTTTTCTAGAATCCACTGTGCTTGGTTCAAGTAATAGCAAACATTGCGATCAAATCGCCGTTCGATCTGGGCTGGGACCCAACCATGAAGCTGCAGGTGGCCACAAACCCGCACACATCCAAGCATAGCCACGACCCCAATCTTTCCTTCATGGAAATGCCATCCTTATCCAGCGATATACACTGGAACATCGCGATTGAGGATGAACTTGGCAAGAAACACCACTACATCACGTGTAAACCTCTGAGTACCACTCGATCTGAGGTTATGTGTGGTCGCGCAACTCGTGTATGGATGGCGATCAACGTCGAGACCCAGAAAGTAAGATCCCTAACATTCAAGTTGATTGGTATTTGAGCAAGACTCTGACAATTTTCTAGTTCGCTGTACTCAAACAATACTGGCAGCGGACTGGCGCTCATGTGACCAGCGAAAGTCACCTCTGTGAGTTGGCTGCTGACACTGGGTCGCACCACGTTCCAACCATGGTGCTTCATGCGGATGTAAAAGGGAACAGGACGGTGGAAGATTTAAGGAATAATGTTTCCTCAATCGCCATTGAAACAATATTTAATCGAAGGAAATTGACCCGTACTGTCCCTGACGAGGATCAGCACGATTCTTACCTTCATGCCCCGAACGAGGAGCTACGCAATATTTTCCGGTCTGATGGGCTGGTTAATATGAATAGCTTCCCAATAACGGAACGCTGTCTGACCAGGATTGTCTTCGAGGACTTTGGGTGGCCAATCAAGTTTTTCCGGAATTTGGGCGAGCTTGTGCGCACTTTGGATGGCGCTCTCAAGGGTGTGTTGCGTTGTAATGTGGTTGTGGCATCTCCACTTTCTGACCACTGCTTAAGGATATCAGGTATTACAAGACAAAGGCATTGTCCACCGCGACATCAGTTGCTGTAATATTATGATACGTTATAACCCATCGGACTCAGAAAACCGAAAGGTACCGGATGTCACCCAGACTATTGGCCAGCTTGTCGACTTGGAACATGCAAAAGTGGACCCTGAGTATACCCCGATCAACCTTCTCGATGATGTAGAGCAGATCTCAAGCGAAGATGTGTCTACCTTTTTAAATCTGGCAGGCCGTCTTGGCGGGCCAATTCCAAACGAGCGCCTCACAAAACTGATACTCTATGCTGGCAAAACGTCCGGGCGCGGTGGATTCGCCGCACACCAGGGCTGGGGAGCCGACCCGAGCTCGGGCAAGCAGGCTCCTCCTGGGATTGTAGGATTCCCAATCTGGTATACCCTGATGGGTAATTGCAAGGCAAATCATCTACTCTCAACATTGAGCACCAGCTGAACCCCCTCCATAGCATGCTGATTCGTTGCGAGAAGTAACGCCACAGGCCTGTGGAATTTTTATTGATGAGACGGTAAGTTGCTTATCAGTGTTGTAACAGAAGTCTACTAATCATGATACTGTTGTAGACCACCATTGCCCCAACATTTTCGAAACGGACTGCCAAGGAGTTCCGACCAGTAAGAACCTTCCCCATGGCAAATACCCGCTTCTAACTCCAGTGTTTCATAGGGAACACTTTCATTCACCAATCATGTGGCCCTTGACGAGGCAATTGCCAGCCTTGACTCTTTCACCCATACTGCCATCCATGACATGGAGTCATTTTTCTGGGTTCTCTTATTTATCTGCCTCACGCGATGTGGCCCTGGTGGTCATCGCCGTAAGGAGTTGTCCAATGGTTGGCCATTGAATACCGTGGAAGACAAGCAGCTGGCCTCGGTGGTGTTTTGTCTCTTCCAGGGAGATCAACTCACTTTGAGAGTTAACAAGAATCAGCTCCTCAACCAGCGAGAAGATTTGGAACAATTTATTTTGCCATCCATCCATCCATACTTTGAACCCCTGAAACCCTTAATCTTGAACTGGTGGAACATCCTCGTAAATGGATTCCGGGACATCACCCTCCATAGCGAAACGACGACATATGGGTATTTGTACCAGTACCCTGTCACCGCATTTCGACACGCCCTCAAGGAGGCCATGTCCCAGTTACCCAATTGTATCGACTCGCCCGACATCCAGGAGATGATGGCTACGGAGGACCAGAGGAGGTTGAAGGACTTAGAATTTGTTGGCCCCGGCCAGCGACCATCGCCAAGTTTGCTACTAAAGCAGCAGGCTTGCATGGTTTGCGGAGCACTTGACAGGGACTTTTCGCCTGAACCATCAGAGAAAAACAACTGGAACGATGGCGAGGCGATGGAAGTCTCTGCGTTAATTGATGACCGCACCACCGCAAGTAGCGCTCCTGTCTTAAAAAGGAAAAGGGAGTACCGGTAATCACGTTTTTCAACATGCAGTCCTGTCCAGTATTCAGCGGAAATTTCATGACTATATTTTACGCGAGCTTTTCAGCTTCGAAAGAAGCAAAGTAATCTTAGTGAAGGTATTCAGCATCACCCAGCCTTAATTGTCAAGACCCTTTTATGTTCTCCGCCTTTTTCATTGCTATAAAGGCGGATCATCAACAAGGTTGAATGTTCGCCAGCCAGAGCTTGCGTAATTGCGCCAAGCTGAGCATAACTTAAAAAAAGGCTGTAATTTGGCATGAGGGCGTGTTTAGTCTAAAACCTTCTGGGTAAGGAAGCAATCCAGTGCTGCTGGGTGCCATTGAAGCTTCCATTGAAGGGCATAGTATGGATAATTCTAATCGCGAACCCACGGTTCATGCATGAACCCAGTATGAACCCTGACTAAGCTGATGGCCGACTGATGTCCCATCACGGCTTACTTCCAGCCGAGAAGACGCCGACGGAGATGAATTTTATTCTCCGACACGCACCGAATGCGTAATTATCATCTTGTATGAAGGGAACATTTTAAGCACACACACAGTGTAGTGAATAGGCGGCGTGAGTGTGAACTTAGCTGGCTCAGTCGTCGCCCAGTTCAGTCAAGTCACGCCAAAACCAGCTCTCGAGGAGTTTAATTCTCGCTCAGTGGAGACGGACTGACCGACGACGACGACTACAAAAAATGTACACAATATGTTTATAGTAAATAAAATAGTTTAGGGGCAAAAAATCGAGTCAGAGTTTGGGATAATGGGAAATAGGGATGATGAACAATAAATGAAATGAAACTTGGTATCTAAGAGTCGAGCGCGTGCGTGATGAACGACGGCTTGCGTGTTTCTTCGGCGACCGGATTTGATTTTCGGGACTCGGAAGGAGGCTCGAACCTATTGACAGTAACACTGTGTTAGTATTTTCCCCGTTCATAGGTGGAAAAAATGAAAATGTGAATTTTTTTTGCTTTCAATGCTCCGCAAGAGTCTTTCGATTCGTGTCTATCCCGTTCATCTTCAAATCTTGCATTGACACCGTGATACGACAGTTTCTATGGTTGAAGTGATTTACAGAGAAAAACCCCACATTGACTGTAGTGAAATTAATACCAACAAGTCACTGTAGCCGTCCATTTTGTTCAGCACCCCGCCAGTCATCGTCGCCCAGTACATCAAGTATCGTCTAGAAGATTCCGGTTTAGTTGAGTTCACCCCATCGATAAAATACGCTAAGTTTCGAATCATAACTAAAATTTACATCTTCCTTTCCTAGCCTACTGGGTTTTTTTCTTGCACATAATACCAGCAGACACTAGTCGATTAGGGCAGGGTATTTTTGCTCAGCGGCCTTGTCAGATGGGTTAGTAACATACAGCCCTCAGCCGGCTGTTTGTTACTAGGTAAATAACATGTTTTTTACTGTTATTTTGTGACGTCATGTAGATTTCAAAAGCAAAGTTTTCCTCCATTTTGTGCGAGTTTTAGGCGTCCAAAAAATAAGGAATTAACTCAAAGCTCATGTTAGGACAGTATAATTGGACGCTCAAGTACTTTTTGGGGCCAAATATTGGGCTCTGCCACACAAGGGCAGTAAATCTAGGTTCAACCGGACCGGGAGCTCTTTTTTTTGGCATGCGACCGCATTGGCAGTGCTCATGTCGTCGACTCGTAGGGTACATTTGGGGTAAATCCAGCTTAGAATGTTCTCATCGAGCATTTTCCCCCGCAACTTAGGATAAATTCTATGTTCAGGGTGCTCGAAAGTGAGCGCAAGCAGATCAGTTTATGACAGTAAAAAACATTGGATCTTGGACGCCTCAATGTTATTTGAGTAAATAACAGTTTGTTACTTGTGTTATTTACTGTCTGTTACTAACATCATACTAACAAACCCTGCCCTATAGTCGATGTATTCGTTTGCGTGCGGTGCGTGTCGGAGAATAAAACTTATCTCCGTCGGCGTCTTCTCGGCTGGAAGTAAGCCGTGATGGGACATCAGCCGGCCATCAGCTTAGTCAGGGTTCATACTGGGTTCATGCATGAACCGGGGTTCGCGATTAGAATTATCCGGCATAGTATAGGTATTACTCGGGTCATCTGGAACATTGAAGCAAGCACCGTTCATGTAAGATAAAGCTTAAACCGAAGTACAGTCGAGTTGGCTATTAGAGGTGACTTGCTCCGCGTAGATCGTACCCTTCAGTGGATGTTCCATCTAAACAAGACTGCCGCGTGTGTCGACTAGACTCATGCTACGCACGAAGGAAGGTAGATACATGAAGACCTGCCAGCGGGTTAGCGACCTAGAGTGGTAGGTCACAGAGATCACCTTCCGCCATAAACACAACAGCCCATAATTTATAAAACGCGCCGTCTGTTGAACGGCTTCGGCTCTGTGGATGGAGAAGTCGTAAACCGAAGAAACCTACCCTTGTCCAACAGTGACTCCCTATGTATGGTTTCAAGTTGCCAATTATAATTCCTGCAAGCTGCCAGATGACCTTTCAATTGCACGCTGAACATCGTGCCATTCCTGTATAGTATCGTAAACTTATTTCCACCAATATCAGAAGTGTAGCCAAGCGCGTAGTTATGTAGAATGACCAGACGGTCTAAGAATCCAATCAAGGATTCTTGTGTGTGCGTCTGTGCGAAGGGCGGTGCGAGTATCTCAGCGTCGTCTGAGATAGGAACTGAACAAACCTGTGGTATAGTAGGAGAGCCAATCAAAGGTGTGGATCGTGAACTTGCGGCGTGAACTGGAATGCTTCTCATAAGCTGAACTGGACTTGCTGCTCGTGAACTGGATTTGATTAAACGTGACGATGACTGACGACGAGCAGTGGAAACACGACTGAGTGCGGGATCAATTCCACGACAAGAAATGTAGTGTAAGTGAAGTTTTTATAGTAAATAAAATGGTATAGGGGCAGAGAAAACGAGTCAAAGTCCCGAATAATAAAACTACTAAAATAATGAACGATGAATAAAATGATAAAAAGTAGACGAGCGCGTGCGTGATGAACGACTTGCACATGTTTTCTGTTGTCAGCCAGTGAGAGTAGTACCTTACAGTTAGAGTCTGCCCATGATCTCATCCAGTGAACGGTGGGATTGACTAACAGTCGTGGTTAGTTCACATAAAGCGCGAAGACGAAGGGAGTACTCACGGTTGACAAGCGACCGCTACCACGCAACCACCGATTCTTTGCCTCAGGCTCCAGCATAATCAACGCCTCAACCGTCAATGCCAATGGCAGCGACTTAGCATGCAGTCGCGGTTGCGCATGTCTTTTGTCACACCTATTCCATCCTCATACGACACGCCATATGACCGAGCAGTCCAGCCAGCACATCCCCACTGCCCACACACCGTGTTATGAAACGTCGTGAACATTTGTAAGGTGCCACTGCAAGGCTGAGGTTAACGAGACGTAGCGACGCGGAGGTGAGTAGCTCGCTGTGCTCGTGCATCTCCTGATATTGACACCGATTCTTTGTCGTCATTGTAGCCGCCAAAAGTTGGGACAATGTGGGATATATGACCAACAGGAGAAGTGGTGTTGACAGGGCATGTTAGGCTGACGAGTCCGGTGGTCGCTGCTGTTCCGAGTTCATCACCATAGACCATCCCGCAAGGCACCAAAATGCTATCATTCGCCACCACCAACTCGAGAAGTTCGACTTCGTCGTCACTCTCCTCTATTGGGCTGACGTCAATGCTCCGTGGTGGCAGTAGTATTGGAACGGTAGGTGTTGAGGTTTCCATCAACCTGCAGGACCTAATATCAAATCGACACTCTACCACCCACACCTCAACGTTGGCGTCCTCCAAGGATGGCCACCCAATTCGAGAACTTCAACAAGTAGGTGCCGTCCTTGCCATTGAAGCCTTCATAGCTGGGAGGAAGGGTGGTGGCGATTGTACCGTTGCAAGGTACCGCAAAGTTCTATCAACGATCACGAGCTAATGTTAGACTTTCTCAACAGAGAATATATTCGTCTCACATACCTTAGCCGCTAAAAGTGAGTATGTTATGCACGCGATCCTTCGCGCGGCCATCTAACGTCCTGCTGTGCAACCCTGCCCACGGTCCCCCCTTCATCGAACGCGAAATGTGAACCCGAAAGATGGCGTCAGTGGCCCCTGGTTCCTAGCCAGTGTTGGCGATGTTGGCTGAGCCTCGTTGTTTTTGATGGATTTTCAGTGGGTTACATAGCTGTCGTTGGTGTTCATTGTGTTGGCGGTATGGTCCCAACATCGTCACTTCTTATTCTTCACGTTCATTCGTGTAAAGGTGGGTGTAGAAGGGTTTCGAAGGGTTAAACGTCTAATAGGGACGAGGGCGTAGTCGTCGGCAGCCAATGGTATGCTGAAGGTCGGCGCAGTGCCTCGTCGACTGCGGTTGGAATTCGGCGTTAGTGTTTATTGGTCGTCGGAGGTGGCTTATCGTGTTCGCTTTTGTATGCACTCGGCTTTGGTGAGCCCTCTAGTTGACATTGCTTCTATAGCTACCAATGTGTTGAGTAGTGGGCAGGAGGTGGGAGTGGCTGCTACTGATCTTCGTAGTGGATGGGCCCACCGACAGCGCGTGCATGTGACAGCAGCTTTGACATATCTGAATGCCACTGACACTGGTTGGTCCACCATGACATGTCTGGCGCTGTAGTTATCGCTAGGACATGCCGGTGCTGATGATCATCTGTCGCCTCCTCGGTGGGTCGATTGCATCTCGGGGGCCATAGCGTCCCAGTTCCTGTACCTCACACCACCTCTCACTGCCAATTCCTCCGGAGGGGGGTGCTGAAGGCGAGACACGGGATTCGGAAGTTGTGTTGTATACATTGTACATGTCAGTTACTCTTGAAGATTTATTCAACTTGGTTACACACCTTTTTACAAAGTCGCAGACGGTATCCCGTCATCTGGAAATCCACGAGCTAGCCCATGATCCACCTCCGAACACCTATTCCTTCTATAATGCCTCGCCGGCAGACCCTTAGTCCCAACGAGAATGGGAGGGGCATTGGTGGTTTGGGCATCCGTTGTATCACGTGCATGCGAGCAAGCTTTGGTGGCTAGCAGTCTCGGTGTTGGTTGAAGCGAAGAAGCCACACCCGCGCAAGATGAGGCTGCACGAACATAGCGAAGTTGGGTACCCTAGGACTATCACATTAGTGGTATTCATAGTCGAAGCATATTACTCACCTTTTACCGTCTTTCAGGAGAGAGAGGAACCGCAGAGGTGTAGAGCACATGAGCGTAACGGGAATTCACGAGACCATGGGACAATTCACACAACACTGCTAACAGGGCTGAGGCTTCCGCCAAGCCACCGCATCATTCTGCTTCACTTGAATGACTTTGTTAAAATTGTATAATTTATCGCACAACTGAAAACAGGTGGGTACTGCACAGTGAATTAGGTTGCATGGTGAACTAGGTGGTACAATTGTGAAGAAAGCGTGTATTTCTTGTGTATTTCTTCATGCGCTCTAGTACTACTTGAGTATATTGTCTTCATCGTCACCAAGGGTGGTGGTGGGCCTGTAGATAGGCGCATCGTGATTGTGCTGTTAGGGATGGAACAGAAAATGGGGGTGATGGTGTACAATTCCAAGGAGAAGGTGGCTTAGGCATTGCTAGAGTGAAATAGGATGTTGAATTTCGTCTATATATTAATTATGTATAAGAGGACGACGTACTGCTTGGCATTTCCTCTCGCTTCCTCATTTTTCGGCAGTGGCAAGATAGGAAAAAGGTTGAAGGAAGGGTTCAATGGAGGGTTGTACTCACACAGAGAGTTCTCGGACGCGCTTGAGCCTTGTCTAACTTCTCCCATCGCTTGTGGACCTAGAACACGCAACCGCAATCGCAACCGCAATCGCAAGCGTAAGGAAGAATGGAAGACATGATGTAAAACCACATACCGGATATTGGAAACCTTGTTCTCACCGCGAATAAGAGGTAGAGATAGCCAGCTGCATGGAGTTGAGGGGTCGAAAGTTCATTAGGTCCCCAAATGGCGATGCATGTCCGACAGCGAAGGTGAGTGGTTTTGTGTTGAGCACGACTGGAGAAAGTCCTCGGATTCAGGATCACCGAGAGTGGGAAAGACTCAGAGGCGTAATGCGAGAAGCTGGATTGAAGGGTGTGAGCTCCAGGGTGCCTGTAAAACAGTGAAGCCAAAGGGCGAATCTTTGAACGCCAACATGAATGGGACTGAGCGCGATGGCATGAGTGCGATTTCAAGACATAGCATTATCATAAAGCTATTGATGTCACCGCTTGAAACTCCATAAAGTTTATGGAGTTTCAAGCGGTGACATCAAAGGACAAAAAAAGACAAAAGAGATGGCGAGTCATTGCACCATGATCGAGGAGAGAATGTAGGATTTGGAGAAAGTCGGGGATGCCGAGAGACAAGAGGCTCGATCGCCAAGGTGGAGCGAAATACAAAAGCGACGACCTGAGAAAGGAAGTGGAACAAGCATATACAAGCGAAACTCTGCTTATGTAAAATAGTAGTACTACCCGAGAAGTTGAACTGGCGCTCGAAATTGGAAGGCAACCCGAGACCTTCAACCATGATTCTGTCGGAAAATTCGAGATCAGATTTGTGAGTTGTATCAATAGGCGCCTGTATGTGGATATTAGTCCATCAGCGCTCGGGGTGTTATATAGGTTTTAGTCAGTCCCCTTCAGCTGCGTCCGTAATATTGGCACTGATGGTTCTCCCATGCTGATATCATTAATCGATGCACTTGTAGACGGTATTGCGAATTGTCCAAAATTATTGTCCATTGATTTGAATTATCATATATACAACAGTCGAATCCGAGTCGCAGTCTGCAACAACAAGCACAATATCTACATCATGATATAAAAGCGAGGACGGTGTTTCTCATAGCCCAACTGCTTGGCACAATAGGTTTTCCAGGATCTATCACCTTGGGTCTCGACTTCGCTTCCGTCTATATACCGTGAAGTTCAGAGGGGAATCATCGTTCATATTAGACTTTACCCTCATAGCAAAGATGGAACCCGTCCGAGAAGTGTCGAGCGAAGCAGAGAGGATATAGACCTTAGAATATTCCATTTAACTCTTGATTGAACTATCTATTGATGTGTATAATAAACCTCAGGCTGCCACCTGAACCTGGAAATAGATATACAACTGTTGGGGCTTCGAAAATAGCTTCTGACCTTTGTGGCGGGCCTAGTTCTGAGCCAAGTGTTCTGGCCTGGACTCGGAAATTCTCAGGAAACCCGAAACTGTTGCGACCGCCTCAAATCTATTCTCTGGAACTCTTCCCTTCGTTGTCTCTCTTCCAAACCACTGACTCATCTTCATAAATTGAAGCCTTAGCTTGATCAGACGACCACAACAGAATCAGGCGGTCCATGCCTAACTGTGCGCGTGATTATAATGCTAAGCAACTTGAAGCCCTTACACATAACATTACATGAGCGACGAGTATCGCCAATAAAGGAACTCCCGAAGCGCGATTGCCCATTCTATGAAAACCAATCGGGTTGGTAAATCCACCAGCAACGGTCAGGTGGCAGGTGCTCGAGTATTTGGATCAATGGTAAAATGTGTTTTGCTCATGGAGTCAAAGCTGAGGCCCTATGAGCGACTTGATCCAGATCGCCGATCCCACGGACGTCGGGAACGTCCCAAAAACGGCAGCTTCTCTTTCGAAGGCCATTTACCTTTTGGTATGTCTCAGGAATAGCCTTGCGATCCCAAGAGACCGCAAAAGCGAAAACATTATCGCGTATTCCGTCCTCCTGGGTAATTTTGTAAACAACGGTCACGTGTTCTCTTCGCGAACGCGTTGGCCCCTAATTCAAATTAGCGCGCATT
>Ga0247729_10000727_pt1 | contig 12894 bp, 13 predicted proteins | sample UWRJL133311R2_FD_180958 | JGI IMG/M metagenome (GOLD analysis project Ga0247729, IMG submission 180958) | Plant litter microbial communities from Arlington Agricultural Research Station in Wisconsin, United States - UWRJ-L133-311R-2 | ecosystem: Environmental > Terrestrial > Plant litter >... | reverse complement strand
CGAACGCGGTAGCCGGATGCGGATCGGGCCCTTGAACTGCGACGGGCCGACAACGGAACCACCCTGGGTGATCTCGACTTCTCCACGTGCGACGAGCCGGCGGGCCGCCCTTCGGGTCGGCTCCATGAGGTCGCGCCAGTCGTCGCTCGTGGCCCGCGCGACTTCCGATGGGCAGATGCTCGATGTGGCCGGCCGGGCCGCGAGCAGTTCGGTGATTTTCCGCTCCAGGGCGATGTCGGTCTCGGTGACGCGATGCTGGCGGCAGGCTTTGGAGCACCAGCGCTGGCCGTCGATTGCAGACTTCGGCATCGCGCGTCCGCAGTAGGCGCAGGTATCGACGCGCTCGGGAATCTCGGTTCCCGCTCGCAGTTTGCGCCCCATGTCCAACCCCTCCGGCTCAGCTTTCACGCTAGCTGGCAATTACCGGTCGGGTGGGTGCTCGGGACCATCTGCGAAGCGACCTCCCAGCGACAATGGACCGATGACCGATCGCACCCGCTTGCTCTTCGCGGGACAACTCGGTCCGCTGTTCGACGACGGCGGGCCGACGATGATCATCGAGGCGAGGTCGGTGTTCGCCCGCCGGCCCATGCACCGTGCGAAGGCGCACCTGATCCTGTCCGCGCTTCGTCACCGCGCCCGCGAGCTCGGCGACCGGGTGGAGTACCACCAGGTCGACCGCTACAGCGATGTCGTCGATGGGCGGGATGATCTCGAGGCCATCGATCCGACGTCCTGGTCCGCCAGGCGCTTCGTCGGCGCACGCCCCATCACGGTGCTGCCCAGCCGCGGGTTTGTCACCGAGGAAGACGACTTCCGATCCTGGGCGGATGCCCGTGGTGGCAAACGCCTGCTGCTCGAGGACTTCTACCGGCACGTCAGAGCCCGCGACGGCATCCTCATGGACGGCGCTCAGCCCGAGGGTGGCCAGTGGAACTTCGACCATGACAATCGGTCGGCACCACCGAAGGGTGCGGCGACCCTCGGCCTCGAGCCGTGGTGGCCCCGCGAAGACGACATCGACGACGAAGTTCGGTCGGATCTGAACGAGTGGCAGCGCAAAGGACTCGTCACCCTGGTCGGCGACGACGGCCCGCGCAGGTTTGCAGCGACAGCGGCCGAAGCCGAGCAGGCCCTCGACGACTTCCTGGCCTACCGGCTCGCCGACTTCGGCACCTACGAAGACGCGATGCTCAGCGGCGACTGGACGATGTCGCACTCGCTGCTGAGCGCACCGTTGAACCTGGGGTTGCTCGACCCCCAGCAGGTCATCGCGCGAGCAGAGGTCGAGTACCGCTCGGGCAATGTTCCCCTGAACAGTGCCGAGGGATTCATCCGCCAGCTTTCCGGCTGGCGCGACTGGGTCTGGCACCTGTACTGGTACCTCGGCGAGGACTACTCTCGCAGGAGCAACGCACTCGGCGCCCATACTCCTCTGCCCGAGCAGTTCCTCGCACTCGACACCACGACCATCGAAGCAACTTGCTTGCGCGAGACCATCGACGGCATGCGCCGGCACGGCTGGGCGCACCACATCCAGCGACTCATGGTCCTCGGAAACTGGGCGCTGCAACACGACTACGACCCGCTCGCGCTGAACAACTGGTTCATCGACATGTTCGTCGACGGCACCCCGTGGGTCATGCCTGCGAACGTCATCGGAATGTCGCAGCACGCCGACGGCGGCATCGTGGCCACCAAGCCGTACGCCGCCGGAGGTGCGTACATCAACCGGATGTCCGACTACTGCGGATCATGCCGGTTCAACCCGAAAGTGCGGCTGGGCGAGAACGCCTGCCCGTTCACGGCCGGGTACTGGGCGTTCCTCGACCGGGTCGAACCCCGGCTGCGCGGCAACCACCGGATGGCCCAACCGCTGGCCGCACTGCGGCAGTTGTCCGACCGGGAAGCCGTGGTCGACCAGGAGCGCCAACGCGAGAGCTGGTGACCGTCGCGCCCGTTTGTCGCCGTGTGACCCGGTGTGGACTTACTTGTCGTCGTTCGTTTCCACGACACGCCAGCGTCGCGGATCGGGCCCAGCTGCAGCCCGCGCGGCGGCTTCTTGCTGCTCGGTAGGGCGCCGCCGTATACCGGACACGACGAGCACGGTGACACCGCCGATCGCGGCCGCCGCAAACCACACCCACGCTGAATCACCATCGCGAAAGAAACTGGGCCCCATGAGTACGCCCAGCATGAAAAGGCTCGTGCCGAGCACGAACCAGAGGCGCCAGCGTCGGAGTGTCATAGGCCCGAGTGTAGGCGCCAGCGAAAACGTCATCTTCATGTCGCAACATGCCGACGGTGGCGTAGCTCACAGCCCGGATCGTACGGCTACTCCATCTTGCGTGTCGCACAACTCACTACGGTTAGGACAGTCCGCGCACGGCCCCACGTTTATTCCAGATGAGCAGGGCGCTCCGTGTTTGAGACGATCGGCTCTCGAAAGGGATTACAAGTTGAGGGCCAGCAGACAATAAGCGCGAAGGGGGCACCGTGCCAGGCGAATCGCTCACGTCCGATGTCGAGTTGCTGCGGATGCTGCCGCCCCGTGATGCGCAATCGTTTCGGAAGCTTTATGACCGTCACGTGCAGGCTGTGTACCTGTACGCGTTGTCTATAGTTCGCTCCCACGCCGACGCTGAGGATGTGTGCCAGGAGGTCTGGGTCGTCTTATGGACGAAGCGATCGCGCGTGGTTCTTCTTGGACAGTCGGTTCTTCCCTGGCTGCTGGTCACTGCTCGATTCAAGGCTTTGAAGCGCTCGGAGTCGTTGCGACGACATGACCACCTGCCGCTCAGGCCGGACCTGATGCTTGCGTCTCAGGCGAACGATCCGGAAGTCTCCGTGGAGTACTCCGAGCTTGGTGAGCACCTGCGCTCGATCGTTTCATCGATGTCGCAAATCGACAAGGAGATCTACGAACTCTGCGTCCAACAAGGAAAGTCCTACGAGTCGGCGGCTCGCGCGCTCGGATCGTCAAGTGGTGCCGTACGAAACAGATTGTCTCGAGTACGTAAACGGTTGCGCTCAGGTGTGGTGGAAATGGGAGAGACTCAATGACAAGCGACTGGGAGGCAATGGACCAGGACGAGAGTCTGCTCTCGTACCCCACCGAGGAGTCACGGGCAAGAATGTGGCAGGCCGTTGCCACAAGGATAAAGACAGACCCACGTCGATGGCCCAGAACGCTCGGAGTGCTGGGCCTGGTAATCGCGACTGCCGCTGTGGGTGTACCGGCCATGGCTGGCGCCAGCGGTGACAACCGCACTGCTTACGAGCCCGCCGGCCTTGCTGAGTTTCCGGGAGCCGAAACCTATACTCACGACGATCTGCTCGACATAGGGCATCAGCAGTATCTCAGCCACGTCCTTGACCCCCTGTCCGAGCTCGACGGCTACGCAGACGGCGGGTACGAAAACGAGACGGACGCAATCAGGGTCCTGTGGCGAGGCGAACTGAGCACACAAGCCAGGCGCATCATTGCCGACGGGCAGGCGCTCGGCATCGAGACTGAGGTGGTCTACGTCACACACACGCCGGACCAGCTGCTCGAGCTGGGCGGAACGCTGGCCTTGGCGCTCCGGGAAGCCGGATTTGACGTGTGGACCGTGGAGCCCGCGGATAACTATTCGGCGCTTCGAGTTAGTGGTTCAAACCTCGCATTAGATGACCAAGCGCACGTATCCGAGATCGCTCGGGAGGCGATAGGAAATCTTCCCGTTCGGATCGTGGGCTTTGAGCCGGAAATTCCGGTCGAGTTCTAGAGCACTCGTCGACGAGATCTGCGTCTGCCGCGAAGCCTACGCACCGGGCGCAACCACGCCGTTCTGGAACGCCCAAACGACCGCTTGCAGCCGGTCGCGCGCACCGGTTTTTCCGAGCAGCCCGGCGAGGTGGTACTTGACCGTCGAGGGCTCGATGAACAGGCGGGCCGCGATCTCGAGGTTGGACAACCCCTCGCAGAGCAACTCGAGGATCTCCAGCTCGCGTGCGGTGAGCAGCGCCGCTCGATCGTCCCGCCGCGACGCGACCGAAGGTCGACGTGACGCGAACTCGGCGAGCACCTTGCGGGTCAGCACCTGGTCGAGGGTTCCCTCCCCCGCCGCGACCGATCGGATGGCGGCTACCAGGGTCTCTTCGTCCGAACCTTTCAGCAGGAAGCCCGCTGCCCCCGCCTCGAGCGCCCCGAACACGTAGTCGTCGAGGTCGAAAGTGGTGAGCACGAGTACGGGGATCGGGTCTTTATCTGCCGACAGGATGCGGGTCGCCTCGATGCCATCGCGGCCGGGCATCCGGATGTCCATGCAGACGACATCCGGGCGCAGCTCGCGTGCGACATCAACGGCCTCGTAGCCGTCTTTCGCCTCTCCGACGACTTCGATATCGCCGGTTGCCTCGACGATGACGGCGAATCCGGCGCGAACGATGGCCTGGTCATCCGCGATCACGATGCGAATCACGATGCGTCCTCCTGCTCGGTGGGATCGGGATACGGGATGTCGAGCTCGTTGCGCCAACCACCAGAGGGCGTGGGCCCGGTCGACAATTGTGCGTTGATGAGCGTCGCGCGCTCCCTCATGCCGAGCAAGCCGTTGCCCGTGCCTTGTCCGGGGGCTGCAATGGGGGGACGCTCGTTCTCGACGCCGAGAATTGCCGTCGTGCCGGTGTAAGACAGGGAGACGGTGATCGACGCACCGGGCGCGTGAACACGGGCATTGGTCAGTGATTCCTGGACCATCCGGTACCCGGCGACCTCGGCGATCGGGCCGAGCGGAACCGGGTCGCCGCTCGTCTCGTAACCGACGTCGAGTCCGCTCGCGCTCACCGCTTCGACGAGCGCGGGCACCTCGTCCAGCGACGGAACCGGTGCGAGTTCGCCATTGCCGTCCGGGCGAAGCAGGCCCACGGTCTGCCGCAGGTTGGCGAGAGTCTGCTGCGCCTCCACCCGCACCGAACGCAGGTACTCCTGGGCGCGGCCTGGCTCGTCGGCGACGAGGGCGGATGCCGCCTGGGCTCCCACGATGATGCCCGACAGGTGGTGCGCGGCGATGTCGTGCAGTTCGCGGGCCATGAGCGCGCGCTCTTGCTGCACCGCTTCGCGCGCCGTGCGCTCCTGCTCACGTTCGGCGAGCGCCGCGCGATCCCGCAGCGCTTCAAGCAGCCGGGAACGGGAACGGACGATCTCACCGACAACCACCGGAAGCCCGAACGCGAGCGCGGCCCGGGTCGCCGCGAGCGGCAACGCCCACTGCGCGGGGGTGAGGATCGTCGGAACATAGCTGACGGTCGCCACGACGACGGAGACGAGGGCGGCTGCAACCAACCACATCGCGCTGCGTCGTGGTCCGCTCGTGCGCCACAGGGTGTACGCCGCGATCATGACTGCGACGGAACCGACACTGAGCTGGGCCGCCGAGATCACGACGGTGAAGAGGTCGAGAACGGCGACGGTCACCAGCACCTTCCGTGGGCGTTCGCTGCGGAACCACAACGCCGCCGCCTGGCCGACGACGAGAACGGCGCACAGCCATCCCCAGCCGTCTGGGATCGTGGGGCCGTCGACAGCGGATGCCGGGTCCAGCTCCCTGAGCACGGTGTCGGACAGCAACGACAAGACCCCGAGCAACGCAACGAGGACAACGGGGAGTACCCGCCGGGCGCGCATTGCTGCGCGGCTCCGGCGGGTCTCCATTGTCATCCGTTCAGTCTGCACTGTGCGTCGACTTCGTGCTCCGGGCTTGCGCCGGGTCACTCACAGGTCCCGTCGACGAAGCACGGTGCCCGCCAGGCCGAGAAGAAGGGCGACGATACCCGCGAGAGCGAGCAACGCGACCGCCGGCGGAATCGCCAGGCCGGCATCCGCACCGGCGATCGCCGACAGTCCGAGCGACAGCGGAAGCAGCTGCGCCCACAGCGGCACGGCGCCGGTCAGCAGCTGGGCCAGGCCCTGCAGTATCGGCTCGACGAACAGCAGCGCGATCACCACGAGCACCCCGGCGAGCTGGCTGCGCACGAGGGTGCCGATCGCCAACCCGAGCAGGGCGAACAAGACGACGACCGCTATGCCGCGCATCAACGTGAATGCGATGTCCGGCGCGGGCACAACGAGATCCACACCGGGGAGCACCGCTGTCGATACGAGGAGTGTTCCGAGGCAGATCACCGAGAGCACGACCCCGAGCAGCGCGGCGGTCACGGCGGTCGCCGCCGTCTTGCCGCCCAGGATTCGCCAGCGGCGGGGTTCGGCGAGCGCCGTGGAAACGATGCCGCCGAAGCGATAGTCGGTTGTCGCGACGAGCAGACCGAGGATCAGAACAACGATCGCGGTGATGCTGACGGAGCCGAGAGAGTTTCCGCCACCCCCGAGCACGTTGAGGGCAGCCACCTGGAAGCCCGGAGAACCGGGGTCGAGGTTGCCCAGTTCGTCGCCGATGTCGGCTCCGGGAATGACACCGCTCGCGATAGCGGGCAACACCGTGATGGTCAGCACCTGGGTGAGCAGCAGGCCGAGCACACCGATCGCCAGGGCGACCCAGGTGCCGGTGACCGTCCGCAGCTTGAGTAATTCTGCGCGCACCATCAGCGCACCTCCGCGGTCTCGGCGGTGAGCTCGAGGTAGAACTCCTCGAGGTCTCCGGAGTAGCTCGCGGTGAGTTCCGCCAGCCCTCCCATTGCCGCGACGCGACCCTGCGCGATGACGACCACGTCGTCCGCGATCTGGGCGATCTCCCCGAGCACGTGGGAGGAGATGAGCACGGCACCGCCGGCATCCGCAAAACTGCGAAGCCTGGTGCGCAGCCACCTCATGCCGGCGGGGTCGAGACCGTTGGCCGGTTCGTCCAGCACGAGGATGCCGGGCTCGCCGAGCAGCGCCGCCGCGAGCGACAGCCGCTGGCGCATGCCGAGCGAGTAGCCGCCGATGCGGCGGTCGGCTGCTGCAGCGAGGCCGGTCTCGTCGATCACCGCGGTGACCCGGGCCGAGGGAAGCTGGGCCATCGCGGCGGCGATGGCCAGGTGCTGGCGGGCGGTTCGCCCCGGATGCAGCCCACCAGCATCGAGGGAGGCCCCGATAGTGCGTGCCGGGTTCGCAAGGGCGGCATATGCTTCGCCGCCAACGAGGGCGGTTCCGGCATCCGGGCTGGCGAGCCCGAGCAGGATGCGCATGGTCGTGGTCTTGCCGGCGCCGTTCGGGCCGAGCAGCCCGACGATGGTTCCCGGGCGCACCGTGAATGAGACGTCATCGACGGCAGTGCGGCCGCCGAACGTCTTGCGCAGTTGATGGACTGCGATCGCTGGTTCAGTGAGAGTTTTCATGGCTTCAGCCTGACTTTCGGCTGGTCACGGCACCCCCGCCAAATGGCCAGTCCTGAGACCGGTCGGGGTGCGGGGGTGCCGACGGGCAGGCGCGGCGAGTGTTGATGCAGTACCCAATCAACCTCATCGAAAGGAACGCGACCATGACCGACCGAACCGAGCAGAACTCCCCCCGGCGTCGTCCACGCACCCGCACGATAGTGATCACCAGCGCGGCGATCGTCGTTGCGTGTTCGACCGTGAGCGCTCTCGTTATTGCGCCGTGGGTCGAGGGGCGAACGGCAAGCGCCCCCGCGCACGACCCCGCAATCCAGCGTGAGCTCGACGGCCTCGTAGCCGACACCGGCTTTCCCGCAGCTCTCGCCGCGGTGACGGACGCTGGCGGCGCAGTCACCGACTACGTCAGCGGAGTCGGCGAGATCGGCACGGACAAGAAGGTGCCCGCCGACGGGCAGGTGCGCATCGGCAGCAACACCAAGATGTACACCGCCGCCGTCATGCTGCAGTTGGTCGACGAGGGCAAGGTCGCGCTCGACGAACCTGTCGCCACCTACCTTCCGGGGCTGCTCGAGGCCCACGACATCGATGGCGAATCGATCAGCGTCCGGCAGCTGCTGCAGCACACCAGCGGGCTGCCGAACTACACCGGCGCCATCGTCGAAGACATGTCGGCTCTGCGGGATACCTACCTCTCCCCGCGTGACCTCGTCGACCTCGCCTTCACTCTTCCGGTGTCATTCGCGCCGGGCGAGCGCTGGGAGTACAGCAACACGAACTACGTGCTCGCGGGCCTCATCATCGAGAAGGTGACCGGGCGACCCATCGGACCGGAGATCACCGACCGCATCATCGATCCCCTCGGGCTCACCGAGACCAGCTTTCCCGGCCTCGGTGACACGTCGATTCCCGGCCCGCACGCGACCGGCTACTACGCGGGACTCGGTGAAGACCTCGAGGACTACACAAAACTCGACCCGTCCTGGGGGTGGGCCGCGGGCCAGATGATCTCGTCACCCAGCGACCTCAACCGCTTCATGCGGGCGCTGATCGCGGGCGACGTGATCTCGGATGCGTCACTGGAGGAAATGCAGTCGACTGTTCCCGCAGAAGACCCGTGGACCGGTGCGGAATACGGCCTCGGGCTGATGAGCTACCCACTCAGCTGCGGTGGTCTGGCCTGGGGACACGGGGGTGACATCCCCGGCTATGAGACCCGCAACGCGGTAGTTCCGGACGGCGACGCCGTGACGATCGCAGTGACGACACTGCCCGGGTCCCTCGCGAAGGACGAACCGGATGCCTACCGAATCGCCGGCGAGGTGACCGACGCGCTCGATGCGGCGCTGTGCGCGGGGTAGGACTTCGCTTAGTCGGGCTCGATGACGAAGTCGTCGAGAACGTGGCGTCCGGGTTGAAGCGCAAGCCCGGACGCCACGCGTAGTTCGCCGAGCTGGGCGCGCGACATCGGCAACGGCGGCTCGTCCGGCTGCCACTTCGACCCGGCCGGGTAGTCCACTCCAGCCGTCGTGCTCATCTCGATATGGCAGCCCATGATGGCGGACACGTCTTTCGAAGACGCGAAGTCGTCGAGTCGCGCGATGCTGTCGATCCAGGCGGTCGCGTCACGTACGTAGAGTCGGCCGGGATACACGGTGTCGCCAGTGAGCAACCATCCGGTGGCCGGGTCGAAGAACGCGAGGGAAGTCACATCGTGGCCGGGAATCGGGAAGACCTCGAGCGTGCGGTTGCCGAGGTCGACCGTTCTGACCGCGTCGATGTCGGTGTCGAACCCGAAGAAGTCGCGCACCGACTGCAGGTCGGCGCCGACCACTGTGGTGTTCGCCCGGCCCGCGAACTGGCCGTCGCCTGCGATGTGGTCACCGTGCTCGTGGCTGTGGGTGACGATGAGTTCATAGCCGTCGCGCGGGTGAAGGCGCAGCCAGGTGGTGAGCAGCAGGTCGATGGTGTGGCGCAGCGGGAAGGTGGCGGCATCCGCCGTCGCTCCCGTGTCGACCAGCAGGGCGCGCTCGCTGCCGAAGAACAGGTAGAGGAACGGTGCCTCGAAGTCCACGTCCATGCTCTGCCGCAGCACAACGGTGTCCGTGCCGAACCACTGCACCTGGATCGGCGGGTCGACGGATGCCGCACCCGGCTCGGCGCCATGGATCCACGGCGCGAATGCTGGCAGGCCCGGGTCTTCGGTAGAGGTCACGGGGTCGACGCTACTGCACCGGAAAGACGAAGGGACCGACGGAAATTCCGCCGGTCCCTCTGCAGTTTTGCTGGTGCGTGATTACACCAGGGTCGCGATGTCGATGACGAAGCGGTAGCGCACGTCGGACTTCAGCACACGCTCGTAGGCCTCGTTGATCTGGTCGGCGGCGATGAGCTCGGTCTCGGGCGCAATGCCGTGCTCGGCGCAGAAGTCGAGCATCTCCTGGGTCTCGCCGATGCTGCCGATGCCCGAGGCAGCGAACGAACGACGGTTGCCCATGAGCGTGAAGACCGAGATGGGCAGTGGCTGCGGCGGGGCACCGACGTTGACCATCGTGCCGTCGAGCGCGAGCATCGACAGGTACGACTTCATGTCGACGGGAGCGCTGACCGAGTTGATGATGAGGTCGAATGTGTTTGCCAGCTTCTCGAAGGTCGAGGCGTCGCCGGTGGCATAGTAGTGGTCGGCTCCGAGACGGAGTCCGTCCTCCTGCTTGCTCAACGTCTGCGAGAGCACGGTGACTTCGGCGCCCATGGCGTGGGCGATCTTGACGGCCATGTGGCCGAGTCCGCCCATGCCGACGACGGCGACCTTCTTTCCGGGGCCGGCGTTCCAGTGCGCGAGCGGCGAGTAGGTGGTGATGCCGGCGCAGAGAAGGGGTGCCGCTGCCTCGAACGGGATCGACTCCGGAACCTTGAGCACGAAGTCCTCGACCACAACGACGTGGGTGGAGTAGCCACCCTGCGTGACGGTGCCGTCGAGATCGACACTGGCGTAGGTGCCGGTGTTGCCCTTCAGGCAGTAATTCTGCATTCCGGCGAGGCAGTTCACGCACTCGCGGCAGGAATTGACCATGCAGCCGACACCGACGCGGTCGCCGACGTTGTGCAGGGTGACGTCGGAGCCGACCTCGGTGACGATGCCGACGATCTCGTGGCCGACTACCTGCGGGTAGGTGATCGGTCCCCACTCACCGCGGACGGTGTGGATGTCGGAGTGGCAGACCCCGGCGTACTTGATCTCGATCAGTACATCTTTCGCGCCGACGTCGCGGCGTTCGATGGTGGTCTTGATGAGGGGTTCGGTGGCCGACGGAGCGGCGAAAGCGTTGACGGTGAGCATGGGTGTCCTCGGAACTGATCGAGTGTGGGTGATAAATGTGGCTGCGCTGCCGCAGTTCTCACGATAGGCGACGCTGGCTTTCGCACAGGTGAACTACGGCTGTTCGATAAGGCTCACAGCAGATACCCCGGACGCGATCCCGCTGACGAGGCCCACCTCACGTCCTAGACGCATCTGTGGTCCATTGTGTAAAAAAGACCGGAGTGATGGGGAATGATTAAGCGACACATGTCGTTTAGAGAGTGTGCGCTGAATGCATGTGTACGCATAGAAACGGTGCCCTGAGAACATCGCGCCGATCAGAATTTCAAGATTAAGGAAGTGGTCTGGGTGACCAGGTTCGACAACAAAGTAGCAATCGTCACCGGCGGCGGAAGCGGCATCGGTGCAGAGATCTCGCGGGAACTCGCCGCGGAGGGTGCGTCGGTTGTCATCACCGACATCAAGGTCGAGGCTGCGCAGACGGTTGTCGACGAGATCGTCGCCGCTGGCGGAAAGGCGGCGGCTTTCGCGCAGAACACCGCCAAGTGGGAAGATTCCGAAGCTGCGGTGAAGTTCGCGCAGGACACGTTCGGCGCCCTGCACCTCGCCGTGAATAACGCGGGCATCGGCGCCGCACCGCAGATGATCGGTGACTACGACATCGCCGCCTGGGACCGCGTGCGCGCCGTCGACCTCGATGGTGTCTTCTACGGTCTCAAGTTCCAGCTGCCCGCGATCGTCGCCGGGGGTGGCGGCGCGGTCGTCAACATGGCATCCGTGCTCGGCTCGGTCGGCATCGCCCAGAACGCTGCCTACGTTACGAGCAAGCACGCCCTGATCGGCCTGACCAAGGTCGCTGCGCTCGAATACACCGCACTCGGAGTGCGCACCAATGCCGTCGGCCCCGGCTTCATCGACACCCCGCTGGTTCGCTCCAGCCTCTCCCCCGAGGCGCTCACCGCGCTCGAGGGTGAGCACGCTTCGCGCCGACTGGGCACTGACAAAGAGGTTGCCGCTCTCACTCTGTTCCTGCTGAGCGACGCAGCATCGTTCATCTCCGGCAGCTACCACCTGGTCGACGGCGGATACTCGGCCCACTAGCCCGCGCCCGCCGCCTTCCCCGCTGTCAGCTTGTTCGGGCGGCGGGGAAGACGCAGCCATAATCCGCCGCCGTCAAACCAGGTGGGCGTTTTCTGACAGTGTCGACTCTGCTCTTTTCGGGGACCACGGAATCGGGCTCTACTGGACGCTCAGACGAAGGCGAGATCATGACTGACCCCACAGCTTCCCCCAACGAACCCATTCGCTCAACCGAGCCCGTTCGCACCGAACCGGCGAGCACAGGCTCCGCGAGCACAGGCTCCGCGTACACAGACCCCGCATACACAGCCCCGGCAACCGCAGACGAGCCGCACCGCTCCCCCGCGCATGTCGCCCCGGAGCCCGAGCAGCCCACCGTTGCCGCCCCGGTCGACAAGCGCGAGTCCGAGGCGAGCAAAGCCGTCCGCCATGACGTGCTTGCACGTGAGAAGGAGGAGTTCGGCGGCTTCAAGTTCGGTTCCGCGTTCTTCGGCTGGCTCACCGCAACGGGCACCGCGGTCATCCTCACGGCGATCGTCGCCGGAGCTGGCACCGCCGTCGGCCTCGGCACTTCTGGCTCCGCCGACGCGGCCGCCGAAGACGCTCAGAACAACGCGAGCACCATTGGAATCGTCGGCGCCATCGCGGTCGGCGTCATTCTCTTCATCGCCTACTTCTGCGGCGGATACGTTGCCGGGCGCATGGCGCGGTTCAGCGGCGGAAAGCAGGGAGTCGCTGTCTGGCTGTGGGCCGTGGCGATCGCGATCATTGTCGGAGTCGTCGGCGCGCTCGCCGGCAGCCAATTCAACATCCTCGCCAACCTGAACAGCTTCCCGCGTCTTCCGATCAACGAGGGCGACCTGACAGTGTTCGGAATCGCGACAGTCGTCGGCGCCATCGTCGTCTCGCTCATTGCCGCCGTAATCGGAGGGCTCGCGGGCATGCGCTATCACCGCGAGGTCGACCGCGTGGGCCTCGCCGAGGTTCGCTGACGCACCTGGCTCAGAGCGGGCCAGCGGGGATTCTACCCGCGCAATCGACGAGAATCACAGGGGGTTCCTTGCTCGGCCCGCACTGCTTACGGTGGCCGGATGATGCACCTGACTTTTGCCGATAAGAACCTCCTGACCGGCAACGACGCTGCGGAACTCCTGCTGGAGTACACCGCGGCACTGGCG
>Ga0247729_10000726_pt1 | contig 12923 bp, 8 predicted proteins | sample UWRJL133311R2_FD_180958 | JGI IMG/M metagenome (GOLD analysis project Ga0247729, IMG submission 180958) | Plant litter microbial communities from Arlington Agricultural Research Station in Wisconsin, United States - UWRJ-L133-311R-2 | ecosystem: Environmental > Terrestrial > Plant litter >... | reverse complement strand
GTCGCCTGGGCGTCGACCCGGCGTAGACCGTCGTGTTCGAGGATGCGGCCGCAGGAATCACCGCGGCGCTCGCCGCAGGGTGCACGGTTGTCGTCGTCGGCGACCTGGACGACCCGGTCACTGCAGGGCTTCCCCGCATCGCTGATTACACCTCGGTACGCGCCAGCGTCGGAACGGACGAAAACGGGGCGCGCAGCATCACCATCACGCTCTGAGAACCCGCAAACTGTGGGCTTACCAGAGGTGCTATTATGGTGTAGTGATTAATACGAGCATGGATACCCTTATGCTCCGCACCACTCCCGATCAGCTTGACGATCTCCCACATTCTGCTGGGGTCCTGGCTTTTATTGCCCGGCTGTCGCTGGTTCGGTTCTCACCGCTGTCCCCGCCCTGAGCGGTGAAGTCCATGGTGCAGCGCCCGTCGCCCACTCCGGACAATCTCGGCCCGATCACTACCCTCATGCCACTAGCGAAACGAGAAAAATGAACTTCACCGTCGGTGAAACGCTTGTCTACCCGCACCACGGAGCGGTCACGATCACAGACGTGACCTCCCACACTGTGAAGGGTGTCGAGAAGACCTACCTCACGCTCAATGTGCACACGTCCGAACTGACCATCCGCATCCCGATCGAGAACGCAGAACTCGTCGGAATCCGCGAGGTCATCGATGCAGCCGGCGTCGAGGCCGTCTACGACGTGCTTCGCTCGGGCGATGTCGAAGAGCCCGGAAACTGGTCGCGCCGCTACAAGGCCAACCAGGAGAAGATGGCCAGCGGTTCGGTGCACCGCGTTGCCGAGGTCGTCCGTGACCTCTGGCGCCGCGACCAGGACAAGGGTGTCTCTGCTGGCGAGAAGCGCATGCTCGCCAAGGCCCGCCAGGTGCTCGTGAGCGAACTCGCTCTTGCCCAGCACGTCGAAGACCCCGAAGCCGAAGTACGCCTGGACGAGGTCCTGGCTACGGTATCGGTCTAGCCGAGGCCACAGCGGCATCCGTGTGAACGGGAGCCACCCATAGAATTCAGGACCTAGCCAGTCCGCCGAAGAGCAGTCCCCGATGTCTGGGACTGCTCTTCGTGGTTTCGGCCGAACGTACTGAATGTGTCGATTGGTCCTGGCGGGTTATCCCCATTACACCGTAAGAGTGATTTTTCCTTGGCTAATGCTCCCTAGACTTCAGGGCATGGCGAATAGCTGGAGTATCGACGCGGCCAATTACCTCACCAACTGGGCGCGGTGCCCGAGGTGCGACAAGGGCGCGCTGCAGGACGGGTGGTGCCCGATCTGCAATGCATCGCTCACCGGCTCCGAGGCGACCGAGCTCGCGGGCTTGTCTCAGCGGGCCGCCGAAGCGATCAGGCGTCGCCAGGTACTCATCGACAACCTGCCCACCGTGGCGAGGCGGCCAGCGTCGGTTCCTGTACCCGCGACCTCGTCCACCGCCACCGCAGCTGCATCGTCGACAGCCCTGCCGGTAAAGACCGGAACGTACACGGCGACCGGCACGCCGTTCACCCCTGCGCGCACAACCAACCCAGCGCCAGCCACCCAGGCGAGATCCAGCTCGCAGATCAGCGTGCAGTCCGTCCTCGCCGTGGCTGGAGCGGGACTACTCGCCATCGCGGCGCTCGTGTTCACCTTCCTCAACCCCGACCTCACCGACGTGACCCTGCGCACGGTCATCATCGGGGTCACCACCGCGATCTTCCTCGGCGGTGCGTGGCTTCTCGCCCGCGCCAGACTGCAGTTCTCAGCCGAAGCAGTCGGAGCTCTCGGAATGGTCTTCGTCGCGCTCGACATCTGGGCGCTCACCCTTGTCGCCCCAGCAGGAACCAGTCCGTGGCTGTTCGCCGGCATCGGAACCCTGGTCAGCTCGGCCCTGATGATGCTCGTGGCCGGGCTCGCCCGCATCCGTAGCTGGGCGTGGTCGGGTGCCGTGGGAATAACGATCAGCTTCGCCTTCTTCGGTTATGCAGGCACCGGGAACTGGTGGTCGGTGGGCGGACACGTCGCCGTTGCATTCGCAGCCCTCGGACTGCATGTCGTCGTGCCATCGCTCGAAAAGCGGATGGGGGCGCCACTGCGGGCTGAGCTGGTGACCGCGACGGTGATCCAGCTGCTGGCCGTCGGCATCGTGCTGCTGCAGGTCCTGGTGTTGACCGTGGGCGGAGGCGATCCGATCGCGGCCGTGCTCGTGCTCGCGGTGCTCGCCGCACTGGCGGCGCTGAGCGCGCGCACGATTCTCCCCCGGCTCTGGAGCTACGCGACCGGGGCGTTCGCCGTGGCGGCCATCGCGGTGGCCCCGTTCGCGCTGCGAATCGACGACTCGACCTGGCTCGTGGCACTTGTTCCTGCGGGAGCGGCTCTCGCTCTCGCCGCTGCCGCGGCTGCTCCGACCCGGATACGGGGGCTCAGCCGGGCATTCAGCCTCGGTGGCGCCTGGACTGTTGCGCTAGCGGCGGCCGTCCCCGCGATCGCCCTCGGTGTTGCCCAGTTGTTCGCGCCTGTTGTCCAGCTCGCGAACGCGGCCGAGTACAACGACGGCTACAGCTATGAGGAGCTTCAACCGTCGTCGCCGGCCCCTGATCTCGCCGTCGGAAACCTGGCGCTCGTCTCGCCGTCGGCCGGACTCGCTGCGATCCTCGGCCTGGTCGCGCTTACCCTCGGTTCGCTTGCGTTGTGGCGGCTGGCCCGGTTGCCCCAGGCGTCGATCGCCCCGCAGGGCGCCGGAACACCGGTGCCACGGATGGTCGTGGTTCGCCAGCCACTCGGCCTCGGCCGCAGTGCGCTGCTGCTCGCCGCGTGGAGCGGTGCAGGCGCGGTGCTGACGCTCGCGGGCTGGAGCGCAATCGTGCGTCCGGCACAGGCCACCGTGGGCCTGGTGCTTGCCGTGGTCATCAGTGCAGCGTTGCTGCGAGTGCCACTGTTCAGGAAGGCGTCGCTGGGGTTGAGGCTGCCGGCGATCCTCGCTGCCCACGGCCTGGTGTTCCTGGTCGGGCTGATCTCCTGGGCCGACGAGTCGATAACCGTCGTCGTCGGCGCCGCCATGGTCGTCGCGTTTGTCGCGGTAGCGCAAACTGTTCCGCTTGCCCTACGGCCGCTGCACTTCGGCGTCGGGTATGCCTACGGGCTTATCGTCTTCGCGACTGCACTGACGTACGCGGGCGTCGGCGATATCGCAGTACTGTGCCTGACGACGTCGCTGGCATCCGTCTTCGCCCTCGGTGTCACTCTCACCGGCTGGCTGCGCCCGGCAACCTGGTACGCCATTCTCATTGTGACGATCGTGCCGTTCCTCTGTGCCGTCGCTGCGGTGCTGCTCGAACGCAGCGGCTGGACGGCCCTGTCGACCGCACTGACCTTCGGGCTCGCGCTCGCGGTGCTCATCACCAAGAGGTCGGGACTCACCAGCTTCTTGCGGATTGCGGCTGCGGCCCTGCTCGTGCCATCCCTCGCGGTTGTGGTTGTCTGCCTCGGAGCGCAGTTCCTCGTGATCAGCGGGTCACTGGTCACTCTGCCGGTGATCGCGGTGATCATCGCGGCGGTGCTGCCGAGCACCGGGCTCATTCGAACGGCGCTGCTGAACCGCGGCCTGACCTCGGCGGACGCCCTGGCCGCGCGCAACTGGATCGAATACTCGTCGTTCGCCACCGCTGTCCTTGCCGTAGTGCTCGCGGTCGCGCGGCCAGCGGCCGGGTTCGGCACGAGCTTCATCGTGCTCTTCATTCTCGGGCTCGGCTCGCTCGCCACCGCCTTCTTCTCCCACCGCCGGTACGCCTGGTGGACAGCCGCGGCCAGCTTCACCGGCGCGCTGTGGAGCGTCTGGGCCATCGTCGGCGTCGACCTGCTCGAGCCGTACCTGCTACCGCCCGCGCTGAGCGCCGTCATCGTCGGCGCGGCGTTGACCGCCCGCGGGCGTCCCGCGGTCGGGCTGTTCTCGAGCGGGCTCGCCAGCGCGACCCTGCCTACCCTGGCCATCCTGACGATCTCCGGCTCCGGTGAAGGCGGCATCGCCTGGCGCAGCTACGGCCTGCTCGCCGGAGCCGTGGTGCTGGTCGCGTTGGGCTGGTGGCTCACCCGGGTGTCGCCGGCCGGGCGACGTGCGGCGCTGCGAGAGCTGCAGCGCCCCGTGCTGATCGTGGCCATAGTGTCGACCGCGGCCGCGGCAGTGCAGGCCGTCCGTTATGGCGGTGGGTTCGATCCACTCCTACTCGTCGACGAACAACTGGTCATGCTCGTCGTTCTCGCCTTCAGCATCGGCGGGTTCGCGCTCTCCACCATCGCGGCCAGATTGCTGCTGCAGCGGGCGCGCGCGAGGGCCGCGGATGCCGCGACCTTCGTGCCGTCGCGATGGCTGTTTGCCGCTCCCCTGCTGTACCTGACGCTGGGGACCATCCCCGGCATCCGGCCCGGTGTCCTGCCGATAGCTACGCTGTGGGTGCTCATGGCCGTTTTGCTCGCGGTCATGGTGGTCGCGGTACTGCGCGCACGAACCCGCCAGGTGGCGTTGCCGCCGACGTGGTTCCTCTTCGCCCTCGCCTGGTGTGCCGCCGTCGCGGGCTGGAGCGAGCGAGACCTTCGCGTCGAGTTCTTCTCGCTGCCGCTCGGTCTTGCGTTGCTCGCGGCCGGGATTGTTGCGCAGCGCTCGAAGGCGGCACTGGTCGTCGGCAAACCCGGGTGGACCTCGTGGCCGCTGGGCTTCACCGGGTCGTGGCGCACGCTTACTCCGGGGATCCTGGTGGTGTTCGTGACATCGGTGCTGTCGACGGGAACCGACCCCCAGACCTGGCGCGCGATCCTGGTTATCGCTCTCGCCCTCGTGGCGATCTTCATAGGGTCGGTACGAAAGCTCGCGGCGCCGTTCATCATCGGCATCATCGTGCTACCGGTAGAGAATCTCGTCGTCTTCCTGGTGCAGATCGGCACGATCGGCGCCGGTGCATGGTGGATCACGCTCTCGACGGCCGGTGCGGTGCTACTGGTGCTCGCTGTGACGTCGGAGCGCAGCACAACTGGTGACCGCGGCGTTGCGTCTCGCCTGCGCGACCTCACCTAGACGCACCCCGAACCGGGTCAGTAGGCGGGTTTCTCTTCTTCTTCTGCAGGAGCCGGCGTAGTCAGTGTGGAGTCGACGGGGTCGTACGCGAGGAACGCCTGCTCCGGATCGCTCTCAAGAGTGAGTAGCACCGGCTCGCCGAGCAGCGTGCCGAGTTTCATCATCAGCGCGATGATGACATCCAGGGCAGCTTCGTTCTGGATCTCCGCAGGGTCGAGGGTGAGTTCGAACCATTCCGGCGAAAAGAAGTACGAGCTGACCCACACCTCTTCGGTCGCGGCGAACCCGAAGCTCACCGACGCGTGGTCGACCCGACCGAAGACGTCCGCGACAGACGCCGGCATCTGCGTTGTCACGCCGTCTTCCTGGTAGACGAATTCTGTCGTCGAACGGATCCAGTCGATTGCGGTCTGCCACGCTGAAACACTGGATTCATCGACGTAGATGTCGATCAGGGCACCGTCAGTCTCGAACTGGCGGCGGAGGCCTTCCCAGAGAGCCACGGTTCGGGGAGCTTCTGCCATGAGGTCTGTTCCTTGCGCGATGGAGAGTCAACGCCGCGTGAGCGACGCCGGTCGCTGCGGATGCGGCAGCGCGTCGGCACCAGCTAACCACCTCTGGGCTTCAGGAGGTATAGCCGAGGCCAGTTCAGTCGGTCGTGGGCTCGACCCCGACGAGGCCAGCGAGTTCTGTCTTCGCGCCCACCGCATCCGGGGCAGCCTTCGCTACGACGGGACGCATGAGGCGGAATTCGGTCAGGTACGAGCCGAACATCTTGCTCGCCCGGCTGCGTGTTCCGACCCCTCGGGTCGCCCGGACGATCTCGGGCTTGTACCCGCGCTTGTCGTAGTACTTGCGCGTCTTCTTCAAGCCTTCCCAGACCCAGAGGTAGTCGGCATTTGCCGCTTCGAGCAGCGCAGTACCCGCACCGGACTGGCGGGCGGATGGTGCAACGTAGAAGAAATACAGCTCGGTGAGCTCGACTCCGTCGGGTTCGCGGCCTGGACCGATGCCGGCAAAACCGACGATCTGGCCGTCGATCTCAGCCACCCACTGCTTGTAGGGGCCGCCCTTGAAGACGAACTTCTTCCACAGCATTGTCATCGTCTCGGTGTCGAGTTCGGCTATCGCCTCTTTCGACAGTGCGGAACGATATAACTCGCCCCAGCTCGATGCGTGCAGCGCACCGAGGTGATCGACATCTGCATATTCCGCGCGTCGTACTGTTGCCCCCATGTGCAAAACATAGTGGGCGATTGTTTCCGGAACTTTACGGACCCCTGGCGTGGCGGCTGTGCCAGCGAGGGCGCGTCACGTCCGGGCGCGGGCGAGGTCGTCTCGCGGCTCGTAGGAAGTCGGGATCTCACCCAGCCACCAGGCTGCGGTACCCCAGGCGGAGTAAGCGACGAGAATCGGCAGGACGACCGCAGACGGATTGTCGAGTAACGCGGAGACGAGCCAGGCGACGGCCGCCGTAAAGATTCCGCTGAGGAGGGACAGGCCCAGCCACGCCCCGGCCGCTCCAAGTCCACGCAGGAACAGGTCACTACGGCGGTCGTTCTCGCGACGACGAGGCGAGAGACCTGCTTTCCATCCGTAGAAGAGCAGCGCGGTTACGACGGCCGCCACGCACCCGACGACAAGCCACGGGAGTGAAGGAAGAAACCGGACCTCCCCCGCGACCCGCCCCGACCGGAACAGCGCTTCGGCAAGGACAAGCACCCCCACGCCCACAACGACGCACAGGATTGCTCCGACGCCGACCCGCGCCTTGGCGCGCAGCGACGTGGCCGCCCGAGCCGCCGCACCCAGAAGGAGCAGCACTCCCGCGAAGAGCACCCAGAACTCGAGGTCCGTAAGCGATACAGCGATCATGCCCCGAGCCACCTGCGGGACGACAACGGCGAGCAGGGTGACCGCGCCGGTAGCGACGGCGAACTCCCCCCAGAAGTGCCAGCGAGCACGATTTCGCATTGCTTTCACCCGCCGGGGAGCCGTTTCGCCGTCCACTGTCGGTCTCACTATCCGCCACCGTGATTCGGATTTCACAAATGTCACGAGGGTGGATACCCACGCGATGAGAACGACCCCGATCACAGCAGCCGCGAAGAGTCGCCCGGGCCACCGTCCCGTCGGCGGCAGGACGAAGCTCGAGGTCGCCACTTCACTCGGATCGAGCACGACAATCGCAGTGAGGACGAGTGCGATCGTGAGAAACGCCCTTGCGGGGTTGAAGAGTAAGGGCAGAACGACCACGATCGGACGCACCAGCCACACCGCGACGTGCTTCGCGGGCCGAGCCGGTGTCCCAGCCCGAACGAGCGTTCGAGAGAGAATACGGATGATCCGCGACGCGACCGCACTGAGATAGTCGGAACGAAGGTGACCAAGCGCGGGGATATCAGCGGCGAATCCGCGAGAGGTGGCCGCTCCATCACTCGGGCCGGTCGCGGATTTCCACAGGTTCTGCTGGACTGCGTCGACAAGGTCTTCCGCATCCGGACGTTCGAGAATCGCGCGCGGACTCAGCCGCTCGTGGCAGTGGTCCCCGTGTTTATCGGCCTCACAGTCCGTGCTGGGTATGCGCGGCTCGTCACAGACGGGCGTGCACTGGCACCGGTGGGCGAGGCATCCCGCGTGACCATCAGGCGGCGACACACTCTCCAGGTTCCCGAGAAACCGCAGCATGCCAGCCGCAGCGTCGAGTCGTCCCCACCACCAGTCCTTCCGCCTCCACTCCCTCGACAGGAAACCGCCGAAATTGTGAAGCGCGATCCCACCGAGTTTGGTCTCCGCCCCCAGCACGTCGTTCCACCGGGTCGGGCCAGCCGGTCCCTTCAACGCGGAGCGTGCACGTGCGATCTCCCGGGAATCGCGAAGATCAGAGAGGGGCAGCGTCTCGCTCGGCTCCTCGCTCGACGTTATCGACCGGAATCGTAGATCGCTCAGCGGCTCAGGAATACCGAGCCCGGCTACGAATGGAGCCAGATCGTTCACGTGGAAGGTCTCTTCCAGGGGCCGCTTCGACCAGATGGAGAGGTTAATCGGCGATGCTTCTTCGCAGACCACCTGCAGGGCTCTCGTCACCAACTGCAATCCATCGACCGCCTCGGCCAGATCCGCTGTCCACAGCGCGTCGTGAATCGGCTGCGGTGTCGTCCAGTGGTCGACGATCGCCCGTGCCGCGCCTTCATCATCCCCCGCCAGCTGCCGGGCAAAGGCCGCAGCGAGGAGGTCGTCAAGAAAACGCTCTCGCGCTGCGCGCGCTGCGCGTCCGGCAGCGTCGATCCTGGCTCGAAGCAGGTCGAAGCTCGGCGCAAACTCCTGTCGCGTTTCCGGAGAAACGTAGAACGTTGCCTCCTCCAGGAAACGCAACCAGCCGGCAGCTGACCTGACCGTGTCCTGAAGCGCCTGCGGACCCTTGGCGATTGCGGCGATGGTCTTGGCGTCGGGGCACGGGTTTCTGCCGTAGGCGTCCAGGAGCTGCTGTTCGACAAGTTCGCGGATATGGGCGTTCGCTGCCATCCGAAGCCTTCGCGACGGGAGGTTGGTGCCGAGTTGCCACTGTGCAGGATGCTGCAGGATGTCGTCCAGGACAATGACGTCGGCGGTCGCCCTCGCCCTCACGTAGCTTGCGATTGCAGCCTCCGCGTCTTCTGGCAAGAACCTACAGCCGGCTGGGCGCATCGATTGCGCCGCTGCGCGGGATCGGGCCTCCGCGGCGAGCAGGCCCCTCCTGAAGTCTTCGACCGCCTGGATCTCTTGCTCGCCCGATTCTCGTAGCGCGAATTTCTTCAGGGACGTGATGGTCGCGCCGATGAAGTGGGACAACGAGTCGTTGCGTGAGAAGCTCACCTTTCTATCGGAGGCCGGACGCACCCCGGGGGCCGAAGCCCCTTGGGCAGGCAGCACGACCGAAGCGGCCGCAACCGCACTCGGGTCGAGGTACAGCAGCGTGCGGGTGGAGAAATCGTCGAATGGGCTGCGCTTGATCGAGCGAAAAGCCCTGTCGATCGGGATGTTGTCCTTCACTCCCCCATCTACAACGTGAAAGGCGGGCGTGGCCTGGCTGCGGTGAGCGGCGAAGGCAAAACTCAGGTCGGTGAAGGACGTTGCGAGTTCGGAGGGGTCTGTGATGGCGTACGAGGCAACAAGAGCAGGTTCGAATGCACCGGGAAACGCCGACGTCGTGCGGGCGGCGTATGCCAACCGGACGATGCTCGGATCATCCCCGCTTTCAGCTTCACGCGGGATCTCCCGGCCGGCCAATAAGGTCGGATGCGGTTCTGACGCGCATTCGTCGGTCCCGATGAAGTGGAAATGACCGTAGCCTTCCTGCGAATCTCCGTCGGGAACATCGACTCCATCGGTAATTGTCGCCGAAAGGTCGAGCGTGACCCGTTGTGACACGTGAGCCCCGTTGCGACCGGGCTTGGAGTAGAGCCCGGCGAGTTCTGCCTGCATTTGTCGCCAAAAGTACTCGTCGCCGCGCAGCACCGAGTCCACCCCGTGAACACCGTGCCTGCGGAGCAGGGTCCAGATATCCCCCGCCTCCAACCAGACATCGAGCATCGAGTCCACGTTCGCTCCGGCGCGCTGGGCCACGGCGTAGAGCACGCCATTGAGCCCGCCCGCACTCGCCCCGGCAAGGATGTCGAACTCGATCGTGTCGTATCCGCGAGCCAGCAACATCCGGGCATAGATGTCCGCTCGCCTGTAGAGGGCCTCTTCGTCGGCTTCTTTGCCCGGCTCCGGGGTGTACGCGAGATACGCCCGGATCTTGCCGTCGACGCGGACAAGGCGGATGCGACGGAACACGTCGAGTTCGGCCACGGCTCCACCGATCCACACGGCCAAGCTGATACCGCCGCGCATGGCCAGCGCAACCCGGAGTGTGCGGCCGAATACGTCGCCCTGCTCGGTCGGTAGGCAGTTGGACTGCTCGCGTTCGTAGTCGTCGCAGTGATCGAGCTTCAGCCAGACGATTCGGGTGCTCAGAAGGGTGCTCACGGTTCTCCCATCCGCGGAGGCGCACTGCAGCAGTGCGCTTATTCACGCTTCGAGATTCATGCCGGGAGTCGGGTGTCCGCATTCAATGGATCGCGTAGAGCACGACGGTATGCCCGGTCGGAAAATCGCGAAAGACCCTCTCGAAAGGCGACGTGATCTGCTAGCTTCGGGCTTTTGAGAAAACTGTCGAACCGGCGATCGCCACGCTGGCTACCGGTGTGGTGAGACGACAGGCTTCGTGAATCCGGCGAGCATCTTCAGCACTTCTTCGGTCACGGCGTCGTGGATGGTGGAAGCCCACACGCAGTTGCGGTGCTCGCGCAACAGCCAGTCCATCGCATCGCTCTCGGACATCCCGATCTCGTCCCAGTCGACAGTGGGACTCGCGAACGTCGCGGCAAGGCCGGTCTCGGATGACACGATCACGGCACCGAGGTGAACGTGATCTTCCGAACCGGGCGCCGACCACAGCAACTCGGCGTCTCCGTCTCGATCCTCGTCGTGCAGGTGCCAGCCTTCGCCATTACCCGTCCAGATCTGCGGCTCGGCCTGGCCGGGGGCCGTGACGGTGAAAACCTGGAAGTCCTTCTTGGTGAAACTGGCCCACTCGTCAGGGTCGTAACCTACGGGAGACAACGGAGCCGAGGTCGCGCCCGCTTCAAAGAGATCGATCGCGTCGAAGATGTCTTCGTCGATCATGTCGAGACAGGCGTGGACTTTGCCCGCGAACTCTTCCATCCACAACAAGAGTGCGGATGTGGTCTTCGCACTCCACGGCGTGCCTTCGAGCAACGGGCCCTCGTGCCCATCAGCGTGCAGGTGCCAGACGACATCATCGTCGGTGGTCTCGACGTGCAGGGCGACATCGCCGATCTCGATGAAGGCGAGCGACAGTCCTTCTTCTTCGATCCACCGGGCGTGCAGTCGCGGTGTCGGCAGCGTTGACGGGTACCGATGAACCACCTTCGGCACGTCGGGGATCAACAGCTCGGTCTCGAGAATCTCAGGGTCGCGTTCGGACGCCATATGGTTGCCCCTTTCCGGCATCAATCTTGGCATCATTCGACGTGGCGCGCGGCTGCGAGAAGCCGGGCGGCGGACAGACACGTTCCGTTACACGGTGTGACGCGCGAGAAACAGTTCTGACACATGTCAGAACTACCATCGGCATGCGGCGGTGAAGGGCATCGACTGCACCGAGGAGCAATCGTGACGACTGAGCTCACACCCCCTGCAGCATCCGGACCGCTCGCCTCTGAGACAGCAGCGACGGAGCGTGGCTTCGCTGCCCGTCGCCTGGTGTTCGGCCTGGTCGCCTTGCAACTGGTCGCTGGCGTTCTCGGCGCCTTCTACACGCCCCTCATCACGCCGATTGCCCGCAACGTCGGGATGCGCGACGCAGACTGGAACTGGTTCGACTCGGCACTCGCCGCGATAGGAGCGTTCGCTCTACCGCTGCTCACAAAGCTCGGCGACGTGATCGGCCACCGCCGGGTTCTCGTTGCGACGACCGTTGTCGTCGCCGCCTCTTCCTGGCTCGCCGTTGTCGCCACCGACTTCTGGACTTTGTTCGCCGCGTTCGCACTGCAGGGGTTCATCGCTGTGTGGCTACCGTTCGAACTCGCGCTCGTCAGGGAGGCAGCGCCTCCCGGGCAGGCCGAGAGCCGCCTGTCCAAGGTCTCTTCGCTGCTCACCGTGTGGTTCATGATCGGCTCCGTGCTGGCTACCGCAGTCGGCGGCCAGCTGTTCACGGTGAACGGAGGGTGGGACGCGCTGCAGAGCGGCCTCGACGCAGGGATCGCACCCGCCGAGATCGTGGGCTTCCGCGAATCCCTGCTCGCCGTACTGATGATCCCGGCGCTCATCTCGACACTCGCGATCCCTGTCGTGGCGCTGCTCATCCCGAAGCAGAGTCCCCGCGCCGGTTCCGAAGCTTCGGCCGGCGCGCTCGGGCTGTCCGGACTTCTGGTTCTCGGCGCGATCATGATCGGGATCGTCATCGGATTCGGAATGGTCAAGCTCGGCGGCGCTGCACTGGTGCCGGGCTGGATCATCGTGGCTGCCAGCGTCGGATCGGTAGTTCCGTTCCTGCGATGGCAGGCCCACGCGTCGTCCCCCGCCATCGACGTGGCCGCGTTGCGCGACCCGAGGCGTGGGCCCTATTTGATCGGAATCATTCTCTTCACGATCGTCTACTCGACGGTCACTGTGCCCACCCTCACTTTCATCACCACCGATCCTGAGGAGTTCGGGTACGGGATCGGAGCGAGCCCCGCCGACATCAGCATGATCATGCTCGCGATGATCCTCACGATCATCATCGTCGCTGGCCTTGCAAGCCGAGTCGGCTCCCCCGCCAGTCGCCTCCGGCTGCTGCGCGCAGCACCAGTTCTCATCGCCGTGCAGTACACGTTCCTGTTCTTCTTCCACGACAATCTCTGGCAGGCGACCCTGGCCGCTGTTATCGGTGGTATCGGCGCGGGAATCCTCGTGCCAGGGTTCCCGGCTGCCGTCGCGGCAGCCGCGCCGGCCGGACGGGTCGCTGCCGACCTCGGGGTCCTGAACATCCTGAGCATCGCCGGGGCGACCGCCGGCTCGGCGATCTTCGCCCTGGCCCTGCACGACACGGCGGACTCGACAGTCACCGCCGCTCCGTTCGCCGGATACCAGGCGGTCTGGATCATCACTGTCGCGCTCGCGATTGTGCTCGCGGTCATCCTGTGGTTCGCGCGCGCACCACTTGCACCATCAACAGAAGAGGAGGCGGCAGGTGTCCGCTGAACGTGTGAAAGTCGTCATCGTCGGGACCGGGGTCGCTGGCGCCTCAACAGCCCTCACCATTCGCCAACGGTTG
>Ga0247729_10000725_pt1 | contig 12950 bp, 9 predicted proteins | sample UWRJL133311R2_FD_180958 | JGI IMG/M metagenome (GOLD analysis project Ga0247729, IMG submission 180958) | Plant litter microbial communities from Arlington Agricultural Research Station in Wisconsin, United States - UWRJ-L133-311R-2 | ecosystem: Environmental > Terrestrial > Plant litter >... | reverse complement strand
CCAATCTTGGGTATGGAGGCTTACGTTGCTGCTCGAAGTCGTCACGACCGCGACCCGCAAAAAGATAAAGCACGCTATCACCTTATTATTCTTGCTATGAACGACCAAGGGTATAAAAACCTGATGCGCCTTAGCTCAAAAGCAAACCTTGAAGGTATGTACTATAAGCCACGTATTGACCATGAACTGCTAGAAGAATATAACGAAGGACTTATTATTCTTTCCGGTTGTGCCAGTAGTGAACTTGGTGAAAATTTACGGGCTGATAATTACGAAGAAGGCAAGTCAATCGCCGCTTGGTATAAGTCGGTGTTTGGCGATAGGTATTACCTCGAAATCCAAGACCATGGTCACCTTGAATCTAAAACTGCTTGGGATGTTCAGACTAAAATTAATGGTCACCTTGAAAACATTTCTAAAGAGCTCGATATCCCACTTGTTCTTACGAGTGACGGCCATTACCTAACGCACGACGACCAAGCTGCCCACGAAATTCTGCTTTGTGTTGGAACAGGCTCTTTCTTGTCTGATGAAAAGCGCATGTCTTTGAAGGACTTTGAGCTGCACGTTACTGACCCTAAAGAAATTATTGAACGCTGGGGCAAGACACACCCAGAGGCTGTAGCGAATTCTAAAATTATTGCCGACCGTTGCAACGTAGAACTTGAACTTGGTAAGATTTTAATTCCAACGTTTGAAACACCAGAAGGGCACGACGAAAAATCATTCTTACACACCTTGGTGTACCGTGGCCTTGCATGGCGTTATGGTACGTTGACCCAGGAAGAGACAGAAGACCTTAGTATCGAAGAAGCTCGAAAGCTTACGCCTGCCAATGCCCTGGAGCGTGCCGATTACGAACTTGGCGTCATTGACCGCATGGGCTTTAACGGCTACTTCTTGATTGTCCAAGACTTTATTAACTGGGGTAAAAACCAGGGTATTATTTTTGGCCCGGGCCGCGGTAGTGCGGCTGGTTCGATTGTTTCGTACGCTATTCGTATTACCGAACTTGACCCACTCAAATACGACTTACTGTTTGAGCGTTTCCTAAACCCTGACCGTATTAGCATGCCGGATGTGGATATCGATATTCAAGATACCCGCCGTGACGAGGTGATCGCGTACTGTACTCAAAAATACGGTACCGAGCGAGTCGCAAATATTGTGACTTTCGGTACGATGGCAGCTCGTGCATCTGTGAAAGATGTCGCCCGCGTACTACAGGTGCCATACGGTGAAAGCGACCGATTGGCGAAACTTATTCCACAGCCAGTTCAAGGCCGCCACCTTCCGCTTGTTAAAAGTATTGTTGATGACCCTGACTTAAAACACGAATACGACACAAACGAAAACTCTAAAATTGTTCTTGATTATGCGATTCGCCTTGAAGGTACCATTCGCAGCCACGGTGTACACGCTGCCGGTGTAGTGATTGCGCCTGATGATATTGTGAAGTTTGCGCCAGTGGAAATGTCACAAAAAGGTGTTGTTGCAACGCAGTACCCAATGGGTCCTGTTGAAGAAATTGGCTTGCTTAAGATGGACTTCTTAGGGCTATCGACACTGACAATTATTAATAATGCCCTTCGTATTATCAAAAAGGTATACGAAGTGGATATTGATTTAGCGACAATTGATTTGGAAGACCAAAAAACTTTCGAACTATTCCAACGCGGTGATACGACTGGTGTCTTCCAGCTTGAATCTGCAGGAATGAAGCGATACCTTCGTGAACTGAAGCCGACTGTGTTTGACGACATTGTGGCCATGGTAGCCCTGTATCGTCCAGGCCCAATGCAGTTTATTGACGACTTTATTAAGCGAAAACACGGTGAGCGTGAAATTACCTATATGCACCCGAAGATGGAAGACTCTTTGAAATCTACTTACGGTATTTTGGTATACCAAGAGCAGGTCATGCAAATCTCGCGCGAACTTTCCGGGTTTACCGGTGGGGAAGCCGACACCTTGCGTAAGGCGATTGGTAAAAAGAACGTCGAAATGATGAACAAGATGAAGACAAAGTTCGTTGACGGTGCTGTTGAATTATCAGGTGCAGATAGGGACGACATGGAAGTGTTCTGGAAGCAGCTTGAAGACTTCGCTGCGTACTGTTTCAACAAGTCACATGCCGCATGTTATGGCCTTATCTCATACTGGACAGCGTATTTAAAGGCGCACTTCCCAGACGCATTTATGGCAGCTGTTATGACCAGCGATGCTGACGATACTGACCGCCTTGCAATTGAAATGAACGAATGTAAACAAATGGGCATCAAGGTGCTTTTGCCAGATGTGAACGAAAGCTTCGTGGAATTCGCCGTTGTGCCACATAAAAAACAAATTCGTTTTGGTATGGCTGCGGTTAAGGGTGTCGGTACTGCTGCGGTAGAAGAAATTCTTCGTGCTCGCGAAGACGGTAAGTTTATAGGAATTGAAGATTTCGCCCGTCGAGTATCTACTTCTAGGTTTAACAAAAAAGCTTGGGATTCACTGATAAAAACTGGTGGCTTTGACACACTCGCAGATCGTTCTGACTTACTCTTCAACCTTGAAACTATTCAAGGCTTTGCATCGAAAATTCAAAAAGAGGCTATTAGCGGCCAAACTGACTTGTTTGGCGGTATGGCGAATATGGCTTCAGTACAACCAAAAGTTGCACTAGCAACTGCGCCGGTAAAGCACACCGAGAAAGAACGCCTTACTTGGGAGCGTGAACTACTCGGGCTGTATATTAGCGCCCATCCGCTTGACCACTATTCGGCTTATTTCGAAGAACAGGCTACTCCGCTTGTAGAAATGACTCCCGAAATGGATGGCCGTACGGTAACACTTGGTGGCATTATTGCCTCGGTTCGAAGTATTGTTACGAAGAGTGGTACAAAAATGGCTTTCGTGAAATTAGAAGATAAGACGCACGAGACGGAATTAATTGTATTCCCTAAACTATACGAAATTATTGGTGCAAAACTACTGCAAGATACCGTTATTCGCGCATCTGGAAAAGCCTCATCGCGCGATAAAGAAGGTAATGTCACATCTGATGTGAAGTTAATTGTTGATGAGATTCAAATTGTTAACGAAGATGAGCTTCGTTTGTACGAACCTACCGGCAAAAAGATGATGAAACCAAAGCAAGCTGAAGTGCACGCCCGACGAACTTACGCTAAGGCACCACCGTCACGGACTGAAATCGAACGCAATACTGGCGTATCAACTGCAATGAAACCACCCACCGAAGAAGTGCTTAAAAAAGTATATGTACATGTAAAGAACCCAGACGACCAAGCTTCTTTGATTGAAATTAAAAAGATTTGCGGGTTATTCCCAGGCCTCTGCGATATCGTATTGGTACTTGGCCCTGAAAAACAATCAGCTATAAAAATGCCGTTCCGTGTTGATGGTAGCGACGACCTCGTTGGTCGCCTGGTGAAAGTACTTGGCGAAGACGCCGTAATTGTTAAATAGTTGGGTTGGTTGTGAGTGCGTAAAGCGCAATACCTGTAGCAACGCTCACGTTAAACGATTCTTTTTTACCAACCATAGGTATCTCGATAATGTCGTCACATTTAGCCAGAAGCTCGGCGGTAACACCTTGAACTTCTTCACCAAGTAATAAAACAACTTTTTCGGATGGGGAATAACGAGCCATAGGAATACTGTTTTCGGCTTGTTCAAGGGCAACGATTCGATAGCCAGCTGCCTTTAGCTCGGCGAGTGGCGGCTGTTCTAAGTATTCAAAAGGAACAATTGCTTCAGCCCCTAAGGCGGTTTTACTAATTTGTTTGGTTAGTTTTTCAGAAATATGCGGCAAGCGACTATCCTTTTGAAGCCGTGGATAGGGTGTGTAGCCGCTAAGAATAATTTTAGAAATTCCAAAACCTTCAGATGTACGAAAGATAGCTCCAACGTTATGCGTAGAGCGGATATTGTGGGCAATGACGATAATATCGGGCATAAACAGTAGTATACCATTGATAACGCTATATAAAATGCTCACGCTTTTTGGTACCATAGACAGTAATGGACGAAGATAGAATTCAACAACGGGCTCGCGACGACGACGAGCGCAGTACTCAGCAACGAGCTGCTATTCTTGGGCTTCCATATCTTGACACCCGTACGGTACAAGACGCTATTGAATTAATTGAAGATGTAATTGATGTGCAGGATATGCACAAGAACCGCATTATCCCCTTGGTGGCTGGTAATGACTCTGCGCCTTGGGAATTTGGTATCACTTCTCAAACTCCGCAGTCGCTCACGCGTCAGTTGCAACAACAATATGCAGCACATGCTCAAAACGTCGTATTCTACCTTATTAGCCAAGGCGGTTTTACTTACTTAATGAACCGCTACGACCCGCCAGTAAAGACTATTTATGACGATATTACCATTGCCGGTGAAGGGGATAGTGACACTATCGACCAAGTGAGTAAAACGCTTAATAGTGTCGGTAGTGATGAAGTGTTTGATTTCTTAATAATCCAAGCAGATAAATTAGGTGCAAGCGATATTCACATTGAAAACCAGCGAAATGATATCCGTATCCGCATGCGTATAGACGGTACGCTGCACCCAGTTGCTACGCTTGACTCTGACCGTTACCGGGTTATCCTTGGTGCGCTTGCCTCACGCGCTAATATCTCTACGGCTTCAAACGAGCCACAGTCTGGTCATATGCAAAAAGAAGTTATGACAAATGGTGAAATGCACCTGCTTAATATGCGTATTGAAGTTGTACCGACGATGTATGGCCAGGACGCTGTGATTCGTTTGTTTAACTATGATGAATCGATGTTAAACCTTGACCGTCTGGGTATTTCTGGTGAAGAACGCAAAGAGATTGATGAAATTATTAGCCATCCACGTGGCATGGTATTGATGGTTGGCCCTACTGGTAGCGGTAAGTCAACAACCCTTTATAGTATGATTAGCGCCCTTAACTCAACCGACCGAAAAATTATTACTCTGGAAGACCCGATTGAATATGGTATTTCAGGTGTTTCTCAAATTCCTGTTGATACCACAAACGGCCAAAACTTCGCTGACCACCTTCGCTCGGTACTTCGTTTAGACCCTGATGTTGTTATGGTTGGTGAGATTCGTGACGCCGATACAGCCAAGACGGCTATCCAAGCTTCAATTACGGGGCACCTAGTACTTTCAACCTTCCACGCCAATAATACTTCAGCTGCTTTTAGCCGTATGGTTGACCTAATTGGGGTAAACCCGATATTCAGTACTGCTATTCGTTTAGTGATAGCCCAGCGCCTTGTGCGTCGGCTTGATGACGCTACAAAAGAAGCCTACGAGCCTGACGAACCAACAAAGCAGTGGGTACGTGACGCGCTAAAAGACCTACCGAGCCACGTCGAAAAGCCTAACCTTGATAATTTTCAACTATGGCGCCCGGTTGTGAGTGAAAATTCACCATTTGGTTACACTGGCCGTATCGTTATTATGGAGCAAATGGTAGTGGGTGAAAGTGTTCAGAAATTCCTTCGTGGAGATGTGGCTGATGCTAACGCAAACTTTATCGAAAAGGCTGCGCGGGCGGATGGAATGGTCACTTTGTTAGAACATGGTGTCCTTGCTGCACTTCGCGGCGATACAACTTTAGAAGAGATAAACCGCGTAATTTAAGATCTTAGGTTAATTTCCTCTTGGGGGCTTCCAAAAACAGGGAAGAACTGTTATAATAAACCACTGATTGTACTAATAAGTTTAAGCGATGCATTAAGCAGCCAGCAAGAGAGACGAGACGATAATGAGTTTTGCACTAATTCAAAAAGTAAACAACGAACAACGCAAGCCTGCGGTTGTTGATGTTAAGAGCGGTGACACTGTTCGTGTTCACCAAAAAATTAAAGAAGGCGCTAAAGAACGTATTCAGATTTTCGAAGGCGTTGTTATTCGTGTTGACCGTAGGGCTTCACACACAGCACGTATTACTGTTCGTAAAATCGCCAGCGGTGTTGGTGTAGAAAAAAGCTTCCTTATTCACAGCCCATTGGTTGAGAAAATTGAAGTTACTCGCCGTTCTAAGGTTCGTCGTAACTACCTTTCATTCCTTCGTGAACGAAGTGGTAAAAGTGCTCGTCTTAAGAGTGTCAACTTTGACCGTGAAGCTGTTAACAGTGTTGTTGACGTTCACGCTGAAGAAGAAGCTGCTCGTTTGAAAGAAGAAGCTCACATTGCTGCCGAAGCTAAAGCTGCTGAAAAAGCTACTGCAGATGCTGAACTTGCTGCAAAGCAAGCTGAAGTTGAAGCTCGTCACGAAGAAGCGTAAACAACTCGTTTACCTTTAAATAAACGCCTCTGCATAAGGGGCGTTTATTTTATGCCAACTTAATGTTTGATAGGTATACTTAAGGGATGATACTTGGAATTGATGAAGTTGGGCGAGGGCCATGGGCGGGGCCACTGGTGGTTGGGGCGGTTGTTTTAGGTGACGCTCAAATTGAAGGTCTAACTGATAGTAAAAAGCTGTCTGCAAAACGCCGTGACCAACTCGACATACTTATACGTGAACAAGCTTCCGGCTGGGGTCTTGGGTGGGTGCATGCTGATGAGCTAGACCAACTTGGCTTAGCCGAATCGCTTCGGGTTGCTACTATCCGAGCTGTCGAAGCAGTGCATACTCCCTACAACGAAATTATTATCGATGGAACAATTAACTTTTTGAAAGAAACATCGAAAGGGAAATATGTCACAACGCTAGCAAAAGCCGATTTACTTATTCCAAGCGTCTCTGCGGCATCTATTATTGCAAAGGTGGCACGTGATGCATTTATGGCCGAACAAGTTGCCCAGTACCCTGGATACGGCTTTGAGAAGCATGTTGGGTACGGAACTGCATTACATAGAAATGCTATTGATACCTTAGGCATCACACCATTGCATCGAACGTCATTTGCACCCATTGCTAAAATCGTAAACTCAGAATTAAAGCAGCCTAAAAAATCATCTACTCTGCCTACGACAAAACAAATAGGCGACAGTGGAGAATCTCGAGCTGTAGAGTTTCTAGAATCTCAAGGACATGTCGTAATCGACCGTAATTGGAAAACCAAATGGTGCGAAATTGATATTGTTTCGCAATTTGCTGACACAACCTACTTTATAGAGGTCAAATACCGTAAGAATACCAAAGCTGGCGATGGTTTCGCGGCAATCACCAAAACCAAATTACGACAAATGAATTTCGCGGCTGAGTATTATCACGCAACCCACCCTCATTCAGCAGAGCAACAGCGACTGGCAGTCGTTTCAATTACCGGTGACAAACTTGAATATCTAGAGCTCGAGTAGTGCTTTTTGTACGTCTGCGGCATCACGTTTAATAAGTTCCACGCGGCCTTCAATTTCAGTAATACCCATATTGATATTTCGCTTTAAGCTTACGTCGCTCAGTAGCGGAGTAAAGAAGTTGCGGTATTGTTGTAGCTGTTCTTCAGTCACAAGGCCACCTGCAACGTAGCGAGGGAACATATCAAAGTGTGAATCACCGCTGAATTTTTCATCAAGCCAGTCCCATTCGTCTTGGACCCATTGCCACATAAAGTCACGCCCCTCACGGTTTCGAATTAACCAGGCAAGCCAGTGTGTGAAATCTTGTGGTCGAATTACCTTCGAATCTTTAATGATTGTAGAGAATCGTTTGATATCCTCGAGTTTGTCAGTTGAAGTGAGGGCTGAGGCGATATCATCACGAAGCTCGCTGTTTGAAACTTTTACATATTCTTCAAGTAGCGTATCAACAACCGTAGTATCTTTTGCTTCTCGCACAGCATTCGCTAATATACCTACACGAAGTTCGGTATCAAGCTTAACGTTTGCACGGTTAGCATACAGATTGTTTGCTGTGGCGATTGCATCAGGGTTTTTGCTGTACAGTGCAAGGCTAATAATAAGCGGACGCAGCTTGGTGTCGTTCTCCGGTTCGCCTTCTTTGAATTCCCAGCCAAGTCGTTCGTACTGCGCTTTAGAAACTTCACCAGCAAGCTGTCGGAGTTTTAGCTCTGCTTCTTTATCAGTTTCAACGAATCGTTTCATCTCACCAATAGCTAAGCTTATAATTCCCCAAACTGGTTCCTCGGTTTCGTTTGCGTATCGTTTGATAAGTGGGATAAGCGCGGCAGTTGGAATAATGCCTGCTTGGGCAAGCAGCGTTTGTTCGTGAAGCAGCTTGAGGCGATCGATGGTTGGCATTGTTTCAATGGCATCAAGAATGCGCGACATTAATGCTTCGTCGTAGTGCGTAATAAAGTGGGCTGTGCCGCTTTTATTAAAGGTGAGTGCTTCTGAGCTAGGGTGCTCGAACTGTGTCGCTGCAGTTTCCATAATTTCAATAGCATTCGGGTCGGAGCTATGAAGCGGAATTGGCCATAATTTACTTGAGGGCTGGTGTGGGCCAATAAAGAATTGTTCTTGGGTAAGCGTGACGGTTGTTTCGTTTAGCGCAGCATGCACAACCGGATAACCAGATTGTGTCATCCAGGCGTTCATGAAACTCGATACGTCAGTACCAGATGCTTCGCCAAGCGCTTCCCATAAGTCTTGCGCACCAGTATTACCGTATTGGTGCTTTTCAAAGTAAAGCTTTAGGCCGGCACGGAGGTTGTCATTACCAAGGTGTGCTTGAAGCATACGAAGTAAGCGGCCACCCTTGGCGTACACGATAGATGGGTCGAACACGCTGTTAATTTCATCTGGGTGGTTCACGGCGGTTTGGATTGCTTGGACGCCATCAAGTGCATCGCGCCTTAACGCACTCAGTACTGAGCTGCTGGCATGCTCAAGCCACACATTCCATTCAGGTTCAAGCGCATCGATAGCAACAAATTCCATCATTTCCGCAAAGCTCTCGTTAAGCCACAAGTCATTCCACCACTGCATAGTCACGAGGTTACCGAACCATTGGTGGCTAAGCTCGTGGGCAATTACTAAGGCAACATATTCTTTTGTAGCAATTGAAGTTGTTTCAGGGTCTACGAGCAAAGCGATTTCGCGGTAGGTAATAAGGCCCCAGTTTTCCATGGCACCTGCTGAGAAATCAGGTAGTGCAACGTGGTCTGATTTTGGAAGTGGGTAAGGGACGCCAAAGAAATCGTCGAAAAAGTCGATAGTGCGGGTTGCAATATCAAGTGCGAAGTCAAGATTGTTGTGTTCATGAGCAAGCGTTGCCCAGATGTTAATTTCAACACCGCTTTTTGTTTTGGCGGTTTTCTTTTGTAAGTCGCCAACAACCCACGCAAGCAGATACGAACTCATTCGAGGTGTTGTTTCAAAGGCCGTGACAAGGTGACCATCTTCGTCTCGCTGCCATTTTACGGGCATGTTCCCAAGAACGGTAACATGCTGTTCAGTAGTAAGTGTTAAATCAAAAGTAGCTTTTGCTGACGGTTCGTCAATAACAGGAAAGGCTTGGCGGGCGTAGTGGCTTTCAAACTGTGTTGCCAAAAGTTCCTTTTTCTCGCCGTTCACTTCGTAGTAGCAAGGATAAATGCCGTTCATGTTGTCGGTAATGCTGCCGTTGAAGGTAATAACGAAAACGTGTTTGCCTTCGGAAATATCTTCATGGTTAATAACAAGCTCGTCGTCTGGGGCAAGCATAAAGGTGGCTTCTTTACCGTCGAAAGTCGCAGAGGTTATTGTAAGGTCTTTAGCATGAAATCGAACTTCGGTTGCGTTAGGTTGTACGGCGCCGTTAATTGTGACGGTACCGCTAAAAGTTCGGCCAATTCGGTCGAGGTTAATTGATAGGTCATAGTGCTCTGGAATGAATAAATCGATAAGTCTAGATACAAGTTGCATTACTTTATTGTATCAAAATTAAGAATTACCGTGCCATAGTAATAGTATGAGACGTCGACGCGCTACGCTGATTTTTATAGGAGGAACCATTTTACTGGCGCTTCTTGCTGGTGCAATGCCACAATTAATTGAAGATAGCCCAGCCCTCGATATCCAGCTTCCTTGGCAACAGCCTGCGCCAAATATGCCAGCGCCTGCGGGTTCGGCGTTAGAAGCTTTGAATACCTTAGAGGTAAAGGGGCGAGCACCGAAAACAGGCTATACTCGCGATCAATTCGGTTCTGGCTGGGCAACGGTAAATGGCTGCAGTACTCGAGATATTATTATGTACCGCGATTTAATTAACGTGACGTTATCGAATGAGTGTACAGTCGCTACGGGTATATTAAATGACACCTATACCGGCGAGGTGATTGAATACACTAAAGCAAATGCCAGTGCCATTCAAATTGACCACGTTATTGCTCTGTCGGACGCTTGGCAAACCGGCGCCCAACAATTGACCGCCAAAACCCGCCAGCAGTTAGCAAATGACCCCTTGGAGCTTATTGCGGTATCGGGTAAACAAAACCAAATTAAAAGTGATTCTAATGCAGCTAGTTGGCTGCCGCCCAATAAACCATTTAGGTGTGAATACATTGCCCGCCAAGTAGCTGTAAAACAAAAGTATAAATTATGGGTCATACCTGCCGAAAAGGTAGCAATGTTGGATATTTTAAATACATGCCCAGCCCAGGCATTGCCGCAGGTATAATGAACATATGGCTTTTAACCACTACGCAAAAATGAAAAGAATTTTAGATGAACAACCTGCGGGTTGGTATATTAAGCGTATCGACGAGCCGACGAAGTCACTAAGTTTTAAAGGTGAAGTTCGTGAATTCGACCATTACTATCGAATATACGGCGCCGATGAACAGCCGGTTAAATATTGCAAGTTTCAGCAAATTGAACGGTTAGCGAGCGTGCTTAAACTCCCAGTGGAAGCTTTGCCAATATTGTAGGAAAGCTGAAAGGGTGCTATAATGACGGTAGTACATTATTCCGGCCGGCAGGTCGGATTTTTTCATAAAGAAAGGAAATTATTATGGATGAATTTAACATTAAGCAAGTAACCCTTGCTGTGCGAACTATCGCTGACGAAAAGAACCTTCCCGAGGAAGTAGTCCTCGAAGTAATCGAACAAGCTATCGCTGCTGCATGGCGCCGAGACAACGGCGAGCGTGACCAAGAAGTACGTGCTGTACTAAACGCAAACGACGGTACTGCTGTTGTGTTTGTTGGTCGTGAAGTTGTTGAAGTTGTCGGTAGCGACGCTCACGAAATTAGCCTCGAAGAAGCTAAAAAAGAAAAACCAGATGCAGAACTTGGTGACATCATCGAGAACTCACACGAAGTAACCACCTTTGGTCGTGTTGCAGCCCAAACTGCAAAGCAAGTTGTATTGCAGCGCCTTCGTGAAGCTGAACGTGAAGTTGTGCTTGCTGAATACGAAGACAAAATCGGTACTGTTGTGAACGGTACTGTACAACGAGTTGAACCACGCGTTGTTCGTGTTGAAATTGGTAAAGCGAATGGTATTATTCCACAAAGCGAACAAATTCAAGGCGAATTCTACAGCGTCGGTAGCCGTATTAAAGTATTCATTAAAGACATCGAACGCGAAAACCGTGGCCCTCAGCTTATTCTTAGCCGTGGTAACGAACAATTCGTTGAATACCTTTTTCGCCAAGAAGTTCCTGAACTTGAAACAGGTGCAGTTGAAATTAAAGCCATCGCTCGTGAAGCTGGCCGTCGTACAAAACTTGCTGTTGCAAGTACTGTACCTGGCGTTGACCCAGTTGGTACCTTCGTTGGTGGCCACGGTACCCGTGTCCAAGCCGTCATGAACGAAATTGGTGACCAGGAAAAAATCGACATCGTTACTTTCGATGCTGAACCTGAACAATTTATTAAGAACGCACTAAGCCCAGCTGAAGTAAGCAAAGTTGAAATCAACGAAGCTGACAAGCGTGCCCGTGTATTCGTAAACGAAGACCAACAATCAATCGCTATTGGTCGTGGTGGTCAAAACGTTCGTCTTGCAAGTCGCCTTACTGGTTACGAACTTGATATCGAACAAGCTGTTGCTGCAAAGCCAGTTGAACGATCTAAGAAGAATATCGAAGATAGCCTTCTTGATGCAGTTGAAGAGAACACAGACGAAGCTGAACAAGCTTAGTCAGTACTCATAAAGTGTCATAAAAGCACCGTGATGAAAGTCGCGGTGTCTTTATTTTGCTTGTTATAATTGACAAATTAGTATATTTATGTTAATTTATCTTAATGATTGAGCATTTCTCTATATCTGAACCTATTGCTGACAAGCGTCTTGCTTGGGATATGGCGCATGCAGAGGCACCTGTTCGCAACAACCCAGGTTCTGCCTGGCCTCTTGTGGGTTCCGAAGCATATGAGCGTCAAGTTGAAGTGGCTACTCAGCGTTCTACTAAAATTGAACAAACGTACATTGCAAAACTTGAAAAGAGAGATGAAGACTATTATGAAATAGAAGAAATGTATCAAGGTCAAACTGTGAACAAAATAGACCTATACAATTTTTTAACTATTGGAGCTCAAACTGAAAAAGAACTAACTATTGCAGATGTACAATCGACTCGCATTTGGAATTTATTAGGTAAAGTATCTAGTTGGGCAAATTCGGATGTAGAATTTGAAAAAACGATTCCTTCTGGAAAACAAAAAAATAATTATTTTGGCGAATTTACTTTTGTTAGTACAGAAGTTGTTAAATATGAAAATCTTGGTGTGGCAAGCTTAGTTCATTTTCTCGATAGGCTAAATGGATCGAACGGTAGCGCTACATACGTACGCGGCATTGGACCTGCTTCGATAAAAACGATGGTTGATTTTGCTGATTTTCAAACTAAACAAGTATTAGAATCGCAGAAAGCAAACATTATCACTAGAAATAACCCTTCAATTTCCTAGCTAAAAAATCGAAAAAAATAAATTAGCACTCCCTTGCATCGAGTGCTAATTTTTACTATACTAGATATATGAAAGTAACATTACTCGAAAGTAGTACTTGGCTTTTCACAATGGAGGATAGATAATAGATATATGTC
>Ga0247729_10000724_pt1 | contig 12955 bp, 12 predicted proteins | sample UWRJL133311R2_FD_180958 | JGI IMG/M metagenome (GOLD analysis project Ga0247729, IMG submission 180958) | Plant litter microbial communities from Arlington Agricultural Research Station in Wisconsin, United States - UWRJ-L133-311R-2 | ecosystem: Environmental > Terrestrial > Plant litter >... | reverse complement strand
CCGGACCGGTGTGAATCTGAATGCAGCCGCGGCTGGCCACGAACAGCATAATGCCCAACTCGGTGGCGGCGGCGGCTTCCAGCGCGCGCACCACAGCGTCGTTGGCGAGGCGCTGCACCAGCTCGGGCGGCCCCAGGCGCAGAGCCTGGGTGCGGCTCACGCCAAACTTGCGCAGCAGCCCGAAGAAGGCGTGGGTGTCGGTAAGGGCGCGCCAAGCGTCGCGGAAACCGGTCACGTCGATGTCGGTGTCGGGCGTTTCGGCGGCCGGGACGGCAGCTGTTTGGGTGGTCAACTCCGGAGCTTGGTCGGCGGCGCGGAAGCGGCTCACCAGCTCCTCGTAGGCGGCGACATTGCTGTGCTCGGTGAGGTAGATCTTGTGCACGGCCTCGCCGTCCTGGGCGAAGAACTGCAGGCTGCGGCGCTCATTCTCATTTACGGCAAACCCGAAGTGCCAGTGCATCATGAACAGGCGCAGGTCGATGTCCTCGCCCAGCACCAGGCCGGTGGGGCCGCTGAACGAGACGTTCAGGTACGGGCCTTTGCGCTCGTGCACTACGCTGTCGTTGCGGGTGAGGGCCATGACGTGACCCAGCGTGGGCACCTCGGCCAGCAGGTCGGGGAAGTCGTTGGTGAGGCGCACCACGGACGCGTCGGGCTGGCCGGTGCACTGGGTGGCGAGCAGCTCAGCTTCGCTGGTGCCCAGCTGCCCGGCGGCGTCGCGGATGCGGCTCTTGGGGTTTTCGAGCTTAAACTGGGCCCAGCGCTCGGTCAGGGGGGCGGCAGTGGTCAGATCAGAGACGGACATAAGCAAAGGGGAAAATGAAGGTTTAGCGGGTAGGGGAGGCCCAGCCGCGGGCGTCGGCCAGCGGGCGGGGGCAGGGAATGATGAGCGGGTGGCCCAGGGTAGGGTGCGGGAGCAGCTCCACGGCAATGTCGAAGGCGTGCTCAATGAGGCCAGGCGTAAAGACGGCGGCCGGCGTGCCATAAGCCACGGCCCGGCCCTGGCGCAGCAACAGGACCTGGTCGGCGTACTGAGCGGCCAGGTTCAGGTCGTGGAGCACGGCAATGACGCCGAAGCCGCGCCGCACCAGGGCGCGGGCCACGTCGAGGGTGTGGTGCTGATGGTTGAGGTCGAGGCCGGTCAGGGGCTCGTCGAGCAGCAGAAAGCCGCCTTCCGCCTCCCACACCTGGGTCAGCACCCGGGCCAGCTGGGCGCGCTGCTGCTCCCCGCCCGACAGCGTGGGGTAGCTGCGCTCAGCCAAAGGGCTCAGGCCCACCGTGGCCAGGGCTTCGGCCACCACGGCGTGGTCGTGGGCGGCGGGCTGACCGCGGAAGTAGGGGTAGCGGCCCATCAGCACCAGCTCCCGCACCCGAAACGCCAACGACAACGAGTGCTGCTGGGTGAGCACCGCGCGGCGGCGGGCCAGCTCGGCGGGCGGCGTGTCGGGCAGGAGCCGGCCCTCGAAGCGCACCTGCCCGTTGGTAGGCGTCAGGTCGCCGCTGAGCTGGCGCAGCAGCGTGGATTTGCCGGCCCCGTTGGCACCCACCACGGCCAGCAGCTCCCCGGGCCGGGCCTGCACCGATATATTGTGCAGCAGCGTTTTGCGGCCGACCTGGTAGCTCAGATTCTGGACATCGAACATAAGCCCGGGTTAAGAAGTGAAAAGGACGGAATCGACGGCGGGCACCGGCGGCGCGGTCGGCTCGCCGCACTTGAGCAGGTTGCCGTCGGGGTCGAGTAGGTAGCACTCGGTCATGCCCCAGGGCCGGGCCGTCAGCTCCCCGCGCGGGTGCCGGATTTCGGCGGGCACCCGCGCGTAGAAAGCTCGCAGGCCGACGATACGCAGGTAGCAGGAGCTGTTCTGGCACAGGTGCGCGTCATCGGTCAGCCAGAAGTGCAGCTCGTGCCCGCCTAGCGCCAGGATCAGAAAGTCGCCGTAGCGGCCGACCTCGCGGAAGCCCAGCTGGCGCACGTAGAACTGGCTGGTGCGCTCGAGGTCGGTGCTGGGCAGCTGGGCAATGAGGGCCTGGATGGTAAAGGGCATTGGGTTTGAGCGGTTGGCGGTTAGCTTTCGGCGGTTAGATTTTGGGTTGTTGGATGGAACTTGGGCGACAGGGCACCACTGAACAAGCCATGGCGCCAGCTAGCCGTCGGCTGAGCGTTGCCGCTTTTCCCGCAGCAGAATCCAGAGGAAGACCGGGGTGCCGAGCAGAGCCGTCAGGATGCCGATGGGCAGCTCGGCCGGCGCTACCACCGTGCGGGCCAGCATGTCGGCTAAGGTAAGGACCAGGGCGCCGCCCAAAGCCGAGCCCGGCAGCACGATGCGGTGGTCGGGGCCGGCGGCCAGGCGCACCAGGTGGGGCACCACCAACCCCAGAAACCCGATAGCGCCGGCCACGGCCACCGACGTGCCCACGGCCAGCGTGGCCAGCACAATCAGCTGCCGCTTCAGGCGCGTGACGGGCAGCCCAAGGTGGGCGGCCTGGTCTTCGCCCAGCGCCAGCAGGTTCAGGGACTTGCCCAGGCGGGGCAGCAGCAGAATCGGCAGGGCCAGCAAGGGCAGGATGCCCAGCACCGTCGGCCAAGAGGCGCCGCCCAGGCTGCCCAGGCCCCAGAACGTGATGCTGCGCAGCTGTTCGTCGGTGGCGGCGTAGGTGAGCAGACCAGTGAGGGCCCCGGCCAAGGCGTTGACGGCAATGCCGGCCAGCAGCATGGTGCCCACCACGGCCCGGCCGGCTTCCTTCGACAGCTTGTACACCAGCACCGTCGTGCCGCAGGCGCCGCCGAAAGCCGCCACCGCCAGCACGTAAAAGCCCAGCCACTCGCGCACCGCCGCCAGCACCGTCACTTCCAGCACAATGGTGGCCACCGCCGCCAGCGAAGCCCCCGCCGACACGCCAATCAGGCCCGGATCGGCCAGCGGGTTGCGAAACAAGCCCTGCATGGCCGCGCCAGCTACCCCCAGCGCCGCCCCGATGAGCACGGCCAGGCACACGCGCGGCAGCCGGATTACCCACAGCACCGCCTCCTGCTGCGGCTCAAACGCGAGGCTGGTGGTTAGGCCCAGCTTGTGCAGCAGAATGCCCACCACCGCCGGCACGGGAATAGGCATGGCCCCGGCCCCGGAACTCACCAGCACGGCCCCAACCAATAGCAGCGCCAGCGTCGGCAACAACAGCCGCTGGCGCAGGTCGGGGGAAGTCGGGGGCGGCGGGGCCGTGGTGGCGGGGGAAGAAAATTCGGCTACGGCAGGCATAGAGGGAAATCGGAGAACAGAAGAAGGCACAATGGTAAGCAGGAGTGGCGAGGCGCTTTACCAGCCCGGCCACTCCCGCTTACCGTTACTCACTTAGCTTTTTGGCCAGCTCAGTCGTCGCCTGACCCAGGCGCGGGCCGAAGCCGGAGAGCAGCTGCCCGTCCATCTCGACCACGCGGCCGGTGCGGCCGGCGTTGGTCTGGGCTACGCCGGGCACTTTCAGCAGGCCGGCCTTGCCGCCCAGGCTTTGCAGGCCGCTGTCGAAGAGCAGCAGCATGTCGGGGTTGGCGGCTACCAGGGCTTCGGCGGTCAGGGGCTTGAAGTCGGAGAAGCCGGTGGCGGCGTTTTGCCCGCCGGCCAAGCCGATGACTTTTTCCAGCGGCGTACCCTGGCCCGCCACCATCATGGTGCCGGTGCCGCGGGCGTAGATGAAGAGTACTTTGGGGGCCTTGGCGGGCTTTTTGGTCCGGGCCAGGTCGGCGTCGAGCTTCTTGAGCAGGGCCGGTACTTTGGCCGCGGCGTTGAAGGCTGCCGCTACCTGCTGAATCAGCTTTTTAGTGCCCGCCACCGAGTACTCCTGCGTGAACAGCTGCACCGTGATGCCCGCCGACTTGAGCTGGCTCACCACCTCCGGCTTCAGCGACTCGGCCGTACCCACCACGATGGTCGGCGTCAGGGCCAGCACGCCTTCGGCGGAGATGTTGCGGTTGTGGCCCACCTTGGGCAGCTTGGTCAGGGCCTCGGGAAAGGTGCTGGTGACGTCTACGCCCACGAGCTGGCTTTGCAGGCCCAGGTCGCAGATGATTTCGCTCACCGTCCCGCTCAGCGACACGATGCGCGGCGCGGCGGCCTGGCTGGCTACGCTCAGCAGCAGCAGGCCCAGAAACAGCGCGGCTTTAAATAGAAAAAAAGAACGGGTGTGCATCGGCATCGTCAAAAAATAGTGCCGGCAACGGGCGGCCCGGTGGTTCCCACTCACCACAGGAGAACCAGGCCACCCGCGCCGGACTTAATGAGGGTGTTGGGTAAGTAGCGGGTGGTATTTGGTAGTAGGTAGTTGGACGATGTCGGTCAGCAAAGCCGCGGCATCAGAACGGCAGATATCAGGCCGTTCGGCATCCCACTACTTAATACCTGTTACCATCTGCCTACTGCAGGTTTTTGCTGCCGTCGGCCTGGTACACGTAGCGGAACGTGTAGTAGCCGCTCGGCGTGGTTTCCAGCGGGGCGGCCGGGGCATCCTTATAGTAGTTGGTCACTTCCAGCTTGGCGTATTTGCCGGTAGCCGTCCGGAGGGCAATAACGCGGCCGGCAATGGGCGAAATGAGGTGGGTAGTGGCGTTGTAGCTATACCAGCCGTTGCCCGAGCCGGTCGGAATGGCTTTGCCGGTGGCCGCGTCCACGGCGTAGCCGTCGGCGGGAGCGGTGGTCAATTCAGAGAACAGGCCCGTTTTCACCTGGGCGCCGCCCTGGCCGGGGCCGCTGGTGCCGCCGTTGACCAGGATGGTGGTGGCGCGGAAGGCAATGTCCCACTTCGTGCTGGCCGAGTCGGTGTAGGGCACTTCCTTGCCGTCGGCGAGGCTGTAGAAGGTGTAGTGGCGGGGCGTGCCGGGCTGGCCGGTGCCGGAGGGCGTGGAAGGCTGCGGGGCCAGGCTGCTCACGGTTTTGGTTTCCAGCGCGGGCGTTACAGCCGGGCCGTTGTCGTCGTCATCGTCTTTGTCGCAGGAAGTCAGGCCAAGGGACGAGGCGGCCAGAACGGCCAGGGCGGTGCGGAGAAACAGGTGGTTCATAAGGGGTGAAAAAAGGGGTGTTAAAGCAGAAAAAAACCGTTCAAAGCCTAGGGACGCGGGCCCAGCTCTAGCGTGAGGCTGGCATAGTAGAGCCGGCCGGGCAGGGTGCTGATGTAGGTCGGGTTGGTGTAGCCGAGCACGTTGTCGAGGCCGGCCTGCAGGATCAGGCGCTGGCGGAAGGTCTTGGCGGCGGCCACGTTCAACAGCCAGTAGCCGGGCACGTACTCGGCGTCGGTGTCGAGGATGGTGTTGCCGTTCAGGTCGCCGAAGCCGTAGCGGCCCCGGTAGATACCCCGCGCGCTGGCCGACCAGCCCTGCTGGATATTATCGTAGAAGGCTTTCACGTTGAGTGAGTTGCGGGAGCGGTTGAAGAGGCCACCGTAGTCGGCGGGCTGCACGCGGGTAGTTTCCTGGGTTTGGGGGTCTTTGCGAAAAACTTCCCCGGCCTCCAGCTTGTCCTCCACGCTCTTATCCTTGGCAAACAGCAGCTGGTAGCCGCCGCTCAGCGTGAGGCCGGGCGTGAGCAGGTAGCGGGCGTCGGCTTCCAGGCCCTGGGTGTAGGCACGGGTCACGTTGCGGTAGGAGTACACGGCCTGCCCGTTCTTTTTCAAGGCCACCGTGGCGGTTTCAATCTGGTTGCTCAAATCGTTGCGGAAGGTGTTGACCGTGACGCGCGTCTTGGCGTTGGGGTCGAGCTGCAGGCCCACGTTATAGGCCACCGAGCTTTCGGCGGTGAGGCCGCTGGCCTGGGCCAGCACGGCGTCGTATATCACCGGCTGGCCCGTGCTGCCGTCCACGGCCAGTTGGCCCTGGGCGGCCAGGTCGGCCACTTTGGCCCGTACCTGGTTGGTGCCAAACACGCTGTAGCCGATGACCGGGTTGGAGAAGTTCAGGTAAAGCTGGCGGAAGTCGGGGGCGCGGTAGCCGCGGCCGGCCGAGCCGCGCACCGCCAGCCACGGCCGCACCTGGTAGCGCGCCGAAACCTTGGGGCTGAACTGCCCGCGGTACTGGCTGTGGCCGTCGTAGCGGGCGCCCAGCACCAGGTTCAGGCGCGTCGTCGGCGACCAGTCGTACTGCCCGAACAGGTAATGGGCCCGCAGTTGCTGGCGCTGCTCGTAGCGGGTGGCTTCCACGGTTTCGAGCAGGTAGCCCGCCCCGCCGGTCAGCGTCTGGTTGGGTCGTAGCTGCCAGTCGAGCTGTAGCTCGGGGCGGGTGAAAGTCTGGTGGAAGTAGGAGGCGTCGTAGAGCTGGCCGTCGAGGCGGTAGGTGTAGTCTTCGCGGGTGCGGTAGCCGCTGTGATAGAAGCGGGCCGTGGCAAAGAGCTGCTCACTGAAGCGGTGCGTGAGCACCGGGCTGAGGTTGTAGTCGTACTGCCGCGACTCGGCCCGCACCATGGCCGGGCTGCCGGTTTCGCCGGTCACAGTCAGGTCGCTACGCTGGCCCTCGGTGAAATAGCGGCCCGCCAGGCTCAGGTTGGTTTTCTCGCTGAGCCGATAGGTGAGGCGGCTCTGGAAGGTGTAGCTGGCGAAGGGCGGAATGGTGGGCCCGTTGCTGTTGTCGGTCAGCGTGTAGCCCTCGGAGCTGTAACGGTTCACGAACACCGTCAGGCCCGCCCGCTCACCTTTGGTATTGAAAGTGCCGCCCAGGTCTAGGGTGCGGTTGGCGCCGTAGCGCAGACGCAGGTCGCCGCGGGTGCCGGGCTGGGGCTTCTCGGTGATGATGTTGACCACGCCGGCCAACGCCTCGGAGCCCCACAGCGCGGAGGCCGGCCCTTTCACCACTTCCACCCGCTGAATATTGCCCACCGCCACCCGGGAAAGCTCCAGCGTGCCCGCCGTCCGCCCGATCAGCGGCTCGCCGTCCACCAGAATCAGAGTGTACTCGGGGCTGAGCCCCTGCAGCTGAATGCCCTGACCATGATCATTCACCGTCGTCAGGCCGGTTTGCTCGCTCAGCACGTTGCCGAGGCGCAACGAGCCCATGGCCTTGATCTGCTGCCGGCTCACGACGGTGACCGGAATCGGCACTTCGGTCAGGTTCCGCTCGGTGCGCGTGGCCGTCACTACCACTTCGCGCAGCGCCAGGACCCGCACCGTACTGTCGGGTCGGGCGACGGGCGCTTGGCCCAGGGCAGCGGCCGGACCAGCGAGCAACAGGCAGAAACAGGCGGTGTGGCGCATAGGGGCGAAGAAGCGAAACTGGGCAACTGACCGGGGCCGGCTGAGCTGCCGACCACCGTTTTTTGCCTTCGTTTACCAGGCTAATTGTTTAGATTATTTCTAAACATGGCCCAAATGTATAGTTTAGCCGTCGCGTGTCAAGGCTTATTTAGAATAAATTTAAATAAATTTTCATTTGTTGGCCGGGGCGTTATACCTTCGCCTCACTGACCTCCCACCGTCGTTGCTTCGCAGTTTGCGAATCGCGAATTCTGACCTTCTAGCCCCGTTTTTGAATGCGCAAGCACAACGGTATGCGGCCCCAGGATGTGGTAGTGCTCCTCCGGATTCTGACCCTTTCCACCACCTCCTGGCAGGGCAAAGACCTCGCCGCCGCCCTGCTCATCAGCCCCGCCGAGATTTCCGATGCCCTGCGCCGCTGCCAGTACGCCCGCCTGCTTCAGGCCGACGGCCGCACGGTGCAGCGGCAGGCGCTGCTGTGGTTTTTGCAGCACGGGCTGCCCTACGTTTTTCCGGCCCACCCCAGCGGCTTGGTGCAGGGAATAGCCACGGCCTGGAGCGCCCTGCCGGAGCTGCCAGAGCTGCGCGCCCCGGCCGAGCCGGCCTACGTGTGGGCCGACGCGGCGGGCCCGGCCTGGGGCTTGGCCGTCAGTCCGCTGTATCCTACTACGCCCGCTGCCGTCCGCCTCGATGCGGCCTGGCACGAGCTGCTGGCGCTGGTAGACGTGCTGCGCCTGGGTACCAGTGCCCAGCGCAAAGCCGCGCACGAGCTGCTCAGCCAGCGGCTGGGCTAAAGCCGGGCAGCAGATAAAGTAATTGCGCGGCTAAGCCGTCTGGCTTGCTATCCGCGCCGCGTCAAACCTGATAGGCTGGGCTTTTCGGCGGCGGCTAACCCATTTCCACATGAGTATTCTCAACTCCCTGGCCCAGCAGATGCTGCAGGCCGCCACGATTACGGCCGTGCGGCGCGTGGCCCGGCATACTTACCAAATCACCCTGGCCAGCCCCGCGCTAGCTTTGCCGACATACGTACCCGGGCAGACGCTGAACGTGTTTTTTGACCTGAGCGGCCCCACCGCCGCGCTGCGCAAGCGCACGTATTCCATCTGGCACCACGACCCGGCCGGCCCAAGCGTGGAGCTGGCCGTGTGCACGTTCTCCGACGGCCCCGGCGCCCGGTGGGCCGCCCGCTGCCAGCCCGGCGACGTGGTGCACTTCCACGGGCCCGGCGGCAAGTTTGTGCTCGATACCACGGCACCGGCCTACGCCCTGTTCGGCGACATTTCCTGTCTGTCGCACCTCTACGCGCTACGGCGCCACCTGCCGGCCGGGGCGCCGGTGGTCAGCGTGGTGCACGCCCCGCACGCCGACGACTGCTTTCCCGACCTCGACGGCACGTTTCCGCTGGATTTCGTGGTGGCCGATACGCTGTCGGCGGCGGAGTACGTGGCGGCGGCGGAAGCTCGGGGGCGGCAGCTGGCGCGGGAACTAGTGTACTGGGGCGGGCCGCAGGCTACCTGCGTGACGGGGCACCGCTTGCTGCAGCAGCGGCAGTGGCCCGCGGCGCTGCTCAAAACCAAGCCGTTCTGGAAGTAAATAGAATGCCCGACGTGGTGGCGGGGCTGGGCAACGGCTGCCGGGAAACGCCAAAACGCCCGGATTTGGGCCCGAAGCAGCAATCTTACTTCGGCCCCGAATCCGGGCGTCGGAAAAGTAGTTAGAAAGTGCGGGGCGGCTTAGGTGCGGGAGCTGGTGTCCGAGGCAGTGTTGCCGCGAAACAGCAGGATGTCCTTGTCGAACATGTAGATGCCGCTCTTGTCGTCGCCGACCAGCTCCAGCTTGTCATTGAGCGTGCGGGCCAGGGCTTCCTCTTCCAGCTGCTCCGATACGTACCACTGCAGGAAGTTGTGGGTGGCGAAATCCCGGGCCTGCAGCGTCAGTCCTACCAAATCGTTGATGCTTTCCGACACGGCTATTTCGTGGCGCAGGAAGTCTTCGAACACGCGCTTCAACGACTGAAACGTGACGACGGGCTGGGGCAGGGCCGGTACCAGGGCGAAGCCGCCCCGCTCGTTGACGTAACGGATGAGCTTGAGCATGTGCACCCGCTCCTCGTTGCTCTGCTGGTAGAAAAAGTTGGTCACGCCGTCCAGGCCGGGCTGAATCTCGGCCCAGGAGGCCATGGCCAGGTACGCCTGCGACGACTGCGCCTCCATGGCAATTTGTTTGTTGAGGGCGTCCTGAACAGGTTGAGCAAGCATAGCGGGGCGGAACTAGGGTTGGATTGAGCGGGCAATTTACAGCTTTACGCCTAACGTAAGGTAGTGATTCCGGGCGTCGGAGGGCAGGCTGCCGGGGCCGGGGTAGCCGACGGCGCGGCGGGTGAAGTAGCGCACGTCGAGCAGGTTGCCCACGCCCGTGGAGGCCGCCAGCCAGCGCCAGGCGTAGCGCACCGAGGCATCCAGCACGGTGTGGGCTGTAGCTAGGCGCGAGCCATAGCGGATGGGCGAATCAGTGGGCGTGGCGGAAGAATACGCCCGCACCGCGGAACTGCAGAGCGTGTGCCTTTGGTGCAACGAGTTTTTTGAGCAGTACCAGCCGTTCGTAATTTCGGCAGACTTGGGGCGCAAAAACGGGCCGGCTGAACCTGCGCTAAGCAAATTCAACCGGCCCGACTCTATACCCGGCAGCTACTGTGGACTTTGTGCTGCGCTTTGGCCGCTTCCGCAGCAGGCCGCGGCTTTTCCGGGTACCAGGCTACTCAAGGCCTTGGCTACCGTCACGGTGCTGATGGACGCCACTAGCCCCTTGCGAACCAGATACTCCGCCAGCTTGCGCAACGACCAGGCCTTGCGCGGCGCCTGCGCCACCAGGTGCGCCAGAGCTTTGTGTACCTGCGGCGTGAGCTTGGTGGGCGCGCCGCCTTGCGCCGAAATGCTCAGGTAATGGCGCAGTCCCTGCTGCTGGAAAGCCCGCCGCAGCGCATACACCCGGCCTTCCGTCATGCCCAGCTGCCGGGCGGTTTCGGCCCCGGTCAGGCCAGCATCCCAGCAGAGCAGCACCTGCGCCCGGTTGACTTGCCGGGGCACTACCTCTTCCTGCCGGAGGTACTGCATGATACGGCTCCGCTTGCTCCGGGAAAGCTGAAGCGTATGGCGCGGTCGACTCATGGCAGGTAGATAAGGGCGTTCAATAAGCTGATTGGAAGCAGAATAACCAGTCCAGTCGCCGCTATTTTTTCAGCACGAGGTAGCCGTAGGCCGGCAACGACACCGTGCCGTTCAGCGTCACGGTGCCTCCTTGCAGGGCATTGGTCCAGGTGGAGTTAGCCAAAGCAGCGGGCACGGGATACTGAGTGGCGGCGTTGCGCACGTTGGCCAGCACGAAGACCTGCTCCACGCCCGCCGTTTTGGTGAAGGCGCAGACGCCCGCGGTGCTGTAGGAGGTAGGAGTGCCGCGCCGCAAAGCCGCGCTGCCGGCGCGGGCCGCCATGAGTTGCTTGTAGGCTCGCGTCACGTCCGGGTGGGCGCCCCAGGCCACTTTCACCGATGTGAAGGGGAAGGTGATGGGCGTGACCATGCCGGCTTCCTGGCCGTTGTAGATCATGGGCACCCCCTTGTAGCAGGACGCCACCACGAAGGCCGACATGGCCCCCGCGTTGCCCCGGAACAGGCCGAAGGGCGTGTTGTCCGAGCCGTTTACATCGTGGTTGGTGGTGTAGCGCACCACCTGCTGCCCATTAGTGGCGGCCGAGAATTCACTGGTGTTGAGGGCGTCGAAGCTGGTGGCGGCGGCCCCGTTGATGAAGACGTTCTTGAGCACGTCGTAGAAGCTGAAGCCAAAGTTGAAGTCGAAGCCGGCGGTGAGGTTGGCCCCGCGCGAGCCTTCGGCCAGCAGCAGCAGCTTGTGGGTTTTGATGCGGCGCAGCGTATCGGTGGCCTGCTGCCAGAAGTCAGCCGGCTGGTAGTCGGCGTAGTCGCAGCGGAACCCGTCCACGTTGGCCGTATACACCCACGACTTCATGGCCGAAATCAGCGCCAGACGCATAGGGGCGCTGTTGAAGTTGAGCTGGGCGACGTCGGTGTAGTTGGTGTTAGGTGGGGGCAGAATGTTGCCATTGGCGTCGCGCAGGTACCAGTCCGGGTGGAGCGTAATCCAGGCGTTGTCCCAGCTGGTGTGGTTGGGCACCCAGTCCAGCATCACGCTCATGCCGCGGGCGTGGGCGCCGTCCACCAGCGCGCGTAGGTCGGCCAGGGTGCCAAACTCCGGGTTCACGGCCGTGTAGTCTTTCACGGCGTAGGGCGAGTTGAAGGCCTTCACCGTACCCACGGGATAAATGGGCATCAGGTACAGCACGTTGACGTTCAGAGCTTTGATGGAGTCGAGGCGGGCCGTAACGCCGGCGAAGTTGCCGCTTTGGCTGAAGGCCCGCATGTTGACCTGGTAAATCACCGCGTCCTGGCGGTCGGGCACGGCGGCAAACGGCGTTCCGTACTGCGGGGGCGTGGTCGTAACCGGCGGATCAATCGGCGCGGGCGCGACGGGCTTATCGTCCTTGCAGCCGGCCAGCAGGCCCGCCGCCAGCACGCCGGCCAGGGTATGTTTGAAAATGGAATTCAGAAAAGACATTGCGCAAAAGGTTAGAAAACGCGGAAGATTAGGAATGGGGCGGGCTACTTGCCCAGCGGCTTAAAGCTGACGGCCGCCCCGCCGCCGGGAGCCAGCGTGAGCGTGAGCGTGGCCCGGCTGTCGACTACCTGCCGGGAGATGCGGTAGGCCGTCGGGTTCTTGTCCCAGCTGGCGTCCTTGCCGTCGGCGTAGATGGTGGCCTCGTAGCGCTGGCCGGGCGTCAGGAAATCGAGCTTGACGGGCTGCTTACGGGCGTTTTCGTCGGTGATGCTGCCCAGGTACCACTCGTCCTTGCCCTTGGCTTTGCGCACGGTGGTAAGGTAGTCGCCGGGCTCGGCAGCCACGATGCGGGTGTCGTCCCAATCCACCGGCACGTCTTCGATGAACTTGAAGGCGTCGAGGTGGGGCTGGTAGTTTTCGGGCAGGTCGGCGGCCATCTGCAGCGGCGAGTACATGGTCACGTACAACGCCAGCTGCTTGGCCAGGGTGGTGTGCACCTGGCGCTTGAGCTTGGCATCGGCGAAGCCCTGGATTTTGAAAATGCCGGGCGTGTAGTCCATCGGCCCGCCCATCATGCGGGTGAAGGGCAGGATGGTTTCGTGCTCCGGCGCGTTGCCCTCACTGAAGGCGTTGAACTCGTTGCCGCGGGCCGACTCGCAGGCCAGCCAGTTGGGGTAAGTGCGGTGCAGGCCGGTGGGGCGCACGGCCTCGTGCATGTCGACCATAATCTGGTTGTCGGCCGTTTTCTGGGCCGTGTGCACGTAGTGGTTGGCCATCCACTGGCCGTCGTGGTGCTCGCCGCGCGGGATGATGCGGCCCACGTAGCCCGTTTTCACCGAGGTGTAGCCGTGCTGCTTCATGAAGCGGTAGGCGGCGTCCTGGCGGCGCTCGTAGTTGGTGACGGAGCTGCTGGTTTCGTGGTGCATGATGATGTTGACGCCCTTGCTAGCGGCGTAGCGCTGCAGCTCGTCCACGTCGAAATCGGGGTAGGGCGTCACGAAGTCGAACACTTCCTCCTTCCAGTTATTGGCCCAGTCTTCCCAGCCCACGTTCCAGCCCTCCACCAGCACGCCGGTAATGTGGTGCGCGGCGGCAAAGT
>Ga0247729_10000723_pt1 | contig 12957 bp, 10 predicted proteins | sample UWRJL133311R2_FD_180958 | JGI IMG/M metagenome (GOLD analysis project Ga0247729, IMG submission 180958) | Plant litter microbial communities from Arlington Agricultural Research Station in Wisconsin, United States - UWRJ-L133-311R-2 | ecosystem: Environmental > Terrestrial > Plant litter >... | reverse complement strand
CACCGGTGCGTACAACACCGAAGCCAGCCGCGGCACGATCTCCTTCCCCGGAACGGTGCACTTCACCGGTCACGACGGACAGCTCGACATCACCATCACCGACGTGAAACTGCGTCTGTCGTCGGCATCCTCCGCCACCCTGACCGCGTCGTTCAACTCGACCGCACTCGATGGAACCGTCACCAACGAGAAGAACGTGGCCTTCGCCAACGTCGCGATCAACAGCGCCTCGACCACCGGGTCGAAGCTGACGATCTCGAACGCGACCACCACGCTCACCACGGCTGGCGCAGTTGCATTCGGTGGTTTCTACGACGCCGGAGCAGCACTTGCCCCGCTGTCGCTGACCGCCCCTCTCGGCGCCAGCGTTGAGTGCACGGACGCGACGTACTCGTCGCTCGCCACCACCGGTACCAACGACATCACCGGCGGGCTGCTCCTCGCAGCTCTCCTCGCCCTCGTCGGATTCGGCGCTCTGTCGCAGTCCCGTCGTCGGTCGAACCGCACCGCAGAAGTGACGTCGATCTAGTCGTGACGGTATCGACGCGTCTCAGACGGCGACTGCTCTGCACAGCAGTCGCCGCCCTGACCGTCGGTTCCCTCGCAGCGTGTGCGACGGTGGAGGGTCCCTCCACCGTCGCATCGTCGTCTGCGACGCCGACGGCCGAATCCAGCACAGCCCCCAATTCCTCTCTTCCCGACCCGAAGTCTCTTCGCGGCTCCTCGACGGCTGCCCCCGTGGCATCCGTTGTCCCCATCGAAACCGACGTCACCCCTGAGCTTCCCGTCACCCTGACCGACATCAACGGCACCTCCGTGACGGTCACCGACGTGTCCCGCATCATCGCCCTCGACCTCTACGGCACCCTCGCGCAGACCGTTGTGGGCCTGGGTCTCGGCGACAACCTCGTCGGACGCGGCTCCACCAACACCATGGAATCCATGGCCGACCTGCCCGTGGTGACCCACGACGGCCACCAGCTCAACGGTGAAGCGATCCTCGCCCTCGAGCCGACCATTGTGCTCACCGACACCAGCATCGGCCCGCGCGAAGTGCAAGACCAGCTGCGCGACTCGGGCGTTACCGTGGTGTTTTTCGAGCCGCAGCGCACCATGGACTCCGTCGCTGAACAGATCACGGCCGTCGCCGAGGCGCTTGGCGTGGAGGAGGCCGGTGTCGAACTCGCCGATCGTTCCGTCGCGGAAATCGCCCAGGCCACCGCCGACATCGCCGCGATGGCTCCTGCCGATGCCGCCGACAAGCTCCGCGTCGCGTTCCTTTATGTGCGCGGCAACGGATCGGTATTTTTTGTTCTCGGTGAAGGATCCGGCGCTGACGACCTGATCAGCTCCCTCGGCGCGGTCGACATCGCCGCTGAGGCGGGCATCGCGGGCACCAAACCGGCTAACAGCGAAGCCCTCCTCGCGCTCAATCCCGACCTCGTGTTGGTGATGTCGAGCGGACTCGAATCGACCGGCGGCCTCGAGGGTCTCCTCAATCGCCCGGGTATGAGCGACACGATTGCGGGCCAGAACCGTCGTGTGGTCGACATGAATGACGGGCAGATCTTGTCATTCGGTCCAACTACCGGCGCGATCCTGCGTTCCCTGGCTGACGCGGTCTACGCGCCCGCTGAGCTTCGCCCGTGAGCGCCGACGTTCGCCAGACGGGTGTGAGCGGGGTGGATGCTCCGGCCGAAAGCATCCACCCCCGCTCACCCGCCCCGCCCCACCACCGCGCACGCCGCCTGGCCATCACCGTCGCGGTTCTGGTCATTCTGCTCGCCGCGACGGTACTCGGCTCCGCCGCAGTCGGACAGTTCCCGCTCACCGTCGCCGAGATACTCGCCTCGATCGGCCGACGTCTCGGACTCGTCAGCCCCGACGAGAGCGCCCGGTTCGCCGACGGCGCCCTCTGGAATGTGCGCTTTCCGCGCATCATCCTCGGCATCATTGTCGGCGCGGCCCTCGGTATTGCCGGAACCCTGATGCAGGGGATGTTCGGCAACCCGCTCGCCGAGCCCGGAGTGATCGGTGTCTCGGCCGGCTGCGCGGTGGGCGCCTGCTCGGCCATTGTGTTCAACATCACCTGGCTCGGCGAGGCCACCGTGCCCGTCGCGGCCTTTGTGTTCGGGCTGCTCACGACTTTCGCGGTGTATTTTCTGTCGCGCTCCACGGGGCGCACGCAGATTCTCACGCTGGTACTCACCGGCATCGCCATCAACGCGGTCGCCAACGCGCTCATCGCGCTGTGCGTCTTCCTCGCCGACACCGCCAGCCGCGAGCAGATTGTGTTCTGGCAACTCGGCTCGCTGAACGGGGCTTCCTGGGTCGCCGTGGGGGCCACCCTCCCGTTCCTGGTGCTCGGCACCGTCGGCGCACTGTATTCGGCGCGCAAACTCGACCTGCTCGCCCTCGGTGAACGCCAGGCCCGTCACCTCGGGGTCAACGTCGAACGCCTTCGTATCATCGCGATCATCTGCGTGGCGATCCTCACCTCGGCCGCCGTCGCCTACGCGGGCATCATCGCGTTTGTCGGCCTCATCATCCCGCACCTGCTGCGCCTGATTGTCGGCCCGTCGCACCGTGTACTCATCCCCGCGAGCGCGCTCGGTGGCGCCCTGCTCATCAGCCTCGCCGATGTGCTCTCGCGCACCCTGGTGCCGTTCGCCGACCTCCCCATTGGAATGTTCACCGCCCTCGTCGGTGGCCCGGTGTTTTTCCTGCTGATGCGCCGCTCACTTCGCTCCGGATCGGGACTCGCATGAGCGCCCTCAAGACGCCTGCCCTCTCCTCATCCGCCCTCGACGCACACGGCGTCTCCTTCTCCGTGCGCGGCCAGGCCCTGCTGAGCGGCGTCGACATCACGGTTGCCGCGGGGAGTGTCACGGCCATCATCGGACCTAACGGCGCCGGCAAGTCGACCCTTCTCGGAGTGCTGGCCGGAGACATCCATCCGTCCGCCGGCACGGTCACCATCGCGGGTCAGCCGCTGAAGTCGTACTCGGTGGCCGAACTCGCCCGGCGCCGCAGTGTGATGCTGCAGCAGTCCGCCGTCGCGTTCGCGTATACGGTGCGCGAGGTGGTGACGATGGGCCGTGCGGCATGGAATCGGGATGCTTCGCTCGACGATTCCGTCATCGTCGACCGCGCCCTCGAACAGACCGACAGCACACGCTTCGCGTCTCGGGACGTCACGAGCCTGTCGGGTGGTGAGCAGGCGCGCGCGGCTCTGTCTCGCGTTATTGCGCAGGATGCTCCGATTGTGCTTCTCGACGAGCCCACCGCCTCGCTCGACATCGCCCACCAGGAACTCGTCCTGGGGCTCGCCGGATCATTGGCGCGCGCCGGCGGAGCGGTAGTGATTGTGCTGCACGACCTGGACGCGGCGGCAACCCACGCCGACCACGTGGTGATGCTGGTGGATGGACGTGTCGCCGCGGCGGGCGCTCCCGCCGACGTAATGACCTCGGAGATCCTCACCGAGGTCTACGGGCATCCGATTGACGTGATCGAGCATCCCGCAACCGGACGGCGACTCGTGGTTCCGGGGCGCACCCGCCGGGGTGCCGTGCAGACGCTCTAACCGTTCGTCGGCCGGCGGTACGGTGCGAACCCGTTCGTTTTGTCAGGATTGTGGAAGTCCCGGACGAGCCGCGCCACCAGGTCGGGCTTCTCGACCACAAGCGCGTGCGTGGCGCGGGGAACAATGGCCAGCTCGCCGTCGGGCAGCAAGCCGTAGGTCTCCAGGGTGCGCTCCAAGCGCACCTCGTCATCGTCCCCCACCAGAACCAGCACCGGAATGGTCAGCGTTCGAAGTCGGTCGGGGTCGATGGCGGGCTCGAGGGTGTGGAGCAGTGCCGACTTGGCGACCACCTGCGGCCAGTGGCCCACCCCGTCGGGTGACACCTCGCCATAGGCCTCCGCGAGGAAGTCCGGCAGTGTTTCCTCCAGCACGGCGTCGTTCCACCCGTCGACATGGAATGGCGCTGCCCCAAACACAAGACTCCGCACGAGGTCAGGTCGCGCCAGCGCGAGGTACAGCCCCTCGATGGAACCGTCACTCCACCCCAGCACGTGCACGGTCGCGAGCCCCAGGTCGTCGAGCAGTTGCGCGGTGTCTGCGGCGAACTCCTCGAAGTGCCAGTCACCATCGGCGTCGAGAGTGCGCCCGTGGCCGCGACGGTCCGGCGCGATGACCCGGTACCCGTCGCCGAGCTCGGCAATCAACGGCTCCATTGAGCGCGAATCCGTCCCTCCAGGATGGAGAACCAACAATGCCTCGCCGTCGCCACGGTCGGAAAACCAGAGGTGCACCATACCGTCACGCTACACACGACACGCTTTGCGCGAAACGGTCAGGGCGAGACCCCGTCGCGCATGCCCCCGTGGTGCAGCGGCGCCCTAGATCTTTTCGATCGGCGCGATCTTGATCAGCAGGCGTTTGCGACCTGCGGTGTCGAAGTGCACTTCGGCCACACGTTTGTTGCCCTCGCCGGTCACCGCGGCCACACGTCCGTCACCGAAGTCGACGTGACGGATGCGGTCACCCGCAGCCAGCGTCAGGTCGCCGTTGTCACGCACGGTTCCGGTGACCTTATTGGCCCACTCGGTTTTCGGCTTCGCCGCATTGCGCGCGGCGCGGGCCAGTGCGGTCGCGCTCGGACCACCGGTGTTCTCGTAGCCCGAGCCGGTGCCCACAAAAGCACCCGCACCCGACTCGATACCAAAGCTGCCGCGGCGCGCGTTAATAGCCCGAGGCTGGGTGCCGCCGCGGCTGTTCGCGTCGCCGGGCGACTGCTTCCACTCAATCAGCTCCGGCGGGATCTCCTGGAGGTAGCGGCTCGGCATGGCGACGTTGACCTCGCCGAACTGCGCACGCGTCATCGCGAGCGACAGGTAGAGGCGGCGACGTGCCCGGGTGATACCCACGTAGAACAGGCGGCGTTCCTCGGCGGGACCACCGGGCTCCCCCGCGGACATGCGGTGGGGAAGCAGGTCTTCCTCCACACCCGTGAGGAACACGGCCTCGTACTCGAGGCCCTTCGCGGTGTGGAGGGTCATCAGCGAGACGGTGCCCGACGTGTCGTCGAGATCATCCGCCGCGGCAACCAGCGACACCTCGGTGAGGAAGTCGAGCAGGGTGCCCTCGGGGTTGTTTTTCTGGAACTCCTTCGTCACCGACAGGAGCTCTTCGACGTTCTCGGCACGCGCCTCATCCTGCGGGTCACGCGTGGCGCGCAAAGCCTCCACAAACCCGGTGCGGTCGAGGAGGGTTTTGAGGATGTCGGAGGGCTTCGCCTGGGCGACGCCTTCCTCCACGTCCACGGTCGCCGCGACGTCGTCGAGGATCACGGCGAGCCCACTGATCGCCCCGGTGACCTTCGGGCCGAGCCCGAGCGCCGCCGCATTACGCATTGCCTCGCGCAGCGTGGTGTCGTTGTTGTCAGCGAAGTTCTGCAGCGCCGCCTCAGTGGCCGGGCCGATCCCCCGCTTCGGGGTATTCATGATGCGGCGCAGCGCCATGGGGTCAAGCGGGTTCGCCACGGCGATCAGGTACGACATGGCGTCTTTGATCTCGGCGCGTTCGTAGAACTTGGTGCCGCCGAGCACCCGGTAGGGCAGTGCCGACCGAATAAAGATGTCTTCCAGCGCACGGGTCTGCGCGTTGGTGCGGTAGAAGACGGCGATGTCTTTGTAGTCCGTGCCACCCTCGTGCAGTTTGGTGATCTCGTCGGCGACGAACTGGGCTTCGTCGTGGCCCGAGTAGCCGGTGAACCCGACGATCTTCTCGCCTGTGCCGATGGTGGTGAAGAGCTTTTTGTCTTTGCGGTCGAAGTTGTTCGAGATGACCGAGTTGGCGGCGTCGAGAATGTTCTGCGTCGAGCGGTAGTTCTGCTCGAGCAAAATGGTGCTGGAGTTCGGAAAGTCGCGCTCAAACTCGACGATGTTGCGGATGTCAGCACCACGGAACGCGTAGATCGACTGGTCGCTGTCGCCCACCACGGTGAGGGACGCGGCCTCGATCGAGCCCTTGCCCTGCAGGTCGAGGGGCAGGTCGCCCTGCTGCACGGGGCGGGTGAGCTCCTGGATCAGCGCGTACTGGGCGTGGTTGGTGTCCTGGTACTCATCGACCAGAATGTGACGGAACCGACGCTGGTACAGCGCCGCGATATGCGGGAAGGCCCGGAACAGGTAGACCGTCTGCCCGATGAGGTCATCGAAGTCAAAGGCGTTCGCGGAGGCGAGGCGCTTGGTGTACTCACGGAAGATCTGCAAAAACATGACCTCGTTGGGGTCGTTGAAGTTCGCGCCGCGCGCGTACGACTCAACATCGGCCAACTCGTTTTTGAGTTTCGAGATTTTGCCCATCGCCGACGAGACCGTGAACCCGAAGGTGTCGGCGTCGAGCTCTTTGATGATCCGCTTGATCAGCGCTTTGCTGTCGGCGGAGTCGTAGATGGTGAAGCTTTTGGTGAACCCGAAGTTCTCGGCCTCGCGGCGCAGGATGCGCACACACGCGGAGTGGAACGTCGAGATCCACATCCCCTCGGCCTGGTTGCCAACCAGCTGCGCCACACGTTCACGCATCTCGGCGGCGGCCTTGTTGGTGAAGGTGATGGCGAGGATCTGGCTCGGCCAGGCCTCCCGCGAATCGAGCAGACCGGCGATGCGACGGGTCAGCACACTCGTTTTACCCGAGCCGGCTCCCGCGATGATGAGCAGCGCGGGCCCTCGATAAAGAACGGCCTCCCGCTGCTGCGGGTTGAGGCCGTCGAGAAGGGCGTCTTTGAACGTCGATCCGGGTGGCGGGGTGGACGGCTCGCGTGGGTCAATCACAAAGGTCATGTCCCAGTAATTCTAAGCGGCGCGTACGACACGAGGGGCGCGTCGCTGAAGTCCGTGGGCGTAGCGGCAGGCATACAGCGAAGCGGTGGCCGGATGCTCCGGCGCCACATCTCAGCGCGCGGCGACGTCCTCGTCGCGTGCCCTCAAGGCGAGGTCCGGCTGGTCAGCAAAAACGCCGTCGACGCCACTCGAGAGAATCAGTCGAAACTCGCTCATCCAGTCCCCGTACGCGCCAGCGGACAGTCCGCGCTTGAGGTGTGATCCCAAAAACTTGTTCTCGGCCCTCAGCGTCCACACCCACGCCGACAGGCCCACGGCGTGTGCGCGGCGAACGAGGTCGGAGGTGAGAGTTGTGTGGCCGGAGGCATCCCGACGCAGTATCAACGCCTTATTCACACTGATACCGTCGACGACCCCGGCGAGGCGGGCCAGGCTCTCGTCGGTGAGCTGGTCGAGATAGGTGGGGGCATCGGTGCCGAGGGTGGCGACGAGGTCGGGGGCGCTGCCCTCTTTGTCGAGGAGGTAGACGAGTCCGCCGGCAACACCCTGGTCGCGGATCTGCGTGAGCACGGTCTCTTCGAAGCTCTCAACAATGAGGTTCTGCGGAGTGGCCCAGCCGTCGATCTCGGCGGCGAACAGCTCGTCGAGGGGCAGCCCGAGCGAGGCGAAGTGAGTGGCGTGTTTGATCTCGGCGACCAGAACGATCGGGCGTGGGGCCGCGTCAATAATGTCGAGGAGGTCGCGCAGGCGCAGGATTCCGCCCCCGCCGATAAAGGTGGCGCTGCCGCGGCGGATCTTCGGCAGGCGCTCGGCCGCGCGCAGGGTCGAGAGTTCGGCCCAGGTGAAGTCCTCGGTGAACCAGCCGGTCAGGCTGACGCCGTCGATCACTTTGGTGGTGCGGCGGTCGGCGAACTTCGAGATGAAGGCGACGTCGGTGGTTCCCGAGATCTCGTTCTCGTGGCGCAGCACCAGCACACCGTCGCTCGTCGCCAGAATGTCGGGCTCGATGGCGTCGGCGCCCATCTCAATGGCGAGCTCGTAGGCGACCCGGGTGTGCTCTGGCCGGTATCCGCTCGCGCCGCGGTGGGCGATCACGAGGGGGATGCCCGAGGGGCCGCGCGGTGTCGCGGCGTTCGGGGTGGCGGTGGCAGCGGCGTTCGGTGTGGCGGTGGCAGCGGATACGGGCGAAATCACACCGCAAACGCTACGGCACTACGCTGACGATCATGGCAACACGGGGGAAACAAACGCCGCGGAAACAAACGCCGCGGAAAATTACGGGGGTACCGCCGCGCGCGCTCCCCCTGCGCTGGGGAACCTACAATGGGCGCCTCGCCGCCGGAATCGCCCTGCTCATCTCCGGTGCCATCCATCTGCAGGGCGCCAACACCTACGCCCTCATCTTTCTTCTGTTCGGCAGCCTCGCCCACATCGCGGGATGGCTGATCCTCCCGGCCCGCGGCGGTCGTCGGGTGGGCGCCATCGTCCCTAGTTTTCTCGGAGTCTTCGCGCTCCTCGCCGGGCCCCAGATGTTGCCCCTGTTGGTGCTCCCGCTGCTCGCCTGGCTGTGGGTGCGGCAGCGTCCGGCCGTCAGCTATCTCGCGGTGGTGCCGTTGCTCGCCATCACTCTGGCGTTCGCGCGGGTGTTCCGTGAGCTGAGCGCAATGCCGTTCGCGTTTGGTGTCAGTGCGGTGGTGTTTGTGGGATGCGCGTGGGCGGCGACGGCGCTGGCCGCCGGAGCATCCACCCGATCCGCTTCACGCTCTGCCGCGGTGCCCGTTCGCTGACGGCGTGCCGTATCGGGTGAATCCTCAGTAAATGCGGACCACCAACCAAATACACTGGTTCCCAGCAACGTTTTACGTTACTCACAGAGACAAGGACCCCATGGCACTCTCCTCCAATCCCGCCTTCAAAAACGCCGCGTTCGGCAATGGCGGCGTGAAGACAGCGTCCGCGCCGAACATGTCCGCCGCGCAGCTCGACGACCTCTACGGTCGCCCCGCCGCAGGCCCGGCCGAGACCGATCGGATGTCGTACGAAGACACCATCGTCAAGACCACCATTACCTTCGCCATTCTGCTGGCCGGTGCCGTCGTCGGTTGGATCATCCCGATCCTCGCGCTGCCCGCCGCCCTCATCGGTTTTGTGCTGGCGCTCGTCAACACCTTCAAAAAGGTTCCCTCGCGGGGCCTCATCCTTACCTACGCCGCGTTCGAGGGTGTTTTTGTTGGTGGCATCTCGTACATCTTCGAGAACATCTACGAGGGCATCGTTGTGCAGGCGGTTCTCGCCACGCTCAGCGTGTTTGTTGTGACCCTGCTGCTGTTCGCCAACGGCAAGGTTCGCGCTTCCGCCAAGGCAACCAAGATCTTCCTGATCGCGGCCGCCGGCTACGCACTCTTCAGCCTCGTCAACGTTGGCCTGATGCTCTTCGGCGGAACCACCGGCGCCTTCGGTCTGCGCTCCGAGAACATCCCCGGAACCAGCATCCCCTTCGGCCTCGTCATCGGTGTGCTCGCCGTGGTAATGGCCGCGTACTCGCTGGTGCTCGACTTCGACACCATCCAGCGCGGTGTGCGTAACGGTGCCGCTCGTATCTACGGATGGCAGGCAGCGTTCGGCCTCATCACCACCATCGTGTGGCTGTACGTCGAGTTCATCCGCCTCATCGCGATCTTCCGAGGTAATAACTAGCGCCTCAGCTTCTGGCGCTAGAGCTTCGGCTTCGGCTTCGGCTTCGGCTTCGAGCATTAGCGCTTCAGCTTCACCCCAACACCCGGCTGTTCCCTTTCGAGGGGCCGCCGGGTGTTGTCGTTTGAGGGCAGGTGCGGGGTGGTGGATGCTCCGCGCAGCACGCCCCGCGCCCGCGACCGTGCCCGCTCCCCGCGCGGCACACCCCGTGCCCGCACCCCATGCCCGCGCCCCCACCAGCGTGGAATACGTCGCGTGCTGATTCCGGCTTCTACCATCGCGTGCGCTGCTATGTGCACCGTCGCCTGCACTGTTTGTTACCCGGGGCCGGTACGCGCGGAGGCAAAAATACCGGGGGCCACCGCGACCTATCAGGGGGCACCAAAGTCGCTCCAGATGCGCGCATTGGCCCCTGGTAGAAAAACTCTCGCGCCTACTGGCCCCTGACAACGCTGCCCACTGCGCGTTGTAGCCCCGGGTAAGGCGGTGCCTGCGCGTACTCGCCCCTCGTAAAAAGACAGCTGCGCGTACTTGCCCCTCGTATGAAGACACCTGCGCGTACTGGCCCCGCATGTCGGTGGCCGCTGCGCGTTTTAGCCCCGGGTAAAGGACCGCTGCGCGTACTTGCCCCGGGTACGGCGCACCACCAGCGCTGGGTTTCAGCTCAAGCACGCTCCACCACGCTCACGCACCAAAAAAGGGACGACCCGCAGGCCGTCCCTCTTTGGTGCCGGAGGATCACTCCTCCTGGGGTTCTACCCCCTGTGGCTTACTCCCACTCGATCGTTCCCGGCGGCTTCGACGTGACGTCGAGAACCACACGGTTGACCCCGGGTACTTCGTTGGTGATGCGGTTGGAGATGCGCGCCAGCACGTCGTACGGCAGGCGAGTCCAGTCGGCGGTCATCGCGTCTTCCGATGAGACAGGACGCAGCACGATGGGATGCCCGTAGGTGCGGCCATCACCCTGCACACCAACCGAACGGACGTCGGCGAGCAGCACAACGGGGCACTGCCAGATCTCGAGGTCGAGGCCAGCGGCAGTCAGCTCGGCGCGGACGATCGCGTCCGCCGTACGGAGCAGATCGAGGCGCTCACGGGTAACCTCGCCAACAATGCGGATCCCGAGGCCAGGCCCCGGAAACGGCTGGCGGGCCACGATGACCTCGGGTACACCGAGCTCGCGTCCGATCGCCCGAACCTCGTCCTTGAACAGCGCGCGCAGCGGCTCAACGAGCTTGAACTGCAGGTCTTCGGGGAGTCCGCCCACATTGTGGTGGCTCTTGATGTTCGCGGTACCGGTTCCGCCGCCGCTCTCGACAACGTCGGGGTACAACGTTCCCTGAACGAGGAAGTCGATGGACGCGCCATCACCCTTCGCCTCAAGAACGAGTGCCTCAGCAGCGCTCTCGAAGGAGCGGATGAACTCGCGACCAATGATCTTGCGCTTGGTCTCGGGGTCCGTGACACCGGTCAGGGCATCCTGGAACTGCTCAACCGCATCAACCGTCACCAGGCGCACACCGGTGGAGGCGACGAAGTCTTCCTCTACCTGGCGGCGCTCGTCCTGGCGGAGGAGTCCGTGGTCGACAAAGATGCAGATCAGCTGATCGCCGACGGCCTTGTGCACAAGAGCCGCCGCAACGGAGGAGTCCACTCCACCCGAGAGCCCACAGATAACACGGGCACTGCCGACCTGCTCCTGGATGCGTGCGACCTGTTCGGCGATCACACTTCCCGGGTTCCAGTCGGCGGGAATGCCCGCAGCGGTGTGGAGGAAGTTCTCGAGCACGGCCTGGCCGAACTCGGAGTGCTTCACCTCGGGGTGCCACTGCACGCCGTACATCTTCTTCTCGTCGCTAGCGAACGCCGCGACGGGGGTGGATGCGCTGGAGGCGAGCACCGTGAAGCCCTCGGGTGCCTTGGAGACGGAGTCGCCGTGGCTCATCCACGTGGTCTGCTCGGTCGGCTGCTCACCGAGGAGGGTGCTCGACCCGGGGGCGAGCGTCACGGCGGTGGAGCCGTACTCGCGGAGCCCCGTGTTGGCGACCTCTCCGCCGAGCTGCTGCGCCATGACCTGGAAGCCGTAGCAAATACCCAGGGTGGGCACACCGAGCTGCAGGATTCCGGGGTCGAGGGTGGGCGACCCGGCGTCGTAGACGCTGGAGGGTCCTCCACTGAGCACAATGCCGCGAGGGTTCAACGCGGCGACTTCGGCCGCGGTGATGGTGTGCGGCACAATCTCGCTGTAAACGCTGGCCTCGCGCACACGGCGCGCGATCAGTTGGGCGTACTGGGCACCGAAGTCCACAACAAGGACTGGGCGGTGATCGGTCTCACTAATGGGTTGCCTCCACTGGATTGAGCTGGTCGGTGACCGCCGCGATCTGTTGCGTCGCGAGTCGGTGGTAGTGGCGCTCAACGATGAACGACAAGAAGGGCACAACACCGCCGAGGGCGATGATGATAAATCGGATGAAGTTCCACCGCATCAGGCTCCACAGGTGGAAGTCGCTGAACAGGTAGACCACGTAGAACCAGCCGTGCAGAATCAGAATCACCGTGGAGATGTTCACCCCGCTGATCATGTCCTTGGGGTTCAGCGCGAGAAAACCGAACGGGCCGTTCATCTCAATGTCGACGCCGAACCCGTAGCGGGTCACCATCATGACGCAGAGCAGCAGCAAAAACGCACCGGTCACAATCGAGGTGACGCGGTAGAGCTTGAGGGCATTGCGAATGCGTTTGGCGTCGGATGCTTTGGGCTTCAGCTCCCGCCGTGCACGCGGTGCACCGGGTGACGAGGCACGCGGCGCGCTGGTGGGTGAGGCTGGAGGCTGCGAAGACATTCGGCTAGTTTACTTCGGCGCGGGCGGCTGCCGCTTCCGCCGCGGCTTCTGCCTCGGCGGCGTCCTCTGCCGCAAATTCAACTTCGCGCTCCCAGGCATCCCGAACCAAACGGAACCACAGGAACACGGCAAACACCGCGAAGACAACCCACTCGACGGCGTAGAAGATGTTGAGCCAGTTGATCGTCACTTCGTCTTCGGGCGCTGGCGACTGGATGGCCTCGAGTCCGGGGGCGGGGTCAGCGGAAACGATGTAACCGCCATAGACGGAATCGGGCGCAACGCTCCACTCGTTGATCAGCGCGGCGACGGAGGCCGTGTTGCGTTCGCCGTTTTCGAAGTCGCTGTCTTGCGGCGACTCCGTCGGCAGGTACCGGCCGACGTAGGGGACGAGGGCGGTGATACCCATGGCGGGTGCTGCCACGGCATCCGCCCCCTCTTTCGTCGGCGACCAGCCGAGCGCAACAGCGACGCTCGCACCGGTCGAGGTGACGACGTGACCCATCACCCAGTAGCCGGCGTCGCGGCCGTTGATGCGGTCGCTGAGTATGGAGCTGTCGCCCTG
>Ga0247729_10000722_pt1 | contig 12971 bp, 12 predicted proteins | sample UWRJL133311R2_FD_180958 | JGI IMG/M metagenome (GOLD analysis project Ga0247729, IMG submission 180958) | Plant litter microbial communities from Arlington Agricultural Research Station in Wisconsin, United States - UWRJ-L133-311R-2 | ecosystem: Environmental > Terrestrial > Plant litter >... | reverse complement strand
CATCTGGGGCAATTCCAGGTTGAAATCGGGGCTGAAGGCGCTTATTTCAGGGCTTATCATTATTATTTCCGGCTTCTTTGTTGTCACTACATACTTGTTCTAAGTGGACAGGGGAGAGGGGATTTGGTAAGATTGCTTAGTTCAGTTACACAATTTGGTCCCGTCGTCTAACGGTTAGGACACCAGGTTCTCATCCTGGCAATCGGAGTTCGATTCTCCGCGGGATCACCACAGTTGAATTTTTATCAGAGTTAGTCCGTAAAGCAGTAATATTACTACTGTAAAGCGGGCTAATTTTGTTTATTATAAAGTTTTGCTGTTTCATATCGTATTCATACCCATCTGAAAAGATGAGGCTTTGAATCTTTTGTTTTACGTTAAGCGGGGCGTCGTACCATTGTTTTACAACGTCAGCCATAAAGTTAATTGCGTATAGGAATAGTCGCTTTAATGATGGCGCTTTAGTAAGCGCATTTGAAACAGATGTATTCCTAAAAATTATTCAAAAGTTAATAACTATTTAATAATTCATTACATTCGGTAGCCACGCTGAACATCGTGCTTTGGCTTCCAATCTTTGTTAGCAGGATGTTTTCTGAGCCACTGCCGGAGTCGATGTAAACTATCATTTACCTCACCAAGTAAATCAATTTGCTTATGAACAAAAGTATTATCAGTAATATTCTTTCGAAGTTCGTGGGCTGGCTTTTGACGCGCGAGTCGAACATCCCTTAGCGGTTTAAGGATTTGTTTCGCATTCTCTGCCGTTAGACCAGTATTAAGCAAGAACTGTTCGAGCCTAATAAGTGAACCGCTGTCTTTGCCCTCTTCGTCCTTTCGCGGAATACCCGCAGCGGTGAGTGCTTTATGGTCAATATTGTCCGATAACACCTTGTCTAATTCGTGAACGAAACTATCCCACTCTTGCTGAGACGCACGAAGAATCCAGCCGAAGTCCGTTGGACGCTGAGTAATCTTAAATAAAGGTTTTCCAAATGCTCGTTTGAATAGGTCGCTAATGTTTTCAAGTTCAGAAAATAGTTTTTCAAAAGGACCAATTCCATCTGGGAATTGACCCATTTGCGACATAAACCACGCTGGGTGCGGTTCGAGTCCGTCAGACCTTACTTCATAGGTTTTCCAGTGCTGTTGATGTGTCGGACTTAAATCCGCAAGATCACCGTAGAAGGCTGCGACGCGCCTAATAATAGGAGACTCGGGCTTTTCAGGTTCGAAACCAGACAGGTCATAAGCAAATCCAATATGCTGAATACTTGTTTTTTCACCGACAGGTTCATCATCGTCCATATATGCTTCGTCACCAATACCAGTAGAAGCTCCAAAATCCCAGTAAGAAAAATGAAACTTTGGGTCGTTACGATACCGTTCTAATACATCGAATCGGAAATATGCAGGCTCAAGTGTACCCCTCCCTTTGCCCATTTCTTGTCGGTAGGGCTGACCAGGAAAGCGTTTCTTTTTCTTATAAGACTTTAGAGCGGTAGGCATAGGGTAGAGCGCCAACTGGTAACTTTCTTTGCTCAGTTCCTTTATTGAATCGACTTGCTGCTCCGTAGTACGCTTAGACGCCCACGGACGTATGTGAGGGTTGGGGTAGTCGGCGTCAGACACTACCTGTACAAGACCTTCTTCGGTAAGCTGTATTGCTGCTGTTTTTTGTTCTTTAGTGGCTTCGCCCCCTAAAGGTAGCCCATTGAAATCTCGTGAGCTGAAATAGTAGGCAAGGATTTGCTGAAGAAGTTCTTCTTTCATAGCCTATATTTTAAATCATTCACCGCTGCTTTAACAGGGAAGAGGCGAACGCAACATATACTCACATCACTTACCAACGAAAGTCCTCGGTGTTTGCTGGAACAATTAATCCCTAACGTATCTGTTAAATAGGTAAGATAAGGAGTAAAATAGGTCACAACCGATAATAGAGGTACGACCGTGCAAATTCGACACGCACAAATCAACAACTTTAGAGGAATAAAATCTCTTTCTTGGAGTGTGCCAGAAGGATTTGTGTGCATAATCGGTCAAGGTGACTCCCGTAAATCAACCTTCCTAGACGCCATAGATCTTGCATTGTCGCCAAATGGCAGTGCGTCATTTGATGACTCCGACTTTTACAATTTGGACCACACAAAACCAATCTCTATTCAAATCACCATAGGCGGCATAGAAGAAGTACCGTCTATAGAAAGTGTTTTGTTTTCAGATGCAAACTACGGTCTGCATACGCGTGGTTTTAAGGACGGGAAAATCATCGATGAGCCAGAGGAGGACTGCGAAAAGGTATTAACAGTAGAATTGCTAGTTGATAGTGACCTTGAGCCAATTTGGCAAGTCATCGCCCCCGGAAGACAAGAACCTAAGCCAGTGCGACGCTCCCATCTTGAATTGTTCGGTGCGATAAAGCTGGGTTCATATACGGATAAGCACTTCACTTGGTCGCGAAACTCTTTGCTATCCCGCTTACTGAAGGGTAGTAGCGGTGAAGTAGGGCACTCCTTAGCAGAAGCCGGAAGAAAAGTTCGGTCGGAACCATTGAACTTAACAGAGTTTGAAGCTGAGGCAACTGAACTGGAAACAATAGTCAGAAAATTCGGCGTTAACGTTGATAAATATAGTCCAAAATTAGACGTTCAAGCTATTACATTGCGATCGGGAGGGCTTTCTTTACACGACGGTGAAGTACCTTTGAAAAAACACGGCACAGGAACAAAAAGGCTTGTCGCACTCGCACTTCAGCAGTACCTGTACGACGGAATGAGCATACGACTCATCGACGAGATCGAATACGGTCTTGAGCCTTACAGACTCACCCAACTTATTAGTAAGATTCACGTTGATGGAGGGCAAACTTTAACAACTACCCACTCACCGGTTGTAATCAGGGAAACTAATGCAGATAACTTAATCGTTTTCCACAATAATGATGGTACGGTTACACCGATCTCTCTTACGAAAAACCTATCCACCGAAGCCTGTGATGCTATGCAAGCCAGTCTCAGGAAATCTGCAGAGAGCTTCTTGTCGAGAAAGATTATTGTTTGCGAAGGAGCAACAGAGCAAGGGATTACACGAGCGTTAGATTTCTACCGTCAATCTAGCGATAAAGATGCCTTCTCGGTCTTAGGGGTTGCCCCAATGGACGCTGGTGGAGTAGACCAATGCGAACCACTTGCAAGACGACTCTTAGAAGCTGGCTACCAAGTAGCAATTCTTTGCGATTCCGATAAACCGCTAACCAGCAGCGACGGAGATTTGAATAAAATAGGAATCGAGGTTATTAGGTGGGACAACAATCACTTTACTGAGCAAGCGATTATTGAGGATATGTCCGACGCGGTTGTAAAAAAAGTTTTAGCACTTGCGCGCGTACTATCAACTGACGCCGTTGTGAAGGCGCAGCTGGCTAGCGGTGGCGTTGTTGTAACAGATGATAACTTGAACTCTTGGGACTGGACTGACAGTGAACTTAGGTCAAAAATTGCTAGTGTTGCGAGTAAATCAGATTGGTTCAAACGTATCAATAAAGGACAACTGCTTGGTCGAGTGATTTTTGAAGCAGTTACTGAAGACGACAAAAAGAGTGACTTTATTATGAAGCTAAATAAACTAGGTGAGTGGCTTGATAAATAATGACCGAGATTTCATCTCCACTCCACGCCTCAACTAACGGCTATATTGAAGCACCAGCGGGATTTGGAAAAACCTATTTAATACTTGATACCATAAAAAATAATCCAGGTAACAAACAATTAATTCTAACCCATACGATCGCGGGCGTAGCATCATTACGCTCCAAGATGAAACAACACGGAGTCGATTCAAGCGCTGTCTCAATCGAAACAATTGCTGGCTGGTGCCAACGATATGTTCTGGCTTTCCCCGGAATAGCTAAAGCAGACCTTGAGATACTACGCGCACGAGACCCGAAGTATTACTGGAATCACGTTTATAGTGTCTTTAATAATTTGCTCAAAAACTCTCATATTAAACAAATCATCAAGCATAGTTACGGTGGAATATATGTAGACGAATATCAAGACTGCACAAACAAGCAGCACGAAATTATTGTCGAATTGATGAAAACACTTCCAGTCCGCGTTCTAGGCGACCCGCTTCAAGGTATCTTTAATATGATTCCTGGGGAAATGATTGATTGGTCGCAAGTAGAGAGCAGCTTTGTGAAACAAGGAACACTTGATACCCCTCATCGATGGAATCAGGCTGGTAACGCTGAATACGGTGAATGGATAAAAGTAGTAAGAGCGTCTTTATTAGCTGGAGAACCAGTTGATTTAAATAATGCCCCCAATTGCGTGAAGGTTATTGTATTAACGGGCGACTATACGGGCGACTTGATGACGACCCTATCTGAAGCACGAAAGACACTAGTTGTTGGCTCAAGGCGGTTAATTATTGGCGATAAACTAGGTGTCATTTCTAAAAATCTAGTAGTTAAATTATCACGCCCAAGATATAAGCTTCTTGAGAGTATCTACTCAAAAGACATTACCGAGCTACGGAATTGGGCGATAGCTATGGATAAAGATTTAAAAGATGAGAAGCTAGTTTTGTTCGACATCCTTATCAAATGTTTCTCAGGCCTACCAAGTAATCTAAAAACAGCTGCACAAAAAATTGCGGCAGGAACCGGCTCTACATCGAAACATGAACTAGTCTTAGCCCTGAAAGAATTACATACTAGCTTTAATCCGGCTAATGGACTCAGCGTATTAGCGGCCTTTGAATTACATTCAGATACAAGTCTTCATCGATACCAGCCTACGATGATAATTGAAATGGCACTTGTTGGCTTATCCGACGGTAAATATACTTCACTTTATGAATCTCTTGAGGCGGCAATAGCAGGCTTAAGCCGAAAAGGAAGAACAATTCCTAGATATTCAATTGGAAGCACCCTGTTAGTGAAAGGTCTAGAGGTCGAAGAGGCAATAGTATTGAATGCCCACACGTTACCAAGAAATGACCTATACGTCGCCTTGAGTAGGCCCACTAAATCTATAACTATATTCACAAATAACAAAATTATTACGCCAACAAGATAATAATCTATCTATTATATTCCCTAATGAGGTGTACTATTACTGTTGCTGAAGAGTTCCTATCTTTAAGCTCTCAACACCCCTAAGGAGTTCGCCCCAGCGTATAATTTCGCCAATCAAATCATTATAAAGTAGGGTGCTTAGGGTCACCATATAAGAGTTTTCACTAGCTGGAAGCTCTTTTTGTTTGAGGAGTGCCAATATTTTATAGCGTCTATTTATCGGTATGTTTGCTATACTTGCATACACATGGAACGAGTGCATAATATACTAAAAAATCTCAATGGATACGGGTTGACTCTCCCGTCTCTTCTTGCGGTGCTTCCGTTTATCATTTCAGCTTTTATTACCATACGGGTCACATACGGTGACGCAACGCAGGCAAAATATATTATCAGCGAAATTGGGTTTATACAGTTATGGACACAGGGTGCTAGCGCGCTCATATTGACTTACATTCCTATAATACTTGCTGCTCTGATGGTTTATTTTGCAAGGCAAGCATTCAAACTCAAAAATATCCCTATGGGCATCGCAACGTTAATTATTGCGGTATATGTATTCTATACAACAGAAATTATATTGATAATTGCGGCTATCATATTCGTCTTTATAGTTGGTCCGATTATCGATAATAACCTAAATAAAAAAGCAGAGCCTCGCAAAAAAGAGATTGAGAACATTGGAGCTGAACTCACGAAACTTGAAAAGGACATGGACGCCGGTCGCTTAGAGAAACTTTCCGACCGTGTTAAAACACTCAAAAATGAGGACGAGAAGCGATCAACGAGCGATCTTGCACTATTACTTATCGGAGCTTTGAGTATTCTGGCGATAATCATTTGGAGTTACCCCACACTTCCGCAAACATCAATTACTAAAAAGGACAATTCCATTATTAAGGGTATGGTAATGAATCGTTCTGAAGTACGTACCGTGATTTACGATACCGACTCTGACATTATTAAGGTCGTACAAACTACAGAAGTAGCCCATGAAGAAGTGTGTGATAAGCATCGAGACCAAGCGCTCTATGGGTTTAACTGGAGTATTATTCGTCACATACTTGAATACACTCAAAGCCCAAGCGTTCCTTACGTAACTTGCAAAGAATAATTGCAGGAGACAAATTGCCGCAATAATGAGATAATAGTTGCTTGATGATACGTTCTACACCACCAGCTCTATCCGAAGCCAGCGCATCGCCCGCACTCGATGTGCGTTATCTTAATAACCTGGAACGGTATGTAGCCGATGGCAACAAAGCTGACATTCTATACGAGCACCAAAAAGCAATTATTAAAGACACTGCCGAGTTTTTGCGAAGCGGCAACCGTCGCGGCTACATTGAGGCACCAACCGGTACAGGTAAGACAGTCTTATTCGTTACATTGGCCGAAGCATTTAGCTACCAAGCAGCAACTCCACCGAAGATTCTTGTAGTGACACCAACAAAAGACCTCGTACGTCAAACACAAGGCGGTACCCGCGGTGATAAGGGCTTCGCCGGGTTTGCGCCCAACATGAGCGTCGGCACCTACTACAGCGACACACAAACCAGCATGCGCGGGCTTGAAGCGCAGGTTACCATTACTACCTATGCGTCCTTAGCAAAATTAGCGACCGCACCTATTACAACCATTGACGCCGATGGCGTGCACCACACAAAACTCGTTAACCTCGTAAACGAACGTTTCGATATTATCTTCCTCGACGAAGGGCACCGCGCACTTGGCGCGAGCAGCCGTCGCATCATTAAAGATATCAACCCAGATACACTTATTATTGGTTTTACCGCCACACCTGATTACCACGCAACTCGCAGCCTCGAAAGCTTGTTGCCATCGATGATTCATCGCCTCGACCTGAAAGAAGCTATTGAGCTTGATATGCTGTCATCTGTCATTCCGGTTGCCATTCCGGCGCCAACTACAACAGCGCAAGAATTCTCAATTGGTGCACTTGGTGAATATGAGAACAAGAGTTTAAAGCAACTCATTCACAACCCAGCACGTAACCGTATGGTGGTTTCAATTGCCACGCAGCTTATCCAAGCAGGCAACACACCAATTATCGCTTGTATCCCGGGCGATACAATGGCCCACCCACACCTAGTAGCTGACTTACTTTCCGAACAGTATGTTGATGACGAGAATGGCATTCCACGGCCTATTCGTGTGAGTGCAATTACAAGTTCAATTTCTGCTGCGACTCGCCAGAAAATTTATGCCGAGCTAGAAAAAGGGGAGATTGACGCGCTCACTTATATCGACGTCCTTACTGAAGGGTGGGATAGCCAACGTGCCAATGTTATTATTAACGCCCGCCCGACGCGCTCACTCGTTGCTGCACGCCAACGCACTGGCCGGATTCTCCGCAACAAAGCTGACAATCGACCAGCAATGGCTATCGACATTGTCGACAATATTGCTGCAAATACCGCCCCACAAGTTTCAATGGCAGATATTTTCACATTGAAAACAATTGTGAACGGCTCAGCTATTGGGGCTATCGACCCTAAATTCGAAGCGCCTACTAAACAACTCATTGGAAAATTGTTTAAACAATACGGTGCCGTTGAAACTATTGTTAACAATTACACGCTCTATAACGAACTGCTTGAAACACTCCCGCACTTAACCCGTGGCCAAGCATCAATTAAACAAGATGGGAAAATTCGTACCTTCGCGTCGGCTGGCCGTTTATTCACACGCCTTAACGTGGATAGCTTCGCGCTGGACCACCTAAAGAAAAACCAAGACATCGAAATTCGTATGGTTCGTCGCCACCATGAAGCCATCGAAGCCTACGACGAAGAACAAATCCAAGATTATCTTGCACAACTACCGAACGCCGTTCATACCGGCCAAGGGTTACGCGTGGGCGACAAATCGTTTATTAGCCTCAACGAAATTGTGACAATCATTCGCCAGAAGTATCCTTTTGTTGATGCCAACTACCGAATGGTTGAAATGTTTGCCCAAGAAATTGTGAAATCTGATGATGACTTATACTTCACAAAGCGATTCCGTGCCCGTACCCACCGCGGCGTTATGCTATACACCGCACAGACTATGGTGTCTATTGAAGTGGGGCAGTCTATAGTTGCTGCCTGCAAAGACGAGTAATATACTAGAAGTATGCACTTCCTCAAGCTTGAAAAATTACTTCCAATTGAAACCACCAAAGACCTGTATCTATTTTGGTTAGCGAGTTTGGCATTTCGTAAAAACCACCGCCACCTTGAGAAAAAGTTGGCTAATTTTGTTTTCCTTAATTCAAACAAAGCCAAATTAAATGTAAAATTCGACTATACCATGGAAGATATCAATTTTGAATTCAATGCCCTCGAGAATGTTGGAAATTCTGACACTGGTGAGTTTTACATTGAAGACGAAGCTGACAAACAGTGGCGTCTACTTGAAACTATCGTCAATAAAGAATACGTAAAGTTTATGGATAGTTAACCTTTCTCAATCTGGTATAGTAGGGGGAGTATGCAAACTGTCTCGAAACCTCTAGATACTGCAGTGGCAAAACAACTTGTCGATGACTACATTAAAAGTTTTTTCCACTACCGTTCGGCCGAAGCAATGGAACTCGGGCCTTCATACGTGCGGCTGTGGCAATCCATCGAGACACTCGTTTTAGCAGGTGGCAAACGCCTGCGACCTTTTATGCTTTTAGCAACATATCAGGCCTATCACCCTGAAGGTACATTAAATGACATCCTACCAGCAGCAGTTGCACATGAACTTATTCACTCGGCAATGTTAATTCACGACGATATTATAGACCGCGATTCAATTCGTTATGGCGTGAAAAACGTCAGCGGGCAATACGAAGAACACTACAGCCAGTTCTTTGACGATAAAGCCGAGCTTGCCCATATGTCACTGAGCGCAGCACTGCTTGCGGGCGACGCACTTATCGCTGATGCTCACATGTTAATTCGTAAAACTAACCGTCCAGCTGAACTTGTCGACCAAGCCGAGGCTATTCTTAATAAGGAGATTTTTGAAGTTATTGGTGGCGAACTGCTCGATGTTGAAGTGGCCTTCTTGCCAAAAGATTCAATTAACCTTGATACCATTGCGAAATATAAAACTGCTAGCTATTCATTTGTCGGTCCGCTAACCACCGGCGCAATGTTAGCGCAAGCCCCTGAGAATGATATTAATATTCTTAAGGAACTTTCAATTGTCATCGGTATTGGCTACCAACTGCGCGATGACCTTATTGGAGTATTTGGTAACCCGGAAAATACCGGAAAAAGTAACTCTAGCGATATTCGCGAAGGCAAGCGTACCTATTTGATTGATAAGTTCGAGCAACTTGCGACACCTGAACAATCGAAAGAATTATTTGCCATTTTCCATCGTGGCAATGCTAGCGACGAAGAACTTTCTCAAGTACGCCAGCTTCTGACTGAAACCGGTGCCCGTGCTGCCGTTGAAAACCTTATTGAGCAAAAGCGCATCATTGGCATCGAAAAAATAAACAGCCTTTCACTTGGCGAAGAAGCTAAAAAATTATACTTTAACCTCATTGCTCAAAGCTTGAATAGGGAAATGTAATGGAGCTATATACCCGCACGAGCTATAAACTAGCTCGCACTGTTACACTTGATTACTCGACGTCTTTTAGCAAGAGTAGCAAACTTTTCAGTAGCGATATTCGTGACCATATTTATGCAATTTATGGCTTAGTGCGCGTTGCCGACGAAGTAGTGGATACCTACACAGGCAAAGATAAACTAGAAGTCATTAAAGAACTCGAGGCGCATACGTTACGGTCGCTAAAAACTGGCTTCAGCCCAAACCCGTTGGTACATGCATTTGTAACCACGGCTAAAAAATATAACATAGGTCGCGATTTAATTACGCCATTCTTTAAAAGCATGCAAATGGATATCGAACCAAAAACCTATACTGTAAAACTTTATGACACATACATTTACGGTTCGGCAGAAGTTATTGGCCTTATGTGCTTGAAGGTTTTTTGTAATGATGAAGTGCAGTACTTAAAGCTTGAAAGCGGTGCGAAAGCATTAGGCGCTGCGTACCAAAAAGTAAACTTCTTGCGTGACATGAAAGCGGATTACAACGAGCGTGGGCGAGTTTACTTTCCCGGTATTACGTACCAAACATTTGATGACAAACAAAAAGCAGTCATCGTAAAAGATATTAAAAGTGATTTCAAAAAAGCTCAAGCAGCCGTTGCTAAGTTACCGGCAAATTCACGTGCAGCAGTAGCATTGAGCTTTGCCTATTACTCAGAACTGCTTACTAAACTTGAAAAGACGCCAGCCGAAGCAATCAAGGCTGGTCGAGTACGAGTAAACAACGCCAAGAAATTGCAACTACTCATTAAAACCCGTTTGAAAAAGGGTACGCTGTAATGTCAAAAATTATTATTATCGGCGCAGGCATTGGTGGCTTAGCTACCGCTAACTTGCTTGCAAAAGCGGGTTACGAAGTACACATATACGAAAAAGAAGCAGGGCCTGGCGGGCGTGCTGGCCAATTCAAAAAAGACGGTTTTACTTTCGACACTGGGCCATCTTGGTATTTAATGCCAGATGTTTTTGAACACTATTTTGAGCTTCTTGGTACTAGCGTGAAAAAAGAGCTGGACCTTGTGCAATTAAAACCTGCTTACAAAGTATTCTTTGAAAATAACAATGATGTCACTATTACTGGCGATTTAGAAAAAGATGCCGAAACCTTCGAGGCAATTGAAGCCGGGGCAGGTGAGTCGCTGAAAAAGTATGTCGAAAAAAGCGATGAAACCTATCAATTATCTTTAAAACATTTTTTGTACAGTAACTTTACAAGTGCTGCCGATTTCCTTCATCCAGATATCACAAAACGTGCAGGCAAAATGCTAGCCCTCGCAACCACTTCAATTGATAGTTACGTAAAACGTTTTGTCACTAACCAGCAGCTCAAGCAGATTTTAGAATACCCAATGGTGTTTCTTGGTACATCGCCCTTTAACGCACCGGCGTTATATAGTTTAATGAGCGCCCTCGATTTTAAAGAAGGCGTGTTTTATCCGAAAGGAACAATGTACGCGGTTGTCGAACAACTGGTAAAACTAGGCGAATCATTCGGTGTGCAGTATCACTACAAAAAAGGCGTAAAGCGTATCGTCGTTTCGAACGGAACAGCTAGCGGGATTGAACTCGAATCGGGTCCGAAAATTGAAGCAGATATTATTATTTCAAATGCCGACTTGCACTTTACTGAAACAAAACTTTTGAACGTCGGAAACCAAACCTATCCGCAAAAATATTGGGACAAACAAGAAGCGAGCCCAAGTGCTTTGCTACTCTATCTTGGTATTAAAGGTACGGTGCCTGAATTCGAACACCACACACTTTTATTTGTAGAGGATTGGAAAGCAAACTTCGATGCTATCTATAAAACGAAAACAACGCCAGAAAAAGCTTCGTTATACATTTCAAAAACCAGCCACACCGACGTGAGCACCGCACCAAAAGGACACGAAAATATTTTCGTATTAGTACCGCTGCCTGCAGGTATTACATTAACAGCAAAAGAGACGAAAGACCTGACGGCGCATTATCTTAACCAAATTAAAGTCATGACGGGCGTTGATTTGGAAAGCCGAATTGTCAGCAAGACCTCATTCGGACCGGATGACTTCAAGACCAAATATAATTCGTGGCAGTCATCAATGCTTGGCCCGTCACACAAATTGTCGCAAAGCGCCTTTTTCCGCACACCAAACAAAAGTAAAAAAGTAACGAACTTATACTACGTTGGAAGCGGCACCGTACCAGGCATTGGCGTACCAATGTGCCTTATTAGTGCTGAGCTTATTTACAAACGCCTCGCGGGTATTAAGCGCGGTGGGCGAGTGCAAAGTATTGAGCCAATAAAGGACATCTTCTAATGCAGTGGTTTTATTTAATCGGATTGCTTATAGGAATTTCCGGGCTACTGCTTATTGATTGCCGCTGGAAACTAGCGTTTTGGCGTGATGCCAAACGTACAGCCCTCACTACAATCGTGGCCGTATTAGTATTCGTTTTATGGGATTTCTTCGGCATTTACGTTGGCGTTTTCTTCCATGGCGGTAGCCAATACTCGTTGCCGTTTCGGCTTGCCCCTGAGTTTCCAATTGAAGAGATTGTATTCCTGTTCCTATTAACTTACAGCACATTAATTGTGTATCACGGAGTCCAGCTATGGCGTTCACGTACTTAATAATGAACATTTTCTTCTTGGTGTGTGTGTTTGTCATCTTTTTGCAGTACTTTGTGAAACCGACAAAAAACACGTTCATTACACTGGGGGTGTTACTAGTTTTAACTGCCGTATTCGATAGTATTATTATTGGCGCGGGGATTGTAGCCTACGATACCGACAAAATCCTTGGATTATACATAGGTTTCGCGCCTGTTGAAGATTTCTTCTACGCCATCCTTGCTATTCTTATCGTGCCGGCACTGTGGAACTTATTTGAACCTAAAAAAGAAACGAGAAACAAATAATGAAGTTCTTTGTAGTACTTAAAAAACTGTTTTGGATATCACGGCCAATTTCGTGGCCTAATACGGCATATCCTTTTGCAGTCGGCTATTTATTAACAGGTGGCAACATCGACCTGACGTTTATTTTAGGCACTTTGTATTTCCTTGGGCCGTACAACTTGTTAATGTACGGAATTAATGATGTGTTCGATTACGAATCGGATATTAAAAACCCACGCAAGGGCGGGGTAGAAGGGATGCGTGAAGAACGTGCCTTTCACCCAACCGTCGTTAAGGCAGCGATTCTCACCAATGCGCCATTCTTACTGTACCTACTTATTGCTGGTGATTGGGCAGCCCGACTCACGTTAGTTATCGTGGCGTTCTCG
>Ga0247729_10000721_pt1 | contig 12998 bp, 14 predicted proteins | sample UWRJL133311R2_FD_180958 | JGI IMG/M metagenome (GOLD analysis project Ga0247729, IMG submission 180958) | Plant litter microbial communities from Arlington Agricultural Research Station in Wisconsin, United States - UWRJ-L133-311R-2 | ecosystem: Environmental > Terrestrial > Plant litter >... | reverse complement strand
TCAATGGCCATCCTGGCGAACGGCAAGTGGTAGACCTAGTGTGTGGGTTACTGATTTTATAGATGACTGTAAGCCTGGCGCCCAGTCTTACTCGCATACGGACACATCGGACTATTCACTACTTAATTCCTACTATTGATACCATCGTCTCTTTCTTCCTTACGCTCACCTACCTGTATATTGTTTATCGCCTGCCCTTTAAACAACGTGGTCCAAACAAGCTGCGACTGCGCTCAGTGTTGCCCATAGACGACGGGCTTCCAATGACGTTCAAAAGGGGTCAAGACGTCCATAAGGACGACACGACGCCAAACGTTTATTGACCACCCAGTGGAGTTAATCCATGTTAAACCTTGCTATGAACACTGTGCAGTAAACTGTGATAAAGTGTTCCTTGCAACTTCGAGGATCAAACACCTCGAACATCCCGTTGAACCTTTGGTTGAATTTCATGCTGTATATTCTAGGAAGGACCTGTCTCCATTTTCCCGGTCCAACCGTTTTGAGCTCAGCATGAGACATAAATCCAAGGCGCGATTTTTCTGACAGCTACTTAGTAATTCATTGGCAGGACAGCCGGCTGTCGTCACTGCGCACAATTACCTGGAATATACGACGATAAAATTACTTTCAATTCGACCATCCTCTGTCCAGCTTAAGTGGTTTCCTGCCCCCTGTCCCCGATGTGGCCGACATCAGAATGTGATTTGGGAAACGCGTCAAAAATGGGGATTTTTCAAATATCGTTAGTCTGAAGTGCATTTTTACCACCATCCGAAGCTTAATCGTCGTCAGATTCACCATTGCACATTAATTGCAATATATCACTGATTTATTTCTATTACTACCACACACTTTTTTTTTGTTGAAGTTTCCTCTTTTCGGGGATGCCCGCTTATTTAACATCACCCAACTTCGCCAATGCCAGCCATCCGATGTTAACGAGGCACCGATGCATAATCTACGTGTGACATCGTCAGCGCGGGTGGACACCTATGACATGTTTGAAAGCACATACATTGATGTTGAGCCAGCGAGCTACCTAGCACTACAATATGTCAACAACCATGTACGATGTGCCGCATACACGATGTGCGTCTAGGCAGGAACGAGCGAGCACCATAATGAGAAATCCAGACAGGTGTGCAGGATCAACGAGCATCATGGAGGCAATTGGCCCGCGAGCCAGAAGTAACAGTGGTTAAGGGGCGAGATAGGGAATGAGCGCATGTGTGTACTACCTTGTGAGTATGTAGCCGACTCTCAGACGTGACCCCCACCACCAGCGGTTTCTCTGCTTACTGGCTTGTGCACAGTTGGTTATTATTCATACCAAATTTGCAAAACGGACTCGCATATGCCATGCAAGGCGATGGCAAGTACAGGCCATTGTCCTCGAAGAGCTATGGCAAGCTCGTAGGTGTGCCCTTGATTGGGTTTGCGTTCGGAGGGCCTGCTATGTTTCAATTTCTGTTGTCTGATAAATCTGCCAGCAGCTTGGCAGTTTCTGAATCCCAGCCGTATTCGCTGACTCAGGTGTGGTCTCGGGCAGATCCCAACCCCTTGAGCCTTGCCAGCAAATTGGGCGATCCACACCTAGGCCATTGTCATCACCACGGTTGTCGCGGTTGCCTCGATCCTCGTCCTCCGAGTCGTCCGGCCCTTCATTATCTCTGCCATGGTGCTGATTGGCACGACAATCTCTGGTTTTACCTTCTCTCACTATATTCATCGTCGTTTCTACCCCCGAGATAGCCTTCGTCCTGGCCTTCGTTAAAATGGTCTGCTTGACGATGTCCGTCTAGTGCGGCAAGCGATTGACTGAGGCCTTCCCCGGTGTTGCAAGTTAAGGTATGCCGGGGGTTGAGGGGTGGTTCGTGATTTTGCGACATCAGTACTATGAGGACGTACATGGAGATCAGCGAATGATATTTCTCGAGGAAGACCTGTGGCAGCTTGTAATCGCAATGAGTTTCGAGTATCCAAACGGTCATCCCAAAGAATATATCGGTGGTTGACGTTCTAGATACGTATGCGATTTTTGTCGATCCGAGTCTTGTCCAAGTCTGCTCGATCAGGTGCGCTTCATAGGCATCAAATTCACTGGAATCATTATTTGGAATACCTTTCTACATGTGTCATCTAGTTGGGTCGCTTTTCGTAACCAGGCAGGAATACTGTCAAGGCAGTGGCCTGCATGTTGGGTCGACTGGGAGTGGTTGTGCTAAATTGACCGTGAATATTACGCTGCTCATCAGATGACGGGGCCTCGGAACGCCATCAGGTAGACGTGGTAACGCTGGCAGGCTACAACCTCGTTATTCTGAGATTTCATTATCCGTCAGAGAAGGTAAGAAGGTAAGAGAGATCAAAACATAGGATCTGCACCCTGTCCATCATCTCGTCGATTCCCTCCATCGTAACGTCCTGCTCATCGGCCACCGGTGTCCAGAGGTTTTCCTCTATTGAGATAGGTTCATCCAAGGCAGAGGACGTTCTGCCCGTTGAAAGCTCTGCTGAGCTAGAACTATGAAGCGGCTTGACTTCAGGCATTGTACTGTCGTGGTTCTGCTCCTTCCTTGTTGTACTTGGCTACGCTAGACAAGAGTGTCAGTCGCCAAGTTTGCCGATGATCGATGGCAGTACGATCCGGTCTCCATCATATGAAGTTGAAGAGTAGAAGCCGAAGCCTGATGTGATAGTGGCTGGCTAAGGAGCGCCAGAGGCTCTCGTCGTTCTCGAAGATGTTGAACATGGGCCAGCTGCAGACTCGCTAAAAATTTCAGTGACGCCTTCGAACGGGCCAGCATGTGCATTTGGAGTGGGAGATGGGAAGACCCAGACGAATGAGCGTTAGGTTGGATGGGCAATTTAACTGCACCTTTGACGATTGTGCTTATGTAAGCTGCACAAATGTGCATCTTACTTACTTCTGTAACCCGAATTTGTTCGCAACCCTTCAAGTTTGCTAGATTAGCCTATGTACATCAAGGAGTTCCCTCCCCCAATTTCACTAAGTGACCATTTTCATCATTAAATTGGAACTTTTCAACCATCAAGCTGGTGTCATCAAGGTATCATCGACTCGAAACCTGGGTACCAGAACACAAACGTGGAAGGGGAATAGTACCGGGAACTGGGGCTGAGAGGAGTTTACATGTAGAGGTTTTATTGATATGTAACGCGTACACACCCATTCACCGTTATTTAGATTTCGAAGCAAAGATTCCCCTAGGACATCTTGTCTGTGAGTAAAAAAGTTCGCGGACTCAACACCAACACAGCCAGTGCCACGCATTGGGCGCTGTATGTCGTACACACAGTGACATGCCACTCAATGGGTAGCACACGGCGGTCTGTGTCGTTTGCTGATAGTTTGTGGCATACTGTGCCTCCAACGGCAGTCAATTCGGTCGTGTTCAGTACCCTGTAAGATCAGGAGTGCTGACCTCCACCTGCAGTCGATCCAATAAAGGCTTGCGCTCCAAGCCTGTGTCCGTGCATCTTAAGGTGGCATCATAGGCATCCAGAAATTGAAGGAATAGATATTGTGGAAGAAAGACCCCTGTTAACGTTGACAACGTGTACTCTCCCGCGCCTCATCTGACCGGGATCATGCAGTGACCACTATTTGACCTGGAGCATCTATGGAGCATCTGGATGATGTCCGCCGTCCGACCTTCGTCCGGGCGGACTGTCTGCGGTCTGATCTCCCAACAGATGAGATGGTCTGGCTTCTCGCGCATGGATATACTTAAATGACAATATTTGCATCTGCTTAGTATGATGTTAACCACCAAATTTCAACTGTCTCGTGCTTCCTGTAGATTTCCGTCCCTATGACATCTGCGATAACCTCTTCATATTTACGAAATCATTCTAGATACCCTGACCCATACATTGTTTCATACCAATGACATGCGTAGGATCGGCGTCAATAATAAATGCGGACAATATAGCAGTTGGCTGGGTTGCGTTGAAAGTGTACGTGAAGCTCACACGACTCTTGCCGATACTTTGTGATAATGTTAGAGGAGCGTGAGGCGGCAGCATTGTACGGTATCGAGGAATATATAGAATTGAGCCCATTTACCGGGCAGACCCATAAGCCATACAGAATTAAGCACTCAGTTCAACTTATGCGCCTAATACTGAATACGCTTAATTACATCCCGAACAGCATTTGATGAACACCACATAACTCGAAAATTTTACGAAATCACAGTAGTTAGTCAAGGGTATACAGAGAATGGTACAAGGTAGATTCGTGACCAGCCGGGAGAACATCAGCTTGCAGATTCAAAGCAAGGGGAACCTTACGAGGGGTCTTCCACCATCAACCTCTAGAGGAACATTTACCGGCCTATCTACGAGGTCCAAAGCTGTCGGACGGCGGTGATACGAAAAGACAGGTACCACTGGTTTAAGCGCGCATTCAGGCGCTGGCGGGGTTCCCGAACATCCAAATCGGGCTAATCGGCAATGCTGCAAAGCCATGGAATTGGTATCGTAACCGAGATCGACGTTCATATCCCGGACCGGAATAGTACCTTGGCATTAATTTCTTCGACTTTCTACAAATTTCGATTCAGCTCCTATTTAAACCCACGGAACGAATTCAGTGAGTACTTAACCCATTCATATATTCCTTTTTTTTACTACGATTGCTCTACCATAGTCACCTCTTAATCTACTCTTGATGGAAGTCACAGAACCGCTGCTGAACGCCTCCAACGCCGCTGCAGATAGCTCGGAATGCTCTTGTGGAGTCCGGGCGTTATTTAGGTGATTCTGCAAATACATTTCGAGACGACGTTATCTGAAAGCGTGTTGGTCGCGGAAACTGGCTGGTGACAAAAGACTCCGCTCAAGCAACTGACAAAGCGCAGGACACAGAAGGTCACGAAGCTGGTACTGCCGCTGAAAACGACGACAAAACCAGGCCTCCGACAATAAGGCTACGCTCGAACGAGCTATCGTCTCGGCCGTTCTCACCAGTTCCGATGATTGTTGGCTCACACCATGCGGCAATTGGAAGGGACCGACGACTGTGACGAAGAACTTTCAAGATCTCAAGCTCACCTTCCCAGCCGGCCCTCCTTCTGACGCATTCAACATCTTCAAACAGGACTTTTCGACTGTTGTTGACAATATCAAATGGATCTTGAACGAAGTTGCGGTCGGTGATGTCAAGTCCAAGGGATTCCTCAATCCAACTAACATGTTACGGTTCCGTCATGTCCTCTTCGAGGTAATGTTCTTCTCTAACTAGAGGTGAGGGGGGGAAAATCAACTAATGATCATCATAGAAGATTGACGATGATTTGTCAGACACAGAATCGGAATTAGAGGGTACCTCAGACTAACTATTACGCTTGAATAAAAGAACTCACTACAATAACAGATGTGTATACCCTCTTTTCGAATGGCCGGTGATTCACCCCGAAGTAGCTGAAGCACGCAACAACCTCGTCAAGACCCACCAGGTTGTACCGCTGCCTGCCTACGATATAAAAAGACGCCTAACTTTACCTGACCGCCAAAAATCTGCGTTAGCGGAGGAGGGGGGACTATACCGGTTGGACTCCGATCCTGGTGCGCACAGAAATGGGCCGTTTTGGGGCCTTGACTCCGATATTTATGCTCACATTTCCGACAAAATTCTGCTTTAGCTCCGATCCAAATTGAGTACAGAGAGGCCGTCGGGAGCGAACTCCGATCCGATGAGTACATAACCCAACGTTGGCTTATTTTTATTTTTTTTCACCTACGTCTCCAAGTTATGAGCCAGTTGTCTGAACTATGCCTCTCGACACTGAATGTTTCAGGTTTTCAGAGGGATATTCATGTGCAGTTACATGTCGCGATGCCGGTTGGAAGTATCAATATACGCATCAACGAAGTAATATCGGTTTTGCCTAACCACCACGGTGCAATCTACATGCCATACAGCCGTAAACTCGACGCCTCATCATGAACGCAATGACGCCCGATCCTGCCCTGTTACTCTCAACATCGTATCAAGTCGCCAATGCTGAGATGGCGCAGGTGTCGCCTGAGCAATTGCATCGCCACAGTGTATGTTTATGACTTAGTCCTGAAAAGCTCGCTTTGAATCCATAAAAAAAACCCAACGATGAAGGCGCAATCGCTCAGAAACACGGGCGACAACGGAGGGGACAGCGCAGATGCGAGTGATGGACCCGACGACTAGTACTTTGGTCCCCAATGCGTACAAAAACCCCTTATTTATATGTCCGATCCGACAGTGCGCACAGATTTGCGAAAATCTATGTTCGATCCAAAGTGCGCACACTTTGGAGAAAAATTTGGCCAACCCGATCCGGATGCTCACAGAACCAGGCCGAAAAGTGCCTGACAGAAATGGCCAAAATGGGCGATTTAGGATCGGAGTCTAGCCGGCATAGTCCCCCCTCCTGTTAGCGGACGCTTTTAGCTCGGGTTCCTGCTACCAACACGTTTGTCGCCGACGTAACCTCTATTCGAATTTAGGTTGATCCATCAACTCCCAAGACACCTCAAACGAGAAAGACATCCAAATGCGATCCCGGATTTGAATCTCTGTCGAAGAAAGCCAAAAGGGTTGGGGCTTAGAAGCAATTAAGTCACTATCAACCCATCCATGATGAAGAAAAAAAACTCAGTCTAAGACCCTAGAACTTGTGGCCTATTCACAAAGCAAATACTCAGAAATTAAGTACCAGTTATGTAGATAGCAACTGTGTCTCTAAACAAACAATATGATTCCCCTCTTCCTAAAATGGCTTGGTTAGCAGGCAAGGTATCCGCCTTCGAAGGGGGCACTTCTCTAGTAGAAAAAACCGTCAAAAACCCGCCGTTTCCTAGACCTCACCCTTGCGATAGCGATGAAGTCATCCAAGTGTCGCGTGAGGCAGGGAGGAAACAGACCACCGAATACTCCGTTGAAATTTTGATTGAACCATCCAGTGATGTGCATACTAATTTGCCACGAGAAGGAAGCCTCGACTGATATATAAACGGGTAGCTGTGATTATGTTGAAGATTATGTCGTCTTTGTTGGGCCACTGGTGGAGCCTACAAGCTACTTCTCTGACCCCAAGATTCTCGGCTGTCGCAGCTAAATTGCGGCTGCTCGTCGTGAACACGCCCAGATTTTTAGTTTGGTCCATGTCGCATGTCGTAAAGGCAACTCTTCCCCACTCAGCTACTACTCATGTCGATAGCATCATTTTCGATCTCAGGGTTCGATACCAACTCCCTGCCTTTGAAACAATGTCGATTGGCCCGATTCGGAGCTCTGTCAGCGCCTGAATGTGTGCTTATGCCTGTGGCACCTATCTTTTCGTATCATCGTCGTTATAGACCTACAGGTAAATGAGCTCAATTCCATGTGTTCTTCGAAACCGCATGGTGCAACCTCTGTATTGTCCGCATCTATTATTGACGACGTGTTACACCTGAACACAGAAACGGCTTTCTGCCACGCGAAAATAAATTAGAAACAGAAAAGGGAATTTTAAACTTCATGTCGGTTGTAAAGTGCAAGATATTGTCTCAAGAATTCCACAGGTGTGAATGATGACAGAAACAATAGAACTTGGGCAGGTTAGGCAAAATTTTCGCGCATCATTACTATATGGAGATCCGTTGGTACCCCATACATGATACAGCAATCTCGGTACTCCATCAGGCAATGACTTTCTCGAGTTGGACTTGCTTGACGCTTCCAAGTCATTTTGGATCTGCAGTCGACACTCTCATTGCACTCTCATAAACCATACCTTTGATGACCCATAACCTCCTATACCCCATAGCTTTTCCGGTCCGCCAACTTGGTAGGCGGGTATTTTCATGAAGAAAAAAAAAACCCATAGGTCCGCTATAACCCATACCCCTCCTCAGCCAGAGGCCGCAGATTGTAGCGACTATATTTGACTTAGTCCCTGAATAGTATGGAACTAACTTTTTCTTCTGTGATCGTTATGCATTCCTACGGCCCTTCGGGAGCTGGAAAGTAGAGAAAATTTCACATCCTAACTCCTCTCATGGCACCGAGAACTTTAGAGATTCTGGAACAAGGTTTCGCTGTATTTTCAAACAAGATCAAGGACCACAAGAATAATAAACGTGAAGCGTTCTCTAAACAAAACGTTTTCATCAGCTGATGAGCAGTGGCTGGACTACGAAGCAACACGGTGGATCGCCCATGTAGAGAGGCAAGTCGAGGTCCCGCTTGATAACTTGGTTGCTCCGGGGCCGCCTCATAAAACGAATGGGATGTCGGGCATGGAGTCTCTCCTCGACCCAATCGGTGAATCTCAGCTCTTTCGATGATTGAGACTGCTTTGAGAGGACTTCTCATCGGCTTAGTCGAGACTCGATGAGAATATCGATGTCGATGTCAACGTCATCCCCGCGATTCACTTCCATGTTCTCACGGGCCTTAATTGCGTCAAAAACCGCTTGGTAGATTTCGTTGTCAGGTTTCAGTCAAGATATGTAGATGACTGGCATGATCCTACTGCCCGCAAGCTGGAAGCACATTTGGGATCCTTCATCAGGCAGCTCTACCTTGACGAGACCAAGAGCAAAAAGTCACTGAAATAACTGACTTTTCCGGGGAAGTATATTCACCTGACTATTGGTTTGTAGCGTATATACGTTATATATATATTTCAGATTTCTTTTTGGGGAATTTTCTGGGCCATAACCCCTGATAACCCATAACGCGAGCCGTCCACGGAGGGGTATGGGTTATAAGGGTTTCGACTGTATTGCTAGTATTCACACCGGGGAAATTCTGGAGGAAAAAATTAGAACTTACCGATGCACTTTATTGTAACTCAATTTCACGTCCTTGAAACTCGTTCGACAAATGTGGTTATTTTGAGCGACATGAATTTGACATATGCTTTTCTATTTCTAACATATAATATTAGTGTTGCTGCGGCGCGAGGCTCAAGCCCGGTCATGTTTGGTCCAACCACATCAGCAGACTCTGGATTTCAGGGTCCTAGAACCATGAAATTTCGTTGCTATGGGCTGCTATGTGCCGCTATGTAGTACTCCAGAGCGTCCCATAGCAGTGTAGTAAGGGTCCTTAGGTCCATACCAAGCAGCCCTTGCTCTGTGTTGCTATGAAGCACTCCATAGCGCGCATAGCAAAATCAGGTTTTGCCGATGCATTTGCCGTGGCTCAAGCTACCTTGAGCTGTACAAAGTTGAGCCAAAGCTCAAGTTGGTGCCTGAACGACCTCCTATATCTGTTGCCCGCAACCAGCGTCTTGCACATTGAAAACCCGGCCAGTTCAGGATGAAGCTTTGTCTGCCTGTACTAACAACAACACCTTGGAAGCCTGCTTCTCATGTATTTTAAATTCAAGAACTTAAATATTTGTTGTATGAAATGTACCATCGAAACTCTTATGAGTCATAACCTTTATGCAACCCTTTGTGGACGGCTCAGGCTAAGTTATGCAAGGAGCCATTATGGCGGCGAGCGTTTTATCAGGTGTAAATTCATATATTGGGAGTGTCCAGACCTCAGAAATGTTGGCGTATGGCTCGTGGAAGGTCTTGTTTTAAGATTTCTAACTGTAGCCTTCTAGACGGTTATGGGAGTATAGGCTAGCCGCTATCTGGATGCCCAAACCGAGCACCATATGGGTTATCTGCTTTGGCCATCACACATACGAGTATTTACAGTCAGTTTTCTCTACTCTGCGTCTACTACACCAGCTAATGTACATTTAATGACCTCGTAAGCCACGAGTGGACCCAGAGCACAAAGGCAGGGTTCTTCTGTTAGATCTCGCCCCTCTTGGAGGCTCTTCGCTCGGCCGACCGTTTAAATAATCAAACATACAGCTTGTACCCACCATTTTAACATCACTGTATTGTAAATAACCTAGTATGCTTTAGAGCGTAGCCGTTTTGCTGAAATATAGCCCCCCATTCGACATTGGCGACGGCTATGGTTTTCTAAGTTGGTCTACCTTGAGCATGAGTTTTCTGAGCTAGCTCAAGTTAGTAACTCAAGCTGATGACCCTGCAACCTTGAGTTCCGCTCAATTCGCAGATCGTTTCTGTGACCAGTGTTACAAATCGATAAAAAATTTACATGTAAAATCTCCTTACGCCAGTTCCCAGTGGCCCCTTCCGTATTTGTGTTCTGGTGCCCAGATTCCAGGCGGTTGAATGTTGAACGGCGATGTAAGTACTTAAGTGACAAATATTCCAATTGAATGATGAAAAGGATCACTTAGAGAAATTGGAAAGCATCAGTAAACGGTAATTTTAGATTCTGCAGATTTATAAACCCAGAAACCCCAAAGAAAACCGTTAAAAACACCGGAAACTCGAAACTTGGGAACTTATGTCGATTTTTCAGGAAACTTGATGGCGGTAAATCAGGGCAATTATATCATACTTACCAAATATAGTATTAAATAGTCCTAAACTATTACGTTTGGGCGCTGCCAAGTTTCCGCAGTTTCGGAAACCCTAGAAACATTCAGAAACGTGGGAAACTGGAATCTAAAATTACCGTTTACTGATGAAAAGGGGTTCTTTGAGGGGGTTCAAACAGCTCCTTGGTAGACATAGGCTCATCTGGAAAACTAGAAGAGTCCCGAAATTTTTCGGTAGGTCTGTCAATCTAGAAAAGCTCTCAAGTGACCTGAGTGTGACACACCAAATAACATCATCACAAAATCACACACCCACTCAAAATCTTCCAGGGTTCAACCTCGGAAAAAGAACAAATCCCCCTAAAGCCTAAGGTTCTCGTAATCTATTAGCCAAGTCTTATTTCGGTAGCAAATTATACACATCGATAGATGGTTCAGTCAAAGGTTCAACGGAATATTCGAGGGATTGTATCCTCTCTGCCGCACGCGATACATCCTGGGCAGATTCCACGGTAAGATAAATGATGGTTTCCAGTCTATACTAGACGGTACACGACGACGCCAGTGTTGCGGGAATTAGGATTTGGCGCCGCAAGCAGTGCACATTTGCAGTGTGATTCTCACTAATTCGCACTCATTTTGTTGTGAATCAGGAATACGTGGATTAGGATAGGTACCAATACCATATGCAACACTCGATTATGTAACAGAAGTTTGGGAAACCCTAATACTTTTGACTGTTAAGTACGGTGGTGGATGATTTGATACCTCGTTAGATGCTGTGAGATTGAACTTTGCTAGTCAATCAATGAACCACGGTTCTCATATTTGGAAGATCTTCATCAATGACTCATCAAGCCAGGACACATTGTAAACACGCAAGATGCTGGATGGTTCATCGTCCACTTGGTGAACAGCGGTTCGCAAGAGTTAATCCATGTTATTAACAAATGAATGTTGGATAATACAGTAAAATGTGAAGATGTGTTCAGTACGACTTCGAGGATCAAGTACATCAAACATTCCATTGAACCTTTGGCTAAGTCTTATGCCAAACAATCTATAGAGGGCCTCTCATATAAACGGTGGAATGGCCCAGGCATCCATCCACTCATTTCGGGCTCCAAAGCATCCTGTTGGTGCCACCGGAAGGTTACTCATCAACCCTTCGAAATCTTAATTCATGGGACGGGATGAGCTCAAAGACCCTCTGTAAACTTCGAGATACGCCTTACTTAAGTCAGTGACTGAAATATTCGGGAGATAAGTATTCTCTGGTACACGTTTTCACAGGAATGAAGCTGGTGAACACTCGAGCCCCTGGTGCAGGTTGTTTGCAAACAATGAGAATTTCATCATCGAGCAAAGTCCGGAAATGATTGAAAGGTGCGCCGTCGGGATAGACTGTCCTGAAGCTGGTGTTCTTTGCAACGCAACTTTTCCTTTGACGTGATTTCCAAGTGATATCAAACGTAAGATAAAACTTCGAGAATATGCAGTGACATATATGGAGAGCTGGAGCAGATTCACGCCTGGAATGAAGCTCCGAAAAACCTTGTGAAATGCAAAAGGCACAGATCGTAAAGTCCGGCGACGATCCCAGTTCACGAGAATGTTCTATGGAAGCCGGCACAGCCTGACCTGAGTCAAGGTCGGTTCAGCAGAGCGTTAAGCAAGCATTCTTTGGAAATATCTCTCTTTATAATCAGTCAACGTAAAGCTGCCAGCTAATACGGCAATAGGCTCACCAAAGTGTTCAATGCAAGCTCACGTGACTATTCCACAAAGAAATCAAGGGTCTGTTCCATGGAAACAGGCCCGGATCTGAGATCACCAAGTAATCAAGGGCTGGTTCACGAGAACATTCAACTGTCAGCTCAGTTGGCCGTTCTCTGAGACAGGAAATAGAAACGCTCAGTGAGTGACGGGATTCCTTCCACCCCGGGATTCACAATTGCTTCCGCCTCCAGGATTTACTTGTAAGTGAATATACACAGCAGGTTCTTCGTTATTTTCTCCTGTTGCATTTAATGTGACCTAACTGTGACCGAACCGTCAACTTGTGCGATAGAACACCAGCTTCTTTATGCACCTGCGCGCCTCACGACAAAACTCCCACGGTTTCACACTGGGGTATCACTGAGTAAACGGCGCATCCAAACCAAGAGCTCGTACATGCCGTGCGTTTCGCAGCGGCCCTCACTCTAGGTGTCTTTGGGTTTCCCCTCCGTGATGATACTTTCCTCGTGCTTTCCTCGTCTCAGCCGTATCGTACAGTACGTACGGTACTCCCTCAGGCCTCAGCCCTTGCGGGAATTTCATGAAAGTAAACTCGTTTCACAACTCCGTCAACAATTTCTGGTCATCAGCTACCACTCTGCGCTCGGTGCTTTGCTCAAGCTTCTCCTCGCGGCTGACCGTGGACTGTTTAGCCTTCCATGGTTCCTCACTCTTGAGCGACTACACTCGGGAAAAGAGAGTCTAGGTCTGGTTTTTTGTATCTCACCCAAACGCATTCATCGCATATACATACCCCCATTTAGCTGCTGAGCGCTGACCACCCGCCCAAACAGTCTAGACAGCGTC
>Ga0247729_10000720_pt1 | contig 13008 bp, 13 predicted proteins | sample UWRJL133311R2_FD_180958 | JGI IMG/M metagenome (GOLD analysis project Ga0247729, IMG submission 180958) | Plant litter microbial communities from Arlington Agricultural Research Station in Wisconsin, United States - UWRJ-L133-311R-2 | ecosystem: Environmental > Terrestrial > Plant litter >... | reverse complement strand
CACGATCGCCGCGACCACGATCACTCCGATCAGCCCCAGTGGAACCGTCGGCAGAACGAACCCGGGGTTGCCGTTGATCGACCCGAGCAGCGACTGGGCTCCGGCCCAGCCGTAGAAGATGCCGAGCACAAGGCCCACGAGCACGGATGCCGCCACCAGCTGGGCGCTCTCGGCCAGGATCATCCGGCGCACCTGCTTCGCGGTGAATCCGAGTGCGCGCAGCAGGCCGAGTTCGCGGGTGCGCTGCAGAACGCTCAGCGACAGGTTGTTGACCATTCCCACCGCCGCGATCAGGGCGCTGAAGCCGGTCAGCACCGAGAACACCAGCACGGTGATGAGCACCATCTGGTCGATCCCCTCGTAGTAGGCAGGGTCGGCTTCCTGGGCCCCGTAGATGATCGTCTGGAACGAGCTGATCGCGACAGCGAACATCGTCACGAGCGTGATACCGATGACGAGACCGATAGTTGTGCGCGAGCTGCGTTCCGGGTACCGCACCGCGTTCTCGGCGGCAAGCTTCGCAGACGCACTGTTGCCGAATGCCCGGCCGACCAGTCGAAGGGCGGGCGGCATGACCAGATGAGCCCCGAGCACGAGGCCGGTGAACGACAGCAGGCCACCGACGATGCCGATGAGTACTCCGAGCTGCGTGACCAGGCCGACGACCATTCCGAGCAGCAGCAGTCCGATGCCGCTGGCGAACAGCACGATGGCCACGGCGTTGCGGGATCTGCGAGCGGTGGTCTCTTCACGGGTCATCTCCTGCGCGGCACCCGTTGCCTGGATAGGCGACACGGTGAGTACGCGGCGGGAGCCGACCCAGGACGCGAGCCAGGTGGTCAGGATCACGGCGACGACCGGCAGGAGCACCACCGGGTCGAGGTAACGGAACTCGAGCGCCGCGACAATGTCCAGTGCGACGAGCGTGGACATCAGACCTGCGACGAGCGCGGTTCCGAGAATGGTTCCGAGGATTGCGCCGATCGCGCCGACGATGAATCCCTCGCGAGCGACAGCCTTTCGCTGGTCGGACGCGCTCGCCCCGATCAGGCGTAGCAGGGCGATTGTTCGCGTGCGCCCGGCGATGATGGTGGCGAACGTGTTCGACGTGACCACCGCGCTGACGTAGATCGCGATGATGATGAAGACCCAGGCGACGACGGCGAGCAGTGCGGCAACCGTCCCGCTCGAGCCGGTCACGTCATCCGCGCTGATCAGCACGGTCAGGGCCCCGACGCCGAGCAGCAGGGAGACTCCGAACATCGCACCGAGGGTGGCGACGAGGATGCTGGGGATGTGCTCGCGCACGGCGAAGCGCTTCACGAGACGTTCTCCATTCCGAGCATGAACCGGCTGATGTCTTCGGCACTGGACTTGGCGCGGTCTTCGACGACCCGCCCATCCGCGATGAAGAGGATCCGGTCGGCGTAGCTCGCGGCGATCGGGTCGTGGGTGACCATGGCGATGCTCTGGCCGTACTCGCGGCTGGCCGTCGCAAGCAGGGTGAGTACTTCGCGGCTGGTACGGGAATCGAGGTTCCCCGTCGGTTCGTCGGCGAAGACGAGGTCGGGCCGGGTCGCGAGTGCACGCGCGATGGCGACGCGCTGCTGCTGCCCACCGGAGAGCTCGTGCGGGCGGTGTGTCATCCGGGCGCTGAGACCGAGGGTCGCGATGAGGTGGTCGATCCAGCCCTGCTCTTCACTGTTCGCGCGACGACCGTCGAGCTCGAAAGGCAGCATGAGGTTGCCACGGATGTCGAGGGTCGGCACCAGGTTGAACGACTGGAATACGAACCCGACGCGGCGACGGCGCAGCACGGTCAGCTCGGTGTCGCCGAGGCCGGTGATGTTGGTATCGCCGAGCCAGACCTGGCCGGAGGTCGCGGAGTCGAGCCCGGCCATGATGTGCATGAGCGTCGATTTGCCCGATCCGCTCGGTCCCATGATCGCGGTGAACTCGCCGCGGCGGATCCCGATCGATACGTCGGACAACGCCGAGACGGCGTTGTCCGCGGCACCGTATGACTTGCTGAGGTTGACGACCCTCGAAACGAGGCTCGGAGTGGTTGAGGTGATTTCCATGACTCCAAACTAGGGACGACCCGGATGGCCCGAATCGGGCAGAAGGTGGGCGGCCCTACATCGGAGGGATGATCTCCCCACTGTTGCTACCGTTGACGCATGACGAAGAAGCGCGTGACAGCCGGTGCCCGACCCAGCCAGACGGATGCGGTAGTCCCCGCAACCGGGCAACCAGCGGGAATCGTGATCGACGGTCGCACCGTCTACCTCTGGTGGGGCCCGGAATCCGCCGAGGGCGAAGACGTGGTCGCGTCCGTTGACGGACGCGTGCGCCTCTGGGTGTCCGAGCAGGAGTGCTGGGCTGCTGCCGCGGCCGCCGGATGGGCGACCGAGGGCGGTTTCGACGCAGACGAACCTCTCGAACTGCAGGACTTCAGCGCGACCGAAGAGTGGATCGCGGGCAAGCGCACAACGGTCGAGCCGATCTCCGCGCTCGAGCTCTGGAACTTCGCCGGCGACATCGCCCGCAGCGCCGGCCGCCCGTGGGACCAGCCCAGCGGCGACCTGTCATGGGACTGCTACAACGAACTCCTGGCGGCCAACGTGCCGTGGGCGTTCGACCTCGAGGAGTACACCCCGCGCTGGAGCCCGCGTGAGCTCACGGCCCTGCGCGGCATCCTGACCCAGGCACTCACGATAGTCCGCGGCGCCCTCTAGCCAGCGCTGCAGTTCGTCGCATCCGCGCCCGCGCGAGCCAGCGCGGATGCTACGAGGGGGCGCGCACAGCAGCGCGAGCTGGTCAGCGTTGGAACCGCGACAAAAGTACCTGACCTTTGTCCGTGGACCGGTCGAGCCGTACCGCCGAAGAAGTTCTCGTCGACGAGACGAAACGTGAAGACCGACTCCGGGCCGCGCATACCGTGGGGCGGGGCTAGAGCAGCGCGTTCTCGTAGGCGAAGACGACGAGCTGCACGCGGTCGCGCAGGCCGAGCTTGCCCAGGATGCGGCTGATGTGTGTCTTCACCGTCGCCTCACTGAGGAACTCAGCGGCTGCGATCTCGGCGTTGCTGAGACCCTGGGCGGCAAGCCCGAAGATCTCCCGCTCGCGACTGGTGAGCTCTTCGAACGCCGCCGGAACCGAACGCGACCCCTGCGCCGAATCGAAGTGCTCGAACAGCTCGCGGGTCTGCGCGGCAGCGATGACCGCCGTACCCGAGTTCACGGTACGGATGGCAGCGAGGAGGAACTCGGGGTCGGCATCCTTGAGCACAAATCCGCTCGCACCTCCGCGGATCGCCCTTGCCGCAGCCTCATCGAGGTCGAACGTCGTGAGCACGATGATCCTCGGCTGCACTCCCCCGCGCTCGGCGGCTTCGGTGATGATCCGCTTGGTCGATTCGATGCCGTCCATGATCGGCATCCGGATGTCCATGAGGATGATGTCCGGACGGCGATCGGCGGCCATCGCCACACCCTGCTGCCCGTCGCCGGCCTCACCGACGAATTCGAGGTCGGGCTGCGACGACACGAGCATGCGGATTCCGGCGCGGAACAGTGCCTGGTCGTCGACCAGCGCGACCTTGATGCGACCGGCCATCAGCGGGTGCCGCCCGTCTGGTCGTCGACAGCGGCCTGCTCGCCGGCGGCGGTCTGGCTGGGGTAGGTCATAGTCGCGCTTCCGGTTGTTTCGGGGTCGGGATAAGTGCCGAGCGGGCGATACACCGCCGTCGGCGCGGCGTACCCGGCTGCCAGGTACGGATTGACCGCGGTCTCGGGCGCCGGCGGCGGAAACTCGCTGGGCCTGCCGATGCCCGTGACTATCGCCATCTGGGCGGTTGCCGCCTGGATCGGCAGCACTGCGGTCACGACGAACTCATCGCCTGTCGACTCTGCGACGAGTGTGCCGCCGCTGAGCACCGCACGTTCCCGCATCCCATCGAGTCCGTGGCCGGCGCGCGACGGGATCTCCCCGGTCGCGATCCGGATGGTGTTGCGCACCGAGACGCGCAGCACGTCGGGCGTCCAGTCGAATCGCACCACGACATCCTTCGACTTGTCACCGTGGCGAAGAGCGTTGGTGAGCGCCTCCTGCACGATCCGGTAGACCGCGAGCTGTTGCCCGGTTCCGACCAGCAGGGGGTCACCGAATTCTTCGCGCGTCACGATGAGGCCGGATGCCCGCATCTGCTCGATGAGGCGCTCCAGGTCGGCCAGTACGGGCCTCGGCGCTTCTCCCTGGCTGTGGCGCAGTTGCCCGAGCAGCAGGCGTACATCGCCCAGGGCCTCCCGGGCGGTGCCGGCGATGGTGGTCAGGGCTTCGTCGACCGCATCGGGGTCGCTGTGCCGGGCATACCGGGCGCCGTCGGCCTGGGCGATGACCACGGCGAGCGAGTGGGCGACCACGTCGTGCATGTCGCGGGCGATGCGGGTGCGTTCCTGCTCGATGCCGACCTCACGCTCGGCGTCCGCGTGTTCGGCCTCGGCTGCGGCCTGTGCTGCGCGGCTCTGCCTCGCTGTGCGGCGGGTACGCACGAGAAGGCCGAGGGTCCACGAGAGACCGAGCACGGCCAGCGCGGAGAAGAATCCGACGAGTCCGATCGAGACCGCCGCGGGCAGCTGCCGCACGAGGTCGTAGACGGCGTCGAGCCCGACGGAACCATTGCCGTAGAAGAACCGACCGATGACGATGTAGAGGGTGCCGACCAGTGCGCCGACGCCCGACGAGATGAGCCCGAGCCACTTGACCAGGTTGGTGCCGTAGGCGGCTGTCGCAAAGAGAACGGGAAGAATCGCGAAATTCGCGAGGTCGGGGTTTCCGTTGCCGAACATCTGCACGGTCACGACGAACCACGCCACACCGAGGGCCAGACCGGGGCTGAGGCGGCGCAGCGCCAGCGCCGTTCCCATTCCGAGGACGACGAAGATCGCGATGACGTCTTCGTAACCGAGGGTCGAGCGGATGAGTACGCACAGGGCGGCGAAGACGATGTCGATCGTCAGTTGATAGGGCTTGAGCGGGCGGAACATATCCCCCACGGTACGGGTGCGCCGGGGCGCGGTCGAGCGGATCGGGGTGATGTCAGCCCAAAGCCGTCGACAATCATCCGTCCGATGTACGAAACGGAGAGTGAGGAGCCCGATCCTCTAGAAGCCCAGCCGCCCCAGCTGCTTGGCGTTGCGCTGCCACTCCTTCGCGACCTTGACCCGCATCGAGAGGAACACCTGCTTACCGACGAGCTTCTCGATCTCGACCCTGGCCCGCGCGCCGACATCCTGCAGGCGCTCTCCACCGTGGCCGATGATGATGCCCTTCTGGCTGTCGCGCTCGACGAACAGGTTGGCGTAGATCTCGACGAGGTCTTTGTCGTCGCGTTCGACGATGTCGTCGATGGTGACGGCTATCGAGTGCGGGAGTTCATCCTGGACGCCCTCGAGCGCGGCTTCGCGGATGAGCTCGCTGATGCGCGACTCGAGTCCCTCTTCTGTCGTGACATCGGCCGGGTAGAGCGGCTGCGACACCGGCATCAGCGCGATGAGCTGGGTGGTCAGGGTGTCGAGCTGGATGTGGCTGGTCGACGAGATCGGGATGATGACCTGCCAGTCGTCGCGCAGTTCGCTGATCGCGAGAAGCTGCTCGGCGACAGCGGGGCGCGATGCGGCGTCGATCTTCGTGACGATCGCGACCTTCTTGGCGCGCGGGAACGCATCCATCTGCTCGCTGATGAACCGGTCGCCCGGTCCGATCTTCTCGTTGGCCGGGATGCAGAGGCCGACTACGTCGACATCGGCGAGCGTGTTCTGCACGATGCTGTTCAGGCGCTCACCGAGCAGGGTGCGCGGGCGGTGCATTCCGGGAGTGTCGACGACGACCAGCTGGCCGTCCTTCTTGTGCACGATGCCCCGGATGGCGCGGCGAGTTGTCTGCGGCTTCGAGCTCGTGATCGCGACCTTCTCGCCGACGAGGGCGTTGGTCAGGGTCGACTTGCCCACGTTGGGACGGCCGACGAACGACACGAACCCCGCGCGGTAGGTTTCGTCAGTTGCCATGGTCAGTCACCATTCCTGTTTGTGGGCGAATCTTGTTCGAGTGCAAACGACGCCTGGGCGTCGATGAGTTCCTGGTCCCGCTCGACCCGCACCGTGACGAGTCGCTTGCGACGGCCCTCGGTGCGGTCGGCGGTGAGGATGATTCCCGACACGGTCGCCGTGGCACCGGTGCCGGGAAGCTGGCCGAGGGTCTTGGTGAGGAGTCCGCCGACGGAGTCGACATCGTCGTCGTCGAGCTCGAGGCCGAACAGGTCACCGAGTTCGTCGACGGCAAGCCGTGCACTGACGCGGTAGACACCGTTTCCGAGGTCTTCGACCTCGGCGAGGTCGCGGTCGTACTCATCGGAGATGTCGCCGACGAGCTCTTCGATGAGGTCTTCGAGGGTCACCAGGCCGGCGATTCCGCCGTACTCGTCGACGACCATCGCGAGGTGGTTCGACTCGAGCTGCATGTGGCGCAGCAGGCTATCGGCCTTCTGCGACTCAGGAGCAAAGAATGCCGGCTTGGCCAGCTCTTCGGCCGTGAGCGACGCGTACCCCGCTGGACGCTCATGTCCGAGCCTGGCGATGTCACGCAGGTAGACGATGCCCAGCACGTCGTCGATGTCTTCACCGATGACCGGCACACGAGAGACGCCCTTGCCGAAAAATACCGACATCAGGGTGTCGATGGTGGCATCCGACTCGATGGTCACCATGTCGGTGCGCGGCACCATGACCTCCCGCACGACGGTGTCGTTGAACTCGAAGATGGAGTGGATGAGTTCGCGGTCGTCTTCTTCGAGCACATCGAGCTCGGTGGCCTCGTCGACCATGCTCAGCAGTTGCTCTTCGCTCGAGAACGTCGCCGACCGCGGCCGGCCGGGCGTGACCCGGTTGCCGATGGCCACCAGGGCGTTCGCGATCGGGCCGAGGAACAGGCGGATGCCGCGGATGAGCGGCGCCGTGAATCCCAGGATGCCGCGCGAGTGCGCGCGCCCGACACTGCGAGGGCTCGACCCGACGAGCACGAATGACGCCGCAGTCATGATGAGCGCGGAGTACAGCAATGCTAGCCACCACTCTTCGACGGCGGAGGCGAACGCGAGGGTCACCAGCACTGCGGCAGTGGTCTCGGCCACCACGCGCATGAAGTTGACCGCGTTGACGTGAGTACCGACATCCGAGGAGATCGCCAGGAGCGATTTACGGGAGCGGCTGGACGACGCGATGTCGATGAGGTCCGTGCGACTGACGACGGCGAGGGCTGCGTCCGCGGCGGCCAGCAGGCCACCGAACAGTACGAGCCCGACTGCCACGCTGATGAAGACGGGGATCATGCGCGGCTACTTGTTTCGGTCGGCGAGGGCGAAGCCGAGAAGGATGTCGCGCTGGACGCCGAACATCTCTTTCTCTTCTTCGGGTTCCGCGTGGTCGAAACCGAGCAGGTGCAGCAGGCCGTGGGTGGTGAGCAACAGCAGTTCGTCGAGCGTCGAGTGACCGGCACTCTCGGCCTGCGCGATGGCGACCTGGGGGCACAGGACGATGTCGCCGAGCAGACCGGCCGGGGTCTGCACTTCTTCAGACCCGGGGCGGAGTTCGTCCATGGGAAAGCTGAGAACATCGGTCGGGCCCGGCTCGTCCATCCACTGCACGTGCAACTGCTCCATCGCTGCCTCGTCGACCAGCACGATCGCGAGTTCGGCATCCGGGTGAACGTGCAGCGAGTCGAGCGCGTAGATCGCCAGGCGCTGCAGCGCGGTTTCGTCTACGTCGACGGCAGACTCGTTGTTGATTTCAATCGACACTGGCTTATCGGCTCCACTTGCGGTCGGCGGGTTTGTGCTGGCGCGGCTGGCGCTCATAGGCATTGGCTTTGGACTGCTCGTCGAACTTCGTGTACGCGTCGACGATCTGCCCGACGAGCGTATGGCGCACGACATCCGCACTCGACAGCCGGGCGAAATGGATGTCGTCGATCTGGTCGAGAACGCGTGTGACGAGCTGCAGGCCGCTGGCACCGACCGGAAGATCGACCTGGGTGATGTCACCGGTGATGACCATCTTCGATCCGAAACCGAGGCGGGTGAGGAACATCTTCATCTGCTCGGGCGTCGTGTTCTGCGCCTCGTCGAGCACGATGAACGCGTTGTTGAGGGTGCGTCCGCGCATGTAGGCGAGCGGTGCGACCTCGACGGTTCCGGATGCGAGCAGCTTGGGAACCAGCTCGGGGTCCATCATGTCGTTCAGCGCGTCGTAGAGCGGGCGCAGGTACGGGTCGATCTTGTCGGTGAGGCTTCCCGGAAGGAAACCGAGTCGCTCGCCGGCCTCGACTGCCGGGCGCGTCAGGATGATGCGCTCGACTTCCTTGCGCTGCAGGGCCTGCACGGCCTTGGCCATCGCGAGGTAGGTCTTTCCGGTACCGGCCGGGCCGATTCCGAACACGATGGTGTGCTCGTCGATCGAATCGACGTACTCCTTCTGCCCGAGCGTCTTCGGGCGGATGCTCTTGCCCCGGGCGGTGAGGATCGCCTGGCTGAGCAACTCGGCGGGACTCCCCGACTTCTGCTCGAGGATGCGGGCCGACTGGGTCACTTCGGTCGTGCCGAGGTCGACGCCGTCGCGCACCATCCGGATGAGTTCTTCGATGAGTTCGCGCGCCGCGGCCACTTCTGCGGTCGGGCCCTCGAGCACGATCTCATTGCCGCGCACGAGTACGTCGACACCCGGGTAGCGCTTTTCGATTGTCGAGAGCAGGCGGTCCTGCGGGCCGAGCAGCCGCACCATCGCGACACCGTCGACGTGGAGTTCGGCGCGGTCGGTCGCGGGCAGGGGGCTTACGTTGTCGTTACTGGGCAAGAGTGCCTTCCTCCAGGGCACTGCCAGCGCCGGGGGTACCGAGCAAGTGGGCGTGCACGTGGAAAATCGTTTGTCCGGCAGCTTCGCCGGTGTTGAAAATCAGTCTGAACTGGCCGCCGGTGAGCTTGTCACCGAGCTGCTGGGCGATCTCGACGACGTGCGCGAGCAGTCGCGGGTCGCCTTCGGCAAGCTCTGCCACGTTCGCGTAGCGCTCGGTCTTGGGAACGATGAGCACATGAACGGGAGCTTGCGGGGCGATGTCGTCGAACGCGATGATCTCGTCGTTCTCGAACACGATCGAGGCCGGGATCTCACGGTCGACGATTCTGGTGAAGATCGAAGGGCTAGTGGACATAGGCCAAGCTTAAGCCGTCGCCTTTCACCAGCGGCCCAGTTTCGCGTTCAGCACAGCGATAGCGGCGGGCCCCGCGGTCGAGGTACGCAGAACCGTGCTGCCGAGTCGCACCGCGGATGCCCCGGCTGCGACGAGCAGGTCGACCTCGGCTGGCGAGACCCCACCTTCCGGACCGACGACGAGGACGATGTCGCGGTTGTCGAGTTCGAGCTCGGTGAGGCTCTCGGTCGCCGTGGGTTCGAGCACGAGCATCCGCGTGCTCTCCGCCAACCTGGCCAGCTGCTTGGTCGTCGCGAGGTCGAGCACGTCGGGCAGCCAGGAGCGGATCGACTGCTTGGTCGCCTCGCGCACGACAGCACTCCAGCGGTCGTGCCCCTTGGTGACCTTGGCGCCCTCCCAGCGGGAGATCGAGCGGGACGCAGACCACGGGATGACCGCGTCCACGCCGAGTTCGGTCGCCGCCTGCACGGCGAGTTCGTCGCGATCGCCCTTCGCCAACGCCTGCACCAGCACGATGGCGGGGGTCTCGCGCGCGACCTCGACGATGGTGTCGACCCGGATGCTGAGCTCGGTGTGCGTGGCTTCGGTGATCGGGCCGCGAACGATGAGCCCGGCGCCGTTGCCTATCGACACCTCTTCGCCGACGCCGAGGCGCGACACGGTTACCGCGTGCCGGGCCTCGGGACCGGTGATCGAAACGGTTCCGCCCTCGACCGGGGTCTCGAGCAGTTCGTTGAGGTAGAAGTGAGCCAAGTGCGCGGTTCGCCTTAGATGTTGAGGAAGCGGTCGCGCAGCTTCGCGAACAGTCCCTGCTGGAACTGGGCGAAGTAGGGCGGCGGCGCTTTGTACGTCTTGCCGAAGTTCTCGATGATCTCGCGCTCTTTGTGGTTCAGCTTGGCCGGGGTGACGACCTGCACACCGATCTTGAGATCGCCACGGCCGGTGCCGCGGAGCTTGGTGATTCCGCGGTCCTTCACGGTGATCACCTCGGCGCTCTGGGTTCCCGGCTTGATGTCGAGCGGGATGTCACCGTCGAGCGACTGCAGCGTGAACTTCGTTCCGAGGATGGCGTCGACCATCGGTACCTCGACGGTGGCGAGGATGTCGTCGCCGTTGCGGCTGAAGATGTCGTGGTGGCGCACCTTGATCTCGAGGAACAGGTCGCCGTTGGGTCCGCCGGCGGGACCAACTTCGCCCTGGCCCTGGAGCTGCAGGCGAAGACCGGTGTCGACTCCGGCCGGGATGTCGACCTTCATCTTGCGGGTCGCGCGGACGCGGCCCTGGCCGGCGCAGGTGGGGCACGGGTTCGGGATGACGGTGCCGAAGCCGCGGCAGGTGCCGCACGGGCTCGACGTCATGATATTCCCGAGCAGGCTGCGCACGGCGCGCTGGATCTGGCCGGAGCCGTGGCAGATGTCGCAGACGACCGGGCGGGTGCCCGGGGCGCAGCAGCTGCCGTCGCAGGTCTCGCAGAGAACCGCGGTGTTGATCTCCATCTCGCGCTTGGTACCGAAGACGACCTCGTCGAGTTCGACCTCTACGCGGAGAAGGGCGTCGCCGCCGCGCTCCTTGCGCGAGCGGGGTGCCGCTCCGCCACCACCGGCGTTGCCGCCGAAGAAGGTCTCGAAGATGTCGCTGAATCCGCCGAAGCCCTGGGCTCCGCCTCCGAAGCCCTGCGATCCGCCCTGGTCGTACTGCTGGCGCTGGGTGGCGTCGCTGAGAACGTCGTAGGCGTGGGTGACGTCCTTGAACCGCTCGGACGCATCCGGAGTCGGATTCACGTCGGGGTGCAGCTCGCGGGCGAGCTTGCGGTATGCCTTCTTGATTTCATCGGTCGTCGCCGTCTTGTCGACGCCGAGGACTTCGTAGTGGTCTGCCACGTAAGTAGATTCCTAATCTTCGCCGAGGAGGCGGGTGAGGTAGCGGGCCACGGCACGCACTGCGGCCATGTTGTTGGAATAGTCCATGCGGGTGGGGCCGAGAACACCGAGCCTGGCGATCCCTCCACCCGAAGATGTGTAACCGCTCGACAGCACGGATGTTTCCCCGAGCCCGAATTCGGCGTTCTCGCGACCGATACTCACAGCGACGCCGTTGCGGTCGATCTCGACCTCGCCGAAGAGCTTGAGCAGGGTGACCTGTTCTTCGATGGCCTCGAGGACCGGGTAGATGCTGCCGGTGAAGTCTTCCTCGGTACGTACGAGGTTGGCCGTGCCGGCCATGACGAGCCGGTCGTGGCGCGTGACCGCGACCTGCTCGGTGAGGCTCGAGGTGATCGCCGAAACGACCGGGCCGAGTGCCGGCGGAAATCGCGCGGGAAATGTGGCGAGCACGTCACCGGCTTCAGCGAGCCCGACACCCGCGAGTGCGGTGTTGAGCTGGCCGCGCAGGTCGAGCAGGAGGTCCTGGTCGACGTCGCTCACGACATCCACGAGCTTCTGCTCCACGCTGCCGGTGTCGGTGATCAGCACGGTCATGAGCCGGCGACTGCCGAGCGGGACGATTTCGATGTGGCGGATGCGCGAGCGCGACAGGGTCGGGTACTGCACGAGGGCGACCTGGTTTGTCAGCTGTGAGAGCAGACGAACCGTGCGGGTGAGCACGTCGTCGAGGTCGACCGACTGGCCGAGGAACGTCTCTATCGCTGTGCGCTGGGCGCCGGACAGCGGGCGGAGGTCGGCGAGCTGGTCGACGAAGACGCGGTAGCCCTTGTCGGTGGGCACCCGGCCCGACGACGTGTGCGGCGCGGCGATGAGCTCTTCTTCTTCGAGAAGGGCCATGTCATTGCGGATGGTCGCGGCCGAGACCCCGAAGGAGTGGCGCTCGACAATAGAGCGCGAGCCCACCGGCTCACGGGAAGCAACGTAGTCCTGCACGATCACGCGAAGGACCTCGAGACTGCGGTCGGAAACCACTGATGCTCCCCCTTTCGCGGTCTAGCACTCGCTTACTATGACTGCCAATTGTAACTGACACGCACCGTCGCAAGCATTGCGACAGTCATCCGGAAACGCTAGCTTGTCTCTGTGCTTGCGCTTGTCCTCAGTTCAGGGGTCGCAACGGCGCGAGCCCGTGTCACGAAAACACGACCCGGGATCCACCAATTCGTTCACTGAAAGGCACGATCATGACCAACGCAGCCCCCCAGCCCGTACCTGCTGCCCCGCTTACCCCGGCCGAAGACAACCAGTGGGCGTCGTTCGCTCACCTCGGTGGAATCCTCGGCATCCTGCCTTCGCTGATCATCTGGCTGATCTTCAAGGACCGTGGCGCGTTCACCAATGCCGAGGGCAAGGAAGCGCTGAACTTCCAGATCACCCTGCTGATCGCCGAGGTCGTCTCGTACATCCTCATCGCCGTCTTCATCGGCGCGCTGCTCATCCCGGTCATCTACGTGCTGCGCATCGTCTTCTCGATCCTCGCGTTCATCAAGGCCAAGGACGGCATCGCCTACCGCTACCCGTTCGCACTTCGCCTCATCAAGTAACTTCCGTCGCCGTACGGCGAAAGAGGGCCGGTCGCGTTCGCGACCGGCCCTTCTCTGTTAACTCGTGGGGTAACTCGTGGGGCTGCTGGGGATCGTGTGGCTCGCGTGACCTGATTGAAGCTCGCCCTTCCCGCTCCGGGGCGCGGGGATACGCTTTAATGGCGGCATGACTACGACACCTCCCCCCGTACCGCCGAACGTTCCGCCGGCTGGCCCCTACTCCGTGCCGCAGCCCCTCAACCCGAACGACGAGCGCCTCT
>Ga0247729_10000719_pt1 | contig 13011 bp, 10 predicted proteins | sample UWRJL133311R2_FD_180958 | JGI IMG/M metagenome (GOLD analysis project Ga0247729, IMG submission 180958) | Plant litter microbial communities from Arlington Agricultural Research Station in Wisconsin, United States - UWRJ-L133-311R-2 | ecosystem: Environmental > Terrestrial > Plant litter >... | reverse complement strand
CAAATTAGTTACCAATGCTCAAGACCTATCTGCGCTCGATGCAGTTCGTGTTGATTACTTGGGTAAAAACGGCAGCATTACCGCGTTAATGAAAACGCTGGGCAAATTATCTGCTGAAGAGCGTCCTGCAGCGGGTGCTGAAATTAATAAAGCTAAAGATGCAGTTCAAGCTGCGTTAGATGCTCGCAAAAATATGCTTGAGCAAGCAGCCATTGCGGCCAAGCTTGCCGATGAAGTTGTGGATGTAACACTTCCTGGTCGCGGCCAACACACAGGCGGTTTGCATCCCGTGACGCGCACCTTGCAACGCATTGAAGATATATTTTCTGCGGTGGGTTACACCGTAGAAGTCGGCCCAGAGATTGAGGATGACTACCACAACTTCGAAGCACTCAATATTCCATCGCATCACCCGGCACGTGCTATGCACGATACTTTTTATGTGGATGATACGCACGTATTACGTACCCACACGTCGCCCGTACAAGTGCGTACTATGGAAAATAAAACACCGCCAATTCGTGTGATTTGTCCCGGTCGCGTCTATCGCTGCGATTCAGATGTAACTCACTCGCCCATGTTCCATCAGGTTGAAGGCTTGGTTGTCGATAAAGACATTAGCTTTGCCGACTTGAAAGGCACCATGGATCAATTCCTCAAAACTTTCTTTGAGGCCGATGTGCCGGTACGTTTCCGCCCATCTTATTTCCCCTTCACTGAGCCATCTGCCGAGATGGATATCCAATGCACTCAATGCCGCGGCAAAGGCTGCCGTATGTGTAAAAACAGCGGCTGGTTAGAAGTTGGTGGTTGCGGCATGGTTCACCCTGAAGTGTTTAAAGCCAGCGGTGTTGATCCTGAGACCTATACCGGTTTTGCCTTTGGTATGGGCGTTGAGCGTTTGGCGATGCTGCGCTACGGCGTAAACGATTTACGCTTGTTTTTTGAGAACGATTTGCGCTTTTTAAAACAGTTTTGATGTGTAGGTTGGGCAGCCATGCCCAACACGACCATGTTGCCGAATAGACTTCGGTAAAAATGACGGTGATTGTTGGGCATTGCTGCCATTCGTGGCCCGGTCCAAACTACGGAATAAAGATTATGAAAGTAAGTGAATCCTGGTTGCGCGAATGGGTTAACCCAGCGGTAACAACCGACGAATTGGTAGCTCAGCTGACGATGGCTGGCTTGGAAGTGGATGCAATTGAATCTGTCGCAGGCGATTTTACCGGCGTTATTGTGGGCGAGATTGTTGGCTGTGAGCAGCATCCAGACGCTGACAAATTACGCGTAACAACTGTCGCCGGTTTGCCAGATGGCCCAACCCAAGTTGTGTGCGGTGCGGCAAATGCAAGAGTCGGTATCAAGATTCCGTTCGCCACTATAGGTGCTGAATTGCCCGGCGACTTTCATATTAAGAAAGCCAAGCTGCGCGGCGTCGAATCATTCGGCATGCTTTGCGGCCAAACAGAATTAAAAGCAGGCGATGACGATACTGGTTTATGGGAGCTAGCTGCTGACGCACCTGTAGGTGCGGATATTCGCGGCTACTTGAATTTAAATGATAAATTGATCGAAGTCGATTTGACGCCAAATCGCAGCGATTGCCTGAGTGTTAAAGGTATCGCTCGTGAAGTGGGTGTGCTTTTCCGAGCGCCAGTACAGTCCCCAGCAATTAACCCCGTAGTGGCGACTATTGCAGATATTTTCCCCGTTAAGCTTTCAGCGGACGCGGCTTGTAGTCGTTATGTGGGCCGTGTGATTCGCAACATCGATATCACCAAACCAAGTCCTGCATGGCTACAGGCCAAGCTTACTCGCGCTGGCTTGCGCAGTATCGATGCGGTAGTCGACATCACCAACTACGTGTTGGTTGAGCTAGGACAGCCAATGCACGCGTTTGATTTGGCAAAACTCTCAGGCGGTATTGACGTTCGTCTCGCCAAGCAGGATGAGCAGGTTGTTCTTCTGGATGGTCAAGAAGTCAAACTCAATGCTGATACTTTGGTCATTGCCGATGAGCAAGGCCCTCTGGCTATCGCTGGCGTGTTTGGTGGAAAACCGAGTTCAGTAACCCCTGAAACACTTGATTTATTTCTTGAAAGTGCGTTCTTCAACCCATTAGCGGTTGCTGGTCGCGCGCGTTCTTATGGTTTGCATACCGACTCGTCGCATCGCTTTGAGCGTGGCGTTGATTACAATTTGCAGGTTGAAGCAATTGAGCGCGCCACGAGCTTGTTGCTCGAAATCGTTGGTGGTCAAGTTGGCCCATTGGTTCATGTCACCAATGAACACTTACCTCAAGAGCGTCAAGTTACGCTGCGTAAAGCTCGCATTATCAGCGGTTTGAGTTTGGAAATGGCTGATGATGAAGTGGTGGATATCCTCACTCGTCTTGGTTTGAGTTTGGTTTCTCAAAGCGCCGAAGGCTGGACATTTACTGTTCCGAGCTACCGCTTTGATATTTCTATCGAAGCCGATTTGTTGGAAGAATTAGCACGCGTGTATGGCTACAACCGTCTGCCAACTCGTGCTTTAGCTACTCCTATTCAAATCGCTGAACGTCCTGAAGCAGTGCTTGGCATTTCTGCTGTCCGACGTCAATTGGTCGCGCGCGGTTATCAAGAAGCGATTACGTTCAGTTTTATTGAGCCCAAGTTGTCTGCACTATTTGATCCGACCCGTGAACCAATTGTATTACGCAATCCGATTAGCGCGGATTTGGCTGCTATGCGCACCAGCCTGTTGCCTGGGTTGGTTACTGTGTTGCGCAATAACCTCAATCGTCAGCAAGAGCGTGTGCGTTTGTTTGAAACAGGCTTACGTTTTGTGCCAAGTGCGGCAGGTGGTGTTAATGGTTTGCAACAGGAAGCTGTCATAGCAGGTTTGATTTACGGCTCTCGTTTGCCAGAAGCTTGGGCTAATATCGCGGACGCGGTAGATTTCTTTGATATCAAAGGTGATCTCGAATCTGCTCTCGCTGTTACTGGCAATACCAAAGAATTTAGTTTTCAGGCGGGCGAACATTCAGCGTTGCATCCTGGGCAAACAGCGGCTGTTTATCTTAACGGTGAGTTGCAAGGGCATGTGGGCTCGTTGCATCCAACCCTTCAGCAGCAATTGGGAATCCCTAAGAATGTTTATCTATTCGAACTGAAGCTCTCTGCAGTTACTCAAGCGCATGTCCCAGCATTTTCAAGCCTGTCTCGCTTTCCAGAAGTGCGTCGCGATATAGCTATTCTGGTTGATCGACAAGTGGCAGCTAAAACATTAACCGATACCGTGGCAGATGCTGCAGGCGAACACGTCATAGACTTAAAGGTGTTTGACGTATATGTGGGCAAAGGTATTGATCCACATAGAAAAAGTGTCGCTTTGGGGTTGACCTTTCAGCATCCTTCGCGCACTCTTACTGAGGATGAAGTCAATGCTTCCATTGATTCGGTCGTTAAATCGTTGGAGGCTAATTTTTCTGCCACCCTTAGATAGCCCTATGACAGCTCTTAATAGGAAAAATAACTATGTCGGATGGTGCTTTAACCAAAGCGGATTTAGCTGAAAAGCTGTATGAAGATCTCGGTTTAAATAAACGTGAAGCCAAGGAGCTGGTCGAACTCTTTTTTGAGGAGATTCGTCACGCACTTGAAAATAATGAACAGGTCAAGTTATCTGGGTTCGGAAATTTCGAATTGCGCGATAAAAGCCAGCGTCCGGGTCGCAACCCAAAAACTGGTGAAGAAATTCCTATCAGCGCACGCCGAGTAGTCACCTTCCGACCCGGTCAAAAACTTAAGGCTCGAGTAGAAGCTTATGCTGGAACCCAGTCATAACGACGAACTCCCGGTAATACCGGGTAAGCGCTATTTTACTATCGGCGAAGTCAGTGAACTCTGCGCAGTAAAGCCGCATGTGTTGCGCTATTGGGAGCAGGAATTTCCTCAATTAAAACCCGTTAAACGTCGTGGCAATCGTCGCTATTATCAGCGTCAGGATGTCATGACTATTCGTCAAATTCGCTCTCTACTTTACGATCAAGGTTTCACCATTGGTGGTGCGCGCTTGCAAATGAGTAGCGAATCTTCGCAATCAGATATTAATCAATTTTCGCAATTAGTTAAGCAAATGATTGGCGAGTTGGAACAGGTTTTAACCGTTTTAAAATCTCGATAATTGTCAAAAAGATTAATCTGTGCGCCGTGTTGCAATCCCAATGAATTAAGGTATTATGCCCGTCCCTCGCGATGCTGGCTTGTTAGCAGTATCAGTCATGCGGAGCATGAAAAAGTTTTACTGTCGGAGCGTAGCGCAGCCAGGTAGCGCACTATACTGGGGGTGTAGGGGTCGTGGGTTCAAATCCCGCCGTTCCGACCATATTTTTTTAAAAAGGCGCTTGCATAAGCGCCTTTTTTATTGCCATTTTTTTCATTATTTGTTTAGGCGATATTTTTTTGATTTATGGCAGCTCTCAACCAAAGTGCTAACATACACTTTTCAAATGCGATATTTTATTTTTCGGGCCATCAAGCACAACACTAAAAAAGGGGTATTCCTGTGTCAAAGCAATTAATAATTTACGATAACATTCAGCCTTTGTCTGAGAAGCATGCTAAGTGGTCTGTGAATGTTGATAATCACGAATTTACCAGCCACATGAATTCGTGCCCCGTATTAGCAACCGAGATTGCATTTGCCGCGACAGAATTTCCTGTTATTTTTTCAGCCACGGCCTCAGAAGGTGAATACATTCCACTTGCGGTAATGGGTTTAAAAGAAAATGAAAACCTGCTGTTGAATGAAAAAAATATACTTGCTTCGCGTTACGTTCCTGCATTTATTCGCCGCTATCCTTTTGTATTGGGCGGTGGTAAAGATTCTGAAATGATGGCTGTTTGTATCGACGAAGACAGTAAGTACGTTAGCAAAGACGGAAGCACAGGTACTCGCTTATTTCAGGACGATTCTGCGCAAACTGATTTCTTGAAAGGTATCGTGGAGTTCTTAAAAGATTATCAACAGCGTGCAGAAATGACACGTACATTTACTAAAAAACTACATGAGCTTGATCTGCTAGAGCCTATGTCTGCAAATATCTCTTTTAAATCCAAAGAAAACGCAAATATTAATTTGAGTGGCTTTTTTGTAGTGAAGCGTGAAAAATTAAAAACTATTAGTGATGTTGAAGCATTGGATCTATTTAAGAAAGATGGTTTGGAATTAATTTATGCTCACATCCAATCTCTATCTAACTTTAATCGTTTGATAGATATCATGTCTGCGAAGCTGGAAAAATAATAACTTGAAAACTTGTTAGTCCCACCCATAAAAAAATCCGGAACTTCAAAAGAAGCTCCGGATTTTTTTATGCTAAAAATAAGTGTCCATGACACCTAAGTAATATAATTGCAACACCTATTGTAAGGTTCGTTGGCGGGCAGTAATTTGCTTAACCTTACGTTCTGCACTAATAAACGCATCGCGCACAGCAAGGTGTATGGACTCGTTATCCTGAGTTACAGCTATAGGGTGGCCTTTGAGGTCAATCTCAATTGAGGCGCGGAATTGTTTACCTTTGTGTTTGTGATTGTGGGGAGTATCTAATACGACGCGGCTATGGATAATTTGGTCTGAATAGCGGTTCAGTTTTTCAAGTTTTTTTGAGATTATTTCGTTGAGAGCAGGGGAAGATTCTAAATCACGGTAGAGAACGTCGACAGCAGATTTCATTATAAAGCTCCTTAACGTTTATGTTAGAGGGCAAAAACTACCTCGTCAGGGTTGGAGGTTTGTTAAAAAATTCTACACCCTCGTCTCCAATATTGACGCTTTGAAAGCAAATATCAAGGCGAAAGTTGTCGATCTTAATAACATTTTAATCTCAACAAAGATCTTTAATTTATTTAGGGTATAAAAATAATTTTCGCATTTTTGTGGTGCTTGGAGAGAATTTAGGGTGCATTAGTTCAAATTTTAAGCTTTAGCGTTTCGCTTAAAAATTGGATATGACAAAAACCGATTTGGAATAGTGTTTGGTTTTGATAATAAAATTTGAAATTTTTTTAAGACCGACTTGAAATAAATTTTCACGACTGCATATTTATCCCCGTAGCTGCTCGCTAGAGGGCTACATAAAATTTGGTGACTTGATCATTTGATAAGTCAAAAACTTATATTGCTCATGTGAGGATATTTTTATGCGTAATTTCGACTTTTCTCCACTCTATCGTTCAGCTATTGGTTTTGATCGTATGGCTAACATTCTTGATAGTTTGAATCGTGCTGAACAATCTCAACCTGCTTATCCACCTTACAATATTGAATTAACGGGCGAGGATCAATACCGAATTACTATGGCTGTTGCAGGCTTCGACCGAACTGAAGTCAATATTGAAGTCAATCAAAATAATCTAACTGTTTCTGCTAATAAAGCAACGGATGAGCAAACGCGTACTTATTTGCATCAAGGTATAGCGGCACGCAGTTTTGAGCGTCGCTTTCAATTAGCAGATCATGTTCAAGTACAAGCTGCTAATTATGAAAATGGTCTTTTGCATATAGATTTAAAACGTATTATTCCAGAAGCGATGAAGCCTCGTAATATTCCCATTGGTGTTTCAGCGCAGCAAGAAAAACTAACTCGCGTGGATACAGCTGTAAACACTGCTGCTGCCGCTTAATTGTTTGGTTTTATATCATTGAATAAAAAACCTCGCGCAGAAAATGCGTGAGGTTTTTACGCCGTGCTAAATAGTTTTGCTCGAACCGTCTCGCGATAAGCGACTGGTGTTGTCGCTAAATATTTTTTAAATAAGATTGTAAAAAAAGCTGCGTCTTGATAACCCACCTTATAAACGATTTCGTTAATCGATAAGTTGCTGGTTTTTAATAAATCCTTCGCGATATTAATTCGCACTTCTTGCAAAAAATTGAGCGGTGAAATTCCTAGCGCTGCTTTAAAGCGACGATTCAATGTGCGAGTGCTCATACCAAATTTTTCTGCGAGTTGATTGATACTGATATCGCGATGATAATTATCCTGTAACCAAATTTGAATTTGTGTTATGTCTTCATCCGGGTGACGATTATGTTCTTGTTCGAAAAAACCACTTGCTTCATACGATCGTCGAATTTCGTGAGAAAAATGTCGCTCCACATGGTTCGCAATTTCTTTTCCAAACAATCGTTGAATAAAGTGCACGGTTAAATCTGCAAGAGAATTAACGCTGGCCGCACAATAAATATTTCCAGCTTGCGTAATGAAATATTGGCGTTTGAGCTGCACCAGCGGATAGTCTTTTTGAAACTGATCGAAGTAATGCCAATGCGTTGTTGCTGCCTTCCCATCCAGAAGCCCAGCCTCTGCTAAAAAGCAACATCCGGTGCCAACCGCGCTGATGAGCGCACCATTTTGATACTCCTGTTTTAGCCATGCCAAAAAGGCTTCGCTCTTCTTAATAAGCGGGCGAGGGTTTCGCCATAAACCGGGGATATAGATTATTTGGTTGTCAGTTAGCTCTGTGAGGGAGCTGTCTGGTTGCAATCTGAATCCAGAACGGGTCAACACAGACTTCCCGTCAATAGTGGCAGTTCGAATGTTTATAGACGGGGGGCTTGGAATGACACTATTTTTTGTCATCTCTGCTGCGCTTTGTGCTGCAAGCAACATTTCTGAAGGCAGTGTAGCGCTAGTGGCCAACATATTGTCGAACAGCACAAACGTAATATTGGTGTTTTGCATCAGCTAATCTCATGGGCGTGTGGCCAAAATACCACTAATTATGGCTAAATCAACAATGACTTTGGCTCTCTACCTAAATAAACTTGGAAGCGTAAATTAACGTTGAGGTTTTGTTGTATGTCCCATCTCCCGATTATCGTTGGCTTTGGCGGCTTCAGTGCTGCTGGTCGTAGCTCTGGCCATCATGCGTATCGCCGCATGGTCATAGAAAGTTTGCCCGCGCAGGAGCGGCAAGAGACTTTGGCTGGTTTGGCTGTGATGATGGGACTGGTGAAATATGAGAATGATTTTTATCAGGACGAGGATGGTAAACAACTGACCATTGAGCAGATTGAATCTGAATATGGTGCCGCCGTGTTGGACGGTACTTTGATTCGTCGCATTGAAAAAACTTATTTCGATGTTGATGCTGCCCATTGGCAAAAAAATGCGGTGTTGGGAGCAGGCGATGAGCCACTGGTTTTTGACATGCGTCGCCGTGATCTGCCTGAACCTATTCCTGCCACTTGGCAACTGAAAGATATAGATGAAGATCGCGTGCGAGTGTCTGCACCGGGTGGTCTGGAAGTTAAGTTCGATAGCTACCGCGAATTACCGGTTAAATCCGCTGGCCAATTACCGCGCGGATTTGATCCAGGTGCGCTTTATAACTCACATTATCATCCCCGTGCACTACAACTCGCCGTGATAGGTGCGTCTGACGCTGTGCAATCGATTGGTATCGAATGGCAAACGATTATGAATGCTGTCCAGCCAGATAAAATCGGTGTGTACGCCAGCAACGTTATGAGCCAAATGGATGAGAATGGTTTTGGCGGTTTATTGCAGGCGCGCTTAAAAGGCGGGCGTGTAAGCACCAAGCAGTGCCCGTTAGGTTTGAATACCATGCCCGCAGATTTTGTTAACGCATATATTTTAGGGAGCGTTGGTCACACAGGTGCAATCGTCGGTGCATGTGCTTCCTTTCTTTACAACTTGCGGGCTGCAGTCGAGGACATTATTAGCGGAAAATGTCGCGTTGCAGTCGTAGGCAATGCGGAAGCGCCAATCCTGCCAGAAATCATTGACGGCTACGCCACCATGGGCGCGCTTGCCAGCGAAGACAAATTAAAAAAATTAGATAACTCTGAAGAAGCTGACCCGCGCCGCACTAGCCGTCCTTTTGGTGAAAACGTTGGCTTTACTATGGCCGAAGCTAGTCAATATATTGTGTTGATGGATGATGCCTTGGTCATGGAGTTAGGTGCGAATATTCACGGTGCAGTTAGTGATGTTTTTATTAACGCCGACGGTTTTAAAAAATCTATCTCCGCACCCGGTCCCGGTAACTACATCACCATGGCGAAAGCCGTGGCCGCCGCACGCGCATTGTTAGGCGATGAAGCTGTACGTGAACGTTCAATGGTTCAAGCTCACGGTTCAAGCACACCACAAAACCGCGTTACCGAATCACAAATTTTTGATCAAGTTGCGCAAACGTTTGGAATTACTAATTGGCCCGTCTCTGCAGTAAAAGCCTATGTCGGTCATTCACTATCTGCTGCAAGCGGCGAACAACTAATTTCTTCATTGGGGATTTTTAAATACGGATTAATCCCAGGAATTAAAACGATTGATAAAGTTGCGGATGATGTTTTTGATGATCGCCTGAACATTTCCATTACCGATGTTGATCGCAAAAACTCTCCTATTGATATCGCATTTTTAAATTCAAAAGGTTTTGGGGGTAATAACGCAACCGCGAATGTAATCGCGCCCCATGTGGTTGAAACAATGTTGACTCGTCGTTATGGAGTTGAAGCCGTTGATAATTACAACGAGTATAGGAAAGCATGCATCGCTAAAGCTAATGACTATGATCAGCAAGCGCTTACCGGGAATTTCGACACTATTTATCACTTTGGTAAGAATCTGATTGATGAAAGCCAAATTACTATCAGTCAATCGCAAGTTACTTTGCCGGGTTTTGCGCATCCAATTGATTTAGATATTAAAAATAGATTTGCAGATATGTTTGATTAGGGCTTTATAGTTTTTTATCAATCTTCTCTTGCGTCTTAAATAGCCGAAAATATTATCAATAAATATTTTCGGCTATTTATTTTTCATCCATCTCCAGAATAAAACCATAATAATTAACCCAATTAGCAAAGCTAATATTGGCGGTTTTTCTTCATTAAAAATAATCTCATCCTGCTGATTTTTTTTAGTATTCGGATTTTCAGTGGTCTTCTTATTATTTGCAATATTTGCAGCTGTTTCTATTTTAAGTTTATCTTCAGTTTTAGACGCTGGGCTGGTTGAGGGCGACTCATCGGTTGCCAAAGCTTTAAGCTTTTCAATATTTTCTTTTTGAACGCTGATTATTTTTTTGTTTAAGTCTGGTGTTGGTCTGTCTAACTTATTTATATTGGTGTCGTCAGGCTGGCGCCCAATACTTTCATAGTCCTGAGTTTTTAGTAACTCATTTTTGAAAGTCGCTATATTTACATCCCTTGTTAAACTTTCAAGCCTTGAATTTTCATTCTCAAATTTTCTTGCGCTGATTACCCTTGCAAGAAAGGAAAAGACTGCATCTGATAAATGTGAAAGTTGTTTGCCATCGGAAATCCAATGATCACCTAAAAATACCGTTGCTGATGCGCCATTTTCGTCCGCTAAGAATAATTCGTAAATAAAGGCAGTTGGTATATCCACGATAGGTTTAAATCTACTTTCTGCATCGGAAATAATATTTCTCATGGCGATAAATGTTGGAAAACCCGCAAAAAGGCAGTTTTTGTCGTCTTTTATTGCTGCAATGGCAATTATTTCTTTATATTTAAACTCTTTTTCTTCCTGTGCTTCAACTCCGAAACAACAGCTCGTCAATAAAACTATTAAACATATGAGTCGTTTCATTTATATTTACCCATCAAATATTGCTGAGGTGACTCGTAGGATTGCAGAGAATTAAAAATTACTTTTAAGGTTGTTAAAAAATCACTTCAAAAAATATTAAATTCACCACAAAGTTATTTTTCGCCAAAAACTACAAAAAATGCAACAGGCGCCACATTTCCAAAATTACATCGATTGAGATGTGCATTGGTTTTCACTGCTAATGATACGCAAGTATAATCAGATGTGTGACATGCACTAAATTTTTAAAAGTGAATCCAGTTGTTTATTGGACATTTCGCGACAAATTGTCAGTTAAGTTCATGAAATGTGAACAAATGTGAAGAACGTTCGTTTTTCATTTTTTAATTTCCGCATAATTCAGTATCCCATTCATAAAAATATAAGCTGCAAGATTGTAGCTGCTTCTTTTTTACCAATGATTTTGGTGTCACTCTAATTAAATAAAAATCGAAATCAAGTTTAATAAGTTGATCAATTGTTATTGATTTCTTATGTGTTGATATAGGTAGTTTTATCATGAATAAATATCTTAGACCTTTAGTAGTTTTGGCGGTAGTCGGGTTGCCTTCGTACAGTCTTTATTCTTATTGGCAACAGCAGCAAGTTGAAGAAATAAACTCTCCAGATGACTCTGGTGTTTCCACTTCATCCGCTAAAAAAATCTCGGGAGATTCTGGAACGATGCTAAATGGGGGAAATGCCAAATCCTCTTTGTTGGGAAAATCAGTAGCGGTCACAAGTAAAAATCCGAATTCGACAACTCAACAAAATGCTGCAAGCGTTTCGAATAATAATATCGAACCTAAGCAGCTAGAGACCGCTCGTAAAAGGTATAGCCAAATCGTTAGTAACAGCAGATACCCTACGTTAGATGCACGTATCACAGCGCTTGAAGCTCTTTATCCACAACAGTCTTTTAAACCTAATGAATTAGTGGATTTACTCGCTGAACCCAATGCATGGCAACCAACTAGCGCGACTCAAGAATTACCTTTAACACCTGAACAGCGTAACGACGGCCGTAAATATATCGAGTTAAAACCAGAGCGTTTATTAGTGATGCTGCCTGGTGATTCGCTTGAGTTACCGATCGAGCAATTAGGCGCAAATTTGCAGATGAAAGTTGATAGTCGCGAGGCTTTACCGAATGGCGGCTTTGTTTTGCACGGTCGTCTCACAAATACCGATGAAGTGATGCGTGTGACGCTTACTCAAACGCCTGGGCTAAGCCTTGCGGGAATTGATACTCCTAAAGGTCATTACGTGTTGCAGGCTAATGATGGACAAGGTTGGATTGCCTCAAGCGACATACTGTTTAAACAAGAAGGGCGCAAACACGACATGGTAGCTCCGCCTGGAAGTTAAATTTTTCAAAACATAACGAGTTATCCATATTGAGAGAAATAGCTATGCACCAATCAAATTTATTTCAGCAACTCCATAGTCGCATCGTGCGAATTAGCCGGGCTTTAGTTGCAGTGGCAGCACTGGGTGTATGTGCGTTGCCAGTTCACGCGGCGGAGGTTGATTTATTGGTTCTTTATGACAGCCATACTGCGACCTATTTTAATCAGCAGGTTGAAACGGCCATGCAAAGCTGGGTGGTACAGATTAATAATGCGTACGTCGACAGTCAAATTGATCTGAAGCTACGTTTGGTAGGTGTAGTTGCCCACGAAGAGACTGGTGCTGATATGGACACCGTGCTTGATAACCTTGGACAAGATTCCACTGCGATCAACTTGCGGGCTAAATATGGTGCGGATTTTGTAACCCAATTACATCAGACGGGCAGTTGCGGGATCGCTTACTTTACCATCAATCGCGAGTGGGCATGGAGTGTAGTGGGGCCAGATTGCGGGCCGCTCACCATGGCTCACGAATTAGGTCACAGCATGGGATTGGCGCATTCTCGTAAACAAGGTGATACGACTGGCACTCGCTACGCCTACGGTTTGGGTCACGGCGTAGATGACTTATTTGGTACTATCATGACTTATTCGTGGCTTTACACTAATCGCGCAAATGGGCGTGTGGCTCGTTTTTCTAACCCAAACATTAGTTGTCTCGGGGTCCCTTGCGGCATTCCTGCGGGCCAATCGGATCAGGCAGACGCTACGCTTGCAATTAACAATGTTAAAACTGAACTCGCAGCTTTCCGCTCGGCCATCTCTCAATCATCTACAGGCAGCTCTTTAGCTTCCAGTAAATCTTCAAGCTCAATAAGTAGCGTGCCTCGCAGCAGTAGTTCATTGGCAATTAGCAGTAGCCGTTCATCGCAAAGTATCTCAGGGGTTTCAAGTGGCAGTAGTTTGAGAAGTAGTAGCTCGATAGCGGCGAGTAGCACTTCGCATGCATCGGTGAGTAGTAAC
>Ga0247729_10000718_pt1 | contig 13016 bp, 17 predicted proteins | sample UWRJL133311R2_FD_180958 | JGI IMG/M metagenome (GOLD analysis project Ga0247729, IMG submission 180958) | Plant litter microbial communities from Arlington Agricultural Research Station in Wisconsin, United States - UWRJ-L133-311R-2 | ecosystem: Environmental > Terrestrial > Plant litter >... | reverse complement strand
CTTGCATCTGCTCGAGGAACAATGATTCCGCCAAAGGCCATGCGTAGATCCTGCGCAAGGCTGTGGGTCTGTTGGACGGCTTTCTTGTGGAGCGTGCTGACTGCCCGTCGAACAAGGGTATGCGAGGCAAGTGATGGATCGATAGCCAACAGGAGTGCGCAGACCTGGATCCGCCTGAATGAAACCATCGTGAGAGGGGCAATTGGGAGTGGGGGAGAGAATAATAAGGGTAGTCGTGAATGGTCTGTGTACAAAAAGGTAGGAACTGTGGGCTACCTGAGCCCTGGAAAGTCAAGGAGGGGGATGGAAGGAGGGAGGAAGAGCGTCGAGCACACTCCAAGCTCGGCACAAGGAGCGGTACAAGAACCAAAACCCTTCCGGCTTTCATGCGAACCACGAGGCTGCGGTGTGGCTCCAAGCCCATCACTTTCTCATATTCGGCCATTGGCACACACAGGTTAAACACGGTTCCCTCATATTGGAAACACCTAAGACTACGATGAAACAAGACAAGAGATTGAAGAGTATAATATATGATAACGAACACCAACCAGTCACGAGCAAAGGCGGCCAATAGGTGACAATAAGCAACTATGCCACAAGAACACAAATCGTCCATGCACAGACATACACAAGCGCCTACATTGGTTACTAACTCTAACGATGCGACCCAGGAGCAAACGCCTCCCTTACACTTCGTCGAAGTTCTTCATGGTCGCGGCTCGAGCTCCCTATTGATGAACCTGGCTGTACCTGCGATCCGGGCATACTCGTTGATACCAAACCATCAATATCGAGCTCAACAATCTCAAGGATCCTACGAGACAGGATCTGGATTTCTCCCTGACCATCGTTTGTGTCCGTCTCCTGATACGATTGCTGCGAGTGGTGCGACCGCGGTGTTCCCACGGACGACGATGGCGACGTCTCTCGTGAGGCAGAGAGAGTCTTAATGTTGGGAATAAGGATGGCCGAGCCCCGGATATTGCTAATCAGTTGAGGGTCTGAAGGCAGGATTAGATGACGGCGCAGGCCCACAGTTCAAACAACATACCGCCAGATTCGAGCAGTTGCACGATTGTCCACACAGCAATGTGCTGGAACGTTGCATCCGGGCTGGTCAGGAATCGATACAGGTACTTGTGCATACCGCCATCAGGTTTATCCCAGACATCGTTGAAGGCAGAGTAGTCATCTGTAGGAGACCGGCCATCTACAACGAGCAATTCATCTCAGAGTCAAGAACACTTGTGCTGTCGCCAAGTACACACCTTTCGATGAGAGGTTGCCAAGAGCCGCAGCGCTGTTGCCTTGGACTTCAGAACTTGGTGAGTTTGTCAAAGGGATGAGAACCTCGCAAATTCCCATCTCCAACAATTGGCCTTTCAATTCATCTGTGAAAGTGTGTTAGAAGTAAACCCTGCGCTCGTGGAGCCACGCTTACCACTGAGTGCGAGAACAGCAACGCATGCTGTCATTTCACTCTGGACAGTGATGGGAACCTCGAGCACAAGCTCCTTGATCGACTGGACGGCACCTGCCTTCACGATCGCCTTCTTATTCTTCTCCGAGCTCGCAGCAAGGTTTCGAAGAGTGGAGATGGCATGGCACTGTACCTCCTCGTTATCCTTGAAGGAGAGCAAGTTGATCAAAGGCTGCAGGAATCCAGACTCGATGATAGGTGATTCATTTTGTGGATGAATCGACACGTTGCGGACACATGCAGCGGACGACAAGATGAGGGGAAGGTATGTCGATTGCAAAAGTCGGAGCAAGGACTGGAGGCCATCAGCCTTGACTATCTCCAGCTGGTATTTTTCTATAGTCGATCGAAATGAAGCAGTTACGAGAAGATAAGCGGGTGCATGACTTACCGTCACTGGCAAGATTCCTCAGTGCAAGCGCGGCTTGGCACTGCACTTTCAAACTTGGACTGTCCATCAGCATAACCAAACTTGTGACCAGCTTGGGTTCGCTTTGTGCAAGTTTCTTCCTGTTAGCACCTAAACAGGATGTTTGAACATGTAATTTCAGAAGGTGGGAAAGGCACCAACCGTCCACAGCAATGTTGCTTAGAGCTGTTGTACAATAGTACTGTACATCCGTGTCGGGCGAGTTCAAAAGGCTAACAAGAACAGGAATAGCTCCGGCGTTTACAAGTTGTTGCCGATTCTCATCTATCACTTAGGTGAGAAACCGTAGACACCTTGATAAGTCAAAAGGATACGAACCCGAATGTGTCATGTTGAGAAGAGCGCCGGTGGCATTGCGTTGAACTCTCATATCCTTCGAGCGCGCAAGTCGTGTTAGCGGTACTAGAGCACCCGACTTGGCGATCTTCGTCTTGTTGTCATCTATCCGCCGAGTTAGCCGTTTTCCCGCTAGCATCATGATAGACGACAGACCATGGGTAGCCAAATTTGTTACACATCCAACAGCGTTACATTGCACCTCGACATTCGGACTGAGCATTTGGCGAATCAAAGGTTCCAGCCCTCCAAGCTTTACGATGAGCAGCTTGTTGTCGGCTATCACAGAGAAATTAACGAAGGTTCTTTCAGGGAAGGCATCAGAAGCGTACTGTTGACAGCTAAATTCCCGAGCGCAGCACTGGCAGCCCGCTGCACTTCCGTGTCATGGCTGCTGAGGAGGAAAAGGATAGGATCCAAAGTGTCTCGACCAACTGGGCGAACTTCTTTTTCCGTGATTTCCGCAAAAGCAAGAGCAGCACTCCTCTGCAGGTCAACATTGTCTGAAAATGAAAGCGTCGTCAAAGCGGACAAAGGAGATCCCGTGAAGAAGTTGGTCGTAGTTCGGTCTGTCACCAACCAGTGAGCATGCACGCAAGAGCCACCTAGATCACAAATACTCACTCTCCAGATACTGAAGCAAGTCTGCTACCGCCTCTCGTTCATTCTCCAGTAACAAAGGCTCGTAAGATTGCGACCTGCGCCCTTGGACTGACGTATTTGAAGCGGTGAGTGACCCAGCAGCGGCGCGACCAAGGACCACGTACAGCACGATTCACAGCAGCTTGCAACGATCCCCATTGCTGAACCAGATTTTGCGTGGTGCGAGAGAAGTTTAGAGGACGGACAGGAGGAAGTGCAACTTGGGCTTGCTCAAGGTTCGAAGGCCTTCAAATTAAACAGAAGTTGGTTGACCGTGGGACTGGACAGACTCAAGCATAGCACGTGCTACAGCGAGTGAAATCACCTATTATGGCTAGGCGGAGATTTAAACGTAAACAGGCTTTGAACTCTATCCCCTCTCCGCGCGTCTATTCACTCTCTTCCTCGTCCTCCTCGTCGCTATACTCTTCTTCCGCTTCGTCATCAATAAAATCGTGGGCTCCTTCGCTATCCTCGCTATCGTCTTCATCTTCCTCGTCACTCTCGCTGTCTCCCCCCAGCTCAATGTCTTCTACACTTCCTTCATCATCACTTCCTTCTTCTACTTCAACGTCCATATCTCCGTCCCCCTCATCTTCGGATTCCGTTTCGCCTTCAACGTACCGCTTGAATACATTTTCTTGCTTATTTTTCGCAGACTTGGCCAGCGAAGGACCCACAGGAGCTGGGGCAGTGGATGCTCTGAACTCAACTTGCGACAGCACCGTGTCTAATCGACCGCTCAAAGAAAGTAGACTGTCGTGGAGACTCAGCCTCGCAGTTAATGTCGCATGGAGACCTGATAGACGAGCCACAAGGTCTGGTATCTTGGAAGAGAATTAGTCTCCTACTATTATTGAGAAAACTTGCGGCTTACTGTCATCAAATGCCCAGTATGGACTGCGAGCACGGTGTTCACCCATGTTACAAGGGCTGACCCACGTTGTGAGCTTGCACCTCCCCCCCTTCCTTTCATATTGGCGGCTCGTGCACCTCTTCCTAGCCTCTCCACGCATGCGTTGATCAGAGGGATGGCAAGCTGCGGCGGCAGCCTTCGGACAGTGTTCCGAATCAGTATGGGGTCAGAATGCATCAAACACATTTCCAGTAGCCGGCTATCCGATGAATGCAAAGCTTGTATCAGGGTTCGCGTCAAGGAATTGGCAGGGATCACTGAGACATCGGTCCGAGTTGGCTTTCTCTTCCGTGAAGAACTCTCCCCTGGGTCCTCTTCTTCACTTCCAGACGTTGGGTCGACGTCACCTGCTGTGACCGCAGCTAGCCTCTGTCCCAGGGATAGCTCAGCAAGATCTACTTGCAGAGATCCATCGATTTCGCGTTGGGCAATAGAATCTTCATTACCATCCGCAAAGTCAGGATCGATTCCGGAACCAACGCCTAAGGATGATGGCTCTGTATAGCGTTTTATCGATGTGGACTGGAGAGTGTGCATTAAGAACCTTTTCTCGTTTGGGAGCAATAAAATAACCGACCTGGGACCCAACATCTATCTCGGCCTGGCTAATTTCGCCCAAGCTTAAATTTTGAATAAAATTACCACCTTCGTCTATGTAACGCTGAAATCTCGTCAAAAATCAAGCCGTGAACGAAAAAAAAACCAAGTAACTTACAACAAGGTCAAAGAGAGGTTTTATGCCCTGCACAAGACGAGCTACACGGATAGACCCTGAAACCGCAGATATGGGCACCACGTTGATTATGGGGGGATCACTATTCATCTTTGTGACGCTTGTAAGAGTAGAACGAGGTAGGAGGGAGTGGATTTTATGTATTTCGTCCCCACTGTTTGAAGGTGAGGGGAATTCGGAGGGAATTGGGATAAATGAGAGCTTTCCCGATGTTGACAGTGCCATCAAGATTTGACGCGATGGGTCTGAACTGTTGAGTGATACCGACCTAACATCTGAATCGAGAGGTATGGATGCAACGGGTTTCTCGTTTATTGAGGCACCCTCAGACTCCCAGAGGTAGACGAAGCGGTCGCCTTCAGCAGCCGAGAAGAAACGATGTGAGGTCGCGGTAGCCTTTGCCCACTGTAGGATATTTATTGACGAGGCATGGCCAGTAAAGGTTGCGACTTGTGTGGGCTTCGTCAAGGAAGGATCCTGAGGTGAAGACACATCTGTGAGGAGTCGAATATGATGGTGGGCAGAAAGGAGGTGAGTAGGATTGTCAGGATTCGTAGGTTGTTGCACGGCGAGTGATGTAAATGGTATTCGATCTTCGTTTTTCCAACTCCTAATAATGGTATTCTTCTGTACATCCCATAGATGGGTAGAGCTATCTGCGCTTGATGTCCAGAGATTTGACTTGTTGGATACACCAGGTGCCAATGCAAGGATGGGTGATGTACTTGATGCATGGCTTAAAGTGCGTACGATTTTCGACTGTTCAGGGGAATATAAAAGAATGGTTCCATCTGAGATCCCAAGTAAGGCCACTTCTGCCTCGGTTTGGCGCTCTTCCTTCTCCGTGTCATTTTCTGCTCGTCTCTTTCGTCTCTTGGTTGGAGAATTGGTTTCGGCAGATGGCCCACTGCTGAGCGCTACAGTAGCCCAGACGAGCGAAGAAACACGTCCTTCTTGTACCGTATGCTCTGCAATGGCACGTCCAGAGACAGAGTTATAGACTCGAAGGCGATGTTTATCGACTGCTAGAGTTACCAACGCAAAAAGGTTTCCAGCTGTTGAGAAGGACGAAAGGATTGGCAGAGTTTCTAAAAGTGCGGGCTGGGAGATGGCAGAGGTTGCAACTGGTCTGCTTTTTGAGGGCTTCACGTTGGAAGCTTTTTTGGACGCCATGAAAGCGTAAAATCGCCTGCAGTCGCCAATGAGGGGATGGAGATCAATAAGTTGCTCACAAGTTTTAAATTTCTGTTCATCCGTCTGATTTCACGTGATCCGTCCCAGTCAATCTAATCAGATGCTGGTATTGTAGTGGGCCAACGCCGGCTCCGAACCCTTGTTCTTCCTTTCTCTCCATCCACCACCTCGCCTTTGGAAAGTCATGAATTACATACAGGTAAGTGCAGCGATGTTCGCTCATGCGCCTATTCTGATAGTCTCTTGCAGTTGGAAAAGCTGGGTGGGTCGCAAGTGGCAACATGAGTCAACCTCAGTCTTATATTTCATTACAGGCGAGGGGACTTACGCTACAGTGTTCAAGGTGACCTCTCAGCTACGTTTTTATGACACATTCTGAAGGCATAAAAGGGACGATCAAGGACTACGAATGAGATTGTCGCCCTGAAAGAGATTCATCTCGATGCTGAAGAAGGAACACCATCCACCGCAATCCGCGAGATCTCGCTGATGAAGGAACTGAAGCATGTTAACATCGTCCGATTGCACGACGTCATTCACACCGAAACGAAGCTGGTTCTTATATTCGAGTACTGTGAGCAAGATTTGAAGAAGTACATGGATCAACATGGGGATCGTGGGGCACTCGATCCGAACACCGTTCGCAGCTTCATGTTTCAACTCTTGAAGGGGACCGCTTTTTGTCATGAAAACCAAGTTCTTCACCGAGACCTCAAGCCGCAAAATCTGCTTATTAATCGGAAAGGGGAGCTGAAACTCGGAGATTTTGGGTTGGCAAGGGCGTTTGGAGTTCCAGTGAACACGTTCTCAAATGAAGTATGTTGATCATTTCACTATGGGTGCGGAGTTATGTTGAGACATAAAAGGTGGTTACATTATGGTATCGTGCACCAGATGTTCTCTTAGGTTCAAGAACGTACAGCACCTCCATAGACGTCTGGTCGTGCGGCTGCATCTTTGCCGAGATGATCTCGGGGTCGCCTCTATTCAGAGGAAGAGACAACCAAGATCAGCTGTTGCATATCATGAGGATCATTGGTACCCCTTCCGAGGCACAGTTCCAGAAAATATTCAAGGAAACAGTGAGTATATTGGGTTTAATTGACTGTTTTTGCGGATAATCAATCTAATTTCCTTGACTGTAGCCTGAACTCCAGATCAAGCAGTTCCCTCGCTATGCCAAGATGCCCTTCCAACAAGTCCTACCTAAAGCGTCGCCCCAGGGTAAACCTTTCACTGTCAATATCTAGCATAGACTTATTGACCTTCTTCGTAGCCATTGACCTGCTTGAGCGATTGCTGAAGTTTGATCCCGCCGAAAGAATCTCAGCAGCTGAAGCCCTATCCCACCCTTACTTCACGAACATCGCGCCGGCAACCCCTTACGGTTTGAACACAGCTCCTGCGGCTATGCCTCCCCCTGCTTTCAACTTCCCGCATCCTCACGGCCATCAAGCCCAGCAATACCAGCAGCAGCAGCAACAGCAGCAACCTCAACACCCCGCATATAATGTTCCACCTGTACAGGGCCAGCCCCAAGCTCAACAGACCCGATACCAACTGGTACCAGTTCATGTGACAGGCCAACCAAGTGCTGCGTATGTTGCATACCAACAAGCACATGGCCAACAGGCTCAGCAACCCCAAGCGCAGCCAATACAGCAAGTGCAACCTGCCTTCGGCAATTATATGCCCAACTATCATCAAGGTGGCCGGTGACGAGTGCTAGCACTTGCTGCCTTATATTTCCTCTCCTCGTCCAAGCTTGCTGTCTTGCCTCTTGTTGACTGATGTTCCCTATATGATGATCACGGACATCACTATCGCTGTTAGACTTCTTCACGAGCCATCTTGTACAAACATAATACGCCATTGAGAATCACTTGTTACATTACGCCGAACGTGTGTATGCTACGTTGCAACAAATACCCATAAATTTATACATTTAAATTCCCAGTGATGATGACAGATAAGGGGGTTAGTAGAGGTATTCAACCCGCAGTATGCCCGAACATGGACATCAACGATACTAAATCGCCTACAGAAATAAGTTAGTCAGGTGAATTTCTTATGCCATGTCATGCTTACTTTTCTTGAGAGGCTTGCTGAAAAATGTGTTCATGCCTGCACTAAGACAGAGCTGTTTCGTAGAATCTTGACAGTCGGCGCTAAGGGCAACAACTAGCCAGCATTGTTAGCCAAATTCATAGCCCCACATCGATTAAGGCTTACTGGGTAACAGGACGGGAACCTTGCGCTTGCTTTCCAAAATTCGCAACCGCTTAGCGGCTTCAACTCCATCACAGATTGGCATATCTATATTATTGGTAATGTGAGCAACTCGGGAGTGAGGAGATGGGTACTCACGATGATCAAAGAGGGCGACACTGAAGAAACCTGGTTCATGGGCCTCCCACTCTGTCGAGACTATCAGACGAATAAGTGAGGCAGGGACACAGTCATCGGAATACCTGCTATTGCCTCCTCTCCATTACTTGTTGGGAAAACATTAAGATTGTAGCGTTGAAGTTGCTTCACGAGAAGATTTTGCGCAATCGGATTATCTAATAGAAATAGAAGAGATGTCGAGTCATCTATTAGAGGGGTCTAAGAAAACTTGCCTTCTGCAATCAGCACATTTCCATGGAGTGTCCGTTGAGCATTGGCAAGATCTTCGATTGCTTTGGTTATCTCGCTGGGGTGGTGTGGAGCTACGAGATGCGTTAGATTTTTGAGGTTGGCGAGGGCCTGCAATAATCGAGTCAATCTCGGTGGTTTGGTCATTTTCACTACACCAAGCATTGTGCTATCGGCAAAAACTGCTTGACCAGAGCTGCTTGTCGTGGGTGTGTATAAGTGAATGATTTTTGTCTCAGCAAAGGGAACAAGTCCGGAAGCATGTAGTTGCCGAGCAAGGTTGTCCGCGTGCGTTTCGGATTGATCATCGAGGATCACGAAGTCCAATGGCGGACCATGGGCATTGTATGCTTGCAGGTAATGACCTGTCTCCTCCGCAGACGACACCATCGTCACAGAAAATCCTTGCAACATGGTCCTAAGGAGTGCAAGTGTCGCCTCCGAGCCAGAGGTAACGAGAATCTGTAGGGGTCGTGGGATAACAAGCGCAGAACGCATTGTCTCCACGCCTTGAGCATACTAGATAGAACTATATGAAGATAGGAGAGTTGTGGATGGTAAGGAAGTAATTACCCTTTGTGATTCTTCCGAGTTGTAAACTTTGACAGGGATTGTAAACCAGAACATGGAACCACTCTCTGGCTCAGAAGTTACACCAATGGCACCACCCATCAATTTCACGAGTTGGCGGGAAATGGAAAGACCTAATCCTGTCCCACCAAATCGACGAGTAGAAGAATTCTGTTGCGAGTTATGTAGAACAAAAGAATGAAACATGGCAAACATAACTCACGTCTGCTTGCTGGAATGGGACAAATAGAAGGTCGACATCAGTTGCAGAAAGTCCAATTCCAGTATCGCTGTGAAACTCCGTTGGACAAGAAACGGGTATATGATAGATAAAACTCACTGAATTTCGAATTTGAGATGAATATCACCTGGTGAAGCACTTGGAATGCTGTCCAGGGAACACACAACTTTGACGGACCCCGAAGGGGTGAATTTGACCGCGTTGCCGATGAGGTTCATCAGAACTGCAAGTAACCAACTTTTAGGAGGAAGAAATAAAGGAAAATTCGAAGCCCAATCACCTTGTCTAATTCTGGCGTAATCGGCGAACACCCCTGATGAAAGAGAAGTTAGCACGTTCTCGAGTGGAACGATGCAGGTTACATACAAGGGGGCACATCAATATCGATATTGAACGAGAGATCGAGTTTTTTGGCCGCCATAGGCAAGAGTAGTTCCATACAATCCTTAATCACAATGTCAACCCATATGACCAAGATCTGATTGGAAGGGAGGTTTACAGCAATGATGTTCTAGGGAGTTGCGTCAATACGGGCAGTCTACAGCATGCTCGTTAGGGCACTCACTTCTACTAAAAATCCGCTGGGCTCAAGTTTCACAGCTACAGAAAAAGATGCTCTAATCAAAGCATTTTGAATTGATGCGCATCATGCTTACCTGACGCCTCAAGTTTGCTGTAATCGAGAATGGAGTCGATGATCTATAATCCGCCATTAGCCATCCCATCATCAGGTTGAGGTATGAGAGTACCAACCTTGAGGAGGAGTTCACAGGATTGTTTGGCTGTCTGAACTGTGAAGAAGTTCTGTCAGTCACTGCTCTATTGCTTGGTAACAACGGAACCGACCAATCTCGCTTTGTCCTGGATTAAGTTCAGTTCCACTCAACAGATCTAGCAGGCCGTAGAACGAGCTAATGATAGATCAATATCATACACAAGTGTATAGCAAGAGGTGGGTACCTGAAGGGGGTCCTCAGCTCGTGGCTCATGGATGCCAAGAAATTGCTCTTGATCTGTGAGGGTGGTGTTAGACCATGACGAAAAGCATAAGTTGCGGTAAAATAACTTTAGTGGCCTTCAGAGCGTCTTCTCGACTTTTCCTTGCTGCCTCCAATGCTTCTCGCTGAGCGGCGATCATCTTCAAATTCTCTCGAGTACCAGCTTGAACTGAGCGAAACAAGAGAGCGTTTGCAATACTGATACTGGCTTGTTGGCAAAGTAAAGTCAAGATGGTGACAGTATTCTGGCTAAATGGATATTTTGATGCAAAATAAACGGCACCGAACGTTTGACCACGATTGCTGAAGATTGGGAGGCATATGACCGAACGATGAGGTGTTTGTCCAGCCTCAGAGGAGAACCGAGAATCCAACGAGGCGTCCGCATAATAGACTCGCTCCTTCGAGTTTAATGCTGCAACCAAGCTCGTCAGATCTACTTGATGAGGTAACGTTCTTGACCTACCATGTTGGATGATTGCTTTCTGTAGAGGATCACTAATCATCCGGATCGATTTCGGATTTCTGCATTCATGAATAATATTGGTGTAACTCTGGAAAACACGAAGAGGAAAGACAAACTCGTGGACCTGACACAGATCAGGCGGGACCATGCTTGTTGCAACTGTGTAATCGCCTGCTTCTCTGGCAATAACAACTTCTCATAACATCAGGTCATAGCAATAAAAACAGCGACAACGGTACACACCACAAGTATTTTGAGAACCGCAGGTTTCTATACGGGACATCAGCATCCTTTCCTGTCAACATACAACCAGACTACCTGTGGCAATTTCTGTCAACCTTTGCAGAGCTGCGGATATAAATTCAGTCCGCCAGGCTTATACGATAGCAAGCTTTCCTCACCAGACGAGAGATTGATGTCGCTCGAGATGTCTTTGCTCCATTTCAGAATGGCTGCGAGATCGGCCGCGCTCAAAGTGGACTCTTGGTCATCGTATGTGTCCATTCGGCTCTGGGGATTGTAAACGGGTGCTGAAAAGTTGAGAGCGACTGCTTCCGTCTGCACAGCAACATCTGAAGAAAAGATAGGCCGCTTCAATGTATTCTGGTTCCGTGAACCGCATAACATGTTCAGGGAGTTCCTGGGGAACGTCTTTGTCAGCAGTATAAGTGAGAAGAGTTGGTGCATACACAATTCCCTGGGCTCCCCACTGAGCATGGCGGGAAATTCCTCGACGCTGCAATTCTCCGCCAAGGCTTTCCACTCCACATTTTACAAAATGTGACCCTTGCTGCGAGTTATGAGAAATCGGTGACCTGATAACAAAAAAATTCTCACAAGGTACAAGCCCCATCCCTCTTCTGCGAGCCAGTCATTATTAACAGCAAGTCTAGTTTCCACTTCAGCGACAGATTAGTTCGAAGATACAGTACATACTTTACGGCAACATCATAGAGTTTGAATGCATCGGGAGAACCTGCTAGCGCTGCTAGCTCCGCGTCCTAAAAACTAAAGTAAGAAATAAATAAGGCAAATCTAGAGTGAGCCTACTATCAGAGCAACCCATGTACTTGTATTGACAGGGCTTGGTGACAACCACCTAAGATAATATGGTGAAATCGGCGAGTCTCAGGTTTTCTGGAGCACTCACTTTCTTATGTACATTTGATTAGCATTTACTTGAGCAAGATATTTCGCCTGCTTCTCGCCCGTGACGATGCCATTTCGAATGCATGCAATAAGAGCCAGACTTTGATAGAATAAGGCGTATCTGACATGTCGATGACTAAAGACCGTATTAGACCCGTACGAGGTAGGATGCCTGACAACTCACTTAGGATGAACTTCTCTGGTCTCATATACATAAAATCCAAGCTCAGCTGCTTCAGTGATGTAGCCAAGGGAAAAGTAGCCGGCAACCTTGACAGAGGTAAGGTCTAGCCATACTATTGCAACATACTCCTACCTTGAAGGAGTTGTACCTAGAGGAGATGTCAATGTAGAAAGGTTGTGATCCGACGTAGCAAGTACCAGTTGAGAGCAAGGGGGAGATTCCCAGAAGTTGCATGTATATGTTGAACATATTCTTCTTCATTGAAGTGATCAGTGTCGAAAACTGTCGTGGAAGACCCAGCGCGGGTATAGCCTCCAAGCGCCCGAACGCAGTTGAGTGCAGCTTTTGTGAATCAATCAATTGTTTGATATGAGATTATCTGAGTGCGGTACGTACCTGTTGCTAAGATGATTGGCTCTCCTGAAGGCGCTAAGAGCTTGACATCGTTAACACACTGTTACACCAATGGTCCCAGTTAGCATTCAATAACATCAGCTTAAGCAGATTTACAAACCTCTTCAGCAGCGGTGACCAATTCATTGACTAAGAAATGGAAATGCCGTAATGAAAAAAATTCAAGTAAAATTCTGCTCGTCACGTACGATGGTCACAGACGTAAAGCCGGGTTATAATGCTCTGTATTGAGCCATAACTCGTGTATATTCTGGTGAAATAAATCAGGAGAGATGTATAACTTGAGGGAAATACATACGAACTTATCGCCAGCACTGTTTCCATACTTGATGGCTTGTTCCAGGCGAGGCAAGTTTCCACGAATATGAACATTGTCGAAACCTGATACCATAGCACAGAACATAACTTGGGCCCGACTAAATCTTTTAGTTATATTTCAGATCCCTGATGAGCAGCGCGTACCATTTTTCACCTGAAGTTCCGTATCGGTCAGCTATACGCAACGCCAACTTGGCGAGGTCGGCTGAAAACCGGTAGAGTTCTCTGCGTTCTGCAGCCGCTGATTAGGGTTAACATTACCAATGGTAACTCGCATTAATACGAAGACCTGCCTCCAAGGGCCC
>Ga0247729_10000717_pt1 | contig 13032 bp, 7 predicted proteins | sample UWRJL133311R2_FD_180958 | JGI IMG/M metagenome (GOLD analysis project Ga0247729, IMG submission 180958) | Plant litter microbial communities from Arlington Agricultural Research Station in Wisconsin, United States - UWRJ-L133-311R-2 | ecosystem: Environmental > Terrestrial > Plant litter >... | reverse complement strand
ATCACCGCCCTCGACGAACCGCAACGCCACGGGTTCGTCGACCGTGACCGGGATCGGCTCGTCGGTAACGGTGCAGGCCTGCACGACATCGGCACCCACGCGCCCGCGCACGACGATCCCCGCCGCTTCGCGCCGTACCGACAGCATTGCCTCGAGCCGATCGATCGACAGCAGCCCGAAGCGTGCGGCGAGTGCGACGCGCTCGATGGCGTCGGCGGCGATCGTCACGGCGCGCTCGCCCGCGCCGATCGTGTCGATCCGTTCGGGACGGGAGAATTCAGGGGTCGTCATGGCAGGTCTCCGGCGATGATCGCGGCAGTCGGCGCGTGGGCAAGCGCATCGCGCAACGCGTACAGCCGCGCTGCGACGTGGCGCAAGGCGGGTTCGGGCGGCGCTTCGCCGCGGTACAGGTTGCGGATCAAGGCCGCGTCGAGGTTCCCCGCCGCCAGCGCGTCGCGATAGGCGCCAATCCGGCCGCCGAGCATGCTCATCATCTTGCCGATATGCTTGCCGACGATGATGTCGCCGATGCCGATCTGGCGAAGCTGCCCGTCCATGTCGTCGACGAACCGTTCGGTCACGCGCGCCACCGTTTCGGCGCCTTGGGGGTCGCCCTCCAGCCGCAGCAGCACGAAGGTGAGGACGCCAGCGATCATGTCGAAGCGCCCGTCGATCGTGTCGGGCACGCCACCCTCCACATACCAATGCGGCTCACGCCCGCGCGCGACGATCGCGGTGTAGAGTGGCAGCGCTTCGGTATCGCGCGTGCCCAGCATTCGACCGATCCAGCTCAAGCGCATCGACTCCCGAAAGGGCGGCCCTTGTTTGGCCATCAAGCTCGGCATATTGAGGCGATCGCGGTACGATGCAATGCGCGGTTTTCGCGTGGGCGGCGGCCTTGTGACATGGCCGGGTGCCGGGGAGATTGTGATGACGTTGTTTTCGGCCCGTTCGCTTCTGGGGCCTGCCCTGATCCTTGCGGCCGTTGCCGCCGGCGGCTGCACGCCGCTGCGCTCGCATCAGGGCTATGTGATCGACGCCGATCTCGTCAACTCGGTGCAGGCCGGGGTCGATACCCGCCAGTCGGTGCTTCAGGTGCTCGGCAAGCCGACCTTCACCAGTGAGTTCAACCAGGGTGACTGGTATTACGTCTCGCGCGATGCGCGCAACTTCGCGTACAACAACCCGCATGTGAAATCGCAGACCACGCTGCGGATCAGCTTCGACGGCAAGGGCGTCGTCACCGGCATTCGCAAGACCGGCGCGGAGCAGATCGCCTCGATCTCGCCGATGAAGAAGACCACGCCGACGCTCGGCCGCAAGAGCAGCTTCTTCTCCGAACTGTTCGGCAACATCGGTACGGTCGGCGCGGTCGGCGGTGGTGGCGGCGGCCAGCAGGGCGGCGGGCGCGACCGCCCGTAATCGGCGGGCGGGCGGCATCCGCCCGCTCCCTTGCTGGTTGATGAAGGCGACATTCCCGCGCCGTTCAGCGTGATGGTTCCAGAAAGATCCTGTGATCACGGTCCAACCCGCGATCCAGGTCAGGAAAGGAATAGCAACATGCGCTCATTCATCATCACTGCACTCATGGTGGCAACCGTGCTGCCGGTGGCGGCACAGGCGCAGTCGGCTGGCGAAATCCGTCACGACCGCCGTGAAATTCAGGAACAGCGCCGCGACCTCGATCGCGCCTATCGCAGCGGCGATCCGAACCGAATCCGTGCGGAACATCGCGACCTGCGCGACGCGCGGCAGGAATATCGCGAGGATGTCGCCGATCGCAACCGGCGCTTCGGACGTGACGACTGGCGCGGCTGGCGCGATCGCAACGCCCGGCTCTATGCCGCCGGCGATTGGCGCGCACCGTTCCGCTACAATGCCTTCCGTCCGGGCGTGCGGATCGCACCCAATTATTACGGCACGCGCTATGTCGTCGTCGATCCGTGGCGCTATCACTTGCCGCCGGCTCGCTTCGGCCAGACCTGGGTAAGGCATTATAACGACGTGGTGCTGGTCGATACCCGGCGCGGTTACGTCGTCGACGTGATCCGCGGCTTCTACCGGTAAGCTTGCCCCGGTCGGCCGCGCACAGGGTGGGGGAGGTGCGCGGCCGGTGCCGGGTCAAAGCTACTAGGCACTAGTCCCGAAAGGGGGGAAAGGGACTGTGGTGCTGAACGTCGCCCCCCCGAAATGGTTCACGGCTTTTTCGCCTCAGCGCACCGTAAACAGCACTTGATCGACGACCCGACCCGCAACATCGACGAGCCGAAGCCGGTGCTGCCCGGGCGGCGCCAGAATCTGCGGCTGCGCGGTCGCCGAGCCGAGATCGCGACGATCGAGCAGCAGCCGGTGCGTCGCCGCCGATCCTGAAACCGTGACAGCGAGCCGCTGGCGATCGGGCGGGATATCGGGATCGATCGCATAGACCGCGCCCGACACCGGATTGGTGATGCGCGGCCGGCGCGCCGCGTCGGGCGCGAAAGTGATCAGCGGTTGCGCGGTGCCGGCGAGGAAATATTCCGCGCGCGGCTGTTCGACATTGCTGGCGAAGCGGACGTTGGCCCGCTCGATTCCGCCCGGGCGGGGCGGCGGGCCGGTGTCTTGCCCGCTACCCAGCGCCATCATCACGTCGCGCCACACCGGTGCGGCACCGCTCACGCCCGAAACGGCGCGCATCGAATCGCCCTCCAGATTGCCGACCCACACCGCGACCGTGTACCTCTGCGTGAAGCCGATGCACCAATTGTCGCGCATCGCCTTCGACGTGCCGGTCTTCACCGCCGCCCAGAACGGCAGCCGCAGCGCCGAATCGAGCCCGAACGTGGCGGCGCGCGCATTGGGGTCGGCGATCATGTCGGAAACGATCCACGCCGCTTGCGGGCTGGTGATCGCGCGCGGTGTTTCATGTGGATCATCCTTGGTCAGCCGCGCCGGCGACCAGCGGCCGCCCTGCGACAGACTGCGATAGGCGTTGGCCTGTTCGATCAACGTCACCTCGGCCGAGCCGAGCGCGAGCGAATAGCCGTAATAATCGCCGTCCTCGACCAGCCCACGATAGCCGCTGTCCCACAGCCGGTCGCGAAACGCATCGACGCCGACCAGCAGCAACGTCCGCACCGCCGGCACGTTGAGCGACCCCGCCAGCGCCGAGCGCGCCGACACCGGCCCCTTGAAGCCACGGTCGTAATTCTGCGGCACATACAGGCCCGAGGCGGTGTCGAGCTGCACCGGCGAATCGTCGAGGATCGAGGCTGGGGTGAGATAGCCTTTCTCGATCGCCTCGGCATACAGGAACGGTTTCAGAGTCGATCCCGCCTGCCGATAGGCGTTCGCGCCATCGACCGAGGGCGCGGTCGAGGCGCCGCCGATCCCGCCGACATAGGCGAGCACGTCGCCGCTGGCATTGTCGAGCACCACCACCGCGCCATCGCGTGCGCGCGCGCCGCCGAGACCCTGCAACTGGCGGCGTAACGCCTGGATCGCGATTCTCTGGATGCGCACGTCGAGCGTGGTGGTGATGCGCAGGCCGGGCTTGGTCAGCAGCCGGTCGGAGAGATGCGGCGCGAGGCCGGGGTCGAGCGCGAGGCTGCGCGCCGGGCCGAGCATCGCCGCCGCCTCGCCCTCGAAGCGGGTGCAATCGCGCTCGCGGCTCATCGCGCAGGCGCGGCGCGCGATTGTGCCCGCACCCGCTTGCGGTTCGGGCAGCAGCGCGGCGAGCAGCAATGCGTCGTCGCGGGCAAGCGCATCCGGGGTCTTGCCGAACAGTCCGAGCGCCGCCGCGCCGATTCCCTGCGCCTCGCCACGAAACCCGGCGAGGTTGAGATAGGCCTCGAGGATCTGGTCCTTGCTCCAGCCGCGCTCGATCGCCCAGGCGGCGCGCATCTGGCGAAGCTTGTCCCACACATGCCGCCGCCCCGGCGCGGCGAGATCGGGCGCGAGGAAGCCGGCGAGCTGCATCGACAACGTCGATCCGCCACGCCCGCGCTGCCCTTGCGTCTTGTCGCGCGCGATGCCGAGCAGCGCGAGCCAATCGACACCGCCGTGGCCGTAGAAGCGCTGGTCCTCGGCGGCGACGATCGTGTCGCGTGCGATCGGCGCGACATGGGCGAGTGGCGTCCAGCCGAGGCGGCGCGCCTTGAAATCGACGCGGGCGGAATCGATCAGCGTGCCGTTGCGATCGTAGAGCCATGCTTCGGATGGGTGCCACGCGCCGCGCACCTGTGCGTAAGCCGGGAGTGGGGGTGGGAAGGTCGCATAATCGATCGCGGCAAACGCAAACAGGGCGAGGCAAAGGGTGGCAACGGTTATGCCACCTTTCGTCCACAGGCTTTTCCACAGCGCGTCACCGCGACGGCGCAGGCGGGCGTTCAGTTGGGAAAGCCGCTGTAACAGGGCGGTGCGGTCAATCACGCGACGGTCCGTAACTGGACCCCGGCCTTCGCCGGGGAAGAGAAAGTAGCCTCCGTTCGTGCTGAGCGTGTCGAAGCACGTGCCCCAAGCGCTGGCTCTCTTGGCACGCCCTTCGACTTCGCTCAGGGCGAACGGGGTGGAGAAAGAACCGCTGACATCACCGTTGCTCCACCACCATCGGCGCGAGCGGCACCTGCGCGCGGATCGCGGGCGAATACATCGCCTCGACTCGGCTCGGCGGCAATTGGAAACGGCCCGCGCCGTTCAGCCGGATCAGGTACGACGCGGCGAACTTGCCACGCGGCACCCAGTCGAAATACGCTCGCCAGCTATCGTTGCGCCGCTCGACATAGGCCGCAGACACGCCCGCCTGCACATCCCACAATTTGCGATCGGCATCGCGGATGTTGAAGCGCGTGCCGTCACCCGCCTGCCCCTTGTCCGCGAGCATCTGCGATTGCCCGCCGAGGTCACCGATGATCGTCGCGCCCGCCGGGATCGGATCGTTGATGACCACCCAGTTACGCTCCGCGCTCGCCTCCACGCCGATGGTGATCTTGAGCACGTCGCCGCGCGTCAGCTTGCCGGGCGTGCGGCGCTGCACCACCTCGACCGAGCGCACCATCCGGTAGCCCGCGAACAGCGGTTGCTTGAGCGGCACCGCCGCCGACACCGAGACGCTCGCCCACGGCCCGGCGCCGCCGGCCTGACGCAGCACCAGCGGCGTCTGCGTGGTCGGCAGCGCGAAGCTGGCGAGGCGCTGGTCGGTGGCGAGCGGCCAGCTCTTGCTCAGCGTCTTCGCGCCGAGCGTCAGCGTGGTCGCGCCGGTGATCGCACTCGCCGGATACAGCGCGCCGAACTTGCGCGCGGCGATCGTGCCCCAGGCATTCGCCGTGGTGGTGTCCCAATGACCGTGCGACTGGCGCAAAGCCACGCCGACCATCATCTTCGCGGCCTCGTCCTGCCAGCCGGGCCGGCCGAGCGTGGCGATCACCGACTTGATCGAGGCTTCGTCGGTCGAGGACATCAGCCACCACAGGCTGTTGGCTTTGTCCGAGAGGTCGAGCCGGGTGCCTTCATACACCAGCCGCGTGCGCAATTCGGCCTCGGCATTGGCCTTGAGCGCAGCGGCGTTGGCGAGGCCCGGCACATGATCGAGCGCGATCAGATAGTCGGCGAGGCTGGCGCTCGGCATTTCCTTGGGCGTCATCGCGATCTGGCCGAGCATTGCCGGGGTCGCCGCGCCGGCGCGGGCGAGCGCCGCGAACGCCGCGATCTTTTGCGGGCGCGGATCGCCATAGGTCTCGTGCCGCACACGCCCGTCGAGCACCGCCTTCAACCCCTCGATCATCCGCGTGCGCGGCGCATCGGGGATCGGCAGGCCGGCTTCGGAGGTCATCGACAGCACATACGCGGTCAGCGCTTCCGAGCCGCTGAGCGAGTCCGACGGCCAGTAGCGCAGCAGCCCGTCGCTCGCCTGATAGGTCGGGATGTCGCTCGCGAGCGATGTCCACGCGCCGGCATCGCCGAGCGCGACCGCACGCGACAGCCGCTGCTCGAAGCAGGTGTACGGATACGCCGCCATGAACGCGCGCACCCCGGCCAGCGGCGGCGCGAGGCTGTCGTCGAGCCGGATGTCGACCGTCCCGCGCCCGGCGAGCGCGCCGGCGGGCGGCGCGATCGGGATCGTCGTGGCGTCGCCGACATGCGCGAGCGTCGCTGCCCACACTTCGACCGGGAAGGCCGGTACGACGTCCTGATTGACGCTCAACTGGTCGCCGGCCTTGCCGTCCGCCGTTTTGGCGGTGACGTGCCAGCGCAGATTGGCGACATTCTCGGGCGCGGTGAGGTTCCACGCGATCGGCACCGCGCCGCCCGCCGGAATCTGCACCGTCAGCGGTCTGCCTTGCGCGACGCGCGGGGTGAGATCAACCGTGGCGGTGACGGTCATCGGCTTGTCCGACCCGTTCCTCAGCGTGAACCCGGCCGCGTAATAATCGCCCGATCGCACCAGCGGCGGCATCGCCGCGTAGATCGACAGATCCTGCGCGGTGCGGACATCGGTCGATCCGGTGCCGTAAAGCTGCGCGCCCTGCGTCGCGATCGCGACCAGCTTGAACGACGACAGCGCGTCCGACATCGGCACCGCGATCCGCGCATGGCCGTTGCCGTCGAGCGCGACATGGCCCTTCCACAGCAGCACCGGCTGGAAATTCTCGCGGTTGAGCCCCGAGGAATCGGCACCGCCGCCTCCGCCCGCCTCGACCGCCTTCTTTCCGTAATGACGCTTGCCGACCACCTGAGTCTGCGCGGTCGAGGTCAGCACCGAGAGCGGGCGCTCGCCCATCATCGCGGTCAGCACGTCCCAGCTTTCGTTAGGCGCGAGCTGGAGCAGCGCTTCATCCACCGCGGCGAACGCGACATCGGCCTCGCGCGCCGGCTTGCCGTCGGGCGTCTTCACTGACACATCGACTTGCGCGACATCGCGCGCGGCATAGCGCGTGCGATCGGCCTTGACCGCGACGGCGAGTTTATGCGCCTCCCAGCCGACCTTCACCTTGGCGATGCCGAGCCGGTAGCTCGGCTTGGCGAGATCGACCAGCGCGGTCGGTTCCTGCCCCTCGGGCGGGCCGCTCTCCAGCCCGAGCGAGCGCGCGATGCCGTGCAGCCAGCTCCAGAAGCCGCTCTCCACGCGGCCGCGCACCACCATCACCGAGACGAATACGTCGGGCGCATAAGCACCCGGCATCGGCACCTCGACGACCGGGTCTTTGCCGGAAAGCTGCGTGACGAAGCTCGACAGCACGCCCTCGCGCTCGACCGTGACGAGTGCGGTCGCGCTTCGGAACGGCATCCGCACCTGGAAGCGGCCGGTTTCGCCCGCCGCATAGCTGAGCTTCTCGGGCACCACGTCCATGCGATCGCCATTGTCGCCGCCGAACCACCAATCCTCGTCACCGGCCAGCCACACCGACGTGGTCGCGCGCGCGACATTGCCGTTGGCGTCGGCGGTGGTGGCGACCGCATAAACCTCGCCCGACGTGCCGGGATCGATCTTGCACTGCGCGAGGCCCTGCGCATCGGTGGTCGCGGTGCAATCGGCCGACAGCTTGGTCGTCGTCATCTGGTTGTCGTAAGCGTAGAAGCCGCCGATCAGCCGCCGCCGCGCGGTCAGGATTTTCCGCGAATACAGCGCGACCGACACCTTCCGGTTGGCGATCGGTTTACCCTCGGTGGTCAGCGCGACGAAGCTCAGGCGCAAATCGTCCTGCTTCATCAGCCAGCCATCGGTCTTGATGCCGAGCTGAACCGCGCTCGGGAAGATCGGGATTCGCTTCGAGGCGGTCAGCACCTCGCCGTTGGCGTCCTGATAATCCATCTCGACGAGCATGTCGGTAGCGGCGTCGAGGCTTTGCGGCACCTCTACCGTCGTCTTGGTCGTGCCGTCGCCGCCGAGCTTGGCGGGCAAGGTCTGCGTCGGCGGCAGCGGAGTCTTCTCTTCCTCGCCGTCGCCGTCGAGCGGCTTGGTGCCCTCGGTCACCTTGGCGCCGCCGAACGTGTATTTCTCATAGCCGTCCGGTGTCGCGGTGCGACCGAAATAGCCGATCCGCAGATCGACCGGCAAGTTGGGCGCGCCGCCGCCCGAGAGATAGCCGACGAACAGGTCGAGCGGCAGCGTCTTCGGGCGAACCTGCGCATCGTTGGGGCCGGTGACGGTCGCGCGCATCGTCGGCAATTTGTATTCGTCGACCTTGAACGACTGGCCCGAGGAAAGCGTCTTGCCGGCCGCCTCGATGCGGATGTCGTAATCGCCCATCGGCGCGCCCTGCGGCGCGGTCCATTCGGATTCACCGATGCCGTTGGCGTCGATCGTCACCGGCAGTTCGAACACCGTGTCCGATCCGCGATGCGACAGCTTCAGCGTTCCCGACGTGGAGGGGGCGAGGCCGAAGCCCGCGCCGATCTGCTGGCGCAGGATATGCTTCATGTGGATCGTCTCGCCCTGCCGGACGAGCGCACGGTCGAACACGGTATGGAGCAGGTCGCCCGCCGCCGAATAGCCATAGGGCAAATCGAAGTCATAGGGGCGGATGCCCTCGCCCCAATCGGTCAGCGTGAAGCTGAAATCGTCGGCAAGCCGCGCCGACACCATCAGCGGGTGCGCGCTGCTGCTCTCTTCGCAACTTGCATAGGTTTCCGGCTCCGGCAGGCCCTTGGGCACGTATAGCCCGCCCGCCTTGTCGGTAGTGCCGCGCGCGAGCAAAGCGCCGGTGCAGCTATCGGTGACGCGCACCTCGGCATTGGCGGCGGGCTTGCCGGTGTCGAGTTGAGTCACCCACGCAAGGCTGCGCTCGCGACCCCATTTGAAATGCACGGCAAGATTGGTGACGAGCGCCGCGCTCGCCACATAGCGCGGCGCGTTCCGCCCGAGCAACGCCTGCCCCAGCACCGGGCTGGCCAGTTCGACGACATAGAAGCCGGGCTTGCCGAGCGGGATGCCGAACACCTCGAAATCCTTGCCCTTGCCAGGCAGGCCGAGCGAAAGCGCCTTGCCCTGGCCTGCGCCGAGGATGGGCGCCGATCCGGTGTCGTTGATCCGCACGTCCTTGCCGCCGCGCTTGACGACATGGCTCTTCTCGTCGTCCGCCTTGGCGACCGTGCGCAGCCATTGCGCGACTTCGCCGTCCGAACCCGAGACGCGCAGTGACTGGCCGGGCATCGCCATGCTCTGGCCCTGCAACGCCGGTTCGACGTTGCGCACGGTGACGGGCAACACGCCGCCCTGCTGGGCTTCGAGAATGCCGAACGGGGCTGCGAACTTGATGAGCGGCGGCGCCTCGTCGAATTTCACGTCGAGCGGAAAGCGCTCGGCATTCGACAGCACGCGGCCGCTCTCGTCCTTGAGACCGGCGGGGAGAGTCAGCTTGGCGGTGGTCGCGGCGGGCAGGGGGGCCGCGAAGGTGATGTCGCTGATCGTCGCCTTCTTGGCGTCGTCCTTGTCGAACTTGGGCGCGATCGCCTTGCCGTCGGCGGTGGTGATGCGGATTTGCTGCGCCGCCGACATCGCGATCGGCGCGGTGAAGCGGACATACGCCTTTTCGACCGGCGAGCAGCCCGCCTGCGCGTTGACCCGGCTGCATTCGAAGCGCGCGCTGAAGGGTTTACGCACGGTATAGTCGAAACGCTGGTCGGCGCCCGCGATCTTGCCGCCCGCGCTGGCGATGTTGGCGCCCCAAACCAAAGCCATGTCGCGGCCCGGCGGTAGCGGGCGACGGCATTTCAGTGCGGTGACGCCGGCATAGGCTTTCTGCCGATCCGCCGCGCTGTCGGGCACCGCGGCAGGCAGCCCGCCATTGTCGAGGAAGCTGCGGACGTTCCAGTTGCTCGTGCCCATCTCGCCGAGCAACTTGCCGGGCAAATCTGCGGGGAGCACGTCGACGGGGATTTTCTCGCCGATGCCATCGACCGCGCAATAGGCGTTGGCGGCGATCGAGGTTGGCGTGGCGGGCAGGTTGGCGGCAACGAGGAAGGTCTGGTCCTCCTCGATCTCACCGTCATATTGCGCCGGCAGCACCGCGCGCGCGACCGGGCCGCCGGCATCGACCTTGAACACGCGCTGGCCAGTCACTTCATAGCCCGACACGCTCTTGAGCTTGTCGTGGATCGTGAACGAACAGGTCGTGCCACCCGGCAGGCCGTTGGCGAATTCATAGACGAAGGTCTGCGGATCGACCCAGCGACCGGTGCCGCCGACATCGCACTTCACGTCATACGGCGAAGCCGCACGCGGATCACCAAGCGCGACCATCGGCTGGCTGAAACGGGTAGTGAAGCGTTCGATCGCACCGTCGCCGATGCCCGGCGTCGCCAGCACGACTTGCGGGGAAGAATCGCCAAGCGCGGCGACTGGCGCGAGCGCCAACATCAACAGCGCGATACGGCCGGTGACCTTCATCAAACGTCCTCCCCAGGAGCGGCGTGACGCTAGGGGGCGGCACGGCGGGCGTAAAGCCTTGATTATAGCTTGCCCCATCGTTGCGAATGCGAAACACTCTTAAAGAATCGTTAACGCTGATTCGGGGGTGAGGCGTTGGAGATAGCGGGAATAGGTCTTGCCGTGCTTGACGCGGTCGCGCGCGAAACCATGCTGTTCGCAGGCGTGGGTTTCCTGATCGGCGGGATCGACGATCTCGCGGTCGATCTCGTCTTTCTGGCCGTGTGGGCGCGGCGGCGGCTCAGCCCGGCGAGCGTGGGCGATGGCGACGGAACGCTCGCCGAATATCCTGCACGCGCCGTTCCGCGTCGGTTCGCCGTGTTCGTGCCCGCATGGGACGAAGCGGCGGTGATCGGAGCGATGCTGCGCACCACGCTCGCGCGGTTCGGTGCGGCGGACTATCGCCTTTACGTCGGCGCCTATCCGAACGATCGCCCCACGATCGAAGCGGTTACCGCTGTCTCCGCGAAAGACGCGCGGGTGCGGCTCGTGATCGGCGACATCGCCGGGCCGACCACCAAGGCGGATTGCCTCAACACCCTCTGGCATGCGCTGCGACAGGACGAGGCGGATGGATGGCGTGCGGACGCGATCGTGCTGCACGACGCCGAGGATGTCGTCGATCGCCACGAACTGCGCATCTACGATGCGCTGCTCGATCGCTACGCGGTCGTGCAATTGCCGGTGCTGCCGTTGATCGACAGCAGTGCGCGGCTGGTCTCGGGCCATTACGCCGACGAATTTTCCGAAGCGCACACCAAAAATCTGGTGGTGCGGCAGGCGCTCGGCGCGGGTTTGCCGCTCGCCGGGGTCGGCTGTGCGATCGCGTGCGATGCGTTGGCGGCGGTCGCGGTGGCGCGCGGCGGTGATCCGTTCGACGGTGGCAGTCTGACCGAGGATTACGAACTCGGCCTGATGCTGAGCCAGCGCGGTGCCACCGGCGTGATCGCACGCATCCGCGAAGGCGCCGGCACGCCGCTGGTCGCGGTGCGTGCCTATTTCCCCGCGACGCTCGAGACGGCGGTGCGGCAGAAGACGCGCTGGATGATCGGCATCGCGCTCGCCGGATGGGACCGGCTCGGCTGGGGGCGGGTGCGGCATTGGTCCGAACATTGGATGCGGATGCGTGATCGCCGCGCGCCGCTGGCGATGCTGGTGTTGGGCGTGGCCTATGTCGCGCTGCTCGGTTGGGGCGCGTCGAACCTCGCGCACTGGCTTGCGGGTACGCCGCTGCCGCACGTCGGCACCGCGACCGCGCTGTTGCTCCGGGTCAACGCCGCGGTGCTGCTGTGGCGGATCGTCGCGCGGGTGGTGTTCACGACGCGCGATTACGGCTGGCGCGAAGGATTGTGGTCGTTGCCGCGCATGCTGGTCGGCAATCTGATCGCGCTGCTCGCGGTTCGGCGCGCGCTCTGGCGCTACGCCGCGATGTTGCGCGGCGCACACGTGCGTTGGGACAAGACCGCGCACGTCTTCCCGGACGACGCGGCGATCGAGCCATGAAGGCCGGGCGAGGTCGTCCGCTGCGCTTCATCGGCATGCTCGTCGCGGGCTGGATCGGCATGCGCGCGGTGATGCTGTGGCCGCACGCCGAAGCGGTGCCCGATCCGGCGCGCGGCAGGGTTCCAGTAGCGCGGGCGTTGGCTGTGGCAACGGCGGTCCCCGCCAGAGCGCATCCGGTGTCGCCGGCGCGCGAGCCGATCGGGATTCGGGCGGTGTGGCGCGCCGCGCCTGCTGTGGCGGCGCATGCCAGCGATGCGGCGCAGTCGATTCAGCCGCTACCGCCCTTCGCTGCGTCGGTAGGTGAGCGGGACGGTCCGCAAGCGCTGCCGCCGCCCATCGCCGGCCTGCCGCGCCCTGCGCCACCGGCTGCGGCGGCAAGCACGGCCAACCCGTCTCGCTTCTCGGGCAGCTTCTGGCTCGTCGCTCGGAATGGCGGCGGCGTCACCAGCGCGCCGCTCGGCGGACAACTCGGTGGATCGCAGGCGGGATTGCGGCTGGCGTATCTGCTCGACCGCAACCACCGCCTCGCCGCGATGGCGCGCGTCACCAGCCCGCTCGGATCGGGCTTGCGCGAAGCGGCGATCGGCCTCGAATGGCAGCCGACGCGCCTGCCGGTGCGGATCGTCGCCGAGCAGCGCATCGCGATCGACGGTGGCAAGGGCGGTCCCGCTATCGAACTGGTCGGCGGGTTCGGTCCGCTACCTGTCGGCGGCGGCTTCCGCCTAGAAAGCTATGCACAGGCTGGCGCGATCCACCGCGACCGCACCGAAGGTTTCGTCGATGGCGCCGCGCACCTTTCGCATCCGGTCGGCGCGCTCGGCCCGATCCCGATCGATCTCGGCGCCGGCCTGTGGGGCGGTGCGCAACGCGGCGCCGAGCGGCTCGATATCGGCCCGTCGATCACCGCGACGCTGCCGATCGCTGGCCGGTATGCGCGCCTATCGCTCGACTGGCGCGAGCGCGTTGCGGGCGCGGCCCGGCCCGGTTCGGGCGTTGCGCTGACGCTGGGGGCGGATTTCTAGGCGCTTCGCCCCCAACTTCCGTTCGTGCTGAGCAACTGTGTTCATGCAGGCCGGTATGTTTGCTGTGATTTGAGCATGGCATTTAGGGTGATGATGAGTTTT
>Ga0247729_10000716_pt1 | contig 13048 bp, 9 predicted proteins | sample UWRJL133311R2_FD_180958 | JGI IMG/M metagenome (GOLD analysis project Ga0247729, IMG submission 180958) | Plant litter microbial communities from Arlington Agricultural Research Station in Wisconsin, United States - UWRJ-L133-311R-2 | ecosystem: Environmental > Terrestrial > Plant litter >... | reverse complement strand
ACGATCGCGCCGGAAGCCTTCACGCCGGAGGCCGGGCAGTATCTCGGCCTGCGCAGCGTCGCCTCGCAGCTCGACCGCGCCCGCACCGATACCGCGTTGCGCGAGGTGGTCGCATCCCTGTGGTCGCTGGCGGTGACCATCGAGGACGGCGACATCACCGATGTGGACAAGGCGCTGAAGGCCGCGCAGGAGGCGCTGAAGCAGGCGCTCGACCGCGGCGCCAGCGACGAGGAGATCAAGAAGCTCACGGAAGATTTGCGCGCGGCGATGGACAAGTTCCTCAAGCAGTTCGCCGAGAAGATGAAGGACAACCCGCAGCAGCTCGCGCGCCCGCTCGACAAGAATGCGAAAGTGCTGCGGCAGCGCGACCTCGACAACATGATGCGGCAGATGGAGCAGAAGTCGCGCAACGGCGACAAGGAAGGCGCCAAGGCGCTGCTCGAACAGCTGCAGCAGATGCTGGAAAACCTGCAGATGGCGCAGCCCGGCCAGGGCGGCGACCTCGACGAGGAGATGGCCGAGGCCCAGGATCTGATCCGCAAGCAGCAGAAGCTGCAGGACAAGACCTTCGAGCAGGGCCAGGACGCCAAGCGCGACCGCTCGCGCGGCAAGCAGGCCGATCGCGGCATGCGCGACCTGCAGCAGGACCAGCAGGCGTTGCGCGACCGGCTCAAGCAGCTGCAGGACAAACTCGCCAAGAAGGGCATGGGCCAGGGTCAAAAAGGCCAGAAGGGCGAGAAGGGGCAAAAGGGCGAGAAAGGCCAGGGCGAGCAGGGCCAGGGTCAAGGAGACCAGGGCGACGGCGACGATGATGGCGACGGGTTCGGCGACGCCGGCAACGCCATGGGCGATGCCGAGGGCCAGCTCGGCGAAGGCAATGCCGACGGCGCCGGCGGCTCCCAGGGTCGCGCGGTGGATGCCTTGCGAAAAGGCCTCAACAAGCTCGCGCAGTCGCAGCCGGGCGACGGCGAAGGCCAGGGCGATGGTCCGGGCGAGCAGGCCGGCCGCCAGCAGAGTGGCGGCCGCGACAGCGATCCTTTGGGCCGGCCGCTGCGCGGCAAGGATCTTGGCGACGACCTCACGGTGAAGATTCCCGGCGAGATCGACGTGCAGCGCGTGCGCCGGATTCTCGAAGAACTCCGCCGCCGCCTCGGCGACACCGCGCGCCCGCAGCTCGAACTCGACTACATCGAGCGCCTGCTGAAGGATTATTGACGCCCTGCGGCATCAGCAATTTTCGCCCGCGAAGGACAGCCTGTAGCCCGCATGAACGCAGCGACATGCGGACAACCGATGGTGACACCCCGCATCTCGCTTCGCTCATGCGGGCTACATTTCCGCCGCAAGGACGCCGCCTCTACGCCAAAAGATTAGCTGGGCATCCCCGGCAATCTAAAATAGCTTCCCGGCAACAAAAAACATCGGGAGGCTATCTCATGAAGTTCGGACACTTGTTGTCGGCTGTTGCCGCTTGCAGCCTGTTGCTCGCCACGCCGGTTCTGGCGCAAGGAACTGGTCAAGGCGTCAAGATCGGCATCCTCAACGACCAGTCCGGTGTCTATGCCGACTACGGCGGCAAGTACTCCGTCGAGGCCGCCAAAATGGCGATCGAGGACTTTGGCGGCGAAGTGCTGGGCGGCAAGATCGAACTGATCACCGCCGATCACCAGAACAAGCCCGACCTCGCGGTGTCCATTGCGCGGCGCTGGTACGACGTCGAAGGCGTCGACATGATCACCGAGCTGACCACTTCCTCGGTCGCGTTGGCCGTGCAGGAACTGTCGCAGCAGGCAAAGAAGATCGACATCGTGGTGGGCGCTGCGACCTCGCGCATCACCGGCGACGCCTGTACGCCCTATGGCTTCCACTGGTCGTTCGACACCCATGCGCTCGGCGTCGGCACCGGCGGCTCGCTGACCGAGGCCGGCGGCGACAGCTGGTTCTTCCTCACCGCGGACTACGCCTTCGGCTATTCGCTGGAGAAGGACACCGGCGACATCGTCAAGGCCAAGGGCGGCAAGGTGCTCGGCGCCGTCCGGCATCCCCTGAACTCGTCGGACTACTCGTCGTTCCTGCTGCAGGCGCAGGCCTCCAAGGCCAAGATCATCGGCCTCGCCAATGCCGGCCTCGACACCACCAATTCCATCAAGCAGGCCTCGGAATTCGGCATCGTCGCCGGCGGCCAGAAGCTTGCCGGGTTGCTGCTGACCCTGGCCGAAGTGCACGGCCTCGGCCTGCAGGCGGCGCAGGGCCTGGTGCTGACCGAAGCCTTCTACTGGGACCGCGACGACAAATCCCGCGCCTTTGCCGAGCGCTTCTTCAAGCGCACCCAGCGGATGCCGAACATGATCCAGGCCGGCACCTATTCGGCCACCCTGTCCTATCTCAAGGCAGTGAAGGCCGCTGGCACCAAGGAGTCCGACGCGGTGGTGAAGAAGCTGAAGGAACTGCCGGTCGACGACGCCTTCGCCCAGGGCAAGGTGCTGGCCAACGGCCGCTTCCTGCACGACCTCTATCTGTTCGAGGTCAAGAAGCCTTCGGAATCGAAAAAGCCGTGGGATTACTACAAAACGATTGCCACGGTGCCCGGCGACAAGGCGTTCCCGACCGCGGCGGAGAGTGGTTGTCCGTTGACCAAGTAGGTTACTGTCGTCCCGGGCCAGTGAGCAAAGCGAACGCCGACCCGGGACCCATAACCTCAGAGCCGGTGGCGGAGTGCAGGCTTCGGCAACAGCGCTTTAACGAGAAGACAGAGGCTATGGGTCCCGGCTTGCGCTCGCAAGCTCGCTTGCCGGGACGACATTGCCCTAATACCCGGTCATTTCCAGATAGCCGACGCCTTGATGGCTGCCGGTGAACGCGATCGGCCCTTCCCAATAGGGAAAGCTGGTGCCCATCCACGCCTGCGCATTCAGCGGCGAGGTCGAAATCGCCAGCCCGCGCGCGGCGATGCCGACCTTCCATGACGTCGGCAGTTTGCGTCCCGCCACTTCGCTGAACGCCGTCGGAATCATCGCGATCTCATTCGATGCAATCTGCTCGGAAAGGCCGTCGCGAAAAATCCAGTTGCCGGAAAAATAGTTTGCGCCATCGCGCTGCCGCAGCCGGAACAGCATCAGCTTCTCGCCGCCCGGCAGATGCAGCGAGAACCAGTCCCAGCCGGTCTGGTCGGACGCCAGCGGCTGGCTGGAGAATTCGCGGTCCAGCCAGGCGTGGCCGCTGACCTGCACAGGCTTGTCGTCGATGTTGATTAAGCCCGTCGCTGCAAAATATGGCTGGCTGTAGTAATACGACGCCTGGCCGCGTTCGGACTTCTTGCTGTAGCCGGCGTCGCCCTGCAGCACCAGCGACTGCTGCGCCGCGAGCCGCAGCACGTAGCTGAAATTCGGACCCGAGGTCGTGACCTCGAGCGGCGCGACGGTCGCATCGGAAAAACCGTCCAGCCCGCGCATTTCCCATGCATCGATCCAGGCCCGAAACGGCGCCGCGGTGACGCCGGCCTGTCCGATGCCGCCGCGTGCAAAAGCCTCACTGAAGCGATGGGTCTGCGCCGAGGTGATCGCGGCGTGGCCCATCCAGATTTGCGGCGTAGCCCAGCCTTCGCCCGGTCCGCCCGGCGCCATCGCCTGACGAAACAGCGTCCACTGCGCGCCATATGCAGCACCCTGCGCGTCGGCGAGATTGGCGGTGAGATACCACCACTCGATGCGATAGTCGGGATGCGCGCCGTGATCGGCGGGAAACGCCAGCACGCGGCCCGGCACCACGCCGGCAAAGCCGTCGGCGTCGCGACCCAATCCGGCAAAGCCCTGCGCCAGCGCGCGCGAACCGCCGAGGCCGAGCAGCGCCAAGCCGCCGGCGAACGCGCGGCGTGTGAGGCTAGCGTTCATTGGCAAACACCTTGACCAGTTTCGCCGGCTGCATCCGCAACAGTTGCAAGATCGGCAGCAGCGCCGCCAGCAACGAAGCCAGCATCGCGACGCCGAGCAACTGGATCAACTGCAGCGGAAACACATGAAACGGCAGCCGCCAGCCGAACGCCTTCACGTTCACCACCGCGATCAGGCACCACGCCACCAGAAGCCCGAGCGGCAGCGCCAGCAGCGCGGTGATCAGCGCCACCGACAGCGTCTTCAGCAGCTCGATGCCGGCCAGCCGTTTTCGCGTGATGCCGATCGCCCAGAGCGGCGCCAGTTGCGGCAGCCGCGAATGGCTGAGCGTCAGCAGGCTGGTCAGCAGCGCCACGCCGGCGACGCCGAGGGTGAAGGCGTTGAGCGCCGCGGTCACCGCAAAGGTGCGGTTGAAGATGCGCAGCGATTCCGTTTTCACGGTGGCCTGGTCGGCGAGGTTGCGGCCGTCGAGGTTGAATTTTTGCTGGATCGCGGCGATCAGCGCCGCCACATCGGCAGGCGCGACCCGCAGTCCCATTCTTGTCTGCGAAATCTGCGGAAAGCGCTGCACCAGCACATCGATATTGACGCCGAGCTGGCCCTTCGGATTGCCGTAATCGGCATAGATACCGACAATGGCGAGCGGCCAGTTACCCGACGTTGTGGGCACCTCAACGCGGTCGCCGATGTTTAACTTGAGTCGCCGCGACAGTTGCTCGCTGATGAACGCGGCATCGCCGGAACGCACGCGGTCCCACGCATCTTTCGTGGCTTCCAGCAGCGGCCATTGCTCGCGGTAGGTGGCGTGGTCGGCGAAGCCCAGCACTTCGACCGGCATGCCTGCGAGCTGCACGTCGGTGCGGCTGCCGGGCAGCACGGCCTGCACCTCGCGGCGCTGCTTCAGCCAGTCCTTGATCTCGACCGCCTGCGTCTCGCTGGACGCATTGAGATAGATCTCGGCGGCCAGGCGTCCATCGAGCCAGCCGGTAAAGGTGCGGCTGAAACTTTCCACCATTGTGCCGACGCCGACATTGACGGCGAGCGCCAGCAGCAGCGCCATCAGCGCCAGCGACAGGCCGGAAAGCTGCAGCCGGCTGTCGGCCCAGAACCATTTGGCCAGCGGCCGCGTGGTGCTGCGTTCGCCGAGCGCGAGCACGAGTCCCAGAATCACCGGAAGCGCCAGCGCTGCGCCGATCAGCAAGGCCGCCAGCACGACAAATCCCGCGATCAGGGAATCCCCGAGCCACAGCACGCCGGCAGCACCGACGAGAACGATCACGGCCAGCGTGCCCTGCAGCGCCAGCCAGCGGCTCTGCGCCTGCTGCCAGGCGTAAGGCTGCGCCGCTGCGAGCAGCGGCAGCCGCGCCGCCTTGAGCAGGCTCGACGCCGCGGCGGCCAGCGCGCCAAGGACGGAGATCGCGAGGCCCGCGAGCCACCATTCCGGCTTCAGCGTCAGCTGGCCGGGGATCGTCGCGCCATACAGCCCGCGCAGACTTGCGGCGACATCGGGCAGCAGCGACGCCGCGATGAAATAGCCGCATACCAGCCCGATCAGTCCTGCGACCATCGCGATCGATACCAGCTCGACCAGCAGCACGCTGTTGAGCAGCCGCGCCGACACGCCGCAGGCGCGCAAGGTACGCAGCATCGGCAGCCGCTGCTCGAAGCCGAGGCCGATGGCGGAGTTGACGATGAACAGGCCGACGACGAAGGATAGCAGGCCGAAGGCGGTGAGGTTGAGATGAAAGCTGTCGGTGAGCCGTTCCAGGTCGGTCTCGGCGTCGGGCTCGACGCGGCGCAACTGATCGCCGGTGACGCTCTCCAGCGATGCGCGCGGACCGTTGACCTTGCCGATCAGCAGTCGCGACACCTGGCCGGGCATTTTCAGCAGTTGCTGCGCTATGCCGATGTCGACCACCACAACGCCCTGTACCAGTTGCGGCTGCACCCGCAGCGGCGGCAGCTTCACCGCGCCGTCGATGACAGGCGTCGCGCCTTCCGCGAGATCGAGATCCTTCAGCGTTTCCGGCGACACCAGCGTCTGTCCGGGCGGCGTGATGAACGATTGCACGCCGGCACGGCCGACTTCCGCGGTGGCGCTGGCTTCCACCGGCAGTGTCACCGGCTCAATGCCGAGCAATCTTATTGAGCGCCCGCCGATCGCCACGCGGCCTTCCAGCATCGGCGATACCGGCCAGCCGGCGCGGCGCAGATCGACGAACAGTTGTTGTGAGAACGGCGTGCCGTCGCGGTCGACCAGCATCGCAGTGCGCGCGCCGCCAAAAGTGGCCGCGGCGCGGTCGTAGCTGGCGCGGGCCTGCGCGTTCAGCGCCTGCACGCCGCTCCACAGAGCGGTGGCCGCGATCAGCCCAACCAGCAGGGTCGCCAACTGCATCGGATGCCGGCGCCAGTGGCTCAGCAGCACGGCCAGGATCCACAGCGCGCGTTTCACCGGATCAGGCCTGCGTGCAGTTGCACCTGCCGGTCCAGCGTGGCGGCGAGGCGGGCGCTGTGCGTCACCATCAGGAAGCCGCAGCCGGTGCGCTGCACGAGATCGCGGGCCAGCGCCAGCACATCGTCGGCGGTCTCTTCGTCGAGATTGCCGGTCGGCTCGTCGGCCAGCAGCAGCAGCGGCTTCGAGGCCAGCGCGCGGCCGATGGCGACGCGCTGCTGCTGCCCGCCGGACAATTGTTCGGGATAGCGCTTCAGCAAGGCGCCGAGCCCGAGCCGCTCGATCAGCTCGCTCTGCCAGGTCGCATCATGCCGGCCACTGATGCGCGACTGGAAGGCGAGGTTGTCGGCGACGCTGAGCGAGGGGATCAGGTTGAACTGCTGGAACACAAGGCCGAGCCGGTCGCGGCGAAGGGCCGCGCGGTCGATATCCGGCATTGCCGTGACCAGCGCATCTTCAAGCCGGATTTCGCCCCCGTCGGCCGCATCGAGCCCGGCGATCAGATGCAGCAGGGTGCTCTTGCCGCTGCCGGATTCCCCGGTCAGCGCCACGCTTTCGCCGGCCGCGACATCGAGATCGACGCCGCGCAGCACCGCGACCTGTTCCTGTGCCGAGCGGTAGGATTTGGTAAGATTTTTGACGGTGAGCATGCAGGAGGGAGTGTAACAGACTGTTGTCGTCCCGGCGAACGCCGGGACCCATAAACACCGTCTTCGCAGTTAAGAAGGGCCGTCAGCCGTATGCGAAACAATACCGACAGCGGATATGGGTCCCGGATCGGCGCTCGCTAAAGCTCGCTTGTCCGGGACGACGGTGCTGGCTTTTTCTCCGACACGAGGGCCAGCAGCACCGTCGCGGCCATGAACGCGGCGGATGCGCCGAACACCCAGTGCGGCAGCGCGTGGTCCATGAACCAGCCGAACAAAAGCGGGCTGACGATGCCGCCGAAATTGAACCCGGTTGAGACGATCCCGAAGGCACGTCCGGCGGCGCCGGGCGGCGCGGCGTCGCGCACCAGCATGTCGCGCGACGGCGTCAGCACGCCGCCGAGGAAACCGGCGATGGCCATGGCGACCACGATCACCGGCGTCGGCAGCGTGAAGAAGGCAATGGCGGAGATGATGGCGGCATTGACGGTGAAGCACACCGCGGCGACGCGGCTGTGATGCTTCGTACGGTCCGCGAGCCAGCCGCCCGCGAGCACGCCAATGGCGCTGGCGGCGAGGAACGCGGTCAGCGCGATGTTGGCTGAGGACAGCGAACTGCCGTAGCCGGACATCAATGCGACGATGCCAAAGCTGTTGATGCCGTTCTGCGACAGGCTGAGCAGGGTGAAGAACAGCGTCAGCATCAGGATTGCCGGGGTCAGCATGCTCACCTTCGCCGCCTTCGGATCGTCACTGGAGTGCATCGCGCCGGCATCGGGAATGCCGACCACGATCAGCCCCAGCGCAATGACGACACCGATGGCGCCGGCGACGATCAGCGCGCCCTGGCCGCCGATGCCGATCAGCAGCGCGGCCATCAGCGGCGGCGCGACCGCGCCTCCAACAAAGCCGGCGAAGGTATGGATCGAGAAAGCCCGGCCCATTTTCGACTCGTCCATATGCGCGGCGAGGATGGCGTAGTCGGCGGGATGGTAGACGCTGTTGGCCAGCCCCAGCAGCGCGGCGCAGACGATCAGCGTGGGATAGCTGAGATACAGGCCAAGCGCGATCAGGGAGCAGCCGCCCAGCGTGACGCCCAGGATCAGGATTTTGCGCGCGCCGATGCGGTCGACCAGATAGCCGATCGGCGCCTGGGTCAGGCCGGAGACGACGGCGAAGGTGGTCAGCGCGAAGCCGAGGTCGATATAGCTGACGCCGAGCCGGTCCTTGAGGAACGGGAACAGCATCGGCAGCACGAAGATGTGGAAGTGGCTGACCCAGTGGGCCGTGGAGATCGCGCCCAAGGTGCGCGCCGCCGAATCCGCGGGGATATGATGCGGTGCGGTCGCAATATCGACCATGCTCGGTTTCCACCCTGTGTCGCTGTCTTGATATCCGTTACCCGTATGGCCGCACGGCATGCTTGTCCATGGACGTTGCGGCATGCAGCCGTTGCAGCTCATGCAGGGCGTCCGGGATGCGGCGTCGCGGCCCGCGACTTCGGGCCGGTAATGCGGAATGATTGGGCATGATAGCGAACAGCAACAATTTTAGGCCGCTGCGCGTGCTGCTCTCCGAGGGCAACAGCACTTCGGCGCGGGAGGCCGTCACGGCGCTCGGCCTTGCCGGCCATCACGTCGAGATCTGCGATCCGGCGCGATTTTGCCTGGCGCGATTTTCGCGCTTCGTGGCGAGGGCGCATCGCTGCCCGCCGATGCGCGACGATCCCGTGGGCTTCCTGCACTTCGTCGAGGACCTGCTGGCCCGCCAACGCTTCGACGTGCTGCTGCCTATCCACGAGCAGGGCTTTCTGTTCGCGAAAGTGCAGGGCCGTCTCGCGGCGCGCACGGGGATTGCGCTGCCGGACTTTGCCAACTATCGCACCTTGCACAGCAAGGCCAGCTTCAGCCGCGTGCTGGCGGAACTGGGCCTGCCGCAGCCGGAGACGCGCATCGTGTCGTCGGTCCAGGCATTGCGCGCCGCGGCGCACTATCCCTGTGTGGTGAAGACCGCGATCGGCACCGCGAGCCGCGGCGTCTGGATGGTCAGCGATGAGGCCGGCCTCGAGCGCGCCGTTTCGGAAATCGACGCCGCCGGCGGCCTTGCCGGGGAAATACTGGTGCAGGCTTGGATCGCGGGCGCGACCGAAAAGGCGCAGGCCGTGTTTTGCCGAGGCGAATTGCTTGGCTTCCACGCCTATCGGCAGATCGCCGAAGGCGCCGGCGGCGGCGACGCCATCAAGCGCAGCGTGCGGCGCGACCAGGTCCGCGCCGATCTCGCGGCGATCGGCCGACATCTGGATTGGCACGGGGCGCTGTCGATCGACTTCATCATGACGGAGCAGGGCGGTCCGTTCTACATCGACGCCAATCCGCGGCTGGTGGAGCCAATGGCGGCGTATCTCGCCGGCGTGGATCTGGTCGATCTGCTGCTGAAGGTCTCGCTGGGCGAGACGCCTTTGGCAGTGCCGGACGGCTGTGCGGACGTGACCACGCATCAGGCGATGCAGGCGCTGCTCGGCACCGCGCTGCGCGGCGGCACCAGGCGCGACCTTTTCCGCACCTGCCGCGATCTGATCCGTCGGCGTGGCGCCTATGCCGGCAGTGTCGAGGAGTTGACGCCTCTTAAGTTCGATCGGCTCAGCGCGGTGCCGCTGGCGATGACCGCCCTGCTGTTGCTGCTATCGCCAGAACTTGCCCAGCCGCTTTCCACACGCGGCTGGGGTGCGCATTTGCTCGATTCCAACAGTATCCGCACCATCGATCGTGATATCGCACCGGCATAGTACCGGCACGGACGCTCGCTCGTCAGCGGATCGAGAACCGCACCGGTACGGTAAAGCTCAGCGACGCCTGGGTCATTTCCGGCGGGAAGGCCGGCAGCGGCTGGGCGCGGCGGATCATCGCCATGGTCTCCGCGTCGAGCGCCGGCACGCCGGACGAGCCGGCGAGCCGGCTGCCCAGCACGTGGCCGCTGCGGCTGACGGTGAAGCTCAGCATCGCCACGCCCTGCTTGCCGGCGGATTTCGCCTCGCTGGGATATTCCTTGTAGCGCTGCAGATGCGCCGCCAGCCGGTCGCGATACGACGGCAGGGCCGCAGCGGCGGCTGCAGCACCGGCGCTGGCGGCCGATGCGGCGGCGGCCTGGCGCTCGGCGCGCGGCGCGGCACTGGTGCGCGGCGCGGGGGGCGTCTCGCTCGGCTTCTTCTTCACCTCGGCGCGGATCGGCTTCGGTTTTGGCTGGACCGGTTCGGGCTTCGGCTTCGGCGGATCGGGAATGATTTTCGCCGGTTCGGGCGGTGGCGGCGCCGGCTCCGGTTTCTGCTCCGGCGGCGCCTCGACTACGGGTTTTTCCACCGGCGGCGTCGGCGCGATGGGCTCTTCCACCACGGCCTGCTGCATGGGCTCCGGCGGCGGCGGTTCGGACGGCGCTTCGGCCTGCTGCATCTCCGGGCCGGGCGTCAGGTCCTGCTGCGAGACTTCCGGCGCGGCGGTCGCCGGCGCCATGTCGATCATGATTGCAGGAATCTCGGCGCCGGGTGCCGGTTGTTCGCGATACCACGCAATCCCGCCGGCGATCAGGCCGGCATGAAGCGCGACAATCACGATAGCAGAGGCAGTCCAGCGCAGGCCGGCGCGGTCGGTCGGGGCATGCAGCGCGAAGGCGTTGGTGACGGCGTTCATGGCGTCGCGGTTCGCCCGTCGAGGCCGACCAGCGCCACCTTGAGATAGCCGGCGTTGCGCAGCAGGTTCATCACCTCCATCAGGTCGCCATAGCTGACCACCTTGTCGGCGCGCAGGAAAATGCGCTCGTCCTTGTTGCTCTTCGTCGCCGTAGCCAGCGCGCCGCTCAGCGTGTCGCGCGGCACGATGTCCTCGCCGATGGCGATCGACAGGTCCGGCTTCACGGTCATGAACACCGGCTTGTCCGGCCGCGGCTGCGGCTCCACCGCGCTGGCCGGCAGGTCGACGCCGAGGTCGACCGTCGCCAAGGGTGCCGCCACCATGAAAATGATCAGCAGCACCAGCATCACGTCGATGAACGGCGTTACGTTGATCTCATGGGCCACTTCGAGGTCGTCATCGCCGCCGCGGGTGCGTCCGCCCAGTCTGGCTCCCATGGCGTCTACTCCGCCGCCCGGGCGACCGGCATGCCGCGGCGGCCATGGTCGCGGCTGATCAGCAGCATCACCTGCGCCGAGGCATCGCCGAGCAGCGCGCGGTACGAGGTCACGCCGCGTACCAGCTGGTTGTAGATCACCACGGCCGGGATCGCGGCGACGAGGCCGAGCGCGGTCGCCAGCAGGGCTTCGGCGATGCCCGGCGCGACCACCGCGAGGTTGGTGGTGTGGGCTTCGGAGATGCCGATGAAGGCGTTCATGATGCCCCACACGGTACCGAACAGGCCGACGAACGGCGCGGTGGCGCCGATGGTGGCGACCACGCCGGTGCCGCGCGTGATCCTGCGCGACATCGCATGCTCGACGCGCTCCAGCCGCAGCGCGATGCGCTCCTTGAAGCCATCGTCGAACACGCCGTGCGACAGCGCGGTCTCGCGGACCGCCGAATGGATCAGCTGCGCCACGGCGTCGGTCCGGCCGGTGCTGTCATGCTCGACCTGCGCCAGCGTGGTATCGCTTTCCAGCAGCTCGAGCCGACGCTTCGCGATGCCGGTCTCGCGGCGCAGCTCAATGGTCTTGGCCAACCACACAGTCCAGGTCACCAGCGAGGCAAAGGCCAGCCCGATCATCACGGCCTTCACCACCACGTCGGCGGCCTGGAACATGCCCCAGGGCGACAGGTTGTGCGGCAGTTCGGCCGCGGCAGAGGCGGCGCCGGGCAGCAGGATCAAAGCGACGAGCGCAGCGATGAGAGCGGTCTCGATTTTTTTCATAGCAACTGCGTTCCGGTCGGACTTCGATTGTCGGGATGGATGATGGCAAGAATACCGCGCCTTGTAACTGATTTCGCCACTAGCGGATCACGCTGCAGTGCAGAATGGAGCGATTCCAGTGTAGTGGCGCTGCGCACCGCTTTCAAAATCTCACATTCGTGAACAGCCTTACGCCGAGGCCAGGCTGCAGCACTTCGGCCTTCTTGAACGAGATGTGGTTGCGGATGCGCTCGTCGAGCAGGTTGTCGCCGGCAACGCCGAAGGTGATTTCGCGCGGTCCGCCGTCCGTCTTTGCGAAGGCGTGGGTGTAGCTGAGTTCTGCCTTCAGCAGATTGTAGCCGGCGGTCGGCGTCTCGTTCAGCGCAATGTCGTCCTGGGTGAAAGCATGCAACAGGCCCAGTCGCGCATTCCATTCCGCGCTGCGCCACCAGACGCCGCCGCCCAGCCGCATCGGCGCAATGCGCGGCACGGAGCTTCCGTCGGCGAAGGTGGCGCGCACCACATCGAACTGGCCGTCGAGGCCGAACATGCCGTCACCGAGCGGCGTCACGTCGAGTTGCGTCGAGAGTTCGGCGCCGCGAAAATTGGCATCGCGCTGGCCGTAGGCCACCTGCAGCAAAGGCCCCGTCGCGCCGCAACTGGCGAAGGTGTCGGTGCACAGGTTGCCGGTAACCTGCTTGTAGATGAAGTCGAGATAGCGGGTGTAGTACAGGCTGGCCTCGAAGCGGAACTGGCCGGTAGTGCGTTTCAGTCCCAGCTCTAGCGACTCCGCGGTCTCGAGCTTCAGGTTCGGATTGCCGATCACGAAAGTGCCGGACGCGCCGTCGGAGCCGCGCGAAAAAAGCTCGGGCGCCGCCGGCGCGCGTTGCGCACGCTGCGCGCTCAATGACGCTACCAGGTCCCAGGGCAGGTCCTTCAGCAGCCCCAGGCTGACGCTCTTTGGCGCGAAATCGCGCGTCGCGGCGAATTCCGAGAAGCTGTCCGGCGGCGGCAGGAAGTTGGCGGGGAAGCTCGGCGCCAGGCCCGATACCGACAGGCTCTCGATGCGGCCGGCGGCCTGCAGTTTCAGGGTCTCGGTGAACTGCAACTGCTCGAACACGAAGCCGGCGACGGCGTCCGTATTGGTCGGCGCCAGCAGGCCGCCGAGCGTGCCCTGGGTGCCGAGC
>Ga0247729_10000715_pt1 | contig 13063 bp, 15 predicted proteins | sample UWRJL133311R2_FD_180958 | JGI IMG/M metagenome (GOLD analysis project Ga0247729, IMG submission 180958) | Plant litter microbial communities from Arlington Agricultural Research Station in Wisconsin, United States - UWRJ-L133-311R-2 | ecosystem: Environmental > Terrestrial > Plant litter >... | reverse complement strand
CCCGAGATTCCCGACACCAGGATCATCGCCACCAGCAGCACGTAATACAGCCCGCCGCGCACGGAGCCGAGCAAGGCGGCAACGAAATTGATGATGGTCCGCGCCAGCCCCATTACCTCGATCAGCAGCCCGAGAAAGATGAACATCGGAATCGCCAGCAGCAGCGGCTGCGACATGCCCTGGTCGAGGCGGTTGATGACGACGCTGAGCGGCGTCGATGTCGTGAAAGCGAGATAGGACAGCGTGGCTATCGCAAAGGCGAATCCGATAGGCACGCCAATCAGGATGGCGACGCCGACAATGACGACAAAGAACACGACCAGGTTGATGTTGCCGATGGCGGCGAGCCACGGACCGATCGCCCACAGCCCGCATCCGAGCAGCGCGACCGCCGCCAGCGCCGCAAGGGTGAGCAGGAAGGTATCCCGCCGCGCCGCCTGGAATGCAATACTGACGATCATCAGCACGATGCCGACCTCGATGCCGAGCACGCGCCAGCTCGCAGGCACGCCCAGATTGGGCAGCACCGCAAAGGCCTCGTCCTCGACATATTCTATCGCCGGCTTCAGCAGCATGCACAGCGTGGCGATCACGCAGGCCATCACCAGCGCGCCGAGCATCGCGCGGGTCCGCGCGGTCACGCGCGCGCCCATGGCGTCGAAGGCCATGTGCTCGCCCCTGCGCAGCGCCACGACGGCGCCGAGCATGCCGAGCCACAGGAACACGCTGCCAGCCATTTCGTCCGACCACACGATCGGCCGATGAAACACGTAACGGGCGACCACACCGCTGAACAGCAGCACGACCTCGACGACCACCAGCAGCGCGGCGATGGCCTCTACGATCCGTCCGATCCAGGCATCGATGGCCTGGACCGGACGCGCGACAGTGCCGTTAATGCCGACAGCGGTCATGAAAGCTTGCCACCGGCGGCTTCCTCAAGGATCGCCCAGGCGGGATCGCCGAACTTGCGGCGCGCGTCGGTGTAGTAGCCGACGTCGGTCAACTTCTTCCTGAAGGATTCCGCGTTGACCTCGTTGAAGGCCACGCCACCCTTGGCAATCGTATCGCGATAGGACTGGTCGAGACTGGCGAGGTCCTGGCGCTGCGCGATGGCCGCTTCGTTGAGCCGGCCCTCGACGATTTCCTGCAGCTTCGGCGGCAGGCCGCGCCACACCCGGCCGTTGATCAGCACCCAGTTGCCCTGCCAGATATGGTTGCTCAGCGAACAATATTTCTGCACCTCGTAGAATTTCGAGGTGAGGATCACACCCAGCGGATTTTCCTGGCCATCGACAATCTTCGTCTGCAGCGCCGGATAGACCTCGTTGAACTGCAGGCTTGTCGGCGCGGCGCCGAGCGCCTTGAACAGGTCGGCATAGGCGGCCGCACCCGGCACGCGGATCTTCATGCCGGCGAGATCGCCGACCTCCTTGATGGGCCGCACGGACGAGGTGATCTCGCGGAAACCGTAATCCCAGATCGTCGATGTGGCATAGAGGTTCGCCTGCATGAGCGCAGCGCGGATGTGGGCGCCGAGCTTGCCGTCCATCGCCTTCAGCACGCCCGCGGAATCCTTGAAGGCGAAGCCGACGCCATCGAGCGCGGCCATCGGTACGACGCTCGAGGCGACAAGTCCGCCGACCACGAACATCTCCACCGCGCCGGAGCGCACCTGGTTCAGCAGGTCGACTTCGCCGCCGAGCTGGTTGTTCGGGAACAGGCGAAGTTCGATCTTGCCGTCGCTGTCTTTGGCGATCTTGTCGGCGGCTTCCATCAGCCTGATATGCGTGGGATGGTTGGCGGCCAGCGGATGCGCAACCTTGAACACGTACTCCGCCGCACGGGCCCGGGTGAGCAACGCGCCGCCCCAGAATGGCGTTGTGGCCAGCGCACCCAGCACGGTGCGGCGCTGAATCGATTTCGTCATTGATAACCTCCCCTTTGTTTTGATCGAGCTTTGAACATTTTGTTCTAAAGCGTAGGTTGAATGGCCTTCCCTTGAGGTCGCTGGTTGAGCATCGGCGACACGCTGCTCGCCCGGCCAAGCTCTTCGGCCGTGGAAAGCAGCAATGGCGCGAGCGACAGCATGCGCTGCTCGGTCAGCCGCACCATCGGGCCGGCGACGATCAGCAGCGCGCGAATTTCGCCGTCATGGCCATACACCGGCGCCGCCATCGAACTCATCGCCGGAAGAAACACGTCGACCGTCAGGCCGAAGCCGCGCTTCCGCGTCGCGCGGATATGCGCCATCAGCGCCTTGATGGTCGACGGGGCCGCGGGGCCGATCAGGTCCGGATCCTCGAAACCCTGCTTCGACACCAGGCGCAGCGCCTCTTCGTCCGATTTCGTCGACAGCCAGACGAAGCCCGCCGCGCTACACGACAACCGGACGGCACGTCCCATCTCCGGATCGTAGCGCAGCCCCTGCGTCGCGCCCTGCGCCTTGGCGGTGTAGAGCAACTGGTCGCCATCGACAGCAGCCAGCCGGACCAGTTCGCCGGTTTTGACGGCGAGCCGTTCGAGGATCGGCTGGGCGATGTCGACAATGCCGCCGGCGCTGAGCACGCGCAGACCGATCGATACCACCTTGGTGGTCAGGCTGAAGTCACCGTGGCGATCATCCTTGCGGATGTAGCCGGCCTTGATGAGGTCGTTGAGCAGCCGGTGCGTGGCGCTCAGCGGGATGTCCAGCTCGGTCGACAATTCCGACAGCGTGCGTCCCGCCGGATAGGACGCAAGCTCTTCAATGATCCTGAAGCTTCGCTCGATGATGTCGCTCATGGAAGTTCCCGATGCGTCGCTGGCACGCCGGCATCAATATGGAAGCTCCTTCCAAATTGCAAGCAGCTTCCGAAATGGTCTGCGGCAGGACATTTCGCTGCGTCTCGCCTGCGTCCGATATAGCGCGGTCTTTCTCGGCCTCTCTTGAAGCCGTCCCGCAATGGTATTGAGTTAGGCTTGGGTAAGCAGCGACAGATCGGTGCCACGCGGAAGATGCTGACGCGGGAGTCTGTTCGTGTTTTCGGGCGATCCGCCGGCTGCGTGACGTGAACCAGGGGGGAAAAATGATTGCGCGCAGGATCGCTTGCGAATTGCTTCCAAGCTGCCGCCCCGCAGGGCTATTTCTTCAATCAAAAGAGGATGGTGGGGGAAGAAGGACTCGAACCTTCGAAGTCATAAGACGGCTGATTTACAGTCAGCTCCCTTTGCCACTCGGGACACTCCCCCGCTCCACGCCAATGACCTCAGCCCACCAAGAAGTGGCTGGACGGCCATGGATGACGTTAAAACGAACGCCCGATGACGGGCTCCCGGTTGGCGCGTTTATGGGGGAAGCGGCAGGGCAAAGTCAACCGCACCGGAGACGAATATCCCCGTCCCGCGGAACGCCAAATTGCCATTATCCGGCCCCCGTGAGACAAGCCGTTCATGAATGATCGAGATCGAAAGCCGCGTTTTTCGCGCGGGCCCGGCAAGGGCCCGGATAAAGGCCACGAAAAGCCCCGCGATGGCGGCCCGCACAAGGGCCGCGACAAGGGCGGCCGGCCCCGCCGCGACCGCGAATCGGGCGACGGCCCGGCCATTCTCTATGGCTGGCACACCGTGGTCGCCGCGCTGAACAACCCGCAGCGCGTGATCCGCAAGCTGTGGCTGACCGAAAATGCCGCGCGGCGGCTGGCCGACGACAAGATCGACACCCGAATCGACCCGGTGATCGTGGCGCCGCGCGAGATCGACCACATGCTCGGCCCCGAGGCGGTGCATCAGGGCCTGCTGGCGGAGGCCGACCAGCTTGAGGGCCCTGCCCTCGACGAACTGCCGCAGGACGGCATCGTGCTGGTGCTCGACCAGATCACCGACCCGCACAATGTCGGCGCCATCATGCGCTCGGCCGCGGCCTTCGCGGTAAAGGCGATCGTCACCACCTCGCGGCACAGCCCCGAGGCCACCGGGGTGCTGGCGAAGTCCGCCTCCGGCGCGCTGGAACTGGTGCCCGTGGTCACCGTGCAGAACCTGGCGCGGGCGCTGAACGAGCTCAACGACCTGGGCTTCCTCACCGTCGGCCTCGACAGCGAGGGTGGCGAGACGCTGGATGCCGTAACGCTGCGGCAGCCGCTGGCGCTGGTGCTGGGCGCCGAAGGCAGCGGGCTGCGCCGGCTGACGCGGGATACCTGCGCCGTGGTGGCGCGGCTCGACATGCCCGGCGAGATCAAGAGCCTCAACGTCTCCAACGCCGCTGTGCTGGCGCTCTATATCGGCGCCAGCAAGCTCGGCCTGATGCGCTGATATCGCCGCACGAAAACGCCCGCCTGCATCGCTGCAGGCGGGCGTTTTGCGTTGGGGCGATCAATACATCCGGCGCAGCGGGCGCTGATGATGATAGCGATGCGGATGCGCATAGCGCGTCGCGTAGCTGCGGTGCCCGTAGCCGTGGCGGAAACGCGGCTGCATGCGGTAGCCGTAGCGATAGCTCGGGCGCGCGCGATAGGACTGGCGATCCTGGAAGCTGTAGACCACCGGCGAACGATAGGCCGGCTGCGCGTAGGAATAGTGGTTGGTGGCGTTGCCGTAGGGGCCGCCATCGTAATAGCCGTAGTTCGGGCGATAATAGCCGCGCGGGCCGCTGAGCGCGGTTTCCTGGTAGGTCGGATACGGCGCGAACTGGCCGGGGCCGCTAAAGCTCGGGCCCTGGTTCGCGTAGTAGTAGCGCGACGGGGTCGGATCGGGCAGCCGCTCATAGGCAACGACACCGGCATAGCCGTAGCCGCTGCCATAGCCGTAGCCGCCATAGGTCGGCTGATAGCTTGGCGCACAGGGGCTGGCATAGGCCTCGCACGGCGAGCAGCCGGTGCTGAACAGTCCGTTGCCGCAGGCCATGGCGGGCGCCGCGCTGGCGGTGACCACGGCGATCGCCGCGAACAGTTTTGCAATCGTGTTACGCATTACTCTCTCCTGCTGGTGCTTTTTTTGTTGGGTGGTTTGCTTCAACGTCGGTTGTTGGGTGGCGCCACGATGACCGCGGGCGGATCGAACGGCACCGGGGTCTGCAGCGCCGGTGGCGGCGATTGCGCCGACCAGTGGTCGTGAAAACTCTCGGCCGGCTTCGGCAGCCGGCGGTTCTTCGGCGGCTCGATCTCGAGCCGGCCATAGCCCGGCTGATGCCCGGCGCTCGGATAGTAGTGCCCGACATTCGGCACCGGATCGATATAGCGGCCGCCATAGACCGTCGGCTGCACATGGGTGCCGCGCGACAGGCCCCAGTCGCCCTCGACCACCGCATAGGACGCATCGATGCCGTTGATGATGATGGGCACGCCTGGCCGCCCGGGAACGACGATATGTAAACCGTCGCCCGCAAAGGCCGGCACTGTCGTCCCGATCGCAATCAGAAGTACTGAAATGAAGCGCATGGCAATGTCCTGCATTCTGGGTGGTAGAATAATCGAAGCGGCGACAGGATGGGTTAAGGCGCGTTTCTAAACTGCCGGTAAGCCTAATGCGTAAGCATGCCTGGTCGTTCAATTGCGCGAAGTAGCAGGATGGAATCGTTAACGCCGCCGCTGCGCCGATGCGTGCCCGGACGCTTGCGAGTCATCTGCGCGCATGGTGCAATCCGCGGGAACGCTAGGCCGCGTGCGGTGTTGGCAACTCACACTTTCCGGAGAGAATACGATGAAATTGCTCGGCGCAGCCCTGATCCTGTCGACGCTGGTCGCGACGCCCGCCATGGCCCGGCACTGGAAGCATCATCCGCGGCACGAGACCTTCGTCTTCAAGGCGCCGGGCGAGCCCTACCGCATCGACTTCGGGCACAATTACGGCCCCGGCCTGCAGCCCGGCACGTTCGCTTATTACGACGGCCCACTGCGCGTGCGCTGCGACCAGTCCGCCGCCGCCTATCGCGGCCAGGATGGCCGTGCGCACCCCTGCTTCTGAGATGCCGAAAATTTTAACGAAATGGGTAACCGCGCGTTAACCGTGTCCGCCGTGCCGATCGAAACTCCTGCACTGCCGGGCGTTCTCCTCCGTATCTGATGGAATGGAGAGACGCCGTGATGGATAACGTGGCCGGGATAAATCGGGCGATTGACGACCTGCTGGTCAATCTCGGCGAGATCGTGCTTCGGCTGTCGGCGCCGGCCGTGACCCGGTCGGTGGCCGAGCACGCAGCACTGACGCGCTCGGTGGAAAAATTCGCCACCTGCGCGGCCAGCTCGCACGACGTGCGTGTGCAGCGGCTGGCGATGCAGCTGGCGGCGACCCAGAAGGTGCACGACGCCCCTGCGCTCAGGACCGTTTCGAAGCCAAATTTGCGCCTGATCCTGTGCAACGACTGACTGCACGGGATTTGAGATGGTGCCGGTTGAGAGGATTGAACTCCCGACCTTCGGTTTACAAAACCGCTGCTCTACCGCTGAGCTAAACCGGCAACAATATCAATGGGTTAAAAAACAGTCCCATATCTGAAGGACCGACGATTCAGATAATCGCCCGGTTCGGCCGTCAAATAACAGAGTTGCCCCGCAAGGGCTACTCCCGTCGCTCACAGCCACGCCCACAACAGCATGGCGTTGACCGCGCAGGCGGTCAAAAGGGCGATGGTGAGTGCCACCTGCACCCCGTCGCTGCGTATGTTGTCGATCATTCTCATGACCAGAAAAGCATCGGGCGATTCTGGGGATCGAGTCTCGAACCTTATTTTTCGGGAGATTCAGGACTCGTTTACTTTCGATTCTCTCCCCCGGCCCCGCCTCTGCGGCCCGACCTGGCACCAAACAAAAAGGCCGGCGAAATCGCCGGCCTTTCCGTTCAGAATGTCGATTTGGCTCAGTACTTGGCGACTACCGGGCCGCCCCAGCCGAAGCGATAGTTCAGGCCGGCTTTGACGGTGTGCTCGTCGTTGTTGTAGCTGGCGCTGCCACCGGGGATGGCCAGCGACGACACCGTGGTGTTGCCGAAGTTGTAGTACTGGTACTCGACCTTCGCCGACCAGTTCTGCGTGAACATATATTCCAGACCGCCGCCGACGGTGTAGCCGTCCTTGGCATTGCCCGACGTCGTGAAGGGCAGAGCGAGACCGGCATTGCTCACGCCGATGTTGTTGTTTTCCTTCCAGGCGTAACCGCCCTTGGCGTACAGCAGCGCCGGACCCCAAGTGTAGCCGAGTCGACCGGTGACCGAACCGAGCTGATCATTGTTCGCCGTGATCAGTGTATTGTTCGGGAACAGGCGGCCCGTGTTGTTGCTGTCCATCCAGGAATACTGGGCTTCGATACCAACCACCCAGTTCGGCGCGAACTGGTAGTCGGCGCCGCCCTGCACGCCGCCATAGAAGCGGCCGCCGTCGCCGGCAATGCTGCTACTGTCACCGAATGCACCGCCCACATGGCCGCCGATGTAGAAACCGGTCCAGTTGTAGACGAGCGCTGGCGCCGTGTAGGCCGGTGCCTTGGTGTAGGTACGCGCCGGCAGGTCGGCAGCGAAGGCGGAAGTCGAAAGCGCAGCCACGGCAACCATGGCCGACGCGCTAAGCAGAAGTTTCTTCATGATGGTTCCCCTGTGTTGCGTAATGACCATCGAAAAACATCGTGGCGGCAATTTGGTTGCTTCGCGGCGGCGCTCTGCAACGCGATCGAAGCCGACTGTGACAATGTCACAACACTTTTCGATCCGTTCAGTTTCAGGCGAAACGCGTGAGCAATTGGTTCACGGCTCACGGAAACTTGATGGCAAATGTGCTGAAGGCAGCGCGGTGGTTATCGATCGGTAAAATGGGAAAGCCAAAGCCGCGAAAGCTGCTAGCGCGCCATTTTTTCCAGTTCCGGAAATGGCAGGTAGCTCGCGCCGGCGCAGGCTTCACCGGGGCTCTCGATCACGCGATCGAGGCGTGCGTCGACATAGGACACCGCGCGCTCCTGCGGTGCCATGGACTTGCCGTCGGAATCCTTCGGCGTGTAGCGCAGACAGCTGACATAGCGCAGCCGGCCGCCGACGGTGCGTTGCACCGGCTCGGCCATCACGGCATCGCGGACGCCGACGGGATTGGTGATGTAGGTGCGCATCAGGGCCAGCAGTTCGGCCCGGTAGTTGGTGGGGAATGGCTGGCTGGCGACGCCCTGGTCGTCGGTGAAGCTGATGCCGCGGTCGCGGCCACCGCCGCACGCCGCGAGCCATAGTGGCAGCAGCAGGATCGCTGCGCGCTTCGCTGAAATCCGCACTGTGCCGCCCGTTCCCAAGATACCGATGTCCCCGCGCCTTCCTAGAACGATCTCGCGCGAAATGGAATTCGCATCCCGGTGGCCTCACAGGCCCTCGCAAACGAAAACGGCCCGCCGTATGGTGTCCCATGACGGCAGGCCGGCAATCGATGTCCGCGGTCGCGGCTGGGCAATGTAAGACCGCGACCGCGGCACCCCTCAGCCGCGCTTGGAATGCGCGACGGTGGAGATGTGGGCGCTGTGCCGGACATGGCGGTGCACGCCATGCTTCTTGTGGAAGCGGTGATGCGGCCGGACGTGGTGACGGCCGTGATGGCGGACCATCTTGGCATTGGCGTTCAGCACCGACGGCTTGGCCTGCAGCTTGGCGTCGACCGAGGTCACCGGCTTGGTGATCGGCGCGGGCGCGGTCTTCTCGACGCCGGCCGCCATGGCGGGGGCAGCAAGCATGGAAACCGCAATCAGCGCAGCAGAGATTTTCTTCAGCATGGTCGTCTCCTGTGTGGCTCGATCACGAAGTTGACCGGTCGGGCTGGCCGGGCTTGTCATCATGCTGTCGAAAGTAGGCCCCGCGCGCTGAACCGGTTGTGAAGCCAGGCGATGGACTTCGTTCATCTCGGTGACATCTTGGCCATGTTGCCGGCCGCCGCCGGGAATGTTCGGCCCGCAGCGGTGTTGCAATCAACGGCAATCGTGCCAGATTATTCAGATTGGAAAACAGGGAGCGCTTTGCATGACCCGGACCGCGATCAGGCTGACCACGCTGGCAATGGTTTCGATGGCGCTGATGGCCGCGCCGCTTTCCACCGCCTTCGCCGCGGGCAGCGACACGCCCTCCTCGCCGCCGGCCTCGGACGGCAAGACCAAGGACAAGAAGAAAGGCGCGGAGAACCGCCCGCGTTTGGAAGACACCGCCTTCCTCAACGGCTATCGCGCCGCCTACGCCACCATCTACGACAAGCACGACTACGCTGCCGCGATCCCGCAGTTGAAGGCGCTCAACGCCGACGACCGCGCCGACGTCGCCAACCTGCTCGGCTACTCCTACCGCAAGCTCGGCGACTACAAGGTCTCGCAGGCCTATTACGAGCGCGCGCTGAAGGCCGATCCGGCCCATGTCCGCACCTGGCAGTATTACGGCCTGTGGCAGCTAGAACAGGGCAACCGCGACCAGGCGCAGTATCATCTCAACAAGATCGGCGCGCTGGCGGGCAAGGACTCGCCGGAATACAGGTCGCTGTCCGCCGCGCTGGAAAAGGCGCCGGGGACCGGCCTCGTCTACTGATCCGGCCACCGCCACCGCATCATGCAGGCCGGCGCATGCCCCGGGCAGCGCCGGCCTTGTTGTGCCGGCAGCGCGCACGGACCGCATCGCAACGCCGACGATGCAACGGCCGCACAACCAGGGAGCCACCGTGCATCTGCGAACCATCGATCTCAACCTGCTGGTGATGTTCGAGGCGCTGGTCGCCGAGCGCAGCGTCTCCGGCGCGGCGCGGCGGCTCGGGCTGTCGCAATCCGCGGTCAGCCACGCGCTGCGGCGGCTGCGCACGACGTTTCGCGACGAACTGTTCGTGCGCACGCCGGACGGCATGGAACCCACCGGGCGCGCCCTGGAAGCCGCTGAGGGCGTACGCATGGCGCTGGACCAGATCGAGCGCACCATCGGCGAGCCGACGGTGTTCGATCAGGCGACAACGGTGCGCAGCTTCAACCTGCGCATCTCCGAATATGTCTCGAGCTATCTGCTGCAACGGCTGTGCCCCCTGCTGCGCCAGCAGGCGCCGGGCATCCAGCTCAACGCCGCGCATTTCACTGGCGGGCCGCGCGACAACGAAATCGTCGGCGACGAAATCCATATCCGGCTGGGCGAATCGCAACCACCGCCGAGTCCGAAACTTAGCCGGCGGCGCGTACTCGAAGAACAGTTCGTCGTGCTGATCAACAACGCCAATCCGGCCAAAGCGCGCCGCATGACGCTCCCGCTGTACGCATCGCTGCCGCATGTAAAGGTGGCTGGCACCGTCGGCACCAACATCATCGACGAGGCGCTGCATGCGCGCGGACTGAAGCGCAACGTCGTCTTCAACGTGCCTAGCTGGCGCGACGCACGCCGCATCGTCGGCAGCACCGACCTGATCGCCGCGATTCCGGGCCGCTGGGCCGCCGACCCGGACAGCCCGCAGCCGTGCTCGGAACTGCCATTCCCGCTCAACACCGTCAGGTTCGCCATCGACCTGATGTGGCACAGCCGCTACGAGCGCGATCCCGGCCACGCCTGGCTCCGCTCGGCGATCGCAGCGCAGTTCGCCTGAGCACTGCGTCATGAATGCCATTCATGTTGGCCCATGACCATTATGCGTTATGCGCCGACGCGCGGGTATGGAAGTCTCCGACCACAAACAAAAAACGATCGCGGGGAGACGGCACATGGGCGTCCAGAAACGTCATCTGGTTTATTTCGGGCTGTTCAGCCTGATGTTCATCAACTACCTGGACCGGGTCAACCTGTCGGTCGCGGCGAAAACCATCGCCGAAACCTATAGCCTGTCGCCGATAGAGATGGGTTACATCTTCTCGGCCTTCCTGTGGACCTATCTGGTCTGTCTCATTCCCATGGGCCTGCTCGCCGACCGTTTCGGTGGACGCGCGGTGACCTACACCACCCTCGGGCTGTGGTCGCTGGCTGGCATCTGGACCGGCGCCGCCACCACCTACGGTTCGCTGTTTGCCTCGCGCCTGGTGCTCGGCATCGGGGAATCCGCAAGCTATCCCGCCGGCGGCAAGATCATCCGTGAATGGGCGCCCACCGGCGAGCGCGGCCTCGCCGCCGCGTTCCTGAATTGCGGCGCCCACGCCGGCCTCTGCGTCGGCTCGATCGTGGTCGGCGCGCTGATCCTGCAGTTCGGCTGGCGCGAATCGTTTTACATCACCGGCGGCCTCGGCGTCGTCCTGGCCATCGCCTGGTTCGCGCTGTACCGCCGCCCCGAGCAGGCGACATGGCTCAGCGCCGGCGAGCGCGAGCTGATCCTGCGCAATCGCGGCGACGCGATCGACAGCGCTGGCAGCGCCCGCATGACCCAGGGCGCCGCGCTGAAGATCCTGCTCAAGAGTCCGACCATGTGGGCGCTGGCACTGACCCAGGGCTGCGCCGGTTACACGCTCTATCTGTTCATGACCTGGCTGCCGAGCTACCTCGCGGCGACTCGCGGCATGGATGTGATGAAGACCGGGCTGTTCTCCGCGATTCCCTACGGCGCCGCGGCGATCCTCGGCCTCGGCATCGGCTGGTTCAGCGACGGGCTGCTGAAGCGGTCGGGATCGTCGAGCGCCGACCGCCGCAAACTGATCGCCTGCCTTCTGCTATTGTCCTCGGTCATCCTGGCGACGCCGTTCGTCGAATCGATCTGGCTGATCGTGACGCTGTTCAGCATCTCGCTCGCCTGCGTCGCCACCGCTATGGCCATGAACATCGCGCTCACCGCCGATCTGATGACCGACGGCCGCTACAACGGCGTCGCCACCAGCATCCTGATCATGGGCGGCAATATCTTCGGCACCGCGGCGCCGATCATCACCGGCTACATCGTCGCCGCCAGCGGCGGCTATGCCGGCGCCTTCCTGATCGCAGGCGTGCTGCTGCTGGGCGGGGCGGCCACCATCATCGCGGGCGCGCGGACGCCCATTCGTTTCATTGCGGCTCCGGACCTTGCGGCTCCCGGCCGCGTCGTCCAGGTCGGTTGAAGGAACAGATCATGCAACAGGTCAAGTTCGCCGCGGTATCGCGCAATTACTTCAACATGCCTGTGTGGGTCGCCAAGCACCGCAACATGTTCGCCGACGAAGGCCTCGACGTGCAGATCGAGCTGCACGAGGGCGTCGACGAGGTGACAAGCCGGCTGCGCGACGGCCGGGTGCAGCTGTCGTTCGGCATCACCGAACACATCATCCTCGACAGCGAGGCCGGCGGCTCGCTGGAAATCGTCGGTGGCAACATCAACAAGCTGCCGTTCTCCTTCGTCACCGGCAAGGCGATAAAAACCGCCGCGGACCTCAAGGGCAAGATCGTCGGCGTGTCGTCGCTCGACGCCGGCAGTTCCTCGCTGGTGATGAAGCTGCTGGCCGCACGCGGCCTGGAATATCCGCGCGACTACCAGATGAGGGCGGTCGGCCCGATCCTGACGCGCTGGCAGATGCTGCAATCCGGCGAGATCGACGCCGGCCTGCAGGGCGCGCCGCTGAACTACATCGCCCTCGACCAAGGCTATCCCAGCCTGTGCGATCCGCGCAAGGAAGTGCCGGACTTCCAGTTCACCTCGCTGAACGTGGAGCGCGGCTGGGCCACCGCGAACCGCGACACCATGCAGCGGTTCATGCGCGCCTTCGTCCGCGCCCACACGTGGTATTTCGCCAACCGCGCCGCCTCGGCGGCGATCGCAATGGCCGAGACCGGGATCACCGAGGACTACGCGCTGCGCTCCTGGGACGAATATACTGCCGAAGAGATCTTCCCGCGCGATGGCGACGCCAGCACCGCGGCCGTGCAGGCGCTGATCGAGATCAGTTCGCTGATCCGCGCGGTGCCGAACCGGGTGCAGACCTCGGCCGACGGCTACATCAACCGTGATTACCTGCATGCGGCGCAGCGCGAGCTCGCTGCCCTGCCCGCGCCGGCCGACGCATGAATCAGCTCGCCACGTTCGCGGGCCCGGTGATCGACTACGGCGACCGGCTCAAGGCCGGCGTGCTGGTGCCGTCGGGCAACTCCGTCGCCGAGCCGGAGCTGCAGGCCATGATGCCGCCCGGCGTGTCGCTGCTGGTGACCCGGTTGGCCCTGCGCG
>Ga0247729_10000712_pt1 | contig 13074 bp, 16 predicted proteins | sample UWRJL133311R2_FD_180958 | JGI IMG/M metagenome (GOLD analysis project Ga0247729, IMG submission 180958) | Plant litter microbial communities from Arlington Agricultural Research Station in Wisconsin, United States - UWRJ-L133-311R-2 | ecosystem: Environmental > Terrestrial > Plant litter >... | reverse complement strand
CGGCGAAGCGTGGAATGACGCGACGACGATCTCGCGCTCGCGGACCTTGTCGAACATGCGGGTGCCGACCAGGCGTTCGTGCGTCGGGGCCGCGATGTAGTCGTGAATGCCCTTTTTCAGCACGAAGGTGCGGTTCTCGTGACCGGCGAAACGATCGGTGCGGTAATAGACGGCGAGACCGAGGCGGTTGCGCTTGGTCGCATCGGCCAGGCGCATGTGGCCGATGTCGGCCGGAAGCTGGGTGGTATCCGCTTCCTGCAGGCACAGGACGTCGGGGTCGTATTTTTCCACGAGCTCCGCGAGTTCGGCACTCGCGTGGTTCTTGCGGAGGTTGTAGCTAATCGTCTTAATGGTCTTACTCTCTTCGCTACTACGGTGCTTACAGCGCCGAATCCTAGGAAACGCCAGTCTAGGGCTTCGGTCAGAAGTAGCCCGACCGGCGCACTTCCATTCCCCTAGACTCGAATATTGTTCGGAGCGAACGAGAATTTGGGGTGGTCGTGGCGGCAAACGCGGGTAAGTCATCGGTGCCGTCAGGATGGTACCCGGATCCCAATAACTCGGCCATCAACCGCTGGTGGTCCGGTTCAGAGTGGACCAAAGACGTCTCGCCCCGCGAAGTCGCCACCGAGGTTGCCAGAAACACGGATGACGCGCTCCGGGCAGCGACAGCGCGCGCGGAGAATGCGACCCGGGCCGCCGCGACTCGTGCCTCGTCCATCGCTGACGAGAACCGCGGACAGCGGGCGTCCAGCAGTTCCATAGCTACGCGAACGGCCGCAACGCGGCCTGCCGCAGCTCGCCCGGCCAGTTCGACAACCCCGAACAGCGCCGCGAGCTATGCCGCCTCGAGTGCTCGTCCCTCGAGCCCGGCCGCGCCGTTCCGTGACCCAGCGCGTGGGCGCCCAGCTCCCGAGATCATGCAGCCCCCGTATGCGTTCAACCGCACGATGTCGACCTTCGCGCTGATCGGGGTCATCGTCGGTCTCGGCCTCATCGCCGGCCTGCTGCTCAACTAGACCGATCAGTCGCCGATACGTCGGCTGAGAGCGAGTCCCGACGGAGCACCAGCAACAAGCTTCCTCAGCGTGGCAGCAAGATCACTAACGCCGGGCACCGCGTCGATGCTGTCGTACAGGGCGTCTTCGATAAGGCGCGTCTCGTGTTCCTTCTCCAGCCCTTCGGGGGTGAGCGAGAGCCGCACCTGCCGGCGATCGGCTGGGTCGGCCGTTCGCTCGATCAATCCTGCCCGCACGAGCCGCTCTACCAGGCGGGACGGGTTCGACCCGCTGTCGCAGACGAGCATCTCGCCGACACCGTTGAGCGTAAGGCCTTCGTGATCTCCCAAGATCCTCAGTACCTCCGCCTGTGCAGGCGACAGCCCGATACCGCCGAGCTGTGAGGCCAGCTGCCGGTTTCCCTCGCGCTGTGCGGCGAGCAGCAGGTAACGGATCTCTTCAGCCTGTCTCATTCGGTCACCAGCGGTGACGCGACGGCTGCGGCGAGAAGGCCGCGAGCGGCCGGGTCATGGGCTGCAAGCACGACGAGGCCGGGGTGCCGCACCGCCAGCTCGGCGACGCGACGGGTGGAGGCTTCTAGTCCGGCACGCGAACCGACACCGGGGAGGTGTCCCCGCTCGAGAAGGGCGACGTCGTAGGTGAGGTCCCCGACGAATAGCAGCGGTGGGATGCCTGGCTGGTCGACCAGCATCGAGAGCGATCCCGGAGTGTGCCCCGGGGTGGGCAGCACCGTCAGGGACCCGTCTGCGAAGAGATCGAGCTCGCCATCGATCATCTTCCAGGACAGGCCGGGAAGGAAGATGTGCTTGGTCAGGTAGCCGTCCAGCTCGGCGAGCAGCTTTCGCGCCGTGGCGAGCTCGGCTGACGCGACGACGATCTGGGCGTGCGCGAGCTCGGGCAGGCCGCCGATGTGATCCTGGTGGAGATGCGAGATCACCGCCACCCGCACATCCGCGATGTCGTAACCGAGCCCGGCGAGTTGCGCGCGCAACGTCTGGTCTGCGCCGATGGTGAAGCGGGCCAGTCGGGAGTACAGGAACCCGACGGGTCCCCGGGAGAAGTAATCCCGGTTGGTCACTGAGGCGCGATCCTGGCCGGTGTCAAAGAGAACGAGTCCCTCGTCGTGTTCGATCACGTACACGTTGATCGGGCGCGGCTTCGTCCACCGACGCGAGGTCAGCAGCCACCACCCGAGCGGCGACCGCGTGCGCGCTACGTGTTCCGGATGGATCGCCACGGACCCGGTGCTGACCACGGAGACGCGCCTGATGGGATGCATGTCGCAACACTATATGTCGCGACACAGATTTCACCATCACCACCGCCATGTGCTGGACGTGGAGCCTTACTGGAAAGTGGTCTTCTCGACGCTCATCACCAGGATGACCCGGTCCGGGCTGTCCGGTGGCGCAATCTGTTCCGCATTGCCGTAGCGCTTACCTAGGAAAACGTAGAACTCCCCGGTCGGATCCGGAACCGCCTCGACCAGGCGCCCGCGTACTTCGAGATAGCGGAATGGGTTGTCCGGGTCGACTATCGAGTAGCTCATCGACGGGTTCTGCTGCAGGTTACGGTATTTGGCGCGCTTCGTCGTGTGCGTGAACCGCAGGTTCTCTCCGTCATAGAAGAACCACATCGGATTCACCTGCACGGTGTCGTTCGGCCGGATGGTTCCGAGATGGCCGTAGAGCGGCTTTTCGAGCAGCGGGGCGTATTCAGCGGGCACGAGATCGGTCATGCATCCAACCTAGCCACCGCCGGGCAGATGCCGCGAGGTGACTTTCGTCCCTAGGCGCTGGTGAATGCACTGCCTAGGGTTGCCGTATCACGCACGACGATGCCAGACCCCAGACCCCGGGAGCACCCATGTTGCACGACACCCCCTCGACCGCGTGGCTCGACCGCGAACCGATTCCGCTCGAAGGCGAAGCCCTCACCCAGGTCGATGCCTGGTGGCGCGCGGCCAACTACCTCTCGATCGGGCAGATCTACCTGCACGATAATCCGCTGCTGCGTGAGCCGCTCGACCGGTCGCACATCAAAGAACGGCTTCTCGGGCACTGGGGCACCACTCCCGGGCTCAACTTCATCTATGCCCACCTGAACCGCGTCATCCGGGCCAGGCAGATCGAGACCCTCTACATCGCCGGCCCGGGTCACGGTGGCCCGGGTATGGTCGCCAACGCCTGGCTCGACGGCACCTACTCCGAGGTCTACTCCCCCATCACCCAGGACGCCGAGGGCATGCGCAAGCTGTTCCGGCAGTTCTCGTTCCCCGGCGGCATCCCCAGCCACGTCGCGCCTGAGACGCCCGGCTCGATCCACGAGGGTGGGGAACTCGGCTACTCGCTCTCGCACGCGTATGGAGCCGCTTTCGATAACCCGTCGCTCCTCGTCGCGACCGTGGTCGGCGATGGCGAGGCCGAGACCGGGCCACTGGCCACCAGTTGGCACTCCAACAAGTTCATCAATCCGCTCACCGACGGTGTCGTGCTGCCGATCCTGCACCTCAACGGCTACAAGATCGCCAACCCCAGCCTGCTCGCGCGCATCCCCGAGAACGAACTTCTCGACCTGATGCGAGGCTACGGACACAACCCGCACATCGTCTCCGGCGGATTCGATGGCGAAGACCCGCTGCGCGTCCACGAGCGGATGGCCGCCACCCTCGACATCGTCATCAACGAGATCGCTGCGATCAAGCAGGCCGCAGCCGACGGAACCCTCGTCGGCACCCCGCGCTGGCCGATGATCATCCTGCGCACCCCGAAGGGCTGGACCTGCCCGGTCGAGATCGACGGTCTGCCGGTGGAGAACACCTGGCGCGCACACCAGGTACCGCTCGGCAATGCCCGCGACACCGAAGCCCACACGCGGCTTCTCGAGAGCTGGATGCTCAAGTACCGTCCCGACGAACTCTTCGACGAGAACGGCACCCCGCATCCGTTCGTCACCGCGATCGCACCCGCCGGCGACCTGCGGATGAGCGCGACGCCGTTCGCGAATGGTGGCGTGCTGCGGCGCGACCTCGACCTTCCGGACTTCCGCGACTTCGCCGTCGATGTCGCCGCGCCGGGTTCGTCGACGAGCGAGGCCACGAAAGTGCTCGGCGACTGGATGGCCGAGGTGATTCGCAAGAATCCCGACAACTTCCGGTTGTTCGGGCCGGACGAGGTGGCCTCCAACCGGCTGCAGGGCGTCTACGAAGTGACCGACAAGCAATGGAACGGCGCGATCTGGCCGATCGACGAGCATCTCGCCCGGGCTGGCCGGGTCATGGAGATGTTGTCGGAACACCAGTGCCAGGGCTGGCTCGAGGGCTACTTGCTTACGGGACGCCATGGCGTCTTCACCTGCTACGAGGCATTCATCCACATCATCGACTCGATGCTCAACCAGCATGCGAAGTGGCTCAAGGTCTCAGCGGGCATCCCGTGGCGTCGCTCGATCTCCTCGCTCAATTACCTGCTGTCCTCGCACGTGTGGCGCCAGGACCACAACGGGTTCAGCCACCAGGACCCCGGCTTCATCGACCACGTCATCAACAAGAAGGCCGGGGTGGTGCGCGTCTACCTACCCGTCGACGCGAACACCCTGCTGTCCACCTACGACCATTGCCTGCGGTCGGTCGACTACGTCAATGTCGTGATCGCGGGCAAGCAGCAGAGCCCGAACTGGCTGACCATGGACGAAGCCGTTGCACACTGTACCCGCGGCCTCGGCATCTGGGACTGGGCGGGAACCGAGGTCGATGGCGAGGAACCGGATGTCGTGCTCGGTTGCGCCGGCGACGTTCCGACTCTCGAGACCCTCGCCGCCGCCGCGCTGCTGCGCGAACACCTGCCGCAGTTGAAGGTGCGGGTCGTCAACGTGATCGACCTGATGCGCCTTCAGGACTCGAGTGAGCATCCGCACGGGCTCGGAGCGAGCGAATTCGATGCGGTCTTCACCACCGACAAGCCGATCATCTTCGCCTACCACGGGTATCCGTGGCTCATTCATCGCCTGACCTACCGTCGCGCCGGTGAGGCCAACCTGCACGTGCGCGGTTTCATCGAAGAGGGCACGACGACCACCCCGTTCGACATGGTCATGCTCAACGACCTCGACCGCTACCGCCTGGTGATCGACGTGCTCGACCGGGTTCCCGGCCTTGCTGCCGCCAATGCCGGGCTGCGCCAGCTGATGCAGGACAGTCGCATGCGCGCCCGCGCCTACACCCGTGACCACGGCGTCGATATCCCCGAGGTCCTGGACTGGAAGTGGCCGGCGGTGGAACGGGGCCAGAAGTAGCGGCTGAGGACCCTCGAGGGGCGGGAGGCGGCGGGTCGCCCAGGGTCAGACGGAGGGATCCCAAGCGGCGAGCCGGTCGAAGATACGCAGGTCACCTTCCGCTTTCAGCGACTCGATCGAGATGCGGTCGTAGAAGAAGAGCATGAGGTCGCTGGCGGTGCCCTCGGCAGACGCATCAACTGTCACTGTGTCGTCTGCCAAGGGTGTGAACCGGGCAGCTTCCGCGCCGTTTTCGGAGAGCCGGAGACGCCAGGAGCGGCCTTCGGTTGCGTGGTAATCGACGACGGCGGGTTCGTGCGGCCAGGCGACGTCTGTGGCGCAGAGGGTGAACTGGCAGTCGGCGAAGCCGTCGAGGGCGACTTCTTCTGGAAGCGGCTGCGGGGCACCCAGGGTGAGCTGTACGTCGTAGGTGAACACGGCGATCTCGCACATCTGTCGCCGTGTCCAGGCCCCGGAGGTCTGGGGTGACGGCGAGTCGTCCCACCAGGTCCAGCACGCGCGGTCCGGTCCGGCCTCGCGCAATACCGTCATGAGGTTGTCGACGGACTCGGCCCACCAGGCCAGCAGGGCCTCACGTTCCCGGGGCGCACCCGTGCCGTCATCCCAGGCCGACTGGTCCGGCGGCCCGTCCGCAGGCCCGGCTGCGACGACGGCTGTCGACTTACGCCGACCCATCCCGACGCGTTGCACGAGGTCGGACAGCGTCCACTCTGGACGCGTCGTTACGGGTAGGTCGAGGCTGGGAGCAGCCGCTACCGCAGCGCTGAACGCGGCCGACCGCTCCTCGATCAGCCGTAGATGGTCCGCGAAGGTGAGCATGGTGGGCTCCTCGGCTTTCGTTCGGTCAATAAGGCGTCAGGCGTAGCGTATGCCCGACTGCAGCCGAGTGCGCACGTCGAAGAGTTCATTGCCCCCGACTGTCGCCGCCCCTGGCAGTCCGTCACGCATGAGGTGACCGAGGTGTGACTGGCGCACGGCCACGCCGGCCGCGCCCCGCACCCGGCCGAGCTCGACGAGCGGCGAGTCGAGGGCGTCATCCGGAAGCACGATGACGAGGGACGAGAACTTGACCCGCAGGGCGCGGGTGATCGACTTTGCGCGCAGGCCCAGCTCGTGCAGCGGGCGGTCGTCGCCGAGTACCTCGCCGACGAGTTCGCCGCGCTTGGCACGCACCGGCCCGCCGTAGTCCTCAGAGAGCAGCGCGAAGAGACCGGTCGGGCCGAGAGCGATGTGGTCGATCTTGGCTTCGGACGACACCGTGGCTACGTCATGCCAGATGGTGAACCCGATCCCGAGCTCGGCGAGGGTGCGAGCGGTGGACTCCTCGGCGATGGCATCGGCGAGGATGCGGCGGATCTCGCGCGGTGCTGAGCGCACGAGTGCGGGGTCGTAGGGATCGTCGAGTTCCGCTCCGCGGCCGACCCACTCGCGCATGAGGGTGAGGTACCGTTCGCGGCGCCAGCCACCGGGGTGACCGTAGGAACGGGCACGCGGCCTGGTGTCGGGACGTGCCGTCGGCGAGGATGCCGGTCGCGGCGCCCATTCGCTGGGCTGGCCGGTCAGGCGACCGCGATCGTAGACAGCGCGATCCTCGGGTGTACCCACGCGTTCCCAGGCGAGCTGCACGGCGATGAAGCGAGCCGAGTCTCCGCCGGTGTCCGGGTGAGTCTCGCGCAGCAGGCGGCGATAGGCCACGCGCAACTCATCCTGGGTGGCGGCTGCGGCAACCCCGAGCACCTCATACGGTGTCGCGGAGACGGGACTGTCGGGCATCCGTGGGCTTTCGATCGGTCGGCGGGGTCGTAAAACGATACCGAATCAGGGTGACCGCTCTATACAGGCGCCTGGCAGCAACGGGCAGTGCCGCATAATTGGCGCATGAGTGAGCAGGATTCCTGGACCGCGCTGGACTCTGACTATCGGCTGAATCACGCCATCCGCATCATCCTCGTCGGCGCGGAGTCCACCGGGACCACCACCCTCGCCGAGGCCCTCGTGACGCACTACCGGGCGCTGTTCCCCGGCATCCGGAGCGTCGAAGAATACGGGCGACAGTTCACCTACGACCTGCTCGAGCAGGCGGCGACGGATGCCGCGGCGGCCGGTGAACCGGAACCCGGCATGGACGATCTGGTCTGGACGCCCGAGCACTTCGCGATCATCGCCCGCGAGCAGACGGCTCTCGAGGATGCGGCCGCCCTGGCTGCTCCCCTGGTCGTTGCCGACACCGACGCGCTCGCGACACTGCTCTGGGAACGCCGCTACCTCGACGGGACCAGTGGTTCTGAACTGTATGCGGGCGCGCTGCTGCCCCGGCGCGACCTCTATCTCGTCACCGACCATGTCGGCGTGCCGTTCGAGGCCGACGAGATCCGGGATGGCGAGCATCTGCGGGCAGACATGACCCGTTGGTTCACCGAGATCCTCGGTGCCCGGGGATACTCCTGGGTACTCGTGACCGGGTCGCGTGAAAAGCGCCTCGCCGACGCCATCGCTCTCATCGAGCCACTGCTCGAGGGGGTTCCTGAAGCATCGCTGAAGGTGCGACAGCCTGGTGACCAATAGGGCGTATCGTTCGGTTCATGGCTGCTTCTGAAACCCCGAACCCGTCCGTTCCCACCGACAGCACCGGCACCGCACTCGGCTCGATTCCGATCACGACCATCGACGGCGAAGACACCTCTCTCGACGCCTACTCTGGCAAGGTCATCATGGTCGTCAATGTCGCCTCGCGCTGTGGGCTCGCCCCGCAGTACGAGAAGCTCGAAGAACTGCAGAAGACCTACGGTGATCGGGGCTTCACGGTTCTCGGATTTCCGAGCAACCAGTTCTTGCAGGAGCTCGGCACCGAAGAGAAGATCAAGGAATACTGCTCGGTCACCTGGGGCATCACCTTCCCGATGTTCGAGAAGGTCAAGGTCAACGGAAAGTCTGCCCACCCTCTTTACACGGAGTTGACCAAGACGCCTGACCAGGCCGGCAAGGCGGGCAAGGTGTCGTGGAACTTCGAGAAGTTCGTCATCACCCCGGCCGGCGACGTCCACCGCTTCCGCCCGAAGACCGAACCCGACGCCGTCGAGATCGTGTCGCTCATCGAGGCGTCGCTTCCCGGATCTGCCCCGGCTGAGAGCGCCAACCCAAGCTAGTCAGGGCGGGCTCTCGCCGCATACGCTTGGCGGATGTCAGGAATTGTGGGAGAGAGCCCGGCCGGTGTGGGCTCGAGCAGTGTCAGTGCACTTCGAGAGCGGTCCTCGGGCCAACGCAGGGTCGTGGGGCTCGCGCGCATTGCCGCTGCGGGCCTGATTTTTGCGGCGATCGTCACCCAGATCGTCGACCAGTTGGTCAACGACGCGTTTGTGGCCGATGAGTACTTCAGCTACTTCACGATCGACTCGAGTTTCATCAACGTCGTCGTGCTCGGCGTCGGCGGCGTACTCGCCCTGCGGTGGGCTCGTGACCCCGAGTTGTACAGCGCGGTGCGGATGTCGGCCGTCGCCTACGCGGTTGTGACCGGCGCTGTGTACAACGTGCTGCTGCGGGGGCTTCCGCCGACCGGCTTCGTCGGCATCCAGTGGCCCAACGAGGTCATGCACGTGTGGATCCCCATCTTCATCCTGCTCGACTGGATACTGTCTCCCGGCCGCGCCCGCCTCGGCTGGCGTCGCATCCTCTTCGCCGTGTCGTTCCCGGTCGTCTGGTGCATCTACACGCTCGTGCGTGGCGCCGTCGACGGGTGGTACCCGTACCCGTTCATCAACCCGACGCTCGACGGGGGCTATCCCAGCGTCGTCGCCTACATCGTCGGGCTGTCGGCCTTCATCGTCGCGCTTGCTGCAGCTCTGATCGCGATCAGCCGACTCGGGGCGCGGCGTTCCGACCCGGTCGTCTAGAACAATGAACGGATCGACAAGGGTGCGCGCGATCATCAGCGGCGACGTGCAGGGCGTCGGTTTCCGGGTGTCCACGCGAGCCGAAGCTCAGCGGGCGGGGCTCACCGGTTTCGTACGCAACCGCGAGGACGGCAGCGTCGAGGCCGAGATCGAAGGCGCGGATGCCGCGGTGACGGCCATGGTCGAGTGGCTGTCGCACGGACCTCCCGGGTCGCGAGTCGACTCGGTTGACACGCAGGTGCTCGAGCCGACCGGCCAACCGGGGTTCGGCATCCGGCGCTAGGTCCGGTCTACGACCGCTTCACGCTGTCGATGAGGCCGAGCAGGTTCTTCGCCGCGGTTGCGATCTCTGTGTGGTCGAACTGCGCCGCCCGGCTCTCGAGCGAGATCACCCCGCACCGGTGAACCTTTGCGAAGTCGCCGAAGGGAAAGCTGTAGCGGCCTTTGGTGTTCCGCGGCAGATCGCGGTCCACCCCGAGATGCCAACTCGCGTACTCGGCGAAGTCGTGCTCGTCGATGAACTCGTTCTCGGCATCCGTGCTGGGAGCATGGGTGCTCCAGTCATCCCGCTCGTCGCGAACGACGGTGCCGGAACGCACCAGGGTGCGCGCGTGCGTCAGAGCGGTGCGGTTCAGTGAGATGGCCATGGTTCGTCCCTCCGGTTGACTGGAGGAACGTTCTATCGAGGCAAAATGAGAGTCGGCTTAGCGCTGACGCTTTGCTGAAAATCGTGCCGGGAGCCTTGCCCGGCTAGCGGACCTTCTTGTTGGCGGCATCGCGTTCGAGGCGTGCCGCGTGACGCTCGGCCTTCTCGCGCTGCGCGCGCTTCTCGGCCTTCTCGCTCTTGACGCGCGCGTTCTCGTCGCGCACCTGGGCCTGGGTCGCACGTTCCTGCACCAGCCACGCTGGCGGGGCGGCGAGAAGTTCTTTGATCTCATCGGTCGTGAGTGCGCCATCGAATCCGCCCCGGGCGAGGCCCGAGATCGAAACGCCGAGCTTCGCTGCGACGACGGGACGCGGGTGCGGTCCGGTGCGGCGCAGCTCTGCGAGCCACTCCGGCGGGTTGTCCTGGAGTGCGAGGAATTCGGTGCGGGTGACCGGCTTCTGCTGGAACTCTTCGGGTGTCGCAGGCAGGTACACCCCGAGCTTCTTCGCTGCCGTTTCCGGCTTCATCGTTTGGGGTGTCATGTCGCTCATACTGCAAGGGTACCGGGCCCCGGCCTATACCCTGAGACGATGTCCTCTCCTTTTGTCGTCGCCTTCGTGGTCGGCGTGACCCCCAACAAGTGGGTGGGAGTCTGGAAAGAGCGGATGCCCGACTCCCCGATCGAGGTTCGCCCGGCATCCGAGAGCGAGGCTCGTGGCTGGCTGGCCGACGGCACTGCCGACGCCGCGTTCCTGCGGTTCACCGATACTCCGACCGCGGATGACGTGCACAGCGTGATCGCGCTCTACACCGAGCAGCCGGTAGTCGTCGCTCCGAAGGACCACGCCCTGGCCGAGTTCGACACCGTCGCTCTCGCCGATCTCGACGGGGAGGTCGTGCTCGACGGCCAGGACGCCGACACCATCGAACTCGTCGCCGCGAACGTCGGTGTTGCGATCATGCCGCAGTCGGTGGCGCGCGTACACAGCCGTCGCGACGTGACGGCACGCCTGCTGACGGATGCCCCGGTCACCCAGGTCGCACTGGTCTGGCCGATCGATGAGACGACCCCGGAGGTCGAGGAATTCATCGGCATTGTTCGCGGCCGGACCGCGAACAGCTCGCGTTCTGCACAGCCGGAAGCCGAGCCCGAGAAGAAGCAGGCACCGCGCAAGCCGCAGCAGTCGTCGAGCAATGGCGGCGCCGCCACCCGCAAACCCGGGACGCGCTTCCCTCGGAGTTCCGGCCGCCACAAGCGCCGCTGACCTCACCCCTCGCCTGCCCGGGTTTGTGCATTTTTGCGGGTTAAAGGCGATTCAACCCGCAAAAATGCACAAAGCCGCAGGGTGGGCTGGCTGGTGGGCTTGCTGGCTGGCGGGCGGGACGGAGTGTGTCGGGCGCTCTAGTGGCCTGACATGTTGAGGTCTTTCGGGTCGACCTCGATGTCGCCCACGTCATCCGGTCCTCCGGTGCCGGGCAGCACGGTGATGTCCGACTCGTCGACGTCGCCGTCGACCGCTGCGCTGTCGCCCACGGCATCGGTCTGCAGCGCGTGGGTGTCTTTGTCGCTAGACGGGGTGTTCGTAGTGTCTTTGCTCACGATTTCGTTCTCGTGGGATGTCTCGAGGTTTGCCATGCTTCGACGCTACGGTCACCCGTCGCTCGAGTCGATGCGCCGGCCCCAAGCCACAGCCCGCCCCCAGCCCCGCCCCGAGGGTTGGTGTATTTCTGCGGGTTGAAGTCGCTGTAACCCGCAGAAATGCACCAACCCCAGAGATGATGGCGGATCAGCCGGCGCTGAGTTCCTTCTGCACCATCAGGGCGAGGTCGCGCAGCAGCACGGTCTCCTGGGCCGACCAGGTGCGCGGCTCGTGGTCGAGCACGCAGATGACTCCGATGCGCTCCCCGAACGGCGACTCGATCGGATACCCCGCGTAGAACCGCACAAACGGATCACCGGTCACCCGCGGATTCAGCGCAAACCGCGCATCCGCCCGGGCATCTTCGACGACGAACGGAGCCGGCGAAGCAATCGCATAGTCGGCAAACGATCCGTGCCGCGGCAACTCCGCCGGGAATGGCGATTCGCTCGCCGCCTTGATCCACTGGCGATCGTGGTCGACGAATGTGATCAGGGCAGTCACGCTTCCGAACAGCTGCGTCGCGAGAACGGCGATCCGGTCGAAGCGCTCTTCGGATGCCGTATCCAGGATCTGGGCCCGGTTCAGCGCCTCCTGGCGAAGCATCTCGTCTGACGGCGGTGTCGGTGTGCTCGGGGTCTCGGGCTCGGCCGGACGATCGCGTCCGAGGTCGCTGATGACCGGGGCGCTCAGCAGGCCTGCCCACTGCTGGTAGGTGGCGGCGCTGCGGTATCGCGTGTAGTCCGATCGCACGAGCGGCGAGAAAGGAACGAAATTCACTCGGTCGAAACGGGCACAGATGCGCTTGGTCTCGAGGTTCATCCGATTGGCGTGACGCTCGCCGAGCCATCCAGCCATTCCGCTGAATACGTCGATGGTGCTGAGCAGCGGCACGGCCACGATGTAGACCTGCGACCCGACGGTGGAATTGTCGATGAGGTACTCGATCATCGCTGTCATCCGGCGACGCCAGTCCTCGATCGGGATCAGCAGCAGCGCGTCGTTGGGCCCGACGGTGATCATGAACGCGTCGTAGCGCCACAGCTCGATCTGTTTCAGCGGTTCGACAGCGCTGTCGATGAGCAGGTCCGAATCGCTCACCACATCGAGATCGACTCCGCGCCCGGTCGCGGCCGAAATCTGTCGCGCGAGCTGGCCCGGGAGCGCGAGGTCGTGGCTGAGCACCCCGTACCCGCAGGCCGGGCCGCTTCCGTAGAGCAGGATGCGGTCGGGATCAGTGCCCGACGCGTGCGCGTGGGGCGCGTCTATCGGTATCGGGAGCCGGCTGACCGCCTGGGACAGCGAGATGCTGAGCAAGCGCATGACCGGCCGCAGAAGGGTGTGGACGAAAGTACGAAACACCCGTGCTCCCATTCATCGCCGAGTTCGATGTCATTCCATTGTGCACTCTCGTCACTCTGGTACCAACGTGAGGAAGCCGTGCCTCTGCAGCCGTGAGGGGTTGCCGCGACCGCCGGGACCAGGCCACGCGGAGACCGGTGGGAGAATGGAAAGCATCGCGAAAGCGGACCGGCGACCTCGAAGGACCTGACATGACAGCACTGCCCGAATCGACGATCCTGCCC
>Ga0247729_10000711_pt1 | contig 13086 bp, 15 predicted proteins | sample UWRJL133311R2_FD_180958 | JGI IMG/M metagenome (GOLD analysis project Ga0247729, IMG submission 180958) | Plant litter microbial communities from Arlington Agricultural Research Station in Wisconsin, United States - UWRJ-L133-311R-2 | ecosystem: Environmental > Terrestrial > Plant litter >... | reverse complement strand
AACCACCACGCGACCATGCGCATGTTCGTGGCCAGGACAGAAGGCCGCGAACTCGTTACCGTTCGTGCGCTGGGCGAGATCGTGCCGCAGCCCGGCTGCAAGCTGGCTGATCGCTAGACGGAACCAATTGGTGCTTTGCACGTATGCATTGCGACCGAATTGACCGGTCGGCACCACGCGGATCTCCAACCATGATTGACACTTCACGGCTCGCCACACGGCTGCGTTCGCTCGGCCTGGCGCTATTTCTGTCTGCATGTGCATCGATGGCTGTAGCGCCGCTCGTGCATGCTGAAGAAGTTCTCACTGCTCCGGTGCCGGCCGACACCAATCCGGCCACCAATGGCGAACTGCTGGTTCATGGCAACTATTGCGGCGTCGGCTCTCACGAAGGAAGCGCACCGATCGATGCGCTGGACGTGGCGTGCATGCATCACGATGCCTGCACACCGGCTGGCGGCATTCCGGATTGCGCATGCAACGCAAGGCTTCGGGAAGAAGCGACCGCGATCGTCGCGAGCTCCGATCAATCGCCCGAGATCAAATTGGTGGCGTCGGCGACGGCGTCAGCGGCGGCGGTGATGGTCTGCTCGCCGATCGGTGCGATTTCGCCAAGTCCCGCTTCGCGATAGACGGAAGCAACGACTCCGCGTCAGCGTGACAGCTTGCCGAACCGCTTGATCAGCCGATCGCGCTTGAGGCGCGACAGGCGCTGCAGCCAGAAGATGCCGTTCAACTGATCGATCTCGTGCTGGTGGCACACGGCGCGCAGGCCGGTGGACTCCTCGGTGTGAGGCTTGCCTTCGAGGTCCCGATAGCCGATGCGGATTTTCGCATGGCGCTGGATGTCGTCATTGACCCCGGGCATCGAGACGCTGCCTTCCTGGTGCATGATCATCTCCGGCGAGGCCCATTCGATGGTGGGATTGATGTAGGTCCGCGCGCCAACGACCGCATCGAGATCCAGCACCACCACGCGCAGCGCGATGCCGACATGCGGCGCGGTGATGCCGATGCCCGGCGCGGCGTGCAGCGTTTCGAGCAGGTCCCGCGCCAGCTCACGCAGGGCGTCGTCGAACACCGTCACCGGCTGTGCGGGCAGGGCGAGGCGAGGATCGGGATAGCGGATGATCGGGCGAAGGGGCATGGCCGGCTTGTACGCGGCTCCACGGCCTGAGACAACGCGGCCTGATCACTCCGTCAGGACTTTCAGCTTCGGCACGCCGGCATAGCCGTAAACCTCAAACAGGATCGTCAGCAACTCGGCGGCGATTGCCGCGTCATTGTATTGATCCGCGGGGTAGCTCTTCCAGTAGTTGGGAGCGCGTCCGGGATCGGCATAACCGGCGCTGTGCAGCCGCGCGATGCGTTCGCCGGTGAGGATGGTGGCGAGCGGCGCCCAGCTTTCCGCCGACTGGGCTTCGCAGTAGATCGTTGCGGATGGCGTTTCCGGTGTGCACTGGACGTAACCGATACCGGCGTTGAAGCTGACATGGACGCGGCGAGTGGCATTGATGCGCAGACGCTGGATTTCAGCGGTCGTGGTGGTCGCATAGCGCGCGATAAGCTCCGTGGCGGAGCTTACTGGTTGCGGCAGGCTGGCAGGCGGCGTGTAGGAGCACGTGCGCAAAGTCGCGAACCGCATCGAGGGCGCGTCGTTGACCATCCCGGCAAGATTTTGCGAGGGGCCGTTGCGCGGCGGGCAGGTGACGTCGGCGACCCAGCTGGTTTGAATTTCAAGCTCCGCGATCTTGGCACCATACGCCTCGGCCAGCGTCTGCTCGAGGAGAGCCGCAATGGAAGCGGTCGACCTGTCGGCCGGAAATGTCTGCGCATAGTTGCCGAAACTGGCATCGAGGATCCACCCGAGGCTGGCGAGGCGGCCGATCCGCTCTCCCGTCAGCACGGTTCGCAGCGACGGCTGCATCGAAGTTCCGGCCGCCTCACAGCGCAGCTCGCGCTCCGCTATACGCCTGCATTGAATGTATTTGTTGCCGTCCCAGAAGCTCGCATAGCCGACCCGGACGGAGCGCACCAGATCGGTGATGTTTTGCAACGCCGCCTCGATGCGGGCGGCCGGTGTTTGCGCGACACCCGGATTTGCAGCGCCGATCATCGCCGACATGACGGTTGCCGCAGCGGCCAGGCACAGACGGAATCCGGACGTTTTCATGCGTGCGCCCCGCTACCCCAAAATGCGGCGCGGCCAATCCCGTCGATTGCCCGCGTCACCTTTGAAATATCAACTTAAGGTGGCGTTTTCGTCAAGATAACACCCGACGATTTTGGCGGCGGGCTGCGGTTTCCTAGCTGCCGCGTTGCAGCAGCTCATACACCACCGGGTTGTCCGCGCAGGCCTTGAAGCCGCATTCGAGCAAGGTCGAGCCGACATTGGCAATGGTAAGGGCGATCACCAGCCATATGGCGAGGCTGGCGAAGGCGCCTGCGGGCCGGGGCGATGCGTTCTTTTCGAACTGCCGGTCGAACAGCAGCACCATCGAGAGCAGGATGATCGCGGCGACAAAGCCGATCAGCGCCCACGTATAGTAGTGATAGCCGAACAACGCGGTGCCGTAGCCGGTGTCACCGGGCAGGATGTGCAGCAGCACCTGGCGGGTCGAGACCACCGCGCCGACCAAAGCCGCCAGCAATGACATGGCGTAGTGGCTGGGGCGCGGGCCAAAGCGGACATTGAGGATCGGACCGACCGCCAGCAGCGCGAACATGATCCGCTGCAGCAGGCAGAGCGGGCAGGGCAGTTCGTTCAGCAGCAGTTGCGCCGCGAAGGCGACGGCCAATACCAGCGCGACGGCATACAGGCTGAGCGTATTGAGGAAGATCGCGCGGGCGGGAGTGAACTGCATCAGAACGACAATTTCAGAACGTCGGTGGCGTGGTGCAGATAGGTCGCGACGCAGGCGAGCAATACGGCGCCGAACAGCGGCAGCGCCAGCGCGCGGGCGCCGCGCCACGCGACCAGCATGACAATGGCGATCGCCAGAAACAGCGCGGTGAATTCCATGATAGCTCCGGCAAGGCCGATGAGGCGCCGACCTATGACAGATTCGCATCGCTTTGACCCGTTCGGGCGAGGGAGATCGGCGGGCAGAGCGCATTGAACGCGGAGCCCCTCGCAAGACGCTTGACCAAAGGTCGTTGTTCACTTTATGTTCTTTTGACGCAGTCAAAATTTGTTGTGTTGCGGGCCATGGATAACGGCTTTGGATCTACACATACGCTTGCTCGCGACGACGCCGGGCAACCTGACCGGCTGTTTGTCGCGGCGCTTCCCGATGCGGCGGCTGCCTCGCAAATCCATGACTGCGCAAAAGTTCTCAGGCGAGCCAACCGCTTCGAGGGCCGGCTGATCGAGCCGCGACATCTGCACATCTCGCTCTTCTTCCTCGGCCTCGGGGAAGACGACGGCTGCGAAGACAGGATCGCCCGAATGGACCGGGCTGCGAACAAGTTGAAAGCGTCAGCCTTCGACGTGATGCTTGATCGATCGATGAGCTTCTCTAAACGCGCGGCAAAACGCCCGTTCGTTCTCGTCGGCGGGAACGGTGTCCGTCGATTGGCGAAGTTCCGTGAGGCGTTGGGCGCCGAGATGATACGAAGCGGCCTGCGTGGCTGGGCGAGGCCGGGGTTCACGCCGCATGTCACGCTTCTGTACGATTGGCGCGGTGCCGATGAGCTGCCGATCATGCCGGTCTCATGGGTTGTGCGTGAGTTCGTGCTGATCCGCAGCCTGCATCAACAGAACAAGCACGTTGCACTCGCGCGCTGGTCGCTGCGCCACTGATGCTGCCGCTTGCATCGGTCGATACTCTCGATGCGACGCGCGTTCCGAAAGAATCGTCGCGATGATGCGGACGCGCTGCGCGGCGAAGCCGGCGTGAACCGGTCTCGCCCGCGTGCTCAACTATCCCGCAAAATTCGCGGCGATGCGCTGCTGCAGATAGTCGTGCGCGGTGATCGGGTCATAGACCTTGCCCGGGCCCTGGATGACGGCGTCCTTGTTGGCCTGGCAGAAGAACGGCAGCGAGTAGCGCGGCCCGAGATATTCGTCCGGCCTGGGCATCCGCACCCGGTGCAGCGTGGACAGCAACTGGTCGTCGCTCCAGCGCCGCAGCATGTCGCCGATGTTGCAGGTGATGACGCCAGGCAGAGGTTCGACGTCGGTCCATTCCAGTTCGGCGGACTCCTTGCCGGGGCAGAGCTGCAGCCCGCCCTGGCCGGTACGCTGGTGCAGCAGTGTGAGGCAGTCGAAGTCGGTATGGGCGCCGGCGCGCCAGCCGGTGTAATCCTCCGGTTTCGCATCGGTCATCGGCAGGTAGTGCAGCAGCCGCAGCGTGCTCTGGTATTCCGCCGAGAGCGGATCGTGGGCCTCGGTGAAGAAGTCCGGGCTGAAGCCAAGCTTCAGCGCGAAGCACGACAGCACCTTCATGCCGACCGCCCAGTTGGCGCGCTCGAAGGCCAGCATCGCCGCCTTGAAGCCCGGCAGTGCGTCGCCGTCGGGCCACAGGTTGGCCATGCGCGGCAGGGTGATCTGGTAGGATTCCTTCTGGTCGGCGGTGCCGGTCGAAGGCCGCACCTGGCTCTTGTATTCCCAGCCGGCATTGGTGCCGCGGCCGAGCGGCACCTGCGCCTTGCTCGCAGCGGGCAAGGCGAAGAAGCGCGCGGTCATGTCGAAGGCCTCGTCGACCTGGGCCTGCGGAATGCCGTGGTTGACCAGCTGGAAGAAGCCGATCCCGGTGGACGCCTGCCAGAGCTGGTCGGCGATCTCCTGCTTGCGCGCCTCGAAGTCGCCGAGGTCGATGCGCGGCACGTCGCGGTGCTTGGTGCCGCCGACGCCGCCAAAAGTCTTTTCCTGGTTCAGTTCGTCGAGGGCGTAGGCGGTATTGCTTTGAGCAGTCATGTCGATCTCCAATGGTGAATGCGGCGGGGCCGCTTCTGTCAAACCCGGGAGCGTGCATGGATGAAGGGAGAGAGCGCATCCTGCCGGCTCCGGAACGAACTTCGATCCTGGCCGAGCAATGTCCCGAACCCCATGGGGATCCTGACCGCTTCTACTCGCTGTGAGTTCAACAAAGTTCGGGAAAACAGGCAAGCCCATTGCATGGGCAGGGCGCTGAAATCGTTGTCAGCCGGAGTTTCGGGCTTGCGGTAGGACGCAACGCGTGGAAACGAGGCGCCGCGAATAGCAAAGGCACAGCACATGGCGAAGTCGATCACCATCTACGGCATCAAGAACTGCGACACCATGAAGAAGGCCCGCGCGTGGCTCGACGGCCACGGCGTGACCTATGACTTTCATGACTACAAGAGCGAAGGCATCGCGCGCGCCCAGCTTGTGGAATGGGCGAAGGCGGTCGGCTGGGAGACGCTGCTGAATCGCGCCGGCACCACGTTCCGCAAGCTCGACGAAGCCGAGAAGGCCGATCTTACCGAAGCGAAGGCGATCGCGCTGATGCTGGCGCAGCCGTCGATGATCAAGCGCCCGGTGCTCGATCTCGGCGGCAAGTTGCTGGTCGGCTTCAAGCCGGAGATCTATGAGAAGGAGCTGACGTAGTCCGCGGCAGCGGATCGCGGCGTCATCCCAGCTCCACCACATCCCCGGCCATGCTTCGGCCCGGCGTGCGGTGAAACAGGTCGCGGTCGATGATGGCGCGGATCTTTGGGATCGGCAGGTCGGTATGCCCGCGCATCAGATTCCTGATCTCGAAGCCGCGGTCCTCGCTGATGGTCTTCAGCGAGGCGATGATATGGCTGACGCCGCAGCCGTCGGAGAACGGCATCAGCATGCGTTCATAGACCACCGACCGGCCGTTGACGTCGTCGACGACCGAGACGGTGTAGGTCGGCAGCGCCCGCGCGACGCACGCATGATAGGCGGGCAGCACCACGGGTCCGAGGATCGGGCCGAGATACTCGTCGAGATAGCGGCCCTTGCCCGTATTGCCGTAGGCTTTCGACATCCGGGTGCCGTTGCTGTCGATGATCAGGCGCGGTGGTTGGGCCGGCTCGACAATGTAGTAGACGAGATCGGGCAATTCCTCGGCGAGGCGGGCCGGTTGATAGTCCGCGATCCCGGGCAATGCCTGCTGCCGCGCATACAGGCGCAGCCAGCTGTTCAGCAGGTCGCGCTGTCGTATCGATTTGACGATGGATGGGTCGGCGCTCTGGAAATCCACGGCGGCAGTCCGGTTGCGGTACCAAGTGCCGATAGCATGCCCCGGCAAGGCGAAGATTCCGTGAATGCGGGAGATTCGGCGAGAATACAATTAATGAGCGATTTCGCCGGGTCGTCCCGGCGGCCGGGCGCTCGTGTATGCCAACTACCAGAATCGAGGTCGGACGGTGCCCCGCACATTCGACCAATGGCACAGCGGCTGCGGCAGGCTGTCCCGTGATTACACCGCATTGCACCTTGCGTTCCTCCGCGCGTTGACGGCATATTCCGCCGGATGCGGCCGGGGCGGGATGCCATTCTATCCGAATGTCTCTTGGATCTGGCGGTACGAAAAATTGGCCACCCGCGGTGACACGCGCCGGGAAGGCCGATGGGGGAAATTTGCTTGACCGATGAGTTCATTCTCGAAACCCACGGATTGACCAAGGAATTCGCGGGCTTCTTTGCCGTCCGCGACGTCAATCTCAAGGTAAAACGTGGCACCATTCACGCGCTGATCGGTCCCAACGGGGCCGGCAAGACGACGTGCTTCAACCTGTTGACCAAATTCCTGAAGCCGTCGGCGGGCCAGATTCTCTACAAGGGCCAGGACATCACGGCGCTGGCGCCGGCCGATGTGGCGCGGCTCGGACTGGTGCGCTCGTTCCAGATCTCGGCGGTGTTTCCGCATCTGACCGCACTCGAGAATGTCCGTGTTGCGTTGCAGCGACAGCACGGCGCGTCGTTCGACTTCTGGCGTTCCAAGACAGTGCTCGACCAGTACAACCACCGCGCCCGGGAATTGCTGGAGGACGTCGGCCTCAGCGAGTTCTCCGACACGCCGGCTGTCGAAATGCCTTATGGCCGCAAGCGCGCGCTGGAGATCGCCACCACCCTGGCGCTCGATCCGGAAATGATGCTGCTCGACGAGCCGATGGCCGGCATGGGCCACGAGGACATCGACAAGATCGCCGCGCTGATCAAGCGCATCTCGGCGAAATACACCATCCTGATGGTCGAGCATAACCTCAGCGTGGTCTCCAACCTGTCCGACATCATCACTGTTTTGACGCGCGGCAAGGTGCTTGCCGAAGGCAGCTACGCCGACCTCACCAAGGACGAGCGCGTCAAGGAAGCCTATCTGGGAGCCGGACATGGTTGATATGACAATGGCCGATCCCGTGAAGCCTGCCGCGAGTGCGGCAACCGTGCTGAAGGTGGAGAACCTGCAGGCCTGGTACGGCGAGTCGCACATTCTTCACGGCATCGATTTCAGCGTGAAGGCCGGCGAGGTCGTGACCTTGCTCGGGCGCAACGGCGCCGGCAAGACCACGACGCTGAAGTCCATCATGGGCATCATCGGCAAGCGCACCGGCAGCGTCAATTTCGAAGGCCAGGAGATCATCAAGGCGCAGTCGGACAAGATCGCCAAGCTTGGCGTCGCGTTCTGCCCGGAGGAGCGCGGCATCTTCTCCAGCCTCGACGTGCGCGAGAACCTGATGCTGCCGCCGACCATCCGTCCGGGCGGATTGTCGCTCGACCAGATATTCGAGCTGTTTCCCAACCTGAAGGAACGGCTCGACAGCCAGGGCACCAAACTGTCCGGCGGCGAACAGCAGATGCTGGCGATCGGCCGCATCCTGCGCACCGGCGCGCGCTTCCTGATGCTCGACGAGCCGACCGAAGGCCTCGCGCCCGTCATCATCCAGCAGATCGGCCACACCATTCAGCGGCTGAAGTCGGAAGGCTTCACGATCCTGCTGGTCGAGCAGAATTTCCGCTGGGCATCGACGGTGGCCGACCGGTTCTACGTGGTCGAGCACGGCAAGATCATCGACGGTTTCGCCAATTCAGAACTGTCCGCCAACATGGACAAGCTGCACACGTATCTCGGCGTCTAGCGGCACGACAACCAAAAACAAAAAGATCAGCAAATGATCACATCAATCACGGGGTAGGGAGACGACAATGAAAAAAACAATATCGGCCTTGATGCTCGGCACCATTCTCGGTGTGGCCGGGGCATCCGGTGCGCTCGCGCAAGACAAGACCGCCAAGATCGGCGTGCTGAACGATCAGTCCGGCCTTTACGCCGACGTGACCGGCCCCGGTTCGGTGTTGGCCGCGCAAATGGCGATCGAGGATTCCGGGCTGGTGGCCAAAGGCTGGAAAATCGACGTCGTCGTCGGCGATCATCTGCACAAGCCCGACGTTGGCGTGAACATCGCGCGGCAGTGGTTCGATCGCGACAAGGTCGACGTCATCGTCGACGTGCCGACCTCGTCGGTCGGCCTCGCGGTCAACAACATCGTCAAGGAAAAGAACGGCGTCTATCTGAACTCCGGATCCGGCACGTCGGACCTGAGCAATGCGCAGTGCTCGCCCAACACCATCCACTGGGCCTACGATACTTATCAGCTCGCCAACGGCACCGGTTCGGCGATGGTCAAGAGCGGTGGCGATACCTGGTTCTTCCTCACCGCCGATTATGCCTTCGGCACGGCGCTGGAGCGCGACACCACCAACGCCGTGACGGCGAAGGGCGGCAAGATCATCGGCAGTGTGCGGCCGCCGCTGAACACCGCGGACTTCTCCTCCTTCCTGCTGCAGGCGCAGTCGTCGAAGGCCAAGGTGATCGGCCTCGCCAATGCCGGCGGCGATACCATCAACTCGATCAAGCAGGCCTCGGAATTCGGTATCGTCAAGGGCGGCCAGAAGCTGGCCGGCCTGCTGATGTTCATCACCGATATCCATGCGCTGGGCCTGCCGGTCGCCCAGGGCCTGAACTTCACCGAGACGTTCTACTGGGATCTCAACGACGGTACCCGCGGCTTCTCGAAGCGCTACCAGGAGCGGATGAAGAACAAGAGCATGCCGACCACCGTGCATGCCGGCGTCTATTCGTCGCTGCTGCATTATTTCAAGGTGCTCGATGCGGCGGGGGGCAACTCCCATGACGGCCTCAAGATTGTCGACGCCATGAAGGCGCTGCCGACCGACGACGTCATCTTCGGCAAGGGCACCATCCAGCCGAATGGCCGCAAGCTGCATCCGGCCTATCTGTTCGAAGTGAAGACCCCGGCCGAGTCCAAGGCGCCGTGGGACTATTACAAGCTGGTCGCCACGATCCCGGCGGACCAGGCGTTCACGCCGCTCGAAAAGAGCACGTGTGCGTTGTTGAAGAAATGATCTCAATGCCGGCGGCCTCGGTCGCCGGCATTGTTACGACCGACGCGGCCTGTGTGCGGGCGGCTCGGGCCGATGAAAAACCGATCGCACTAACCAGTTGACGGAGGGGTTATGACTAGATCGATTTCGACGCTGCTCGGCACCGCCCTGATATTCGGCGCGGCCACCGGCGCTTTCGCACAGGACAAGACCGTCAAGATCGGCGCGCTCAGCGATCAGTCCGGTCTCTATGCCGATCTCGGCGGGCCGGGCTCGACCCTGGCCGCGCAGATGGCGGCCGAGGATTCCGGGCTGATGGCCAAGGGCTGGAAGATCGACATCATCTCCGGCGATCACCAGAACAAGCCGGACATCGGCTCCAACATCGCGCGGCAGTGGTTCGACGTCGAGAAGGTCGACACCATCGTCGACGTGCCGAATTCCGGCGTGGCGCTGGCGGTCAACAATGTCGTCAGGGAAAAGAACGGCGTCTACATCAATTCCGGCGCGGCGACCTCCGACCTGACCAACGCGCAGTGCTCGCCGAACACGGTGCACTGGACCTACGACACCTACATGCTGGCGCATTCGACCGGGCAGGCGATGGTCAAGGGCGGCGGCGACACCTGGTTCTTCCTGACCGCCGACTACGCCTTCGGCGCGGCGCTGGAGCGCGACACCACCGAAGTGATCAAGGCCAATGGCGGCAAGATCCTTGGAGGCGTCAAGCACCCGCTCAACACCGCGGACTTCTCGTCCTTCCTGCTGCAGGCGCAGTCGTCGAAGGCCAAGGTCATCGGCCTCGCCAATGCCGGCGGCGACACCACCAACTCCATCAAGCAGGCGTCGGAATTCGGCATCACCAAGGGCGGACAGAAGCTGGCGGCGCTGCTGCTGTTTATCACCGACGTCAAGGCGATCGGGCTGGAAACCGCGCAGGGCCTCAGCTTCACCGAGACTTTCTACTGGGATCTCAACGACGAGACCCGCGCCTTCTCCAAGAAGTTTGCCGCGCGCATGAAGAACGGCGCGCCGCCGTCGATGGTGCAGGCCGGCGTCTATGCCGGGCTGATCCACTACTTCAAGGCGCTCGATGCGCTTGGCGGCAACCCGCACGATGGCGCCAAGATCGTCGCCAAGATGAAGGAACTGCCGACCGACGATCCGCTGTTCGGCAAGGGCAGGATCGAAGCCAATGGCCGCAAGATCCACCCGGGCTACCTGTTCGAGGTGAAGAAGCCATCGGAATCCAAGGCGCCGTGGGATTTCTACAAGCTGGCCGGCACCGTGCCTGCCAACGAGGCATTCACGCCGATCGAAAAGAGCACCTGCGCGCTGCTGAAGAAGTAATATAAGAAGATGGCCCGGCAGACTCGCTGCTGCCGGGCCGCTATCCTGACGCCACGATCTGATATCCGAGAGTTGAGAACCATATGTCGATCAATCTACAGGCGCTGTCGGCGCAATTGCTGGTCGGGCTGATCAACGGCTCGTTCTACGCGCTGCTGAGTCTCGGCCTCGCCGTGATCTTCGGCATGCTCAACATCATCAATTTCGCCCATGGCGCGGTCTACATGATGGGCGCGTTCGCAGCCTATTTCCTGCTCAACGTGGCCGGCATCGGCTACTGGCCGGCGCTGATCCTGGCGCCGCTGGCGGTCGGCATCTTCGGCATGATCCTCGAGCGCACCATGCTGCAATGGATCGCCAGCCTCGACCATCTCTACGGATTGCTGCTGACCTTTGGCCTGGCGCTGATCATCCAGGGCGTGTTCCAGAACTATTTCGGCTCCTCCGGCCTGCCTTATGCGATCCCCGATGCGCTGAAGGGCGGCATGAATCTCGGCTTCATGTTCCTGCCGATCTACCGCGGCTGGGTGGTGATCTTCTCGCTCGTGGTGTGCATCGCCACCTGGTACCTGATCGAGCGCACCCGGCTCGGCGCCAACCTGCGCGCCGCGACGGAGAACCCGACGCTGGTGCGCGCCTTCGGCATCAACGTGCCGCGCATGATCACGCTGACCTACGGGCTCGGCGTCGGGCTCGCGGCCCTCGCCGGCGTGCTGTCGGCGCCGATCAACCAGGTGCGGCCGCTGATGGGCGCCGACCTGATCATCGTGGTGTTCGCGGTGGTGGTGATCGGCGGCATGGGCTCGATCATGGGCTCGATCATCACCGGCTTTGCGCTGGGCATTGTCGAGGGATTGACCAAGTATTTTTATCCCGAGGCCTCCAACACCGTCGTGTTCGTGCTGATGGTGCTGGTGCTGCTGGTGAAACCTTCTGGACTGACGGGACGGGCGGCCTGATATGACGACGATTACAGACAACGCCATTCCCGAGCCGCGCCGCGGCACTTCCGATGCGATGATCGCCTTTGTCATCATGACCGCGCTGCTCGCGGTGGTGCCGCTGACCGGCGTGTATCCGTATTTCGTGATGCAGGCGTTGTGCTTCGCGCTGTTGGCCTGCGCCTTCAACCTGTTGATCGGCTATGGCGGCCTGCTGTCGTTCGGCCATGCGATGTTTCTCGGCACCGCCGGCTATTTCACCGCCCATGCGCTGAAAGTGTGGGGCGTCTCGCCGGAGCTGGGCATCCTGATCGGCACCGCGGGAGCTGCGGCACTCGCCGTGATCACCGGGCTGATCGCGATCCGCCGCCAGGGCATCTATTTTGCGATGATCACGCTGGCGCTGTCGCAGTTGTTGTATTTCGTCTATCTGCAGACGCCGTTCACCCATGGCGAGGACGGCATCCAGGGCATTCCGCAGGGCTTTCTGTTCGGCGTGTTCAATCTCGCCAAGCCGATCACGCTGTATTACGTGATCCTGGCGGGTTTCCTGCTCGGCTTCCTGTTGATCTACCGCACCATCAACTCGCCGTTCGGCGAAGTCTTGAAGGCGATCCGCGAGAACGAGCCGCGCGCGATCTCGCTGGGCTACAAGACCGACCACTACAAGCTGATGGCCTACATCCTGTCCGGCGCGCTGGCGGGCTTTGCCGGATCGCTAAAGGTGTTCGTGGCGCAGAACGCCTCGCTCACCGACGTGCACTGGACCATGTCCGGCGAGATCGTGCTGATCACCCTGGTCGGCGGCCTCGGCACGTTGTACGGCCCGGTGGTCGGCGCCTTTGTCATCATCGCCATGCAGCAGTACCTCGCCGGCTTCGGCCAGTGGGTGACGGTGATCCAGGGCGTGATCTTCGTGGTCTGCGTGCTGACCTTCCGCCGCGGCGTGATCGGCGAAATCGCGAATTACTTCAAGCGGTCGCTGTAACCTGTTTCCCGGACGCGATGCGGCATCCTTATGCCGCTTCGCAGATCCGGGATCCCGGTATCTCCCTTGCAAATACCGGGACCCCGGATCAGCAGCGCACCACGCTGCCTACGGCGGCGCGTTGCGCGGCATCCGGGGAACAGGACGACGTATCGGCTAAGCCGCCCGCACCGTCGCCAGAAACCGTTCCACCTCGATCTTGAGCCGGTTGCTGTCGCCGGAGAGTTGTTGCGCTGAAGCCAGCACCTGCGAGGAAGCGAGGCCCGTCTCGCTGGCGCCACGGCTCATTTCGATGATCTTGCTGTCGACCTCGCCGGCGCCCGCCGCCGCGCGCTGCACGTTGCGGGCGATTTCGCCGGTGACGGCCTGCTGTTTCTCCACGGCGATCGAACCGCTGCCGGCAATGCTCGACAGCCGGTCGATGGTGCTGCCGATCGCCTTGATGGCCGACACCGAGACATCGGTCG
>Ga0247729_10000710_pt1 | contig 13087 bp, 13 predicted proteins | sample UWRJL133311R2_FD_180958 | JGI IMG/M metagenome (GOLD analysis project Ga0247729, IMG submission 180958) | Plant litter microbial communities from Arlington Agricultural Research Station in Wisconsin, United States - UWRJ-L133-311R-2 | ecosystem: Environmental > Terrestrial > Plant litter >... | reverse complement strand
TACGGACAAGGTGGGCGCGGTTTGCGCGGTACCGGATCCATGTCGATGGCGATTTCGGCGGGGGAGCTCACGAGCAGAAAAGTAACTCGAATCAGTCCCCTTGCTCCAGCTGTCGAACCAATCGAATTCTCGGCACGCTGGAGTCAACAGCCGCTTGGCGAGTCGGGCGCGCAGCACTGCAGGAATTCGTGACATCGAATTCGCTCGTCTCCGAACATTTCGAGAAGGCCACTCCTCCTGCTGCGCTCACCCTTCAATCCGCAATGATTCCCACACTCGATATAGGCCTCTTGCAGAATGGCGACACTAGCCTTTACCGTTCACTATGACCGGCGATCTAGACTCCGCATTCGGCATTCTGATGGACAGCGGGGCTGTGATCGTGGGCGCCGATGACAAGCAAGTCGTGATCGCTATGCGGGGGTTCCGCCCCCTGAACTACGAGGTAGTTGTAACTGCGAGGGTCGACTCAAATCGGCTCGCGGCGGACCGCGCGGCGGCGGCTCAGACTGGACGTCTACTGCTTTATGTCGTCGAGAGAATGACCGACGAGTTGCGCCATGCGGCGCGGGACGACGCCGTCTCCTTCATCGCTCTTCGAGAACGGCTCTGCTCGATCGGGGGCCGCATTTGGCCAGCGCCTGAGAGTGAGCCGTCTCGCCCGAAATTCCGCTTGTGGGCGTTGGGTCGAGTGCTGTTGTCCACGTCGACGCCTCTGCTTCAAGGCGTGAGCTCGAACGCACGAACGGATTCCGGCGGCGTCCGGTCGTCGTTGAGCGATCTGATCGGCGTCAGCCAGCCGCACGTCAGCACGCTCTTGCGGCAGCTTCCGAAAGGCTCTGTTGAGTTAGTGACAGGCGGCTGGGTAGTGAAAGACTTCGATCGTCTCTGGCGGTGGCACACTTCCGTCTATCCGGGTCCGGGCGGAGTGCGATTTGCCTGGCACAGCCCGCGTGGACGGGCCAGCCAACTGGAACAGCTGAAGAAGGTTGTGAGCGATGCTGCCGCTGCACTGAGTCATGGTCGTAAGGCGTCGCGAACGCTGCTCTCTGGTTTCGAGGCAGTACCTGTGCCGCTCCGCGGCTCAGAGATTGAACACCCTACCGACCCCAGAACCGAGCGCTCGATGAACCTCCATGGGCCTGTCACTGTCTTCAGCAAATACCTCACGTCGACATTAACGCAGATGCAGTACACCCGATGCCCCCCGGAGTTCGCCACTGTCCAGCTTGTGCAGCCTGCCGACACCACCCTCTACCAAACAGCCGCCGCGTGGGGGGACGCCGGTCGCACCGACCCCCTGATAACCGCGTGGGAACTCACACACGGTTCGAGCCGAGATCACGGCCAGGCGCTGGCCCTTCGCGACTGGGCGCGAGCGTACAGACAGACTTCGCTGGAGCATTGATCGGTTCGCCCGAGCACCTGTAACGTACTCGTACCAGCGTCACTGCACGGCGCCGGACGAATGCGGTTGGCCCCGCTCCGGTCCGGTGTTGGCAAGGTGTCCGGACAAGGCACCTCGCAGATGGCAGGTCGTAATCCGAGGACCGCGACCCAGGCTCGTCCCTGTTGGAATCTTGCCATGCCCTTCGGCGGCTGGCAACAGATGAAGGGACGGGCAATGACCGAATTACACGACGCGCTCCTCGACGCAGTCATCAACGCGAATAATGTGGTCGGTGACGCAGAAGAACGCACAAACCGCTGGATCGAACAACGCAGCCACCTGGCGAACATCGCCCATCTCAACGGGGTCTCAATCGACGAGATCGCTGCAGGTGTGGGTCAACCGGCAGCGGCGGTGCGGGAGTGGCTGCGCATGGAAGGATGCCACCCCGATGAAGCCGTTGAAGGGTGAAACGCGTTCTCTTGTCGGCCAGATTCAGGAGTGTGCAGGATATGCGGGCGTCGCGGGGGCATCGACGATTGCGCTCTCGGGCGTCCTATGCTTTTCGACTACAAACGCGATAGGTTGCAGTCATGACCACCTCACGAAAGTCCGAGAAAGGCGTCGACTACACGCTTGAAACGCGACCGTACCCATCAGCAGCGGAGGGCATTGTCTTCTGGCGTGGCTCCGACGGCAGCGTACTGGAGCTGACCTACGAAGAGCAGCTTGCACGCGACACCAGCAAGTCGATCTCTGACATTTAGGAGCGACAATCCCCGCACCACCAGGTATGTCGCCGGGCTAGAAGCGGGACTACATTTGCGCCATGGATGATGACGAAGTTCTCCTGCGCAAGAACGCGATCGAAGAGATAATCCGACGATCGCAGCTCCCGGATGATGCAGAGCGCCAGACCGAAACAGTCACACGGCTGCGAGTGGGATCGGCCGACCCGAACGCGTCGCAGAATCGACCTAGGGTCTATGAGGTTTGGGCGGTTAGGTCGACTCGAGTCCCCTAAGCTTGTTCGCTCGGTGCTCGAACGCCTTGTGAATCGGGCATTGATCAATGTCGAGCGGGCCCTTTGATGTGCCGAGTCGCTCGGTAGGCTCGGCCGCAAGACATTCGGGAGATCACCCGAGCCCCGATAGAGTGCTCGCATGAGCGTTGACCGGATCGACCGAGCCGCTGAATTGATTGCGGATACGCGCAAGTACCTGTCCGACTTCGGGAGCTCTAATGCGCTCCTCGCCGGCGCAATCACGCCCCTTATTGCAGCGGTCGAAGCGCTGATCGAGGAAATGCGGGAGCTTCGCGACGGCCCGAACTCGCCAATTTTCTAGACGCCCCTCGCGCTCTCGACGCCATCGAGCAGTTGTGCGCTGGCCATTCTTGATTGTGTTGAATCGCTGGACAATTAGATCTTGATGACTGCCCACCCGGACTCGCGCAGTGCTGCCTCCGTTTTTTCTGCTTTCGTTCCCTGGCCAAGAGCCGCGGAAGGCATTGCGAGGCACAGTAGATGGGTTGCACGCGTCAGTGCCACGTAGGCGCTGTGCAGGCGGGTTCCTTCTGCCGTCGAGCGCGCATCCTCACCATTACTTTTCGCACCGGACAACCAAGGAAGAAGATTCTTGAGATAGTGAGCACCGTAAAAGGTTTCGACCACTAGGGTCGCGAGGTGTGTTTCCCCTTTGACCCCATGGATTGAACTGACGCTGAGGTCTACAAAGCGCCCATCGATCTCGACTCGCTTCACATTTGGTTGGAGCGCCGGTTCAACCCCTGCAGCAATGTCAACGATGTTCATCGTTTGCGACTCCCAGTTGATGAATTCTGCCGCATCAGTAGCCGGCAGCTTTGGAGTGACGTCCATTGCGGTTTGGGCGACGGCCACGAGCGTGGGTGTTACGGCGGCCCAACGTGCGTAGTCCATCGGGTCTGACCCGAGTGCGAACCGCGCCACAACGTCTAGATATGCCCGGCGTATGTCGCTGTCGTGGTTGATCAGCTCCACCAACTGCTTGTGTGGTCGTGATCGCACCTGAACCCGGTCCGTCGTAAGGATCTCACACAGACGCAGCATGCCTGTTGCAAGCGAGTCGGCTACGATCGCCCCCGACGCGCCGCTCTTGGCGAGCGAACGTGCATTCCAGAGGTATCGAATCAGTAGATCGAATCGGGTTGCCTGATTTCTTGCGGAATGCTCGTAGTCTGCCCAGTAGTGAGAGACAGTTTTCGGATAATGCTTGTGCCCAGCAACCACGTCTGCGGAAACTGGTTTGTGCACTAGACCGACCACAGCTACCTTGGATTGCCTCAAGGCTTCGTCTGGGAACGTCGCGAGCACATGCTTGGCGTAAGAATCGAATACTTGATCAATTCGGTTCTCGTCGAAGAGGAAAATCGTATGGGCCGGGGGATTCTCTTGTAGTCCCGTCTCGCGAAGACCAATAAGGCCGTTTGGCAAGACGCGCTGGCTTGCGAAACCACTCGCGATGTCGGCTATCGAACTGTCAAAACGAAAGCTGTTTGCGAGGGTGATGGTGGTGGCCGCAGAGGGAAACGATGCGTGGTCGGGTTGTTTGCCATTGAAAATGGCCTGATTCGGATCGCCTACGCGCTGCACGGAAATCTCCGCGGCGTCGATGGGGAAGATCTGATCGAGAAGACCCCCTTGTGCGCTGTCAGTGTCCTGCATCTCGTCGATGAGCACACGAGGGAACCGAGCCCGGAGCGCGGCGGGCACGGCGGGATTTTCGCGCAAGAGGGCTCGGGCAAAGACGAACATCTCGTCGTGTCTGAAATAGCCGCGCATCGCAGAGTGGGTAATGGCGGATGAAGCGAGCTTGTACATGTTGGTATGGGGGGCGGAAGGAAAGCTATCGCCCAGCGGGTTATCGAGGTCAGAGTTGACGAGACCCATGTTGTCGAAGTCCAAATGTTTTTTGTCGAGGAAATTTTGTAGGGTCCGGTAGTCACGTGCACCCAAGTACTTCCGCCTAACCCTGGCGGTAATCTCATTGTCGATGGAGACGACTTGGAGGCCGCGCGAGTGTAGCCATGGCGAGGCGAGGAAGCGGTTGATGAATCCATGGATCGTGTCGATGTAGTGCGGGTAGCGAAGCAGCTCCCCGCCGACTGCCGTTCTACTGAGTCGATCCTGGATCTCCTTCCGTGCGACGTTCGTGTGTGAGAGAACACAGATCCCTTGCGATCGTGATGTCCACGACCGGGCCAAGAGCGCGAGCTTCGCCACCACTAGGGTGGTCTTCCCGCTGCCCGGGCACGCCACAAGGTCCAGCGATGAATCGGCGCCCAGAAAAGTGAGGCGCGGTTCGTCAAGCGGTGCTAGGCCGAGAACATTGGTGATCCAGGCAATATCTGTATCGGAGACAGGTGGCCTAGGTGCGGGTTCTGTCATTACTAAGCGGGCCCGGCAACGTAGTCGATAGCGTCGACGATGTACTTAGGAAGCAGCATTCGCAGTTTCTTGGCGAAGTCGGGTACCGTAACCTGCTTACGCTCCAAGATTTCAGCGAGGTACTGCGCCGCGATTGCCTTGGACGCCTGACCAGTATGGAACCGCTTGTAGATCGTGATAGCGCGGAGCACGGGATCGCCGGCGACTTCCTCCTCTATTTGGGCGTAAGCGGTTTTCGCCTTGACCCTGACATCCTCTCTGGTCATTGAGCCGTCGTTGATCTTGTCGTCGTAGATGGCGTACATGGCTGCGGAGTGCACCGTCTTCGGCAATCCAGCGATCGCCAGAGCGTATTCGAACGTCCAATCGTCAGCTACGAATGTCCTAACGCCTTGACCGTCACTCTGCGTTAGCTTCTGTCGTCGGTCTTCGAGATCTTGCCCAGAGAAGTCTTTCAAAGCTTTCCATTGGCGCCTACCACCCCACCTAGGGTCATCGTCATCGTCAACGAGACCAAGCAGCGCGGGAGCAGCGTCCGGCATCACATCTAGGTCGGTGAGCGCCGCAACCCGCATACCCAACGTCGGACCGTTGGTATCCGAGCGCTGGAAAATGCGGGTGTATCGCCTCAGGCCCGTGCCGCGGACGTTAACAATCGACACGCCAGCCCGGGTTAGGTCCTGTCCCAACACCTTCGCAATCGTAGGGATGAGCAACTCTTCCGCTTCGCCCTCGACGACCATGACCGCGCGCGCGAAGAACAGATTCGCCTTCGTGACGTCGAGAAATCGCTGGAGGAACCGGTAGTCAGATGCAGCAAGCCCAGTCGATTCCTTCCGCAGGGAGAAAGCCTGCTTGCCACGCATGAGCACGATGTTGTCAAGTGGAATTTTAGAAGCAAGATTTGGACTGTGTGTGGTGACGATGACTTGCACCGGACTTTTCCCACCGTCGGGCGTCGTGGCCGTTTGGAGGAACTGCATGAGCCGCAGCTGCCGCTGAGGGTGAAGATGGGCTTCCGGCTCTTCAATGAGCAGAAGGGGCAGGCCCTCATCTTCTTTGCTGAGTAGCAGCAGCTCACAGGCCATAAAAAGCAAGTTGTTAGAGCCGAGTCCATAGGTGCCAACGGCCGTGCCCGTAGCGCCGTCTAAGAGGTTGAGTTCGAGTCGCTCGAGGATCTGACGAAGCCGAGCGGCTTCATCTCTGGCGGCGACAAAATTGATGTCGGCACGGAGATCGTCTCCGGTGAGGCTCAACTCGCCGAGGTACTCATTATTGATCGCGTCCCTTGCACCTGTTACTCCCGAGTGACTGTTGACAAGATGGCGGAGATATTCCGAGAGTCCAGAGAGACCGAGCTTTTGCGCATCTGACGCAGATGCCGGGAGCGATCCGGCGTCAAACGCAATGCCGTCTTTGATTGAGGGGAAAAGTGTGAGGACTTGCGACAGGCGCGAGCCTTTCCCCGAGGACATCTCTCGCTCGGCATCGCGGAGCGGACGGAGATAGGCGGCAGCAAGAAGCTGCCGCGCGTTCCCATCGATAGCTGGCCCAGACCCGTCAACGCCGCATGTCACGGAGATATTGACCCAACGCCTGCCCGCCAAAGTATCGCCTGTCCGCCGGGCACTCCAGACGACATAGAGATGAACCCCATCGTCTTCGTAGGTCAAATATTCAGCAAATGAGCCGAGATCACGAGTGCTGAGGTCCGAGAGTTTGCAGCGCAGCGCAATAGTTGCTGCCTGCGGGCCGCCGGCAGCCGGGTAATGGAAATCGTCCGGCTGAACGCGAAGATACTCCTGATCCCGGGTGGTTAGGACGTATCGGATGGCATCGACGATGCTGGTCTTCCCACTGTCGTTTGAACCCACAAGTGCGGTGACTCCACTTTGGAAACTAACGGTTGTCGGCTCAGGTCCGAACTGGCGGAAGTTCGAAAGCTGCAGTTCGGATAAGTACATGGATTCCCCGTATTGATGCGCCACGCCTATGTTGTGGAAGGCTCAGTGTCGCATCGTCCACACGCACGGTGACGCAGGCGCGCTTAGGCAAAGGCCCGTGCACCAAAGACCTAGTTCGGACGTCGTTGGGGGACAAGGCTCGTAAGGAGTAAAAGAAGAGCACCACTTCTAGACAGCGAGTATCACCTTCGATGAACACTGAATGCAGGAACGGGCCTGAAACTCACAGTTAAGGCGCAAGTGACTCCGAAAAGGAATCGTTGTGGTGAGATTGGAGCATGACTCAGGCCTTCAAACCCGTAGTAGAGATGCTGTGGGAGGCCGCCTCACCCGACACCGTATTGGCTAGTCGATTCGGGTTCAAAGATATCGATTCTGCTGAGCAATGGGTCGCGACAACCGTGGTCGACATTTGGGGTATTCCTGTCAATTCGTGCGATCGAATCGTGATGAGTGACCACAACGCCTTGGCGTGGATTCGCTCCGGTTCAGAGGTCTACATCGTTAAGTGGTCGGTGGACTCAGGGCGCTTCGCGCGACTGGAGACGCTAGCCAAATTGACGGATTGGCTTGGCGCACGCGGGCTACCCGTCTCAGTTCCGGTCGCGGCCTCCGACGGCCGCCTACAGGTAGAGATTGCCGGCGTTTCGGTAGGGCTACAGCGTCAGATCGTCGGCGACCTGCTTGACGTAAGCAATACGGCGCAAGTAAGTAACGCTGGCGCCGCACTGGCTCGGCTCCATGCATCTCTATCGGACTGTCCATTTGCCGACGATCTGCCTCAATCGGCAGCTGAGCCACGGCAAATCGGGGCGCGGATTTCGGCGTGGCTCGATTCCGAGCAATCGAAGGGCGCTCCCGAGAGCGCACTACACGAGCTGCGCCGACTCGCGCCTGACCGATTGGCAGAACCATTGAAGGCGCAACTTGTTCACGGCGATTTCCGATCAGCAAACGTCCTCGTTGCCCAGGAACACATCGCTGCAATTCTGGACTTCGAAGAAGCTCGGAGTGAGTTTCCCGTTGTCGAAATCGCACTCGCCGCAGTGCTGCTCGGCACGCAGTTTCGAAACTGGGGACCCGTCTCAGGTGAAGTCCACGACTTGCTCCTGGCGGGATACCAATCAGTGCGGCCATTGCTCGAAGTCGAACTTCAGTGGTGGGGCACCCTAGTGCTGTGGTTCTCGCTGATGTTCATCCCAGCAGGAAAGGACCCCACTGGCTGGCAAGCGGCCGCATTGCAGCTGCTCCCTGCTTCGTAGAGGAGGGTTCCTCCAACGCGATGATTCGCGTCAAAACATGCTTGACGTGATTTCGATCGCGGCGCCTAGATCGAGCGTGGGAGGCGGAGAGGTCCTTCAGGCGGCTCCGACAGGTCGCCATGGTTGGCTAATGATTGCTTGCGTTGCCTCGGCCGAATGTTCAAGTAGCGCCGCCACCGAGCGGTATCGGCTGATGAAATCGGGAACGCTTTGCTGTGGGTGTTCGGCTCGCCAGTGCGCCATCGCGTCGCTAAAATCGTGGCGGACAACCACAGACACGTTGGGCAAGCACAATTCTTCGAGGCGCTGCTCAAGCTCGTGCCAGCTTTCGTAGAGCCGATTCTGGCTCTTTCCCAAGCTCCTCGCGAGCCCGGTGGGGTCCGGTCGACCTCCAAGCTGCATCATACGGAGATCGCGACGGTCGAGTGTGGACGCGGCGGTTTCCGCCTTGATGAGTGTGTTCGTTGCGGAGCGAAGGGCATCGGTCTGGGGAGAAAGAGCGCTCGGATCCATCGCGACAGCATGGCCTTCGATCGGAATTCGGATGCACTGCACGGCTGCGATCGCCGATGGCCGCACGGCGAGGGACAGCGCCCCAAGCGCCTCGTGCACGTTGAGATACCGGACAGCATCAAGATCGTCGCTGTCCAACTCGCCTACGCTGATATCTGCCGCGATCTCGTAGTTCTCGTCGCGGTAACCGGGGTTGATGCGGCGAGGGTCGAGACGGAGCGCAACGCGGTAAAGGTAGAAGTCGGAACCGCCGTCGCCTTGGTAGGTCATTCGGCGGAGCATGTTTTCGACGGCAGTCTCGTATGTGCCGACATGCAGTGCCTTCGCTGTGTGGTCGGCCACGAATTGTTCGCGATTGGGGCCGAAGTCGCGTTCGATCCATGACAGCTCTTCTTCAAAACGCGCTACGAATTCTGGCGACGGCCAATCCGCGGAGGTGCTCGTGTGATACCAAGCCAGGGTACTGACGACCTCGTCGACCAGAGCCGGGTCATCTCGGTCGCGAATTGCGGCAACGGCTGGCCCGAAGTGGATGACCGCGGTGCAGTGCTGACACGCCATATGCGAGCCGTTCGCTCCGGTCATGTAGTCGACTGGTGACAGGTAGGAGCGGTATCCGCAATCGCAGTTCATCCAGTAGCCGTAGTCGAAAACGATACGACGCTCGGTCAGAATGGGATCTGGAAAATCTGCGTCCGTCATTATGATCTCCGCACTTCCCCCGGCTTGAATTCGTTGACGAACAAGCGCCCAAGTTCGATCCAATCGTCCACGGTGACCTTCGTATCGGCATGTAAGTCAAGTGCCTCGGCGACGGTCCAACCCTCGAGCGTGACATACGGTGCGCTCCAAATGCCCCGGTCCCAAGCGGCGCACGCACCGCGACGCCCTTCGGACTTGCCGACGCCGATCCAGAACAAATTCCCCGGATCGTGTCCTGTGATGCTGGGGAACAATTGCGCCCGGGGCCAGCTCCTCCACGCATGATTGAAAGCGAACTCCATCGTCATCTTGCTACTAGTAACGGCCTCGACGCTTTGGGCGAGAACACCCAGCGCGACGCCGATTACTACGTCCCGGACCTGTTGATCTTTGGTTTGAGTCACGAGCTGAAGCTATCGTCTACCAGGCCGTTTTCGGACGCTTGCAAGGGCGTAGTTGAAGATGCCGTCATTCAATCCACGTCCAACAAGCCGGCATCGATCTTCTGCCGGATGAGCGCCGCGACACTGTGCAGTCGAGATGATCGGTTATGAGTCATTTTCCACAGCGCTTGATCAGCGAATACTTGACTGTCGATTCTTCTCCGACGCTTACCGGCTTCACCATGAAGATAGCGGCTATAAAGCTCCTCCTCCATGATCTGCTGCTCCGGCCGGTCCTCTCCCTGAATCAGGTAACGAGTGGTGGAGTGGAGGACCTTTACGTTCACCTCCATCCAGTCCCAATCCTCGCTGGGAATAGACGGATCGGAGATGGTCTCCCGGAGCGCCCGAATGATCGAGTTCAGGCTTAGCGCATCACCCGAGGATGATTTGGTCGGATGGCCGGAGAAGTACTTCCGGAGCATCATCGCATGCGCGATGACAGTCCAACGATCATGTTCGGGCTGTCCGAATACGAGTTTCAGCGGGAGCGGAAACACGACACTAAATTGCTCATACTCACCGACCGTCTCCAGGAAATGCTGCAGGCGCTCGACGGGGGAGTGTGGTTCGTCATTCTGCCTGCTCATGACACGAGGGTAGTTTTCCATAGAGCACAGGACCTATCCACATAAATCGTCGCTCCGGACACTCGGCGACACTTTGAGTGACACAGCGACACTTTGGCAAGTCCGTTCACATCAGGCGCCCGGCGGCAGGTCGACGAAGCGGGAGAAGTGCCCGTGGAAGCCGACCGTGAGCGTGTCGGTGGGGCCGTTGCGGTGCTTGGCGATGATCAGGTCGGCCTCGCCCGCTCGGGCGCTGTCCTTCTCGTACGCGCTCTCGCGGTGCAGGAGGATCACCATGTCGGCGTCCTGCTCGAGCGAGCCGGACTCGCGGAGGTCGGAGAGGGCCGGCTTCTTGTCGGCCCGCTGCTCCGGCCCACGGTTCAGTTGGCTCAGGGCGATGACCGGCACGCCGATCTCCTTGGCGAGCAGCTTCAGCGCTCGGGAGAACTCCGATACCTCCTGCTGGCGCGACTCCACCTTCTTGCCGCTCGTCATCAGCTGCAGGTAGTCGATCACGACCATCTTGAGCCCGACGCGCTGCTTGAGCCTGCGGCACTTCGCACGGATCTCCACCAGGGTCATGTTGGGGCTGTCGTCGATGAAGAGCGGGGCGTCGTTGATGCGGCCACGGGTCTGGGCGATGGTGGTCCAGTCCTGGCTGTGCACCGTTCCCTTGCGCATGGACTGCAGCGGAACAGACGCCTCGGCAGAGAGCAGTCGCATGGCGATCTCGCTGCGGCCCATCTCGAGCGAGAACACCACGACGGGGAGGTCGTGGTGGATCGCGGCGGCGCGGGCGAAGTCGAGCGCCAGCGTCGACTTTCCGATGGCGGGGCGGGCGGCGAGGATGATCAGCTGGCCGGGGTGCAGCCCGTTGGTGAGGGCGTCGAGCTGCGCGAAGCCGGTGGGCACACCGATCATCTGCCCGTCGCGGCCCTTGGCCGCCTCGATCTCGTCGACGGCCGCCGTGACGGCGTCGGAGAGCGGGACGTAGTCCTCGGTCTCCACCCCGCCGTTCACCGCGTAGATCTCTGCCTGGGCGTTGTTGACGAGGTCCACGACCTCGCCCTCGCTCGCGTATCCCATCTGCACGATGCGGGTACCGGCCTCGACGAGTCGACGGAGCACCGCCTTCTCGGTGACGATGAGGGCGTAGAAGCCGGCGTTGGCCGCGGTGGGCACCAGCCCGGTGAGCGTGTGCAGATACTCCGCGCCACCCGCCCGCTGCAGTTCGCCCGCCTTGGTGAGCTCGTCGGTGACGGCGATCACATCGGTGGGCTCGCCGTGGGAGTAGAGCGACAGGATCGCGTCGAAGATGATCTCGTGCTTCGGGATGTAGAAGTCGGCGCCGCGCACGACCTCGACCACATCGGCCACGGCGTCTTTGCTCAGCAGCATGCCGCCGATGGCGCTCTGCTCGGCCAGGAGGTCGTGCGGGGGGACCCGGGCGTTGTCGCCTCCACGGTTGTCTCCCTGACGCTGTTCGCCGGCAAGACCGAGGTGAGCAATAGACACGTGGCATCTCCCAAAGATTGAAAAGTTAAGTTAGGTCTAGCGACGGCCTACGACATCTCCCGCCGCGACCGCCCCCGCCGCGTGCGCTGTCTGTGGCTGCCCCACGCTATTGAGGGCTCTGCACCAGCGCAAAACAGCCCTGTGGACAGCCTTGTGGATAAGACAGGCGAAACGCCGGAAGTTGTGTGGGGAACCTGTGGAGCGAACTGTTAGTAACTATTGTTAATAATCAGATAAAAATGCTCTGACCTGCACTTTTAAGTTCCACATGGTGTGTGTAGAAAACTGCCTCTACTAGACCTTGAAGGTTGTGAAATTTAACGTCAGCCTGTGTACAAATGCTTGACTTTGGGCGCAAAAAGGGTGGTAGCGGCGCACCTTGCGGTGCGCTGCTACCACCCGATTCTGATGAGACTATTTTGCAGTGACCACGTTCAGCGTGATCGTGGCGACGAGGTCGTCACGGAGGCGAATCGACGCCTCGTGAGTTCCCGTGACCTTGATCGGCGAGGTGATCTCGATCTTGCGCTTGTCGACGGTGCCGAGTCCGGCCGCCGCCACCGCGTCAGCGATGTCTGCGGTCTTGACGGAACCGAAGAGACGTCCACCGTCTCCGGTCTTCACCTTGAGCGAGACGCTCGTGGCCTGAAGGCGGGCCTTCAGGTCGAGTGCCTCTTCGAGGGTGGCGTGCTCGCGAGCGGAGCGCGCTGCCTTGATCGACTCGATCTGCTTCTCTCCACCACGGGTCCACGCCACGGCGAAGCCCTGGGGGATGAGGTAGTTGCGAGCGAAGCCGTTCTTGACGTCGACGACGTCTCCGGGAGCGCCGAGGCCGGTGACCTCGTGCGTGAGGATCAACTTAGACATATCAATGCTCCTTAACGGCCTGAGCCGGCGTAGGGAAGCAGTGCCATCTCGCGTGCGTTCTTGACCGCACGTGCGATGAGGCGCTGCTCCTGGACGGAGACACCGGTGATGCGACGGGCGCGGATCTTTCCGCGGTCCGAGATGAACTTACGAAGGGTTGCAACATCCTTGTAGTCGATGACGCCAACGCGAATCGACTTGGCAGGAGCGGCGTTCTTGCCGTCCTTGCCCTTGCGGATGGGCTTACGGCGATCGCCGCTGCTCTTTCCAGCCATGGGTTTACTTCTTTCCTAAAGTGAGTGAGCGCCTAGAAGGGCGTTTCGTCTGTGTAGTTGCCCGGCGTGTTCCACACGTCTCCGGCAGCCTCGGCTGCTGGTGCGCTTGCGGCCCACGGCTCTTCGGCAACCTGGCTCTGTGCTCCGCCACGTGCTCCGC